>OLFX01000065.1_pt1 | contig 170286 bp, 163 predicted proteins | sample 1605091 | NCBI WGS metagenome assembly OLFX01 (sample SAMEA3888906, study PRJEB22519) | human gut metagenome | biome: human gut; feature: human-associated habitat; material: faeces | place: Denmark | collected 2012
AGGGGGGACAGCGGGAGGGGCGGGGGAAATATTAAGTGGGATGTGATTAAAAAATGGAACGGATCGGGAGGGATAGGGATATGATATGGTAATGGGTTATCTGGAGGTTTTTTGTATGTCGTATACGCCGACGGCCGGGATCATTACGGCCATTGAATATCAGGGGGACGGGGCCTTTGGAGGGTCTGACTGCACGCTGCTTCTGACGGTGCAGAGCGAGGATCAGGGACTGGTCCATATTCTGCTGCCGCCAGGAGCTTATGTGCTGAATCTGCATCCGTTCCAGGTGGGGGACCGGGCCACGTTCTTTTATTCCCTGGGAGCCCCCATGCCGCTTGTGTTTCCGCCCAGATACAGGGCGGTGGCAGCTGCCTATACTCCCCAGGGAGTGACAGCGGTCCTGGACGTTTTTGATGGGAGGCTGCTGAATTCTGAGGGGACGCTTTTGCTGAAGCCGTCCTGGGCCACTCCGGTGACGCTTCCCAACGGGCAGATCTTTATGGGGAATCCCGGGAACCGGCTGATCCTGGCCACCTATTCGGCCACCACCAGGAGCTTTCCAGCCCAGACTGTGCCGGAGCAGATGGTGGTGTTCTGCAGCTCCTCTGTGTAAAAGAGGGAGCCGCCCTGTCCCTCTTTAAAACTGGAACTCCAGCTGGGTGCAGGCGTATTTCTTTTTGTAGTCGTGGATGATATCCTTCATGTCCCAGAGGAGTCCCTCCCTCTGGCATTCCTCTGTGAACGTCTCCCAGAGTTTCCGGGCCCGGGGGCTGGCGCAGGAATAGCGGTTCCCATAGGCGGCTGCATACCGTTCTGCCAGCCGTTCCCCCGGGAACCGCTTTGTGAGAGCGTCATAAAAATATTCTCTCTGGCCGTCCCGGATAGTAACGCCCATGATCCCATAGAGGAATCTGGCCCCGGTGTCTGCGGTGCGCTTTACCATTTCCCGGATATTCTGTTCCGTGTCTTCCAGAAAAGGGAGGAGCGGCGTCATGACGACGCCTGTGTACAATCCCTGGTCTGCCATGGCGCGGACCGCCGCAAACCGCTCCGACGAGGCCGGGACGCCCGGCTCGATCTTTTTGCTGAGCCCGTCGTCGGCCGTGGTAATGGTCATCATACATAGGACCGGGGAATGGGTGCTGATCTCCTGGTAAAGGTCTGTGTCCCGGAGGATCAGGGGGCTTTTGGTCAGCATGGAGGCCCCGAAGCCGAAGGCGTCCATCAGTTCCAAGGCATGGCGGGTCACCAGCTCCGTCCTCTCGAAGGGATTGTAGGAGTCGCACATGGCTCCGCTGCCGATCACTCCGGTCCGCACCTTTCTCCTCAGCTCATCCCGGAGGAGCACCAGGGCATTTTCCTTTACGCACACCCGGTCAAAGTCCTCCACATGGTAACATGTGCTCCTGCTGTCGCAGTAAATGCACCCATGGGAGCAGCCCCGGTACAGGTTCATGTTGTAATCGCTGCCAAACCAGGAGGTATCCTTGTTCCTGGTAAGGATGGTCTTTGCAGGGACTGTGTCCATATCGATCCTCCTTGTTTGTCAAAGAAGGCCGGAGCACGTGCGCTCCGGCCCATGGCCGTTATGGGAACTCTGTGGGATCCTTTTGTCCGCTTATGGATTCCAGGAACCCGTCCAGCTGCCGCTGGTTTTTCAGGACCACGGTTTTTTCCCCGCAGGTCTCCTTCATGGCCCGCCAGAGCTTTTTCTGCTTTCTGGTGCGGCTGTCCCAGAGGATCCAGCGGATGAATTCCAGATCGAGCTTTTCCTCGCAGCCCTCCGTCATGGAGCTTCTGGCCCTTCCCTTATGGTCCAGATATCTCCGGTATGCCCTGAAAAGGCAGGAAAACCGGTTGAAATCCATAAAAATGATCCGGTCGGCTTCCTGTAATCTCCGTTCATACTCCAGCTTCCTATAATTTCCGTCAATGACCCAGGATGCATTCCTGTCCATGAAGGCCCGGACCTCAGACCTCTCCTGTTCCTCTGCCTTCTCCTCCCAGCCAGGCAGCCAGTGGACCGTGTCCAGGTGGAGGACCGGGATCTGATAAAGTTCCCCCAGTCTTCTGGCCAGAGTGGATTTTCCGCTGCCGGAATAGCCGTTTACTACGATCTTCATGAGGGCCGTTTCCTATAAGATCTGGATCTGGCAGCTTCTCATGGTCTCCAGGGCCGCCGCGTGCTTCTCCGGCGTTACTCCCGCGCAGCAGGAGGCGTCCACGGATACCGGAAGCTCCGGCATGAACGCCTTTATGAGAAGGGCGTTGGATACCACGCAGATATCGGTACAGAGTCCCACAAGCTCCACCGCCTCCAGCTCTCCCGCTTCATACATGGCTTTTAAAGCCTCTGCCAGGGCCACAGAGCCAAAGGCCGGCTTGTCAAAGCACTGGGCTTTGCGGCTGTCCTTCATCTCCTCCAGCTCCGGGATCAGCTCCCAGCCTTCCGTTCCCCTAATGCAGTGGGCCACCGGAAGGTATTTCCCCTCCTGGGTCTCCATGTAATCCTCTCCATGGGTATCTCTGGTAAAGAGCACGGTCCCGTCAAAGTCCCTGGCCTTTTTTACCACCGCCGGGACAATGGAGACGGCTTCCTTACTCCCCAGGCTTCCGTCCACAAAATCCTTCTGCATATCGACCACCACCAGCACACGTTTTCCCATATCCTTTTCCTCCGCATTTCTTTATTTTTAAGTCTGCCGATCCCCAGAGGGATCCAGGCCTCCTCTTTCCTCCATAGTACCATCCCCTGGAGCAGATGTCAAAACGAACTGTGTTTTCCGATCCCCTTTGCCAGGAACAGCTCCATGGGCTGCTCATACCCGGGGATATCTACCACAAGGCCGCCGCAGTCCTTATATCCCAGCTTCCTGTAAAAATGCTGTGCCTCCTCGTCCACCTGTGTGGAGGTCAGGAGCATGCCGAAGCCCCGCGCCCGCATGTCATTTTCCCAGTGTTCAATCAGCCTCCGTCCAAAGCCCTTTCTCTGGAACCTGGGATCGATGTACAGCAGGGTGCAGAACGGCGTATTGTCCCAGAAAAGATTATATCTGAGGATCCCGGCCCGCTGTCCTTCAGCCAGTAAGACATAGCCTCTCTGACCGGCAGTTTTTTTATCAAATTCCTCCTCCGGAAGATGCCTGTCCAGGCTGTACCAGAACGCCTTGTCCTCTGGCCGGACATACCGGATCTCCAGGGTCTCTTCCATCCCGCATACCTCCAGTTCTATGGGTACGGCCGCCGGAAAAGCCCCGGCGGGGGAAGCCTTCGTCCTTTGTCCGCCTGCTTCTCCCACCGGGGCCTGCCGTATGTTTTCTGTGTCTTATTTATTTAAAGTACTTCACGCCGCTTTCAAAGATCTTCATATCCTGCTCGCCGTAGATGTTCTTTGCCACAGCATCGCCGCGTCTCTCTGAATGGGCCATTTTTCCGTATACCCGTCCGTCGGGGCTTGTGATACCCTCGATAGCCATGTAGGAGCCATTGGGGTTCCAGTATTCGTCCATGGTGGGGTTGCCGTCTGCATCCACATACTGGGTCGCCACCTGGCCATTGGCAAAGAGCTTCTTAAGCCACTCGTCGCTGGCCACGAACCGGCCCTCGCCGTGGGATACCGGGTTCACATAAACACCGCCCAGCTCTGCTTCCGCAAGCCACGGGGACTTGTTGGAGACCACCTTAAGGTTCACCATCTTGGAGATATGGCGTCCGATGGTGTTGTAGGTCAGCGTCGGCGCGCCGGCATTCTGCTCCGTAATGGTGCCGCCCGGCACAAGCCCCAGCTTGATGAGAGCCTGGAAGCCGTTGCAGACGCCTAAGATCAGGCCGTCCCTCTCGTTTAACAGCTTCATAAGAGCCTCCTTCACCACCTCGTTGCGGAAGGCAGTGGCGAAGAACTTGGCAGAGCCCTCCGGCTCGTCGCCTGCGGAGAAGCCGCCCGGGAACATGATGATCTGGGCCTTTTCGATCTCTTTTCTGTAAAGCTCAACGGAATCTCTGATATCCTCAGCGCTTAAATTGCGGAATACCTTTGCGCTCACATTGGCTCCGGCGCGCTCGAATACCTTTGTACTGTCGTACTCGCAGTTGGTTCCGGGGAATACCGGGATAAACACATTGGGAGTACCGATCTTATGGTTGCAGATCACGATCTGATCTGCCTTAAATACTTCCTGCTTCACTTCCTCCTGCTTTACGCCGGACTCTGTGGGGAATACGTTCTCCAGCGGAGCGTTCCATGTATCCAGTGCCTCTGTAAGGGGAATGGATACGCTGCCGTATTCAAAGGCCGCCCGGTCGGTGACCTCACCGATCAGCGTATAGCTGATGGAAAGCTCGCCCACCTTTCCGTCCGGAACCTCGCAGACGATATCGCCCCAGCCCGGTGCGAAGAAGTCTCTGGGATCCACATTGTGCCCGATCTTTACGCCCATATGGTTTCCGAAGGCCATCTTGCTGACAGCCTCTGCCATGCCGTGGCGCTCCACCGCATATGCGGAAACGATCCTTCCAGCTTTGATATCCTCAAAGAGCTTTCCATAGCCCTCGGTGATCTGGCTGTATACAGGAAGGTCATAAGCGTCTTTTTCGATCTTAAATACAACGATCTTATTTCCGGCCTTCTTAAATTCCGGAGAAATGGCCGTCTTTTCGCTGGCCACATCCACAGCAAAGGAAACCAGTGTGGGCGGAACGTTGACTTCCTTTCCGTCCTCCTCATTGAAGGTACCGGACATGCTGTCCTTGCCGCCGATGGACGGAAGGCCAAATCCCATCTGGGCATTGTATGCGCCCAGTAAGGCTGCAAAGGGCTGTCCCCAGCGGGTGGGATCCTCTGTCATCCTCTGGAAATATTCCTGGAAGGTGAAACGGATCTTCCGGTAGTCGCCGCCGGCTGCTGCGATCTTGGCAACGGAGGAAAGCACGGCATAAACGGCTCCATGGTACGGGCTCCAGCTGGACAGATACGGATCAAAGCCGTAGCTCATCATAGTCACAGCATCACATTTTCCCTTTAATACCGGAAGCTTTGCCACCATGGTCTGGATCTCGGATTGCTGGAATTTTCCGCCATAGGGCATCATTACTGTGCCGGCTCCGATGGAAGCGTCAAACCGCTCCACCAGTCCCTTCTGGGAGCAGACGTTTAAGGAGCCCAACATCTTCATCCAGCTTTCCTTAACGTCGCCCACTTCCTTTCTCTCAAAGGGCGTTCCTTCCCGGTTGGGAACTGTCAGGGTCACGTCGGCCTCCTGGTGCGCTCCGTTGGTATCTAAGAACGCGCGGCTCAGGTCCACGATGGTCTTTCCTCTCCAGGTCATGGTCAGACGCGGGCTTTCTGTTACCTCTGCCACTGTAACGGCCTCCAGGTTCTCCTCTGCCGCATAAGCCAGGAATGCATCCACATCCTTGGGATCCACCACCACAGCCATTCTCTCCTGGGACTCGGAAATGGCGATCTCCGTGCCGTCCAGGCCTGCGTATTTTTTCGGAACCTTGTCCAGGTCGATATAAAGACCGGCTGCCAGCTCACCGATGGCAACAGATACGCCGCCTGCACCGAAGTCATTGCATTTTTTGATCAGTCTGGAAACCTCCGGACAGCGGAACATCCTCTGGATCTTACGCTCTGTGGGCGGATTTCCCTTCTGGACCTCTGCGCCGCAGACCTCAATGGAAGCCTCTGTGTGGACCTTGGAGGAGCCGGTGGCTCCGCCGATGCCGTCGCGGCCGGTGCGTCCGCCCAGGAGGATGATGATATCGCCGGGATCAGAAGTCTCACGGATCACATTTTTTCTGGGAGCTGCGCCCATGACCGCTCCGATCTCCATTCTCTTTGCCACATAGCCCGGATGGTATAATTCCTTTACGAATCCGGTGGCCAGGCCGATCTGGTTTCCGTAGGAGCTGTAACCATGGGCAGCCTCGGTCACAATCTTCCTCTGGGGGAGCTTGCCCTTTAAGGTCTCGTTTAACGGTCTTGTGGGATCGGCTGCACCAGTGATGCGCATGGCCTGGTAAACATAGGTACGGCCGGATAAGGGATCACGGATGGCTCCGCCAAGACAGGTGGCAGCGCCGCCGAAGGGCTCGATCTCTGTGGGATGGTTATGGGTCTCGTTCTTGAAGTTCACAAGCCATTCCTCAGTTTCTCCGTCGATCTCCACGGGAACCACGATGGAGCAGGCGTTGATCTCCTCGGAGACCTCCAGATCCTCTAATTTTCCTTCTGCCCTTAATTTCTTCATTCCCATAATGGCAAGATCCATCAGGCATACGAACTTGTCGTCTCTTCCCTTATAGATCTCCTTATGGTCGGCCAGATACTGGTTATAGGTGTCCTCGATGGGCTTCTTATAATCGCCCTCGGTGAAGGTCACATTTTTAAGCTCTGTGGAGAAGGTGGTGTGGCGGCAGTGGTCGGACCAGTATGTATCCAGCACACGGATCTCCGTCACAGACGGATCCCTCTTCTCTTCGTTTTTATAATAAGCCTGGATATGAAGGAAGTCCTTGAAGGTCATAGCCAGATTTAAGGAACCGTACAGCTCCTTTAAGGCTGCCTCGTCCATGGAAGCAAAGCCTTCAAACACAGCCACATCCTCCGGCTTTTCAAATACGGATACCAGAGTTTCCGGGATCGTTTCAGAGGCCTCCCTGGAGTCCACCGGGTTGATGCAGAAGGCCTTAACGGCGTCCAGCTCTTCCTTTGTAAGACTTCCGGAGATCACATAAGTGGTGGCAGTCTTAATGACCGGCTCCTCTGTCTCTTTTAACAGCTTCACGCACTGCTCGGCAGAGTCTGCTCTCTGGTCAAACTGACCGGGCAGGTATTCCACAGAAAAAACGGCGTCGTCTGCGCCATGGACAAAGTCTCCTTCAAACACCTCGTCCACCGGCGGCTCGGAAAAGATCGTACCCAGAGCCTCCCGGTACACATCCTCCGACAGATTTTCGATGTCGTAGCGGACCAGGACACGAACCCCTGTCACACCGGCGATCCCCAGATAGCTTTCGATCTCATCGCAAAGCTCTCTGGCCTGGACAGCAAATTCCGGCTTCTTCTCAACAAATACGCGCTTTACGCTCATGTTTCTTCCTCCTTGTGAAAGTCTTTATATAAACAGGTTGCATTCTTGTTCTTCTATCATCTTACCACAAACGAAATAAATAAGTAAAATTAATATATCTAATTTTATTTATATTTTAAACTAATAAATCATCAATCCTGGAGGCTGCGGTTCAGCTCACTGAGCTTCAGTGCGTCCATGGTCATCTTCATGATCTCACGGACGTCCTCCTCTGTCATCTTCATGCGCTCCGCCAGCTCCTTTAAGCTGGCCTCTCTTCCCAGCTCCTCAGCCATGCGCTTTGACACCTCCTGGAGTACGTTGACCCGCGCGAGCATCTCCTCCTCCAGATCCATTTCTGCCTTCTGCTCCCGGATCACCTCCTCCATCCGCACATGGATCCGGCTTTCCAGCAGCTTTTCAAAGCCCTCCTGGAAGCCCTCGTCCGCCAGCTCCATCAGCTCCATGCTGGCCTCCTGGATCAGATCCGCCATGGGCACTCCCCGGTTCAGATAATCCTGGATAAAAAACAGGGCCTTTTTCAGATTTCCCTCCACCAGTCGGTTTTTTGCCTCCCGGTCTCCGGCCTTCACCCTCTTAAGGAGCTCCCGGTTCTCTTCCTCGGTACAGGGCGGGATCACCGCCAGCTCCTCCATATAGACCTGGTAGATATCCTCTGTGCCGGTTTCCGTGTTCTGCTCCATCTCTTCTCTCATCTCTTCTGACATGCTGTTTCCCTCTTTTCAAAACTCTTAAGTTGTGCTACAATAGTGTCGTTTACCTATAAGGAGGACTAATAATGGATATCAATTACGAATTATATAAAGTGTTTTACTATGTGGCCCGGACCTTAAGCTTCTCCGAGGCCTCCAAATGCCTGTTCATCTCCCAGTCGGCTGTGAGCCAGTCTGTGAAGGTCCTGGAAAAGAAGCTGGGCCAGACGCTTTTCATCCGCAGTACGAAAAAGGTCCAGCTGACTCCCGAGGGGGAGATCCTGTTCAAGCACATTGAACCGGCCATGAACCTGATCCAGAAGGGGGAAAACCAGCTTTTGGAGGCCAACTCCTTAAACGGCGGCCAGCTGCGGATCGCCGCCAGCGACACCATCTGCCGTTACTACCTGGTCCCCTATTTAAACCGGTTCCACAAGGCCTACCCCAATGTCCACATCAAGGTGTTCAACTTTACTTCCATCGAGTGCGCCCACGTTCTGGAAAACGGACAGGTGGACTTTATCCTGAGCAACTATCCCAACTCCGGGCTTTTGGCCAGCCACAGCGTCCGGAGCATCCATGAATTCCACGATGTGTTCGTGGCCAATGCCGAGGCCTTTCCCCTGACGGATCAGATCTTGACCCTGGAGGAGCTAAAGGAGTACCCCATCATGATGCTGGATCGGAAAAGCACCACCAGCGAGTTCCTCCACTCCATGTTCCAGCGCTCCCACCTGGATCTGGTGCCGGAGATCGAGCTGAGCAGCAACGACCTGCTCATCGATCTGGCCCGCATCGGCCTGGGGATCGCCTTTGTGCCGGATTTCTGCATTCCCGCCGACGAATCCCAGCTTTATATCCTTAAGCTGGCCCAGAGCCTTCCTGCCAGAAAGCTGGTGGTGGCCTCCAATGATTCGGTCCCCTTATCCCAGGCGGCAAAACAGTTCATGGACATGCTGTAAGGCAGCTCTAAAGCCCTCTTCCATTCCAGAAATCCTCCAGGCACCGGGCCGCATTTCCCCGGTTCACCACCTGGAAATGCTCCCATTCCCTGGGAAACAGCTCCAGATGATCCCTTCTTAAAAACCGGTCGTCCAGTAAAAGGATCACCCCCCTGTCTTCAGGCGTCCGTATCACCCGTCCGGCCGCCTGGAGGACCTTATTCATTCCGGGATACTGGTAAGAAAAATCAAAGCCCTTCTCCTCTGTCTCATCAAAATACCCCTTCAGCACCTCCTGCTCTACGCAGACCATGGGGAGCCCCGTGCCCACCACGATGACCCCGATGAGCCGCTCCTCCTTCAGATCGATGCCCTCCGAAAAGACGCCGCCCATGACACAGAAGGCGGCCAGGGAGTGGCTCCTCTCCTTTTCAAACTCCTCCAGGAATTCTGCCTTTTCTGCTTCTCCCATCCCCTGGCCCTGGACCAGCAGATCCGCCTTCAAAGGCTCCTCCTCCAGGATCTCCTCGATCTCGCCCATATACTGATAGGAAGGAAAAAACACCATATAATTTCCCGGCCGGCTTTGGGTGACGATCCGGATATAATCCGCCACCTTCCGGTATTCCGACGGGCTGCGTCTCGTGTAGCGGCTGCTCACATCCTCCGCCACCATAAGGAGACGGTTTTCCTCTGGAAACGGCGAATTCACATACACCGCGTAATCCTCCTGGTTCCCGGACAGCAGGGTCTTATAATACCGGACAGGAAGGAGCGTGGCCGAAAACAGGATGGTGCTGGCTCCCTGGTCCATGCATCTGGAAAGGAGCCGGGAGGGATCCACGCAGAAGAGGCGCACCAGGAAGGAGCCGTCCTCCCGGTTTTCCTCATAGATCCGGTAATGGCCGTCCAGCTCTTCATAGACGTTTAAAAAATCCCGGAGGCAGAAATAAAAGTCCAGCACCGTCTCCCGTTCCGGGAACTCCGGGAATTCCTCCATAAACGTTTCCATATAAGAAAAGGCGGTCATGATCCCGGCGGCCAGCCCCGTCACGTCCTCCAGGAGCTGCCAGTCCCCGCACTCCCGCTTCATGGAAAGCAGCAGCTTATTGCACCGGTCCAGCTGCCGCTCCAGCCTGGGTGACTTTCCCTTTATGATCCGCTTCACCTCCAGGAAATCTTCCTTATAAACAGAGGCGCTGTACATCTCCCTGGCCCTGGACACCAGGTTGTGGGCCTCATCCACCAGGAAAAGATAATCTCCCGAGGCCCCGTCGGCAAAGTAACGTTTCAGCCGCACGTTTGGATCGAACACATAATTGTAGTCGCAGATGATCCCATCGGTCCAGCTGGAAATATCCAGGCAGAACTCAAAGGGGCAGACCCGGTATTTTTCCGCATATATCAACACGGTCTCCCGGTCCATCTCCTGCTCCAGGTGCAGGATGTCGAACACCGCCTCGTTGACCCGGTCAAAATGACCTTTGGCATAGGGGCATGCCTCCGGATTGCACTCGGCCTTCTCCATGGGGCACAGTTTTTCTTTGGCCGTGATGGTCACGGCCGTGAACACCAGCCCCCGGCTCCTTAAGATCCTGAACGCCTCCTCCGCCACCGTCCGGGTGATGGTCTTGGCCGTCAGATAAAAAACCTTGGAGGCCTTCCCCGCTCCCATGGCCTGGACAGCGGGAAAAATGGTGGAAAGAGTCTTTCCGATGCCTGTGGGAGCCTGGATGAACAGCCGCTTTTTCCGGGAAATGGTCTTATACACGGCCACCGCCAGATCCCGCTGGCCCTCCCGGTAGGGAAAGGGAAACTCCAGGCCGCTTATGGACTGGTTCCTCTGGAGCTCATGATGGCACAGATATCTGGCCCACTTGAAGTATTCGTGGATCACCGATCGGAACCATGCCTCCAGCTCCTCCTTCGATCTGTCCTCATGGAACCGGCGGATCTCCTCGGTCTCCAGATTACAGTAGATCAGCTGGATCCGCACGCCGTCCAGGTCCCGGTCGCAGCAGTAAAAATATCCGTAGCACATGGCCTGGGCCATATGCACCGCCACCGGCTCTGTAAGCCGCTCCAGATCCATATACACGCCCTTGATCTCATCAATGGTCACGATGCCGTCTTCCTCAAAGATCCCGTCGGCCCGGCCCTCCACCAGAAGTTCGATGTCCTCCTCTTCGTCCAGGGCCGCATATTTCAACGGCACCTCAGCTCTGTAATTTCCGCCCATCCGCTTCTGGATCTTTTTATGGATCCTGGTCCCCGCCGCCATGGCATCCTTCTGGGCCGCTCCGGAACGGCGGTTATCGATGTCTCCGGAGCGGAGCACGAACTCCACCAGCGCCCGCACCGAGATCCTGACCTGTTTTTTCTGTTCCATGCTTCCTTCCTCCGTTCCTTGCTCCATTATACAATACCGGCCCGGAAAAGTCTAATTTCCTGTAAAGAAAAAGCTGGGATCCGAATCGGATTCCAGCTTTTCTAATCAGCAGGGGATGAGGGGCTCGAACCCCCATCTACGGTTTTGGAGACCGCTGCTCTACCATTGAACTAATCCCCTATAAATTTTCATGAGATTTTTTACTGCCTCTCACGTTTAAAGATAATACCACAGCAGCACCCAAATGTCAATTACTATTTTCCGAAAAATTTAAAAAACTGATGTAATTATCCCTTCCGCTGTCATCAAAATCCTCTCTTTTGGAGAAAATCCACAGAAAAATCCGGAAAAAGCAAAAAAACTAGTAGATTTTGTCGGTTGACTATTGAAATAACAAATGATATAAAGGAAATGAACACGGAAAATCAATAGCATTTATTTTTAAAGGAGTGATACCCATGATGACGCAGAGAAAGATCCGGATCTCTACCATCGCTGAAGCAAAGGACTTTGTAGCCAGAGCCAGTGAGTGTGATTTCGATATTAATATTTTCTACAACCGTGTGATCATCGATGCGAAATCCATCCTTGGAGTCCTCAGCCTGGACTTTACAAAGGTCCTCACTGTGGAATTTAGCGGAGAAAATCCTGGCTTTGAGGAATTTCTGGACGACCACGACGCGGCAAAGATCCACGCTGTGGCATAAAGATCCCGCAGGCCGGAAACACACCGGGGCTGCTGCCAAAGGACATTTTCGTCCCCTGGCGGCAGCCCCATTTTTTATTCGATCCAGGCCACGGCCCTGGCCGGAGCGCCGTCGCTGTTCTCGATCTTCACCGGAAAGCATGCAAACCAGAAAAGCCCTTCCCCGCAAAGTTCCAGATCCTTAAGATTCTCAATGTTCACGATCTCACAGTCCTTAAACAGCTTTTTATGGCGGGGCAGGTCTGCATCGTCCATGGGATCCAGTCCGATCACATCGAATCCGATCCCCTTATAATGCCCCTTTATGATGTGATCCAGGACCTCATCATCCACACATGGATAATTTCCAAAATACGCCTCTGTTCCCCAGCGCTTATCCCATCCCAGATTAAAAAGCAGGAAATCCGCCTCCTCTGCCAGGGCCCCGTATCTCCGGACGCGGTCCATGGTAATTGCATCTCCCTCCATAAGGTCCCGGCAGTCGATCACCAGCGCCTGTCCCACAAACTGGTCCGCAGGGAACTGGTCCAGGGTCGTCCGTCCCTCATATAGATGGGCCGGCGGATCCATATGGGTTCCCGTGTGGGAATACATATGGAGAAGCGTTTCCTTAAATCCATCCTTTTCATAGCTGCTGGCCAGTGAAAGCTCCGGCGTTTCCGTTCCCGGATAGACCGGCATATCCTCCCGGATCGTATGGGTCAGATCGATCACTTTCATTTCATATTCCTCCTCTTTTCCTCCTGGCGATCCGCCGGTCCTGAAGCCGTGTTCCAGCTGCCTTATGTGCGGCTGGCCACCGTCTGGAATGGGAGCTCATCCGTATGGGAAGCCGGAGAAGCAGAAAATACCCCCTCGATGGCCTCCCTTACATTTTCCACTCCAATGAGCCGGATCCGCCTTTCACTCCGGAGCTTCTCCAGGTTGGCCTTTGGGAGCACACAGGCCGTAAAGCCCATCTTCACAGCCTCCGCCACCCGCTGCCCGGCCTGGGAAACGGCCCGGACCTCGCCGGAAAGGCCCACCTCTCCAAAGATCAGCATGCCCGGATCCACCTCCCGGTTCTTGAAGCTGGACACCAGGGCCATGACCACAGCCAGATCCAGGGCCGGCTCATTCATCTTCATGCCGCCGGCGATGTTTACATAAGCGTCGTACCGGCTCATAGCGTAGCCGCACCGTTTTTCCAGGATCGCCAGTAAAATATTGATCCGGTTATAATCCACGCCGTTGGCCGTTCTCCTGGCCATTCCGAAACTGCTGGCCGTCACCAGCGCCTGAACCTCCAGGAGAATGGGCCTGGTCCCCTCCAGAGAGCAGGCCACCACAGCCCCGGAGGCCTCCCTGGGACGGCCGGAGATCAGCATCTCCGACGGATTTTTCACTTCCTCCAGTCCCTTTTCCTGCATCTCAAACACACCGATCTCGTTGGTGGAGCCGAACCGGTTCTTCACGGCCCTTAAGATCCGGTAGGAATCGTTCCTGTCTCCCTCAAAATACAGCACCGTATCCACCATATGCTCCAGGACCCTGGGACCGGCTACCACGCCCTCCTTGGTCACATGACCCACGATGAAAATGGTGATCCCCAGCCCTTTGGCAGTCTGCATCAGCAGATTGGTGGATTCCCGTACCTGGCTGACGCTTCCGGGGGCGGAGGAAATATCCTCCCGGTACATGGTCTGGATGGAATCAATGATCACCACGTCCGGCTTTTCGTTTTCAATGGCCCCCCGGACCATATCCAGGTTGGTCTCACAGAGGAACAGAAGCTCCCCGGTGATCGTACCGATCCGGTTGGCCCGCATCTTGATCTGCTTTAAGGACTCCTCCCCGGAAATATAGAGGACCTTTTTTCCGGCCATGGACAGATTCCGGCAAACCTGGAGTAAAAGGGTGGATTTTCCGATCCCGGGATCTCCGCCCACTAACACCAGGCTTCCCCGGACGATCCCGCTCCCTAAGACCCGGTCCAGCTCCCCAAAGCCGGTGGCTGTCCGGTCCTGCTCCTCCAGGGAAATATCCGAGATATGGACAGGGGCAGTGCCCCGGCCTGGGACGCGGACCCTTTCGGCTCCCTGGGATCTCCGTTCCGAGACCACAGGCTCCTCCACAAAGGTATTCCACTCCTTACACGCCGGGCACTGCCCCATCCACTTACCGGATTCATAGCCGCATTCCTTACAGAAAAATACTGTTCCTGTCTTTGCTTTTGCCACTATAATATCCTTTCTTTCCTGCTTACTTCCGGATCACTTTCACTTCCACGGCCTTTCCCTCGGAAAGCTCCACGGAAAGGCTCAGCTTTCCGCTCATGTTGGTCTTCATGCCGCCGATGGCTGCGCCGTCCTCAAACACCTCATATTCCATGTCGTCTTCCAGCTGGATCGTGATCTGGGCGTCCTCTGTTCCCTCCACCTTAAAGGACACCTCCGTATCCTTTACGGAAAAGTCGGTCACTGCGGTTCCCGGAACAGACTCGTATACGAACATGCCGTTGCGCTCCAGTTTTGTGATCTCCTTAAAGGTCTTTACTTTATAAAGATCTCCGTCATGCTCGAAATCCTCGGCTTTGGATTTCACGTCCAGGGAATAATTGCCAAAGCTGATGTTCCCATTCTCTTCTGTACGGATTAATTCATTGATCACTGACATAATACTTAGTCTCCTTTTGTGTATTTCCTAAAACTTCTGCGGTCTTTTATGATCCTTTTCTGATCACTTTTATCATACCACAACCCTATCCTGTTTTCTAGCAGTTTGTGGGTGCCTGGCAGAAAATTTAAGCTGTCCGTCCTTTAAGAGGAGCTTCACCGAATCTCCCTCTCTTACCCTTCCTTCCAGGACGGCCTCCGCCAGCTTATCCTCCACCAGGTTCTGGATGGTGCGCCGCAGGGGCCTTGCCCCGTATTTTTCATCATAGCCCTTTTCCACCAGGAAATCCTTCACATCCTCCCCGGCGTTTAAGCGGATGGACATCTGCTGCTTCGTCCGCTTTCCGACGGTATTTAACATGATGGAAACGATCTCCTTCATATGGGTCTTATTGAGGGGATGGAACACGATGATCTCGTCGATCCTGTTTAAAAACTCCGGCTTGAACAGCCGTTTTACCTCATCCATGACCCCCGTTTTCATCCTGGTATACCTGGCCTTTTCATCATCCTGGGAGGTGAAGCCCAGGTGTCTGGGCGCGATGATATTCTCCGCTCCGGCATTGGAGGTCATGATCACGATGGTATTCTTAAAATCGATCTTATGTCCCTGGGAGTCGGTGATATGGCCGTCGTCCAGCACCTGGAGAAGGATATTGAACACGTCGGGATGGGCTTTTTCCACCTCATCAAAAAGGATCACCGAATAGGGATTCCTCCGCACCTTTTCACTCAGCTGGCCGCCCCCCTCATAGCCCACATAGCCTGGCGGTGAGCCGATCATCTTGGATACGCTGTGCTTTTCCATATATTCGGACATGTCCACCCGGATCAGAGCATTCTCTGTCCCGAACATGGCCTCGGCCAGAGCCTTGCAGAGCTCTGTTTTCCCAACGCCGGTGGGTCCCAGGAATAGGAAGGAGCCGATGGGCCGTCTGGGATCCTTAAGGCCCACTCGTCCCCGCCGGATGGCTTTGGAAACGGCGGTCACGGCCTCCTCCTGGCCCACCACCCGCTCATGGAGGATCGATTCCAGCTTTAAGAGGCGCTCTGTCTCCTCCTCCTTCAGCTTGCTCACGGGGATCTTCGTCCAGCCGGAGACCACGTCCGCGATCTCTGTCTCGTCCACGAAAAGGGTCCTGGAATTTTTCTCTTCCTCCCACTTTTCCCGGAGCTTTCCGATCTTCTCCCGCTTCTTTTCCTGCTTTTTCTTTATTTCTCCCGCTTCCTCATAGGCCTCGGACCGGATGGCCTCCTCTTTGGCCTTTTCCAGCTCCCTGATCTCCGCCTCCAGTTCCTTTACGCCTCTGGGCTCCACAAAAACCGAAAGCCGCACCTTGGAGGAGGCCTCGTCGATCAGATCGATGGCCTTATCCGGCAGGAACCGGTCATTGATATACCGGGAGGACAGGCGGACGGCCGCTGTCAGGGCGGCGTCGGTGATGGTCACGCGGTGGTGCTCCTCATACCTGGGGCGCAGGCCCTTTAAGATGGCCACAGCCTCCTCCTCTGTGGGCTCCTCCACGGTCACCGGCTGGAACCGGCGCTCCAGGGCCGGGTCCTTTTCGATATACTTCCGGTATTCCTCGATGGTGGTGGCTCCGATCAGCTGGAGCTCTCCCCGGGCCAGGGACGGCTTTAAGATATTGGAGGCGTCCAGGGCCCCCTCTGCGCCGCCTGCGCCGATGATGGTATGGATCTCGTCGATGAACAGAAGCACATTTCCTGCTTCCCGCACCTCGTTCAGCACATTTTTGATCCGTTCCTCAAATTCTCCCCGGTATTTGGAACCGGCCACCATGCCGGAAAGGTCCAGGATCACCACCCGCTTTCCACGGATGGTATCCGGCACATCCCCGGCTGCGATCATCTGGGCCAGGCCCTCGGTCACCGCCGTCTTTCCCACGCCCGGCTCTCCGATGAGGCAGGGATTATTTTTCGTCCTGCGGCTTAAGATCTGGATCACCCGGCCGATCTCATGCTCTCTTCCGATGACCGGATCCAGCTTTCCCTCGGATGCCAGCTTTGTAAGATCCCGGCTGTATTCGTCCAGCACCGGCGTATCCGCCTTTCCATCCCTTCCGCTCCGGCCCTGGACCAGCTCCTCACGACCGGCGGCTCCTTCCTCTCCCATGGCGGACAGAAGATCGATATAAAGCCTCTGGATATTGATGTTTAATGTATTTAAAAGCCGCACAGCCACACAGTCCGTCTGCTTTAACATTGCCATAAGGATATGCTCCGTCCCGATGAGCGGGGCATGGAAGCGGACCGCCTCTCTGTAACTGTTTTCCAGCACCTTCCTGGCAATGGGCGTATAGCCCTCCCGGTCACGGATCTGGGTCGGCTGGCTGGAGGACACCAGCTTCTTCTCCAGCTCCAGGACCCGCTCCAGCTTCACGTCTCCGGCCTCCAGGACCCTGGCTGCCGTTCCCGTGCCCTCCTTCATGAGTCCCACCAGGATATGCTCGGTCCCCACAGTCCGGGAACCCGTTTCCTCTGCGGCCTCTGTGGCCAGGATCAGGGCCTCCTTTGCTTTCTCTGTATATCGCTCCATAAAGTTCCTTTCATTCCTCCTGTCAGATGATTTCCGGCAGACGGGCCCTTAAAAAGTCTGCCCGCGCCGCATCCAGCTCCTCACGGCTCAAGGGTCTCTCTGCCTGGCTTAAAAGATTCGCCGGCTGGATCCCCAGCATGAGCCCATAGACGGAGCATGGCTCCTTCATTTTCAGTATCCCGTCGGCAGCTCCCGCCATGATCTGGGATAAAAATTCCATGGCGTCCTTTCTGGTCAGCCTTCTGGCATATTTTAACACTCCATAGGATTTATACGCCTCGTCTGCGCAGGCCACCGGCCTCTGGCCCATGGCAGTCCGCCGGAGCCGCCGTTCCTGGGCGTCCAGCTCTGCCGCCGCTTTGGCCACCAGATCCACGATCTCCTTTTCCGTCTGGCCCAGGGTCTTCTGGTTGGAGATCTGGTAAAGAGAGCCGGGATTTTCCTCCCCCTCTCCGTAAAGGCCCCGGACCAGGGTCCCGAAACGTCCCATGTCTGAGGTAAGACTGTTAAAATTCTTCCGCCTGGAAAGGGCCGGCAGGTGTAAAACCACCGACGCCCTGAGCCCCGTTCCCACGCTGGTGGGAAACGACGTCAGATATCCGTATTTTTCATCAAAGGAATATTCAAACCGGCTGCCCAGAAGCTCCTCCATCTGGTCGGCCCGCCGGTAGCACTCTGTCAGGGCGGCTCCCTTTTCCACTGCCTGGATCCGTATGTGGTCGTCGCCGTTTATGGTGATCCCCAGCCGCTCATCCTCAGATAAGACCAGGCCTGCGGCCGCCTTTTTCTTTGAGACCCCGCGGCTTATGGCCCTGCGTTCTAAAAGCGCCGTCCGCTCCAGGTCTGGGATCCGGTCCAGATATAAATAGCGGCTGCGGCTGCCGGAAAAGGCCCCAGACTCCTTCACGCCGTTCATGAGCCTTCCCGTCATTTCCACGCTCTGTTCCTTTGTCATCTTTCCCGGAAAAGGATATTCCCTCCAGTTCCTCACCAGCCGTACCCGGCTGCAGATCACGCTGGAGCCCTCTTTTTCCGGCACATCAAACCATTTTTCCATTCTGGTCTGCTTCCTCCTTCAGTCCCCGGATCTCATCCCGGAGCCTTGCGGCCTCCTGGTAATCCTCTCTCCGGACCGCGTTTTTAAGCTGTAAGGAAAGCCTCTGGATCCGGTCCTCTCCCGCTTCCGGGGCTTTTGCTTCCCGATCCCCCAGATCTTCCCCGGAGGCCGTCTTTTCTGCCGTGTCCCCATACGCGGCGGGCCGTTTCCCCACATGGCGCTCGCTGCCCTGGAGATGCCGGATATTTTCGCCGATCAGCGGATCGAACACGCTGTAACAGTCCTCGCATCCAAACCGGCTGTTCTTTACAAAGTCCTCATAGGTGGTGCCGCAGACAGGACAGACCACGCCTGCAAACCGGTTCTCATCCCGGGCTGCATCCGGGATCCCAAGAAGCCCCGAAAGCAGCTTTCCCAGAGGAAATTCTCCCTCAAACAGAGCCGAATACTGCCCCAGGTCCAGCTTTCCGGCACACTGGGCGCAGAGGTTGTGCTCTGTTTTCACTCCTCCGGCCACCTCCACATATTTTACGGTCGCTTCCCGCTTTCTGCATTGTTCGCAAAGCATAGGCTTCCTCCTTTATTCCTGCCCCAGGAACTCATCATAGAGCTCATCCACCAGGGCGTGGACCTGGTCCCGGCCCACATCCCGGCAGATCCCCCGGGCAACGATCAGGGCCAGATCATCCTTCATTTCGTCCATGGCCCTCAGTTTATCCATATCCAGGGCAATGACGGCCCCTCGCCTCCGGTCCAGGCGCAGGAAACCTTCCTGTTTTAACACAGAATATGCTTTATTGACCGTATGCATGTTAATTCCGATCTCGTCCGCAAGCTGTCTCACCGAAGGCAGGCTGTCTCCCTCATGTAGCGTTTCCGTGGCGATGCCCCGGATGATCTGGTTGCAGAGCTGTACATATAAAGCCTCCTCGCTTTCAAAATCGATCTTTAGTATCATCCACTCACCGTCTTTCCTGTAACAACTGTTATATTCATATAGTAACAGCTTGCATCCCATCCGTCAAGCGGTACTTTCTTCCCTAGCGCGTCCTGGTACCGTCCTCGTTCCGGGTATCCAGGATCTTTTCAAAGATCCAGCAGATATCGTCCAGCAGCACCTCCATCTGTGGCCGTTTCTCCTCGTCCATATAATCGGCGTACAAAAGGCCGAACATGGTCTGGTAATCGTCGTAAAGGGCCTCGGGAATATCCGTCATCTCCGACAGCTCATAGGAGCGGCGGCGCACCCACCAGGAAAAATCGTAATCCCGCAGTTCCTTTTTCATATTCAGGTACATATATTCCCCAAATCCAGCCCAAATGGCGTCCGGCTCGGAAAAACGCAGGTAATGGTCCGCCTTGCTGAGCTTATGGCGGATATAGTACCGGTCCCCGGTCTCCTCATCCTTAACGGCCCCGTAATATCCCTTCTCCGGACAGTAGATGAACTTATAGCCGTCGTCTAAAAACTTCTTTCTCCAGCCTGCCGGAAGGGCGTTGATCTTTTCAGCGATCTCGTCTTTTACGGTCTCCTCCACAGAGATCTTTCCTCCATCCTGCCGCTCTGCCGTAATGAAGTACTGCTCATCGGGCTGGCCGTCCATATTAAAATAGTGGAAGCCCACATATTCGTTTCCCACCATGCTGCCGTCCTCATGGAAATAGAATTTCCGGCCGCCGATGGTCTTTGAGGCTTCCAGGTTCAGAACGCCGGAGGAATTGAACCAGTACCACTTTCCCCCGATCTCCTGCCAGTGGATCCGCACGTTTCCGTTTTCATCATAATAATACCATTTTTCATCCCCGTCGCCGGTGTAGCAGCTCCAGCCCTCCGCCAAGGCGCCTCCGTCCTCAAAAAAGTACCGGAGATTGCCCACCTTCTGCCATCCGGTCTGCATATAAGAATCGGACCCGAAATGGTACCACTCTCCGTCGATGTCCTCCCAGGTGCCCGCCGCCATGCTTCCATCGGACCGCTCATATTTCCACCGGTTCCCGTCGGGGATCCAGGTCCCGTCGGCTCCAAAGGCGGTGCATACGGCCTGGAGTGAAAAAAGCGCTCCCAGGGCCGCTGCTGCCATCCATTTTCCTTCGTATGGTTTCCTGTTTTTCATATTTCCCTCCAAAAATCTGTTCTCGTCCTTTCCAATCCTCTGTGTCTGCGCTATAATAGCTCCAGTACAGGCAGCCTGCCCATACAATCTGCTTATGAAAGGAGGATCCTCATGAAACGAATCCTTGCCTGGGCCGGGATCCTGGCCGCGGCGGCCGCATTCCTGGCTCTCATCGTCCTGGCTGTCACCGGAGCTCCCGCCAACATCCTCATGGCCCTTGTTTTTGTGGTGATGATCGTTCCCGTCCTTATTTACGGCTTTCTCATGTTCGTAAAGCTGAAAAAAGACGACCGGGATAAGGATATGGAGTAGCTCCATTATACCCTTTTTCCCGGCCGTCTGCAACGGCGCTTTCTTTCCGTTTTCTTACTGTTTTCTGAAACTCTCTTCTGTCCCCGCTCTCTGTGGGGAGCGCCGCTTACCTTCTGAAGATGATATCGTCCCTTCCCGGTCCGTTGGATACCATGGTCACCGGAACGCCCAGCTCCTCTTCAATGGTCTCCACATATTTCCGGCAGTTTTCCGGCAGCTCCTCGTATTTCTTAATGCCCCGGATCTCGCATTTCCATCCCGGAAGCGTTTTATACACCGGCTTTGCCCGCTCCAGATCCGGAGTGGTGGGGAAATCCTTTGTGATCTTCCCGTCGATCTCGTATCCCACGCAGATGGGGATCTCATCCAGATATCCCAGAACGTCCAGCACCGTCAGGACAGCCTCTGTGGTTCCCTGGACCCGGCAGCCGTACCGGGTCGCCACGGCGTCAAACCATCCCATCCGTCTGGGCCGGCCTGTGGTGGCTCCGAACTCACCTCCGTCTCCGCCCCTGCGCCGCAGCTCGTCAGCCTCGTCTCCAAAGATCTCGCTGACAAAGGCCCCTGCGCCCACAGCGCTGGAATACGCCTTTACAACGGTGGTGATATTTTTGATCTCATAGGGCGGGATCCCGGCGCCGATGGCGCCGTAGGCAGCCAGTGTGGAGGAAGAGGTAACCATGGGGTAGATCCCGTGGTCCGGGTCCTTTAAGGAGCCCAGCTGGCCCTCTAACAGAATATTCTTCCCTTCCTTTAATGCATCATGCAGATATCTGGAAACGTCGCATACATAGGGCGCGATCATCTCTTTATATTCCATCATGGTATCGAACAGTTCTTTCGGATCCAGCAGCGGCTTATGGTATAAATGCTCCAGCAGCACGTTCTTTAAGGCGCATACGTTCTCCAGCTTCTCCATCAGCGCAGTCTCGTCCCCGAACAGCTCACAGACCTGGAAGCCGATCTTTGCATATTTATCTGAATAAAACGGTGCAATGCCCGATTTCGTGGAACCGAAGGACCTTCCCGCCAGTCTGGCTTCCTCGTACGTATCAAACAGGATGTGATACGGCATCATGATCTGGGCCCGGTCTGACACCAGGATCCTGGGCATGGGAACGCCCTTGCTGGTGATGTCCTTCAGCTCGCCGATCAGATACGGGATATTGAGGGCAACCCCGTTTCCGATGATGCTGGTGGTATGATCATAAAAAACGCCGGACGGAAGGATGTGCAGGGCAAACTTCCCATAATCGTTGATGATGGTGTGGCCCGCATTGCTCCCTCCCTGGAAGCGGATGATGATATCGGACTCCTTTGCCAGCATATCGGTGATCTTGCCTTTTCCCTCGTCGCCCCAGTTGGCTCCTACGATTGCTCGAACCATTGTTGATCCTCCTTTGGATGTGTGTCGGTCTGCCAGAGCTCTTTCTGATCTCTGACGCATCCTTAGTGTATACCAGAAAGGTCCATAAGTAAAGAAAATATTACTTATATTCTCCATAATTCTTCATTATATTCCTAATGCTCCCAACACCTCCAGAAACCGTTCCCCTGCCGGAGAAACGGGATTCTTCCGATCCGTTACAATACAAATCTCCCGGTCCGGCATCCTCTCACCAAAGGTCAGCTCAAAAAGCTCTCCGGCTTCGATCTTCTCCCTGGCAAATTCGTCCATCACACAGCCAATGCCCAGATTCCGCATAGCAAACTGGACCACCATATCGCTGGTGGCCAGCTCAAACTCCGGCTCTAAAAAAATACCCCGCTCTTCCAGAAACTGGTCCATAAACCGCCGGGTACTGGTATTCTTCTCCAGAAAGATACAGGGCAGGTCCATTAAAGCCCCGTACTCCAGCCGTTTTCCTTTGAGGCTCTGGTACTGGTTCCCAGCCACAAAAACGTTCCGGATCTTTTTCACCGGCCTGACCGCCACCTCCGGTCTGGCGTCAAAGGGCGTGCTGACCACACCGAAATCGATCCTTCCCTCATACAGGGACTGGATGGTCTCCGGCGTCGGGGCGTTGGATACCATGACCTTGATATTGGGATACCGGCCATGGAACCGCTCCAGGTGGGGGAGCAGGTAAAACTGCAGGGTCATATCACTGGCCCCGATGCGTACCTCACCCATGTCCAGGTCCACCAGCCGCCTTAACATCCGCTCTCCGTCCAGGAGATTTTCGATCCCCCGCTCCACATAGGGGAACAAAAGCTCTCCCTCGGCCGTCAGCCGGACGCCCTTCTGGGTCCGGATAAAGAGCTGGCTGTTTAACGCCTTCTCCAGCTGTTTCACCGCCTGGCTCACCGCCGGCTGGGAAATGCAGAGCGCCTCTGCCGCAGCGGTGATGCTGCCGAGACGCCCTACATAATAAAACACTTTATAATATTCCGTATTGATACTGCTGGTATCCATGAATAAACGCCAGCCTATACGTTGATCTCAGCCTTGACGCCGAGAAGATCCTTATTTTCCTCCAGAACGGGACGGATCACCTCATCCAGGAACTCCTCCACCTGCTGGGGAGCGCGGCCCACGTACTTTTTCGGGTCCATGGTCTTTTTAAGCTCCTCCAGGGTCAGATTGAAGGACGGATCTGCGGCGATCAGCTCCAGAAGGTTATTGTCCCTGCCTTCCGCCTTTACATTCCTTCCGGCCTCCATGGAAAGCTCCCGGATCCTCTCATGGAGCTCCTGACGGTCCCCGCCGGCCTTTACTGCATCCATCATGATGTTTTCGGTCGCCATAAACGGCAGCTCGGACATCAGGCGCTTTTCAATGACCTTGGGATATACCACAAGACCGTCCACCACATTCAGGTAAAGGTCCAGGATCCCGTCCACGGCCAGGAAGCCCTCGGGGATGGAAAGACGCTTGTTGGCAGAATCATCCAGGGTCCGCTCAAACCACTGGGTGGAAGCCACCAGCATGGGATTCATCATATCTGCCATCACATAGTTGGCCAGGGAAGCGATCCGCTCGCTCCTCATGGGATTTCTCTTATATGCCATGGCAGAGGAACCGATCTGGTTCTTCTCAAAGGGCTCCTCCACTTCCTTTAAGTGCTGGAGGAGACGGATGTCGTTGGAGAATTTATGGGCGCTCTGGGCGATGCCCGCCAGGACGGAGAGCACGCGGCTGTCCACTTTCCGGGAATACGTCTGGCCGGAAACCGGGAAGCAGCCCGTAAAGCCCATCTTTTCCGCGATCATCTGATCGGCCTTCCGGCATTTTTCATGGTCCCCGTCAAACAGCTCCAGGAAGCTGGCCTGGGTTCCGGTGGTCCCCTTAGAACCTAACATCTTCATGGAGGAGATCACATAGTCCAGGTCGTCCAGATCCAGCTTTAACTCCATAAGCCATAAGGTGGCCCGCTTTCCCACAGTGGTGGGCTGGGCCGGCTGGAAATGGGTAAAGGCCAGGGTGGGCTGGTCCTTATACTTCTCCGCAAAGGAAGCCAGCTCTGCCATCACGTTCACCAGCTTCTTCCTCACCAGCTTAAGGGCCTCTGTCATCAGGATAATGTCCGTATTGTCCCCCACATAGCAGGAGGTGGCGCCCAGGTGGATGATCCCCTTGGCGTTGGGACACTGGAGGCCGTAGGCGTATACGTGGGACATAACGTCGTGGCGTACCAGCTTTTCCCTTTCCTTTGCCACATCGAAGTTAATATCGTCCTTGTGGGCCTTCAGCTCATCGATCTGCTCCTGGGTGATCGGCAGGCCCAGTTCCTTTTCCGTCTCAGCCAGGGCGATCCAGAGCTTTCTCCAGGTGCGGAATTTCTTTTCCGGGGAGAAGATGTACTGCATTTCCCTGCTTGCATATCTCTCAGAGAGAGGGCTTTGGTATCTGTCGTACATGATATTCCTCTTTTCCTATACTATTTTCTGTCCTCGATCCCAAGGCGTCTGAATACCTCGTTGTATGCGTCCTCCACGTTGCCCATGTCTCTTCTGAAGCGGTCCTTGTCTAGCTTCTCATGGGTCTCCTTATCCCAGAGACGGCAGGTATCCGGGGAAACCTCGTCAGCCAGGATGATCTGGCCCTTGTGGCGGCCGAACTCGATCTTAAAGTCCACCAGGTCGATGCCCAGGCTGTCAAAATATTTCTTCATCACTTCGTTTACCTTGAAGGCGTATTCTGTGATGGTGTCGATCTCTTCCTCAGTGGCCAGCTCCAGGGACAGGGCATAATATTTATTGATGAACGGATCGTGAAGGTCGTCGTTCTTATAGCTGAACTCCAGAGTGGGGCGCTTGAACACGATGCCCTCTTCCACACCCATCTTTTTTGCAAAGCTGCCGGCAGTGATATTCCGGATGATGACCTCCAAAGGAACGATCTCCACCTTCTTTACTGCTGTTTCCCGGTCGGAAAGCTCCTCCACGTAATGGGTGGGGATCCCCTCCTTCTCCAGAAGCTTGAAGATGTGGTTGGTCATGCGGTTGTTGATGGCTCCCTTGCCGACGATGGTGCCCTTTTTCAGACCGTCCATGGCAGTGGCGTCATCCTTATAATCTACGATCAAGATGTCAGGATCTTCTGTTGTATAAACCTTTTTTGCTTTTCCTTCGTACAGTAAATCAACTTTTTTCATTCCTTTGCCCATCCTTTTCTTTTGATAGTTGGTAACTGGTTCATTTATAAGCTGTTCAAATAAAACAGCAACAGTTCAGAAGGAATTATAATACATCATCCTGGGAAAATCAAGAATAACTTTACGGCCCGGCTGTTTCCGTCTCTGTTTTTCTGTGAAACCAGAACAGGGGGCCTCCGGACTCGATCCCAATGCCGAACACCTCTCCTGACCGGTCCCCCTCCAGCTCCGGCGGACCGTCTGCCGCTTCCTTTGAAACCTCCACCACTGTATGCCTCTTTATATAGAAAGAAGCCGCTGCCAGAAGCTCCAGGACCAGCAGGAGCCTTATGAAAAACCAGAACGCTTTCCTTCTTTTTTCTCTTCTGTATCCATGCCGCCACGGATGGTACGGCCTGTATACATAGCGGATGGCTCCACCTCCTTTTCCTATGTAACCAGAATACCATATTTCCCTGGGAATAAAAAGAGGGAGTCCCACATTTTTCGTGTTACTCCCTGTCCCCTGTTTACTGGCCGCCTGCGGTGCCGGATGCCCCGCCTCCCGTGGTCTGGCCGGACGTTCCGTCCCCGGTCCCATGGGATGTGCCGTTTTCTCCTGCCCCGGTGGTCCCGGTGGTGATCTCCTCCATTCCATCCTTCACATCATCCACCATATCCCGCATGACGCCGCCGCTCTCTCCGTCTGTCCCGCTTTCGCCGGAGGGAAGGTCAACGCCTGTGGCCGAGGTCCCGGGCACCTCCTCTGTGGCCCTGCTTCCGGGAGCCGTGGAAGACTCCTCCCGTCCGGAGCTTTGTCCTGCGGTGCTTCCATTGGTATCATTTCTTCCGCAGGCAGCGGCCGCACAGACAACAGCAGCCAGCATAATGCCAAAAGTGATCCGTCTGATCTTTTCCATAATAAAAAATCTCCTTTCTTTCTGCCTTAGTATGCACGAAAGAAAGGAGAATATGTATCAGCCGATCACATCGGCCATGTCGTACATGCCCGGAGCTTTTCCTGCCAGGAATTTGGCTCCCTGGACTGCGCCCTTGGCAAAGATGGCCTTGGAATACGCCGTATGCTGGAAGGTGACCACCTCGTCCTGTCCCGCAAAGATCACGTCGTGCTCGCCCACAATGGAGCCGCCGCGGATGGCCTGGATGCCGATCTCTTTTTTATCGCGCTTCACACGCTCGGCAGTCCTGTCGTATTTATAGTGGTATTCGTTCCCCAGGCTCTCATTGACCGCATCGGCCAGGGCCAGGGCCGTTCCGCTGGGAGCGTCCACCTTCTGGTTGTGGTGCTTCTCCAGGATCTCGATATCAAAGCCCGCCTCTGCCAGCACAGGAGCCGCCTGCTTTAAGATCTTAAATAAAAGGTTCACACCCAGGGACATATTGGCGGACCGGAGTACCGCCGTGGTCTCTCCAAGGGCCTTCACCCGCTCCAGCTGCTCCTCCGAAAGCCCTGTGGTACATAAGACCACCGGCGTCTTCGTTTTTTCACAGTAAGCCACAACGCCGTCCGTGGCCTTCGCAGAAGAAAAATCGATGACCACATCGGCCGCCGGACACTGGTCCAGGGTTTCGTATACCTCATAATCTGCCAGCTTTAAGGGATTCACGTCCACACCGGCCACGATCCGGATCCCGTCGTCCTTTGAAACGATGTCCGTGATCACCCGGCCCATGGCTCCGTTGCAGCCGTTTAAGATCGCATTTACCATAATTATGCCTCCAAAACAGAAATTTATAAAAGTCCGAATTTTTCCATTTCTTTCCTTAAAAGCTCCTGATGATCCGGTTCCATCTCGGTCAGCGGAAGCCTGGGCGCTCCCACCTGTTTCCCCATGAGATTTAAGGCCGCACGCACGGGGATCGGATTCACCTCGCAGAACAGGGCCTTAATGAGGGGCAGAGCCTTTAACTGGAGCTTTCTACTGCCCTCCAGGTCTCCCTGGAAGAATTTTTCACAGATATCATGGGCCGTTCTGGGCGCAATATTGGAAAGGACAGAGATCACTCCTTTTCCTCCCAGAGCTAAGAGCGGAACGATCTGGTCGTCGTTGCCGGAATACAGATCCACGGCTCCGTCTGATAACTGCATGATCTCCGCAATAGCGGAAAAGTTCCCGCTGGCCTCCTTCACGCCTACGATATTGGGCACGTCCCGGCAGAGGTCCACGATGGTCTGCGGAGCGATGTTTACGCCGGTACGGCTGGGAATATTATAAAGGACTGCGGGGATCTTGATGGCGTTGGCCACGGCTGTAAAGTGGGCCTTTAAGCCATTCTGGGTGGCCTTATTATAATACGGAGACACCAGAAGCACACCGTCGGCCCCCGCTCCTTCCGCTTCCTCAGAAAGGGTGACCGCCGTCTTTGTGCAGTTGGAGCCGGTTCCCGCGATCACGGGGATCCTTCCCTTCACTCTCTCACAGGTAAAGCGGATCACCTCCAGATGCTCCTCCTCTGTGGTGGTGGCAGATTCTCCGGTGGTTCCCATGGAGACGATACAGTCCGTATGGCCTGCGATCTGCTCCTCAATGAGCTCATCCAGTTTATCAAAGCTGATCTCGCCGTTTTCTTTAAATGGTGTTACGATGGCAACACCTGCACCTTCAAAAATAGCCATATGCTCCTCCTCCAAAAAAGAGCCGACATCCGCCAAGACGCCAGCTCCAAAACTTCATCCCTCGTTTTCCATAATCCTATCATCAATCCAGGGAATTGTCAACTTTTAAATTTCCGCCTGTCAGGCCCGGGATCTCCGGCCATTACAGATTTTCCACATAGGAGATCTGATCCGCATACTGCCGGATCTCATCGGGGCAGACCCGTCCGGTCATGATCAGATCCGTCTCGTCGTCCGCAGACTGGAGGAAGCGGATAAATTCCTCCCTGGAGATCACCTCCTGGTCCACCAGGCCCAGGACCTCGTCCAGGATCAGCAGGTCACACTCTCCCGTAGCCATGACCTTTTTTGCAAAATTAAAGCCGTTCCTCAGATTCATGGTCTCTTCCTTTTTCTGGTCCTCCGGAAGATCCTCAAAATAGCATCGGGAACGCTCGAAACGAAACACCTTCATCTCCAGATCCATGCGCTCCAGGATCTCCAGGCTCCTTTCCTCCAGAACGCCCTTTAAAAACTGCACGATGATCACCTTTTTCCCGGCCAGGGCTCCCAGCAGTCCATACCCCACCGCGGAGGCAGATTTCCCATTTCCGGGACCATAGATTATGCGTATCGTATTTTTTCTCATGTCCAGCACCTCATCCTTTATGTACGATCCGTTTTCACAGATATATTCAGTAAGATGGATCTAAGCCCGCATATCTTAACACACTTTTTCGTATTTTGCAAGTTTTCCTTAAACAGGAGCTAAGACCGCCCTGGGGCTTCCCTGTCTGCGGCGGGCCGCCTCTTCAGGAAACCTCCCTTCTGCCGGACCCTGCGGTCTCCCGGATCACTGGCAGCATTCCAGCTTGCTGACCGATACCTCATACGCCGTTCTCTTCTCACACTCGGTCTCACTGAGCTTTTTCGTGTATTCCCGGCTCTGGACCCGGCCCCAGATCTGGATCCTGGTCCCCACGGAAAATCCCGAGGCAAACCGGGCGTTCCTTCCCCAGGCAATGCAGGGAATGTAGTCGGACTTCCCATAAGGACGGTTCACGGCCACCAGAAGGTCCGCGATCTCTCGTCCCAGGGGCGTTTTCCTGTATATGGGCTCCTTACATATGTATCCGTCCAGAAAGATCTGGTTGGTCTTGGTATAATCAGTAAATTCCTCTAAAAACTGTACCTCCCGCACGAACACAGAAAGCACCAGGCGGTTTTTCACGCCTTCATGGCGGTTATAGGAACGGAACTGGCCGTCGGCCTCGATGGTGCAGCCCCGGTAATCCCTTGTCACATCCATAAGCCGCTCCGAAACCATAAGGGGGATCACATCCGCCTGTTCGCTGAGACGGTTGACGGAAAGATCCACAAGATAAAATCCCTCCCCGAATACTGCATGGCTGAATGTAAAGTCTGATACGATGGTTCCGATGACCGTGACCCTGTTGTTTTCCATAACTTTTTCTGACATAGTATTTCTCCTTTATTCGATATGATCAGTTCTTCTGACCGGCCGTTCTCTCCGGCACACTATAATATGTATTCAGCCGTTTCTTTTCTTAGAACAAAAAGATCCATGTTTCGCTCGACATAAACCGCCATGGTTCTCCTTGTCATTTTTCTCCCGTCATGCTAATATCTTTTTATGATACCAGGACTCCGATGCCGGCCAGCAGAAAGGACCCGGCTCCCGGACCGGTACCCCCGTACCCATATTATGGAAAGGAGACTTGCTTTATGATCCGTTTTTTACTGGAATGCAGACGGCTCTTTGAAAAATATTCCAAAGACGAAATGTCCGTCTATGCGGCCCAGGCCTCCTTTTTTATCATCCTGGCCTCCATCCCTTTCCTCATGCTCCTTTTGTCCCTGATCCAGGCCACGCCTCTGGTGAACGAGTCCGATCTTCTGTCCCTGGTGGTCCAGATGGTGCCGGATACCCTGGATGGCCTGGTGGTCTATGTACTGGACAGTCTCCATTCCGACTCTCCCATGGCCCTTTTGTCAGCCACGGCCATTGCAGCCCTCTGGTCCTCATCCCGGGGAATGTTAAGCATCGAGCGGGGCTTAAACCGGGTCTGGGGCACAGGGATCCAGAGAAACTATATCGTCCGCCGGATCATCTGCGCCGGATATACAGTCCTTTTTTCCCTCATGTGTCTTTTGTGCATGGTGCTCCTGGTGTTCGGGGAGCAGATCCAGAAACAGGTCTGGGCCTGGATCCCCCTGATGTCCACCTTTGATTTCCTGGCCTTTCCTGTGAGAGGACTGGTCACCCTGGCTATTTTATTTGTATTTTTCCTGGCTATTTATGCGGTCCTGCCTTTCCGCAGGCTTTCCGTTAAAAGCCAGATACCGGGAGCCGCCTTCGCATCCGTGGGCTGGGCCCTGTTTTCCACCGCATTCTCCATCTACTTCCGGTATTTTAAAAATTTCACTGTGACCTACGGAAGCCTGGCGGCAGTGATCCTAATGATGCTGTGGCTGTATTTCTGTATCTGTATCCTGTTCATGGGCGCGGAGATCAACTGGTGGTGGGAGCTTCACGCCCCATCCCGGAACTGGAGCCGGCCCGGGCAGCCATAAGGAACTGCCGCAAAAAAGGAAGGCTGAAAGGGAAATACACCCCTCTCAGCCTTCCTTTTATCTTATCTGCATATCCTGGGCAGGTCAGCTCTGTTCCCGGTCTCCGGACCAGTCCCAGTCCGACGGCTGACATTCACAGAAGCGCCAGCCGCTAGGATATCCTGGAGCTGTCCCCGGTCCGGGACGCCGCTCGAGAAACCGTCTCCCGGCCCTCCAGAACCTGTCTGGATCCCTTACTTCGCCAGCATCATCCGGTCGTTGGCGAACTCGCCGCCGCTGGCCTCTCCAAACTTCTTTAGCAGATCCTCCACCTGGAGGTTCTTTTTTTCCTCTCCCGCCACATCGTAGATGATACGGCCCTCGTGCATCATGATCAGACGGTTTCCGTACTGGATCGCGTCCTTCATGTTGTGGGTGACCATAAGGGCAGTCAGTTCCCGCTCTTTTATGATCTCATCGGTCAGCTCCAGTACCTTTTTGGCGGTCTTGGGATCCAGGGCCGCCGTGTGCTCGTCCAGAAGGAGGAGCTTGGGTTTTTCCAGAGTCGCCATCAGAAGTGTCAGCGCCTGGCGCTGTCCCCCGGAAAGAAGACCCACCTTACTGGTCATCCGGGTCTGGAGCCCCAGCCCCAGCTTCGTCAGGGCTTCCCGGTAAAAATCCTTTTCATTGGCCTTGATCCCCCAGGAAAGCCCCCGCTTTCTTCCTCTCCGGAGCGCCAGAGCCAGATTTTCCTGAATCTCCATGCCTGCGGCCGTTCCCCGCATGGGATCCTGGAACACGCGGCCGATGTACTGGGCCCTTTTATATTCCGGCTCCCTGGAGATGTTGACGCCGTCGATCTCGATCTTTCCCGAATCGATGGGATATACCCCGGCGATCATGTTCAGCATGGTGGATTTTCCGGCTCCGTTTCCCCCGATGACCGTCACAAAGTCGCCGGGATCCAGGTGAAGGTTCAGACCGCAGAGGGCCTTTTTCTCATTGATGGTTCCTTTATTGAATGTTTTCCGTACATTGGTGATCGTAAGCATTATGAATCCTCCTCCCCTGTCTCCGAATATTCCTTCCTGGCCCTCCATTTTCCCAGAAGCACAGGAACGCTTAAGGAGAAGGCCACGAATACGGCCGTAAACAGGTTCATGTCATTGGTCTCCAGGCCCACCCGGAGCACCAGGGCACGGATCAGGAAGTAGATCACAGCGCCCACCACCACGGAGCTCAGCTTGCAGGCAAAGTTAATGAGCCGTCCCATGAGCACCTCGCCGATGACAATGGCAGCCAGGCCGATGACGATGGCGCCGCGGCCCATGTTGATATCGGCATATTTCTGGTGCTGGCACACCAGGGCTCCGGAAAGCCCCACCAGGCCGTTGCTTAACATCAGTCCCAGAAGCTTCATCCGCTTCACATTGACTCCCAGGGCGCGGATCATGTCCTCGTTGTTTCCCGTGGCCCGAAGAGCGCTTCCGATCTCTGTTCCGAAAAACCAGTACAGCACGGCCACAATGAGAACGGCCGCAGCCACGCCCACCAGGATCGACGCCTGGGCCTGGGTGATCCCCAGGCTGTCTCCTACACTGGAAATGAGTGTTTTCAGCTTTAATAACGGAAGATTGGATTTTCCGCTCATGATCCGTAAGTTTATGGACCACAGAGAGATCTGGGTCAGGATCCCGGCCAGGATCGCCGGGATCTCCAGGACCGTATGCAGGATCCCCGTCACAGCGCCCGCGGCCATTCCGGCCAGCATAGACAACAGGAGCGCTGCCAGTGGATCCAGATCAAAATTAATGATCAGAGTGGCGCAGACGCACCCTCCCAGGGCAAAGCTCCCGTCCACCGTCAGATCTGCGATATCCAGAAGCCGGTAGGTGATGTACACGCCCAGTACCATGATCCCCCACAGGACGCCCTGCGCCACAGCGCCCTGCATTGCAACAAGTATACCACTCATTTTTCTTTCCCCGCTTATCCTCTTTTTTCCTATTCTACGATCTCAGCGCCTTCCAGGCCGGAAATATCGATCCCCAGGGCATCGGCTGTGGTCTTATTGACTGTCAGAGCACAACGCTCTGCCGGAAGGTAGCCGATGGGCATTTCTGCCACATCTGCACCCTTTGTAAGGATCTCAATGGCCTGCTCGCCAGTCATGTACCCCAGCTGGTAGTAATCGATGCCGTAGGTGGCAAGTCCCCCGGCGTTTACCATGCCGGCCTCTCCGCAGATCACCGGGATCTGGTTGTCCGTGGCGATCATGGCAACGGTGGACATGCCGGCGGCGATGACGTTATCCGTGGGCGCATAGATCACGTCCACCTTGCCCACCATGGACTCCACCACGCTCTGGATCTCGTTGGAGCTGGGAACCGTATACTCCTCACAGGAAAGCCCCGCCGCCTTGCAGGCCTCTTCAGCCATGGCGATCTGGAGCTGGGAATTGCTTTCTGCCGAGCAGTACAGGAGGCCCACTTTTTCTGCGTCGGGAAGCAGCTGCTTCAGCAGATCGATCTGCTCCTTTACCGGCGTCAGATCCGAGGTTCCCGATACGTTGACGCCGGGCTTTTCATTGTCGTTTACCAGTCCGGATTCTGCCGGATCGGTCACAGCTGTCAGAAGCACCGGGATCTCCTCTGTCACGCCGGCCACGGCCTGGGCCGCCGGAGTGGCAATGGCAAGGATCAGATCGCTGCCGTCATTTACCAGCTTCTCTGCGATGGTCATACAGTTGGCCTGTTCGCCGGAGGCGTTCTGCTGATCCGCCTCATAATTGATACCAGCCTCGTCCAGGGCGGCGAAAAAGCCCTTGTTGGCAGCGTCCAGAGCATCATGCTGGACCAGCTGGAGCACACCGATCTGATACGTTTCTCCTGATGCGTCTGCCTCTCCTGCCCCGGCGGCTTTGGAGGTCTCCTGCCCGGAGCTTTCCGCTCCCGCTTCTTTTGCCTCACTCTTTGCAGCCGTTTCTTTTGCGCTGTCTTTACTTCCGGAGCCGGAACAGCCTGCCAGCGACATAGCCATGGCTCCCGCCAGAATTAAGGATAATACTTTCGCGTTTTTTCTCATAATACAGATTCTCCTCCGCAATAAAATTCATAACACAGATTGTACTACAAAGAAGCCGTTACGTCAACAGTACATAACTTTAAATTCCATTAAGTTCAACGCGTTAAAGTTAAATTCCGGCAAAAATCCACAGATCCTGCCATGTAGCAGGGAAAAGGGCAGAAAAAAGGAAGGCGTACCCATGGACCCACGCCTTCCTTTGCCTTTAAAAATATTTTTTGTTGCCCCAGAGGTTACTCCGCTTCAGGTCCAGGTACTCGTTATAGGCTTTTTCCAGGATCTGCTTCTCGTTGGAGAATTTCAGAAGATGGTAGGCCTCATAGAACTTATAGTATCCGGAATCCACAAAGTATTCCTCCCGCTGTGGTTTGCTGTAATAACTGTCTGCCATCATCAGATACCAGTGTACGTCCTTTTCCACCGTATCCTGGGGCGTGCTGAAAGAATACTGGCTCTTTCCGATATATTTAATGATCGAAGCGGTAACGCCAGTCTCCTCCTTCACCTCCCTGAGGGCGGTTTCCTTAAACTCTTCGCCCGGTTCCACAGTTCCCTTGGGCAGGACCCAGCCTTCATATTTGTTCTTGTAATTCTTATAAAGAACCAGGATCTTGCCGCGAAATATAACCACACCGCCACAGCTCGTTGCCTCTATCATTGCAATCCCTCCTGTTGTAAGACGCCAGAGAGGCCGCCTTATTTGGTGTGTCTGATACGCTGGGACTAGTATACTTCTTTTTTGACAGATTTGCAACCCACCTTTTATTGAATATATTCTTTCTATTTCAGATATTTTTCAAACCATTCCATCATTTCAGAAAGCCTGCGCACCCGGTGAGAGGGCTTTCCTGACCGGGACAGTTCATGGTTCTCTCCATGGAACAGGCACATCCGCGCCTCCACTCCGAAGTATTTCAGTGCGGAGAACATCTGAAGGGCATCGCCCATATAGCAGCGGTAGTCCTCGTCCGACTGGATGAACAGGGTGGGCGTCTTGGCCTTATGGGCATATTTTAAGGGCGAGCACACCCACATCTTATCCGGGCTGTTCCAGGGATCCCCGGCCGTCTCCTGGAGGTCGAAGGAATAGCCGATATCCGTGGTCATGCTGAGGGAGATCCAGTTGGAGATGCTCCTCTGGGAGGCTGCCGCCGCGAACCGGTCGGTGTTTCCGATGGCCCAGTTGCACATGAAGCCGCCGTAGCTTCCGCCCATGATCCCAACACGCTTTTCGTCGATCTGGGGATAGAGTTTCAATACCTCGTCGGTCATGGCCAGGCAGTTTTCAAAATCCACGGTGCCATACCGGCCGGAAAGGTCTGCAAAGGCGTTTCCGCGGCCGTCGCTGCCCACGGGATTCGTAAAGAATACAAAATAGCCCGCATTGGCAAAGGCCTGGCTTTCATGGAAGAACACCGGACCAAAGGTGGCTCTGGGGCCGCCGTGGACCGTAAGGAGCGCCGGATATTTCTTTTCCGGATCGAAGCCTGCCGGCTTCATCACATAGCCGTCCAGCTCCACGTCCTTATATGTAAAGGTAAATTCCTCCACCGGGCATACGTCCCGTTCTGCCAGCAGTCCGTCGTTGAAGGCCGTGAGCTTCTCTTCCTTCCCATCCTTCAGACAGTATATCTCCGTCAGCCCCATGTCCCGCATGGCGGTATACCACACGGCCCCGGCTCCCAGGGATAAGGTATGGACGCTGCCCTGGCGGTCGTAAAGAGTCTCAAAATTCCCCTCTGCGTCCATGGAACAGATGACGCTCTGCTTTCTGAAGGTGGAGATGAAATAGATCCTTTCGTCATCGTGGACGATCCCTTCCCCGTCTGCAAATTTACAGTCGCTGCAGATGGAGTTATGGATGCTCCGGTCGAAAAAGGCCAGCTCCTTAAGCGTTCCATCCTCCAGACGGAAAAGCTGCGGATTCTCATTGACGCCATAGGTCTTCATTTCCGATCCGAACAGTGTGACGCTTCCCTTTAAGACGCAGGCATAGTCGATCCGCATCCGGTCCTGGGGGATCAGTGTTTCCCGTTCATAGCCTTCCAGTCCCACCCGGTAAAGGCCCGGTCTCCAGGATTTCAGATCCGTATACTGGACTCCCGTATACAGGAGGCAGTCCTCCTCCAGCCAGAAATTCTCCACAGTTTCGTATTCCGGGGTTATGATCTCCAGGGTTTCCTTCTCCCGGTCGTAAACGGCCAGACGGTTCCGCTTTTTATTGACCACGCCCTTTCCGTTGGCCCAGAAGGGAAGCTCGTCAAAGACCTCATAATCCTTTTCCTCTTTGGCGTACTCGTATTTCACGGACATGAATACCTTGTTCCCGCATACGGCGAATTTTCCCACAGCATAGGGAACGGCAAAGGAAAATTCCGCCTCTCCCCCGTGAAGGCCGATGGTATAAAAGCAGGTCCAGGTCTCTCCGTCCTCGATCTTATCTTTATATTCCTTTTCCCGGCAGCCGGCAAAAAGAAGCGTTTCGCCGTCGATCCAGGAAAAATTCCTCTCTTTTCTTCCGGACGTCAGCTTCCGGACGCTTCCGTCGGAAAGATCCATGGTCCACAGGCAGGAATCATAGCAGTTTTCCTTTTCGTTGACATCCACCACCGCAAAAACGCCGTGCTTTCCATCGGGAGCTGCTATGAGCCCTGTGGGATAATGATAGTTCATAAAATCTCTGATATCGATCTTCTTCATGTAAGCCCCTCCATAAAAAGGCCATGGGAAACCTCCCGATGGCCTTGTTTTTCTTTTATGCTTCTCTGTACCCGTTGGGATTCATGGACTGCCATCTCCATCCATCGGCGCACATATCGTCGATCCCGCGTTTTGCTTCCCAGCCCAGCTCTTCCTTCGCCTTTGCAGCGTCTGCATAGCAGGTGGCGATGTCGCCGGCCCGTCTGGGCTTGATCACATAGGGGATCTCTTTTCCCACAGCCCTGGAGAATGCATGGATCATATCCAGGACGCTGTATCCGTGTCCGGTTCCCAGGTTATAAATATAGACTGCTGGGGTATCCTCAAATTTCTTTAAGGCCTTTACATGGCCGTCTGCCAGATCCATCACATGGATATAGTCCCGGACTCCCGTTCCGTCCGGCGTATCGTAGTCGTCTCCGAATACGCCCACCTCTTTCAGCTTGCCCACAGCCACCTGAGTGATATAGGGCGTCAGGTTGTTGGGGATGCCGGCCGGGTCTTCTCCGATCATGCCGCTCTCATGGGCGCCCACCGGATTAAAATAACGTAACAGGATCACAGTCCACTCCGGATCCGCTTTCTGGATATCCGTAAGGATCTGTTCCAGCATGCTCTTGGTCTGGCCGTAGGGATTGGTGCACTGTCCCTTGGGGCAGTCCTCGGTGATCGGCACAAAGGCAGGATCGCCGTATACAGTGGCAGAGGAGCTGAAGATGATCTTCTTTACTCCGTGCTTTCTCATAACGTCACAGAGCACCAGGGTTCCGGTGATGTTGTTGTAATAATACTCCAGGGGCTTGGCCACAGATTCCCCCACGGCCTTTAAGCCTGCAAAATGGATCACTGCATCGATCTTTTCCTTTTCAAAGATCGCCTCCAGCGCATCCCGGTCCAGCATATCCGCCTTATAAAAGACGATATCCTTTCCGGTCAGCTTTTTTACCCTCCGTAAGGATTCCTCAGAGGAATTGCTCAGATTATCGAAAACAACGACCTCATGGCCCTGGTTTAAAAGCTCCAGGCATGTGTGGCTGCCGATATATCCGGCTCCGCCAGTTACTAAAATTCTCATATTGTCACGCCTCTCTTTCCTGGATACGTATCTTTTCCGCCGCCGGTCTTTCCGGCTGCCCGGTCATTCTCTATTCTATCACGGCCGCTGGAAAAAAGGAATCCTTTTTTCCAGCAGTTTCAAGGAAGCCGGTCTCAGGGGATCAGATATGCGTCGAACAGCTTTTTTGCAATGGGGCCCGCCGTTCTTCCTCCGGATCCGCCTTCCTCCACGATGACACAGACAGCCAGCTTCGGATCCTCCGCAGGCGCATAGCCCACAAACCATGCATGGGTCTCCTTCCCCGTCTCAAACTCCGCCGAGCCGGTCTTTCCCGCTGCCTGGTAGGCGTCCGTCTTTAAGGAGGAGCCGGTCCCTTCGTTTACCACCCGCACCAGCAGTTCCTTTAAAGCCGCCGCCTCATTGGCCACCATCAGCTCCCCATAGGCCTCCGGCTTGAATTTTTTCACCGTCTGGCCGCCGGGATTCTCCACATGGTCCACAAAGTACGGCTTCATCAGGATCCCGTCATTGGCAATGGCTGCCATGACCATCAGATTGTGCATGGGCGTCATCAATGTGCTTCCCTGGCCCATGGCCGTCTGCATGATCTCCCAGTCCTCCGCATCCGCTTCCATCTGGTATACGCTTTGTTTATAAGGAATGGAGAGAGGCTGGTCCCGGTTGAATAAAAGCTGCTCGGACAGTCCCTTTAATCCGTCAAGATCCAGCTCCAGTCCCAGGGAGGCGAAGGCCCCGTTGCAGGAATTGGCAAAGGAAGCTGCAAAATCCTCCTCTCCGTGGGCCGTTTTGTGGTAGCACTGGATCCGGATGTTCTCATATTCATAGATCCCGTCACAGGAAAAGTGAAAGCCGTCATAGGCTCCCGGATGCTCCCTCATATATTCCAGGGCCGTGATGACCTTAAAGGTGGACCCGGGCGGGTAAAGTCCCTGGGTGGCCCGGTTCAGAAGCCTGGCCTCCTTACTGTCCCCGTTCACCAGGCTGTCCCATTCAGCCTCCACCGTATTGGGATCAAAGGCCGGCTTGGATACCATGGCCAGCACCTTCCCTGTATCCGGCTCCATGGCGATCACTGCTCCCCTCCGGTCTCCCAGGGCATCCCAGGCCGTCTGCTGGAGACGCAGGTTCAGGGTCGTCGCCACATTGTCTCCGGTGCTCTTCTCTCCCGACAGCTCATCTATGATCTTTTCCATAAGGTTCACATGAGAGCTTAGAAGATGGAAATTCACCAGGGATTCCAGTCCTGTCTTTCCCATGGTGGAATAACCGGCCACATGGGCAAACAGTTCTCCGTAAGGATAGCTTCTCGTCTCCTTCCCATCCTCTCCCACCACGGTCTCTGCGATGACTGTTCCGTCGTCAGCCAGAAGCTTTCCGCGGACCACCCGGTCCGCCATGCCGGCGATCCTGGCATTATATGGATTGTTGATCACGTCCTCACTCTGAAACTGGAGAAAGACTCCCATGTAGAGCCCCATGGCGGCGAATACACCCACTACGCCGTATGCAAACCACAGGATATTTTTATTGGCCCTGGGATTTGGCCTGGTCTTTTTCATCTTCCTCCTCCTCTCCGCGTTTTAAGATGTACAGTCCCTGGATGATGTTAAAAAGGATAAAGGTAGCCAGCACAGAGCTTCCCCCATAGCTGACAAAGGGCAGGGTCACGCCGGTGGAGGGGATGAATTTGGTGGCTCCGCCGACGGTCAGGAACACCTGGGTAATATAGACCGTTCCCAGTCCGAAGGCAATGAGCTTATAGAACATGGCCTGCATCTTCGTAGCGATCAGCATGAACTGGAGAAAGCAGCCCACGCATATAAATAAAAGACAAAGGGCATAGATCCCGCCCAGCTCCTCAGAAACTGCTGAAAAAATAAAATCCTTATCCACCACCGGGATCTTTTCCGGCATTCCCTGGTAAAGTCCCATGCCGAACCAGCCGCCTGTGCCGATGGCAAACAGGGACTGGGCCGCCTGGTATCCGATGTCATCCACGTCGGACCAGGGATCCCTCCAGGCCTGGACCCGCCGCCTTACGTGCGAAAACATATGGTAAGCAGCCACAGCGGCCCCGGCTCCTCCGGCAGCTCCCGCTCCCAGATAAAACCAGTTGGACGTGGCCACAAAAAGCATCATCAGATAGGACACAAAATAGATCAGGGCGTTTCCCAGATCCCTGGACGCCGCCATCACCAGCACATGGGCTGCGGCCGCGGCCGTGGTCACGGCAATGGTCTTAAAGTCCGTGGAACGGTAAAACATGGTGGCCACAAAAAACACGAAGCTGATCTTCACAAACTCCGACGGCTGGAAGGAGAAGCCGCCGATGGAGATGGAAAGCTGGGCCCCGTAGGATGTGTTTCCCAGAAGGCATACGGCTGACAGCAGGGCCAGTCCCAGGCCACAGTAGATCCAGGGGATCTTTGCCAGCTGCCACACCCGGTCAATGATCAGGGGGATGATCCACGTGATCACAGCCGCTGCCGCCACGATCACAAACTGGCGCATGGCCCGGGAGGGGTTTAACCGGGTCAGCATGATAAAGCTGGTGCATAAAAGCATACACGTATTATTCACCAGGAGCCGGGACACGTTCCGGTAAAAAAAGCGGTACAGATAAATATAGCACAGGAAGAATATCACCTGAGCCCCGTAAAAGAGCGCCAGGCTCTCCAGCCCCGTGTTTAAAACGATCACCATATTCGCCAGAAAGTGGAGCATGAACATGCAGACCAGCTGTCTGGAGCAGGCCAGATCCCGGCCCTCCTGATCCTTCATGGAGAAGAACCGGAAATTATAATATGTGTAAATGGCGATCAGAAGGATGATCAGGTATCTGGATACCTCCACAACAAGATTCGTCAATGTCTCACCTACTCTACGCCCCGCTTAAAATGACCGCGGGTAAAATTTCCGGACGGCGGGTCCTGTCTTTTTCCTTCCATATATTCCTCATAGAAGGAGCGGAGCACCCGTTTCGCCGTCTCTTTGTCCTCCAGCGTAAGGATGATCCGGTACGCCGCCGGCGACAGCCTGGCTGCCTCGCCGGAAAGCCCCAGAAGCGACAGGGGGCTTTCATTATAGATCGTATTGAAGCAGAACCGGCACTGGTTCTTCACCGGGAAGGCCTTCCCTTTTCTGTCTCTCAGATATAAGACCTCCGGCCGCCCGGTGCAGCCCTCCATGGTCTTTTTCACGCACTGGGCCGATACCATCATAGGGAGGTACCCGTAAACGATCAGCTCGCCCCGTACCCCTGCGTCGGAAAGCTCCCTGGCATTCAGCTCCACTGGGAGGGTCACCCGGCTGGCCCCATAGGCCTTCATGGCCTTTTCCGCCCGGTGGTTGAACACATACATGCCGTGGTCGAAATACTGCTTCATTTCCGGCAGATGCTTTCTTAAAAATCCCGGCTCCTCCATGGAACCCACGCCTATGGCGTCAAAGCCGGCGTTTTTAAGCTCCTCCATATGGGCCAGGAAAAACTGCTCTGCCTGGGAACGGAAGATCCTGGGCATCATCAGATAACAGGCGCTTCCAGCCTTATGGCAGCGGTCCGCCAGCTCCTTCCACTGGCCCGGATCAAATTCCTCGCCTGCCAGGTAGATCCCAAAGGGCGTTTCTGCCCCGGCCTCCCGTTTTTCCCGCACCAGGGCCAGAGCCTCCCTGAACTGGTCCATATCAGAAACGGATACGGCAAATTCCGGAGCCGTTTTCTGTCCGTCCAGACATGCCTGGAGTCCGGTCCCTTTTTCCTCTCCGTTTTCTCCGGCAGCCGACCGTTCTGCGCCTTCCGCCTCCGTATTTTTATACTCTTCACCGGACTTCCGGTGAAACCGCTCCGTCACAGCCCTGCAAAGCTCCTCCAGGGCCTCTCTCCTCAGCCTGTTTAAGGCCTGTACCGGAAGGAATACCTTTCCTTCCACCAAAACCTCCAGTTCCTCAAAGAAAAACGGAGAATCCCCGGTCTTCATCAGCTGCTTCCGGATCCTGTCCCCATCCATGGGGGCGTTCTTTGCCGTTTCCGCCATATCCCCGGTACAGGCAACAGAAACCGGCTCCAGAACGGCCATTCCGTCTTCCATGGTTTCTGCGGGTTCCAGTGAGGGCGTATATTCCACGGTCAGCCGCACCGGCTTTCCCTCTGTAACCAGGGCAGTCCCGCGGATGGGCTCCTTTTTCACCGCGTCCACATAGGTCCGGTCCAGATGATCGAACAGCTCCTGGTCCGGCTCCCGGAAGGCCGGTTTTTCCTTTAATACCACCATATCCCGGCCATTGTGCTCCTTATAATAGCCCTCTGACTGGCCGCCCCGGTCAAACAGCTCCAGAAGCGCTCTCCGGTCCGCCGGATCCACCCGGTAGCCGGACCGGCCGCAGGCCAGGTACATATCCACATATTTCCGGTAAATGCTCACCACACCGGCCGTATACCGGGGACTCTTCATCCGCCCCTCGATCTTTAAGGAGCAGACCCCGGCCTCCAGGATCTCCGGCAGAAGATCCAGGGTGCAAAGGTCCTTAAGGCTCAGCACATACTTTTCATTTTTCCCTCCAAGGACCTTATCTCCTTTCTCTACGTCAAAGGGCAGACGGCAGGTCTGGGCGCACCGGCCCCGGTTGCCGCTCCGTCCCCCGATGAGGCTGGAAAACAGGCACTGGCCCGAATAGCAGTAGCAGAGCGCCCCGTGGACAAAGGTCTCCACCTCCAGCCCTGTGGTCTCCCGGATCTCCCGGATCTCCTTCAGGGAAAGCTCCCTGGCCGGTACCACCCGGACGGCCCCCATCCTTTTAAGATCCGCAGCGCTGTATTTTCCTGTCACGGTCATCTGGGTGCTGATGTGGAGAGGCAGATCCGGAAAATACTCCCGGATATAAGAAAATACACCCAGGTCCTGGACCAGGACCGCATCCAGTCCCGCCTCATAATAGGGCTTTAAATACCCGTATAGCTCCGGCAACTCCTTTTCCTTTACCAGAGTATTGACCGTCATATAGATCCGGCAGTTGAGGAGGTGGACGAAGTCGATGGCCCGGATCATTGCCTCCTCATCCAGATTATCTGCATAGGCCCTGGCTCCGAACCGGCTTCCGCCGATGAAGACCGCATTGGCCCCGGCGTTGACGGCAGCCACCATGCTCTCATAAGATCCGGCCGGCGCCAGGATCTCAACCCTTCTCTTTTCCATACGCTTCCTTTCCGGCCAAAAGCCCAGAAAGGGCCGCTGCATATCGTTAAATTCCATGCGGCAGCCCGTTTTTCTCTTTTGTATCCTACTGTTCCGTCTGGGCGTCCAGCTTCATCTGGACGCTGATCAGCTCATGCTTCAGACTGTATATCTCCCTTTCCAGGTCGTCCCTCTGGGCCTTCAGCATCTTCGCCTCCTGAAGGGCCTTGAAATAATCGTCGGCCAGGTTCAGGTAGATCATTACCTCCTGGTAATCCTTATTCTGTCTTGTAAAGCCCGGCTGGGCCTTCAGGATCCCGATCTTCTCATTGATATAAGCAGCCACCTTCTGGAGATATTCCTGCTCCTCCGATCCGCCCAGGGTGTAGATATTCCCATTGATCAGCACTTCTGTATAATTTTTTCTTTCCATGTCTGTTCTCCCGATTTTCTTTCCTTGTATAGTCTATCACATCCGCTCCGCCGGAGCCAGAAATTATTCCTTACGGATTTCCTAATAGTTTCGTAACGGTCCGGCTCCCATCCTTACGCTTCCCCGCCGTCCGCCGGTATGCCGAGATGAACATAAGCTGCCTCTGTGGCTACCCGTCCCCTGGGCGTCCGGTTGATGAGCCCGTTCATCAGAAGATACGGCTCATATACATCCTCCAGAGTCCCGGAATCCTCTCCAATAGATGCCGCCAGGGTCTCCAGTCCCACGGGGCCTCCTCCGAATTTCTGGATCATGGTGAGGAGGATCGTCCGGTCGTTGTTGTCCAGTCCCAGCCGGTCCACATCCAGGATATCCAGCGCAAAATCCGCCACAGCCTTTGTGATGACGCCGTCGTATTTTACCTGGGCAAAATCCCTGACCCGCTTCAGAAGCCGGTTTGCCAGCCTGGGGGTACCCCTGGATCTCCTTGCGATCTCCCAGGCTCCCTCCTCCTGGATCTCCACGCCCATGACCTTCGCTGACCGTTTTACGATCACGCAGAGCTCCTCCGGCGAGTAAAATTCCAGACGCTGGATCACGCCGAAACGGTCCCGGAGAGGAGCCGTTAAAAGTCCCGCCCTGGTGGTGGCCCCCACCAGGGTAAACCTCGGAAGCTCCAGCCGGATGGAACGGGCGGCAGAATCCTTTCCCAGCATGATGTCGATGGCAAAGTCCTCCATTGCGGGATACAGGACCTCCTCCACCTGGCGATTGAGCCTGTGGATCTCGTCCACGAACAGCACGTCGCCCTCCTGGAGGTTGTTGAGGATCGCCGCCATCTCTCCGGGCTTTTCGATGGCCGGACCGGAGGTGACCTTCAGATTCACTCCCATTTCGTTGGCGATGATCCCGCACAGCGTCGTTTTTCCCAGTCCCGGCGGGCCGTAAAATAATACGTGGTCCAGGGCCTCTCCCCGGGTCTTCGCAGCATCTATAAAGATCTTTAAGGTGGATTTTATCTTTTCCTGGCCGATATATTCCTTTAAATACCGGGGCCTTAAGGTTCCTTCTATTTTTTTATCTTCTTCTGTCTCTTCTGTTGTAATGATTTTACGACTCATACCAACCTGCCTGTTCTATTGATTGTTCCAGTTTCTTCCTATAAGAAGGCCAGATGCCTCAAGGCTCCCTTTAAAACGTCCTCTGCCGTCATTTCTCCGGTGATCTTCACCTTCTTTACTGCTCCGGCTGCCTCTGCTGCCGAGTAACCAAGGGCAGTCAGGGCCTCCACGGCCTCTTTTCCTGCCTGTCCCACTCCGGATATCTCCTCCGGTACTGCCAGGGACTCCTCCAGTCCTCCAGCCAGCACGTCCTCCGGCCGTATCTTATCCTTCAGATCCAGGATGATCCTCTGGGCCGTTTTGGGGCCCACGCCGGGAGCCCTGGAGATGGTCTTTGCATCGCCGGATGCCACCGCCATCCGCAGCACATCGGGCCTTAAGGCGGACAGGATCCCAAGGGCGCTTTTGGGGCCGATGCCGTTGACGCCGATCAGCTGCTTAAACATCGCCAGATCCTGCCGGGACAGGAAGCCGAACAGGCTCATCCCGTCTTCCCGGACGCTGAAATATGTGTATATCTTTACGCTTTCCCCCAGGGGCGGAAGCTCTGAAAGCACCGGCACAGGCACGAAGATCTGGTATCCGACTCCGTGAGCCTCCACCACCGCTGAATCCTCATTTTTTTCCGCCAGGGTGCCTCTGATATATGAAATCAATGTATTTTCCCTCCGAACCGCTCATAGGGCGTTGCTCTGTAACAGAATCATACCATAGACAAAAAGCCTTTGCAAGATAAACCCGGGATGAATCGAACAAATTTTCTGGTATTGAACCGCTGGTTCATTGACATTCCATCAGAAACCACGTATACTGAGATCAGATTCCAGCCCAGATCTGCACGCGAAAGGAACGATACCCATACCTATGATAACGATCCAGAATACTTTTGACGCGAAGGGATCCTATCCCCTGGCCCGCCTGGGGGATCCCGCTTCTCTCCTGTTCTTTGATATTGAGACCACCGGCTTTTCCGGAGACTTCTGCACAGTCTATCTGATCGGCTGTGTGTTTTATAAGGAAGGCCGCGCCCATTTTATCCAGTGGTTTGCCGACACAAAGGCCTCTGAGGCCCAGGTGATCCAAAGCTTTTTCTCCTTTTTAAAGGACTACTCCGTCCTGGTCCATTTTAACGGAGATACCTTTGATATCCCCTTCCTTATGAAGCGGTGCAGGGCCCTTAAGCTCCCCTGTGATTTTTCCGGCGTGGAAAGCGTGGATATCTATAAGCGCATCAAGCCCTGGAAAAAGCATCTGGGACTGGAAAACCTGAAGCAGAAGACTATCGAAGGCTTTCTCTCCATCTGCCGGGAGGACCGCTTCGACGGCGGACAGCTCATAAGCGTTTACGAGGACTATCTGAAAACCAGGGACAAAAACCTCTTAAGGCTCCTTCTTCTCCATAATGAAGAGGATCTGAAGGGAATGCCCTCGCTCCTGCCGATCCTGTTTTATCCGGACTTTTTTACCCAGGATTTTACTCTTCTGGATCTGAAAAAGGCGGCGGGTGAAACGCCCCGGCTCCTGCTTTCCTTAAAGGGAGAAGAAGAGACCGTTCTGCCCCGGCCCCTCTGTGCCGCCGTCCCCTCCTACGGTTTTGCGGCTGCCGGAAATGCCCTGGAGCTTTCCATCCGGCTTTATGAGGGAACCCTTAAATACTATTATCCCAGCTATAAGGACTACTATTATCTGATCTACGAGGATACGGCGGTCCACAAAAGCGTCGGCGAATACGTGGACCGGGACGCCCGCATAAAAGCCACAAAGGAAACGTGCTATACGAAAAAAAGCGGCGTTTTCCTTCCCCAGCCGGAGCCTGTCTGGACTCCGGAATTTAAAACCTCTTCCAAAGACAGGACTGGATTCTTTGAGTTTTCGCCCTCCTGTTTCCAGGATCCCGTCCAGCTCAACCAGTATATTAAAAAAATCTGGGCGGAGCTTTTCTAAGCCGCCCAGATCTCTTAATAATCCCCTTTTTTCAAAAGATAGCGCAGATACCGGAAGGTATACGGCTCCCCCTTTTTCTCCAGCATACGGAGCACCTTATCCAGCTCCCGTTTGGTTTCCGGGTGCATGGTCAGAACATCCTTGCTGCGTGAAAAATATGCATATGGGTCTCCGTCCGTGTACGCCCTGCCCCGGTACGTCCTGGATGCGGCGATCCGGTCCATGACCATCTCAACAAAATACCGGACCGGCATCTTCACTCCAACGATCCTCCAGTTATCCTCCCTGGTGGAAACATCGGTCCAGTACTCAAAATGGTGCTTATTCCTCCCTTTGTGGTGGAGCCAGGCCGGAGAATACCCCATGATCTCCTTCTCAGCCGCATTGGGGCTGCGGTCTCCCTGATAATAGCGGACTCCCGTCCTAAATTCTGTCCAGGTATATTTGGACAGATCGTGGAGCAGCCCCTGTCTGTAAAGCCCTACCTGGAAGCAGCCCTTCATGACCAGCAGCCGGTGGTGGGTGATGGTCCGGAAATGGTTCCAGGCGTTATTTTTCGTTTTGTGCTGAAAATCCAATCTTTTTTTCATATTGCAAGATTCCCTCATATTTTTTGAATAACCGCAAAATCAGCCACATGATTTTATTTGACATCCCCGACCGGTTGTGCTATTGTGAACACAGCAGGCGCGGCCTGCAAGGTCTTATTGCGGAGGTATCATATGAAAGGTACAGTTAAGTGGTTTAACAACCAAAAAGGTTACGGCTTTATCTGCGATGCAGATGGGCATGACGTGTTCGTACACTACTCTGGTCTTAATATGGAAGGCTTTAAGACCCTCGACGAAGGTGCAGACGTCGAATTCGACGTGATCGAGGGTTCCAAAGGTCCCCAGGCCGTCAACGTAACCAGACTCTAATCGCCGATTCTCATTGTGCCTTTTTCTAACCAGAGAAACAGCTTGTTAGAACGAAGCGGATGTGCATGAAGCTGATTACATCAGAGGATGCTGCAAAACAGGTGAAGAAGCTTTCCAAAGCCCTTCCTTTGCAGTACCCTCTTTTGCAGCATTCTCCGGGATCCCGTTCTCTCCGGTGTTTCTGATCCGTATCCTTTATGGCCTGGTGGCCTTTTCCAGCATTTCCTTTAACTCATCCACTGTAAATGTATAGATCTTATTACAGAAATGGCAGCTCACCTCAATGGGCTTTCCTTCGTCGATCATGCTCTGGAGCTCTTTTTTTCCAATACTCGTAATGGCTCTGGCTACCCGGGACTTATGGCAGTCACAGTGGAACCTGGCAGGCAGACGGTCCAGGATCTCCAGGCCCATATCCCCCAGAAGATCTTCCAAGATCTCCTCCGGTGTCTTTCCAGCATCCAGAAGAGCGGTGATGGAGCTCATCTCTCCCAGACGTGCCTCCAGCCGGTCGATGCAGTCATCGGAAGCTCCCGGCATCAGCTGGATAATGAAGCCTCCGGCCTGGCGGACCGTGTTATCCTTATTCATAAGGACTCCCAGAGCTACCGAGGACGGAACCTGCTCAGAGGTGGCGTAATAGTACGTCAGATCCTCGGCGATCTCACCGGAAACCAGAATGGTCTGGCCCACATAGGGCTCCTTTAAGCCGATATCCCGGATCACACTTAAGACGCCCACCCCAAGAGCGCCTCCCACATCCAGCTTTCCCTGGGCGTTGGGCGGCAGCATGACCTCCGGATTGAAGGCATAGCCCTTGACATCCCCTTTAGAATCTGCGGTCACCAAAAGGCCGCCAATGGGGCCGTCTCCCTCTGCCCGGAGGGTCAGAAGATCCTTTTCTCCCTTCATCATGATCCCCATCATGGCTCCGGCCGTTAAAAGCCGTCCCAGGGCTGCCGTAGCCACCGGGCTGGTATTATGGGCATCTCTGGCAGCCTCCACCAGATCCCTGGTGGTAGCTGCAAAGGCGCGGATCTGTCCCTCCGCTGCCGTTGCTCTGATTATATAATCCGTCATATTCTCAAACCTTCCTTAATTATTCTGCTTCTTTCCGTGTTCCCTGGCTATGACATAGATCCTTTCGCTTTCCTTCCGGGGCGCATCCTTTGTAAAAGCGTCATATGCCGTCACAAATTCCATTCCGGCCAGAGCCAGGGCCTCCTGTATTTCTTCTAAGGAATAAGCCCGCTGGTAATGGGTCTCCTGGTATTTTCTGTAAAGACCGTTTTCCTCCCGCAGGAATATCGCCAGATCGTAAATATTGATCCTCTCCTCCGGATCATACTGGTTGTCCCAGATAAAGCTGGATTCCTCCCGGTCCTCTGCCACTGTGGTGTCTCCCATGACCTGGGCGTACTTATATTCCGTATTCAGATCAAAAATAAAGACTCCGCCCGGATCCAGATAATTATTGACCAGGGAAAAAACCTCTGCCAGGTCCGCCGGATCTGTGATATAGTTGATGCAGTCACAGATGGACACCACAGCCCTCACAGTGCCGTACAGCTCAAACTCCCGCATATCCTGGCAGAGATACAGGATATCCTGTCCCGACTCCGCCCGCTTTCCGGCTGCCAGCTCCAGCATTTCTTCTGAATAATCAATGCCGATCATATCATAGCCCCTGGCAGCCAGAAGCTCCGTAAGGCTCCCGGTGCCGCAGCCCAGGTCCAGGACCAGTCCGCTCTCCACACCGTTCTCCTTTAAAAGCCCTGCCAGGTATTCGCACCATTCCCCATAGGGGACATTATCCATAAATGTATCATAAACCGCCGCAAATCCCGTATATGCTTCCATGTGTCTCCCTCGCGTAAAAAGGGAGCGCAGCAGAATTCCCACAGATTCTGCAACGCTCCCATGTCCGTCAGCTTTTTACTGATTCCGTCCGCAGCACTTTTTATATTTTTTACCACTTCCGCAGGGACACGGATCGTTGGGGTAGATCTTATGGCCTTCGCGGCGTACTGTACCGGAAGCCTTCTGGGCCTTATAAAGCTCGTTCCTCTTTTCCTCAGTGAGGATCGTTTCCCACTGGGGAAGGCCATACAGCCAGGTCGCCTTCGCTTCCACCATATTGTAGTACAGCTTCTCCGGATCGATCTCGATCTTAACGGCCGTATTCTCGTCCATTGTCTCGATGGGGTTCTCATATCCCTTTAAGCTCTCGTTGATGCCGTCTAAGAATCCGGTCATGATGAGCACTTCTGTCTCATACTTTTCAGCCAGCTCCTTTACGGTCCCCTCTACCACCTGGGCCGGGTCGGAAAGGATCTTCTCGTAGATTCCCTTCTCCACTGTAAAATATCCTGTCCAGAGCTCTTCTCTCTTTTTATCGTCGAGGCCATCACCGTATGCCAGGTTTCTCCATGTTTCAAGTAAAGTTGCCATTGTAAAACCATCCTTTTCGTATTCTTAAGATACAGACTCTTAGTATTATAGCATATTGGGAAAAATCTGTAAATACCTGTATTCTTTTTCTTTCCCGGCGCATTTTACTGGTTCCGGGCGGTTTCCCCCGCCCGTTTTTTTCCCAGGACCCGTTTAAAAAAGCTCTGAGGGATCTCAAACACAAAAATGATCCCCAGAACGATGGCCACCGCCGCCTTGACGGCTGAAAAGCCCGTACGGCTGGCCAGTTCCATCTGGTCCGTCACGATATAATAAGCCGTCCAGTAGATCCCAGCCCCAGGCACCAGGGGAAAGATCCCCGGGATCATGAACAGAGTGGCCGGGCACCGCTCCATGACCGCAAACAGCCTGGACAAAAAAACTACCGCTGCTGCCGCAAAAAATGTAGCCTCCGTTACGGTCATCCCGGCCCATTCCAGGACAAAATATGTGAGCCAGCCCCAGGCACCGCAGGCCGCGCAGAAGCCATAGTATTTCCTCGGTACATAAAACAGGACGGAAAAAGCCGCCGTCCCCACGCCCGCCGCCAGAAGCTGCTTAAAAAGCTCCCCTGTGGGAAAGGGCGGAAAAAAAGCAAACCATGCAGAAAGCTCCGTCATAGCAGATTCCCTCCTGTGATCCGGTAATAAGCGGTGAACATCATCCCCACTCCCAGGGCGATCCCCAGGACCACCAGCGCCGTATCCATCATCCGCACCGAACCGGCAATATAGTCCCCGTCCGTCAGATCCCGGATCGCATTGGTGAAGGCCACCCCGGGGATCATGGGGATCACAGAGCCGATGATCATGGAGCTGACGTTATGGCCCAGGCCCAGGTGATAGAATACCATACATAAAAACGTTACCAGGGCTCCTCCCAGGATATGCTCCACCAGCCGGGAAAGCCTGTATCCCCCGTAAAGGATATACACATACAAAAGCATCCCGGATAAAAATGCCGCCGCGCTGTCCAGGAGATCACCGCCGAAAAACAAACAGAATGCACCGCTTCCCACTGCCGACGCCATGATCTGGACAATATTTCTCTTTCCCGGCATGTTTTCAATGTCGTCCAGGCACCGCTCCAGATCCGCGATGGTGTGTTTTCCTTCCTCGATCTCCCGGGAAAGCTGGTTGACGGCCGCCACCCGGTTCAGGTGGGCGCCGCTGACGGGAATGTGCTGCACCCTGGCAAAGAATTCTTCTCTCTGGTTTCCCATGGTGGAAAAGATCCCATTGCTGAGGACAAACGAATTTGCCGACTGGATCCCGTAATGACGGCAGATCCGGTCAATGGTCTCCTCCACCCGGGAGATCTCTGCGCCGTTTTCCAGAAGGATGTGGCCGGCCCGCATGGCGATCTCCATGATCTCCTGCCTGTCCCCGGCCGCAGACTCCTCCTTCGGGTCCGGCGCTCTGTTTTCTTCCAGTTTCATAGCTCTCCTCTTTCCTGCCGCCTACGGCTTACACCGGCCGCAGGGACTGTATCCCTGTTCCAGCAGCTCCTCTCTGGTTCCTTTAAATTCCTTTTTGTTCTCCGGCCCCATCTCCTCCGCACTGGAGCAGGCAGGAGCGTGGAACTTCATGGTATTTGTATTGAGGATATATTCCCTCTCCTCCTGATCCGGCTTTCTTCCCTCCTGGGGAGCCGTGTCTTTAGCAGTCCGGAAGGTGACCTCCGCGCCGTCACTGGTACAGATGGTATCTCCCTGGAGATCCGTCCGGTACACCGTCACGCCCGCATCGCTCAGACGGCTTAAGACCTCCTGGGTGGGGTGGCCGTAGGTATTTCCGGTCCCCACAGAGATCACGCCGTACTCCGGCATCACCTCCCGAAGGAACGGATAAGAAGTGGAGCTGTCGCTTCCGTGGTGGCCCACCTTCAGGACCGTACTCTTTAAGACTTCCCCTGTATCCAGGATATCCTCCTCCTCTTCCCGCTCCGCATCTCCGGTGAATAAAAATGACGTATCCCCATATACGATCCGGAGAACGATGGAGGTATTGTTGGTCTCATCCGTCTCCCGGACCGGTCCCAGGATCTTCACCTGGGCGCTTCCTAAGGAAAAGCTGTCTCCGGCCTCTGGTATGGTGATCTCTGTCCCCTGCTTTTCCAGTCCCTCCCGGAAATTTCTGAAGGCCCTGCTGTCGTACTCCGTCACCGGGGCAAGGGCCGTATCCACAGATGCATACGTAAGGGCTCCGGAGAGGCCTCCCACATGGTCCTCGTGGGCATGGGTACAGACCATATAATCCAGCTCCTCCACCTTCTGCTTTTCCAGATAGGTATAGATCACGTCCGAATCCTCAGAGTTTCCGCCGTCGATCAGCATGCTTTCCCCGTCACAGAGCACCAGGGCCGCGTCCGCCTGGCCCACGTCGATGAAATGGACTTCAAGGCCGGAACCGTCCGCCGTCTGTTCCGCCGGTATCTCTGCCCCGGCGCTGTTTCCACAGCCGGAAATAAGTCCTGCCGCCAGCAGCACCGAAAGCAGGAGCCGGCCCCATATTTTCTTTTTGTTTCGGATCTCTTCCATTCAAATTCCTCTTTTCTTTTGTCATTCCTTCCGCAGTCAGGACTATTGTACTCTGAAAGAGAAAAAAAGGCAACCCGCCTTCCTTCCCAATCTTTTCCTCCGGAAACCTTGAAAAAAAAGCGGAATCCGCTATAATCGAAAGGAATCAATATTACGTCAGGAGATACGATCCCATGAAAATTGTATTAGAGCATCTCACAAAAAAATTTCCGGCCCGCGGGAAAAAGGGGGAAGAGGTGACAGCCGTCAGTGATTTCACCTTTGAGATCCCCGACGGCTCCCTCATCGGCCTTCTGGGGCCGTCCGGCTGCGGAAAAAGCACGGCCTTAAACCTGCTCTGCGGCCTGGAAGCTCCCACAGAGGGGAAGATCTATTTCGGGAACACCGATGTGACGGATATGCCCCCGGAGCTCAGAGGTGTTGGCATGGTGTTCCAGAATTACGCCCTGTATCCCCATCTGACTGTGCGCCAGAACATCCTGTTCCCTCTGGAAAACCTCAAAGGAAAGCAGAAGCTGTCCAAAGAAGAAATGAACCGGCGGGCAGAAAAAGCCGCTGGACTGGTACAGATCCAGGGGCTCATGGACCGGAAGCCCCGAGAGCTTTCCGGCGGCCAGCAGCAGCGGGTAGCCATCGCCAGGGCCCTGGTGAAAACGCCCAACGTGCTCCTCTTAGACGAGCCCCTGTCCAACCTGGACGCCCGCCTGCGGCTCCAGACCCGGGAGGAGATCCGGAAGATCCAGCAGGAGACCAGGGTCACCACCGTTTTCGTCACCCACGACCAGGAGGAGGCCATGAGCATCTCCGACCAGATCGTGGTCATGAAGGACGGGATCTTCATGCAGATGGGCCGCCCTCAGGAGGTGTACGACGATCCGGCCAGCCTGTTTGTGGCAAAATTCCTGGGAAACCCGCCCATCAATGTATTTAAGGGAGAGGTCCGAAAGGAGACGCTGTGGCTCGGAGACCAGGCAGTCCTTTCTGTGAAAGGCGTTCCGGACCAGCCAGTGACCGTAGGGATCCGTCCTGAGGGCTTCATCCTCACTGAAAACGGCCCCTTTGCTGCCAGCTTAAGCCGGGTGGAGGTCATGGGCCGGGACGTGAGCGTGATCTCTGCCCATCCCTGTTCTGAAAATCCCTCGGTCCGCTCCATCATCACTGCAGAAACGCCCGTGGACCGGGACGCCGGATCCGTGCATTTTTCCTTAAAGCCGTCCAAGGTGTTCCTGTTCCACAGGGAGACCGGAGCGCGGATCCCATTTTCCATCTCATAAAACACAGGGGGACTTCCTTATATGAAACATTCAGATCTAAAGCCCTGGCTGTACCTGCTTCCGGCCATCCTGTTTCTCGGCTGCTTTATGGTATATCCGCTCATAGACGTTTTCGTCTATTCCCTGGAGGAGGGCTATAACTTTGCTTCCCAGACGTATTTCGGCGTGGGAACCTACAACTATTCCTATGTGCTCCACGACCCGTATTTTCTCCAGGCGGTGAAAAACACCTTCCTCCTGGTGGTCATCACGGTTCCTGTGTCCACAGGCCTGGCGCTCCTCATCTCCCTGGGCTTAAGCTCCATAAAGCCCTTAAGAGACCTGTTCCAGACCATTTATTTTCTGCCCTATGTGACCAACACCCTGGCCGTAGGCCTGGTGTTCATGATCCTGTTCCAGAAAACGGAATACACCGACGGCCTTGTTAATCTGATGATCCAGTGGTTCGGCGGCCCGTCCGTGGATTTCATCGACGGCCCCTACTGGGCTAAAATGACCGTACTCTGTTTTTATACGGTCTGGGTGGTGCTGCCCTTTAAGATCCTGATCCTCACCAGCGCCCTGGCTTCGGTGAATCCGGACTATTATAAAGCGGCCCGGGTGGACGGGACCTCCCGGTTCAGGACCTTTACCAGGATCACCCTGCCCATGATCTCTCCCATGATCGTGTATCTGGTGATCACCGGCTTCATCGGGGCCTTTAAGGCGTACAGCGATGCTGTGGCTCTGTTCGGCACCGATCTGAACGCTGCCGGAATGAACACCATCGTCGGGTACGTTTACGATATGCTGTACGGGGCCTCCGGCGGTTATCCGTCCTACGCCTCAGCGGCTGCCATCATCCTTTTTGCCATCGTGCTCACCATCACCTGTGTGAATCTCCTGGTGAGACGCAGGCAGAACCAGTAACAGGAGGTCAATATGAATCATCCAAATCAGACGGATCTTGAACGGATCCGGCAGACAGAACGCAGGCGGGCTCTTGTCAGAAAAGCGCTCACCTATATGGCCCTGGCCTTATGGGCCCTTATGGTGCTGTTTCCCTTTTACTGGATGCTCTTAACCTCAGTAAAAAGCTACGGCTCCTACAACGCGGAGCGCATACCGGCGCTCTTTACCCTGTCACCCACCCTGGAAAACTATAAAGCAGCTTTTACCGCAGTCCCTCTGGGCCGGTATCTTCTAAATACCCTGGTATTCACCGTGGTCACCACGGCCATCATGGCGGCGGTCAGCATCCTGGCGGCCTACGCCTTTGCCAGGCTGGAATTTAAGGGAAAGAACCTGGTATTTTTACTGTTTCTTTCCTTAATGATGATCCCTAATGAGCTGGTGGTCATCACCAACTTCGCCACCATCACCGGCCTAAACCTTAGAAACACCTTCGCCGGTCTGATCCTGCCGTCGGTAACGTCCGTCTTTTATATTTATCTGCTGAAGGAAAACTTTGAGCAGGTGCCGGACGAATTATACAAGGCGGCCCGGGTGGACGGAACCTCCGATTTTAAATATCTGTGGAAGGTCCTGATCCCCATCTGCCGCCCTACCATCGTCACCATTATCATTTTAAAGATCATTGAATGCTGGAACTCTTATGTATGGCCCCGGCTGGTCACCGATAACCCGGACCTTTTCCTGGTATCCAACGGAATCCAGGAGATCCGTGAGAACGGCTTTGGCCGTGAGAATATCCCGGCCATGATGGCGGCCGTGGTGGTGATCTCAGTGCCGCTCATTGCACTGTTCCTTGTATTCCGTAAAAAGATCATGGAAGGCGTATCGAGAGGAGGAATGAAAGGATGATCCGATGGAAACGGCTTTTTCCCCTTTTTCTGGGCGCGGCCTGCGCCGTTTTCCTGGCCGGCTGCCACGGCTCCAGGGAAACGGAGGCCTTCCAGCCGCCGGAGATCTTTGATGAAACAAAAGCATATGAGATCACCTTCTGGGCCAAAAATGACACCAACAAGCGTCAGACGGACATTTACAAAAAGGCCATTGAGGATTTCCAGGCCCTGTATCCCAATATCACTGTAAACCTGCGGCTGTATACAGACTATGGAAAGATCTACAACGACGTGATCACCAATATCTCCACCGGGACCACACCCAACGTCTGCATCACCTATCCCGACCACATCGCCACCTATCTCACCGGAGACAACGTGGTGGTCCCCCTGGACGCTCTTTCTGAAGATCCGGAATTCGGGCTGGGAGGCAGCCGTCTGAAATTTGACGGTCCTGGAAGGGAGGATCTGATCCCGGAATTTTTAAAGGAGTGTACCGTAAACGGACGCACCTACGCCATGCCCTTCATGCGTTCCACCGAGGCCTGCTATATCAATAAGACCTATGTGGAAAAGCTGGGCTACACCCTGCCGGAGACCCTCACCTGGGATTTTATCTGGGAGGTATCCGAGGCGGCTGCCAAAAAGGATGAAAACGGAGTCTATAAGATCAACGGACAGAAGGTGATGATCCCCTTCATCTATAAATCCACGGACAACATGATGATCCAGATGCTGAGACAGAAGGGCGCAGGCTATTCCACACCGTCGGGGGAGATCCAGCTCTTTAACGATACCACCAGGGAGCTCCTTTCTTCCATCGCCGGCCATGCTGGGACCGGGGCCTTTTCCACCTTTAAGATCTCCAGCTATCCGGCCAACTTTCTGAATGCCGGTCAGTGCGTCTTCGCCATCGATTCCACGGCAGGAGCCACCTGGATGGGCGCCGGGGCTCCCCTTTCTGATATCGCCGAGGACGCCCGGGTGGATTTTGAAACGGAGATCATGCCCATCCCCCAGTTTGATCCGGAGCACCCGCAGATGATCTCCCAGGGACCGTCTGTATGCATCTTCAATAAAGAGGATCCGGGAGAGGTGATGGCTTCCTGGCTCTTTACCCAGTATCTGCTGACCAACCAGGTCCAGACCGCCTACGCCCGGACCGAGGGGTACGTTCCTGTGACCTCCATGGCCCAGGATTCAGCGGAATACCAGGACTATCTTTCCAGGGCCGGGGAGGACGACGATGATTTTTATAAAATAAAGATCCAGGCATCCAGGCTGCTCCTATCCAACACCGGAAATACCTTTGTAACTCCTGTGTTCAACGGCTCCGCCTCTCTCCGTGATGCAGCGGGCCAGCTCATCGAAAGCGTGACCAAATCCGTCCGGCGGAAGGAGACCGTGGACGATGCCTACATGGACCGTCTTTTTGACGATGTGGCCAGCCTTTACCATCTGGATGAGGTGAAGGCCCAGGCCTCTGGAAAGACCGATCTGGGTCCTCTGCCCTGGACCGCCAGGGTCCTCGTGGGCGGTCTTATACTTTCCTGGGCACTGATCCTTCTCTGGGCCTTCCGGGATATCTTGAAAAAGAGAACACAAAATCATTGATTTTCCCGTTTTTTCAGCTATAATAGGTGGTTGGGAAATATTGTATTAAAAGGAGAGCTGATTATGAAAAAAATCACAGTAACCGCAATCGCACTTTCCATGGCTATGGCCATGACCGGCTGTTCCGGAAACAGCACCGAAACCACAGCCGCCAGCGAGGCTGAAACCACAGCCGCCGAGACTTCTGCTGCCGAAACCTCCGCTGCCGAAACGTCTGCCGCTGAGGCCGGGGAGGTTTCTGTCATGAGCTATGAGGAGTACATGGCCGCCGAGCTGGATTCCAAGGTTGTCATCGAGGCTTCCGTACAGGCAAAGCAGTCCTGGTGGGAGGACAAGGCCACCGTTTACGCCCAGGATGAGGACGGCGCATACTTCCTTTATAACATGGCCTGCTCCGAAGAGGACTATGAAAAATTAGTTCCCGGCGCAACGATCCAGGTAACCGGCTATAAGACCGAGTGGTCCGGCGAGGTAGAGATTATCGACGCCACCTTCGAATTTGTCGATGGTGAATTTATCGCTGAGCCCTTTGACGCCACAGAGCTTCTGGGCAAGGACGAGCTCATCGACCACCAGAACCAGCTGGCCACCTTTAAGGGACTGACTGTGGAGCCCGCAGGAAAGGATGCGGACGGCAATGACGTCGCTTTCCTTTACAACTGGGATGGAAGCGGCTCTGAAGGCGACGATCTGTACTTTAACGTTTCCTATAACGGCCAGACCTATTCCTTCGTTGTGGAGTCCTACCTCTGCGACGCTTCCTCTGATGTATATGCCGCTGTAAAGGCCCTGGAGATCGGCCAGACCATCGACGCCGAGGGCTTCCTTTACTGGTATGAGGGCGTAAACCCGCACATCACTTCTGTGACCGTTGCAGAATAAAAAGCGGTCGGGGCCAGTCCCCTCCCTTTTGCCAGGAACCCAAAAAAGACCGGTACGCTCCCGGGCAGCCTCATGCCCCGGAAGGTACCGGTCCTTTTTATTCCTATCGTTCGATATACTGGATGGCCACGCACCCGGGGCCGCCCTGGGCCACGAATACAGGGCTTAGATCCATCATCTGGATCTGGATCCCTTTAAATTCTGCTTCGATCATCTCACGGATGGCTCCGGCTTCTTTGGGAGCCGCCGCATGGACGATATAAAGGAGATACCGCCCATCGATCCCTTTTTTCTTCATATGGTCCATGATCCCGGACACAGCCGCTGACATGGTACGCTTCACAAAAAATTTATCCAGACGGGTGCCGTCCTCCGTCAGCCGCATCACCGGCTTCAGCTTAAGGACTGAACCCAGAGCCGCCGCCACAGGCGTCAGCCTCCCTCCGCGCTTTAAAAATCCAAAGTCCTGGGGAATCAGAAAGGATTCCGTCTTTTCCGCCGCGCTCTTTAACCATTCCAGGATCTCGGGGATCCCCTTCCCCTCCTCCTTCATCTTCTGGGCCTTTTCCACCATATACCTGTGGGGGCCGCAAAGGGTCCGGCTGTTGAACACGGTGATCCTGTCCCGGCTTTCCACCATATCCCTGGCGCTTAAGGCACCATGATACGTCCCCGAAAGACCGTCGGCGACACAGATATTCAAAACATCCGCATCCTGGTATTTCTCATAGACCTCCACAACATCCCCGATGGGAGGCTGGGAGGACCTGGGGATCTCTCCCTTTCCAATACGCCCGTAGAACTCTTCCATATCGATCTGTAAATCCCGGCCATCCATATCTCCCACGCTGACACACAGGGGGACCACGTCAAATCCGGCCGCCTTCGCCTCTTCTTCTGTATAGAGCACAGAAGAATCCGTCACTATCTGTACCACGACAAAACCCTCCGCTTTTTGATGTGGTTTTCAAAACCACTTTTTATAGTTTGCAATATATGTCGTGATTTGTCAATAGCTTGGTTCTAAAATCTTTATAAATTTGTATCAATCCAGCCGTGCGCAGATCTTACGGAAACAGAACGTATTTCTCGATCCGTCCATCCATCTCATACCAGATCCCATACCAGAGATCCTCCAGGTCCGGTCCGTCCGCTGCCAGAAAGCCGCAGATGATGCTGTCCGTTTCCGGGATCTCCACCGGGCCGTATACCAGATAGTTCCCCGGGATCTCCGCTATTTTTTCCTCCACCTGCTGCCGGTACTCCTCTGCCAGGGGGGCATCCCGGAATACGCCGGAGCTGCTTTGCTCCAGAAACAGGTTCGTCATATCTTCCGGAAGAGGCTCCACGGTCCCGCCATCCTCCAGATACCAGAAGATCCGGCTGTCTCCGTCCTCCTTATATGCCTCCGTCACCACAAGAGCCGAATCGCGTCCTCCCACGACCTCTGTATACCGGTCGCCCTGGACGACGATGGGGCCTGCCTCCTCCAGGGTAAAGGCCGCGGCCAGCTCAGATTTCCCATTGGCCTTCAGAAGGAAGGACAGGTACCCGAAGCTGCCGTGGAGAGAGATCTTTCCGCCGCTGACCCAGTCCAGCTCCGCCGCCGCACCATAGGCCTCTTTTTTCGCCTTCTCCAGATCCAGGACTGCCGCCGGGATTTTCTCCTCCCCGTCTCCTTCCCCAACCTTTCCCGCCAGGAAAATGGAGGTGGGGCCGTCCGCTCCCCCGATGATGCTGACAGCGTCCTGGGGCTTCCCGTCCGGAGCCATGAGAAAGAATCCCGCTGCCAAGGCCGCCAGGAGCAGAGCCAGGGCGGTCATCCAGGAGCCCGGCTTCCTGTAATTTAAAATATGCCGGATCCGTTCCCTGGCGCTGCTTTCCCCAAAGGCCAGGGGAATAAGCAGGGCGCTCCTCTCCTCCTCAAACCGGAGCAGGGCCAGGGAATAGGGCTTTCTGCTTTCCTCTCCCAGCCATTCCATCACCTTCTCGTCACAGGCCATCTCCACATCCCGGCAGTACAGGAGGAAGGCGGCCCATGCCAGTGGATTGAACCAGTGGATGACCAGGACTCCAAAAACAAATACCTTTGTCACATGGTCGTACCGGAGCCTGTGGGCCTGTTCGTGGGCCAGGATCAGCTCCCTTTCCTCTTTCCGCCCTTCACCGGAGCAGGCAGACGGAAGGAGGATCCTGGGCTTCCAGATCCCCAGCACCATGGGCATCTGGATCCGGTCCGTGATATATACGCGTTCCAGCCGCCTCCCCCTCACCGTACACTGGGCCTCCTCCGCCGGGACTGCATCGGAGATCCGCCGCTTCAGCAGCCCATACCGGAAAAGCCCTGTCAGAAGAAGGACTGCCATTCCGCCCAGCCACAGCCACTGGAACGCGAAGGCATAGATCTGCACCGGATCCGCAGACGTCGCTGGAGAAGGCTCCAGAAGCTGCCAGAGAAGTTCATTGACAGCCGAATCCACCGGCTCCAGTCCTGTGGACAGCTGGAGGACCGTGCCCATGCCGGGCCTTCCATCCACCTCCACAGCGGCCTGTTGGAGCGGTTCCGCCGCCGGAAACAGACTGGAAGCCGCCGGGACCGGAATGGAAAACAGCAGCCGTCCAAAGGCAGCCAGCCACAAAATGCACACATATTTTCTTGGGAACCGCCTCATCATAAGGCGCAGCGCCAGAACGGCCAGGATCACAACCCCTCCCGTCAGGCTTCTGTTTAAAAGCTCCGTCATCGTGCCTACGTCAAACAGGCTCATACGCTCCCTCCCTTCTCTTCCCTATGCTCCTCCTCAGACGCGCCGTCCCCGGGAACGGCTTCCTCGATAAGCCGGTGCAGCTCCCTGGCCTCCTCAGCCGTCAGCCTGCGTCCGCTGAGGAACGCATTGAGAAAGGCCGGAAGAGAACCGCCGAAGCTCCTTTCGATCAGCTGGCTGCTCTCGGCCCTCTGTACCTGCTCCCGGCCAATTAAGGACGTGACCGTGGCATCCTCGTTCTTTACAAAGCCCTTGGCCTCCAGCTTCTTTAAAACCGTATAGCAGGTGGATTTTTTCCACTCCAGCCGCTCTCTGGCCATTTTCGCCAGCTCCGTGGACCGCACCGGCTCCGCCTCCCAGATCAGATCCATAAACCGGTATTCGCTTTCATACAATTTCAGATCTGTCATAAATTCCCTCCTTACCACGGTCTATTGCAATAGTCCTTTTGTATTTTAAGTCTATCATAATAGACCTATTTGTGCAAGAAGAGAAATCTTACAGTTTTATGAACGAAAAAAGGCTGCTGCAAGGGTATTTGCCTTTTCCATATCTGGTGTGGTATAAAGAAATTGACCGCTTATTCTCAAGGATCTCATAATAAAACCAAGAGAATAAGGGGGTTTTTAAAGTGGCACGTAAATATGACCATGAATACAACGTACAGGCAGTAAAACTTGCCAAAGAAATCAGTGACGCTAAGGCGGCTAAAGAACCAGGAATCCCTGAAGGTACCATACATGGCTGAAAGCCGTAAGAGCTGGTACGTTGGATATTGGGGAAGGTTCTCATACCTCTGCCAGCGCAATGAGCCTGTCAGAAGAGATTACCATACTGCGTAAGCGGGTTATGGAGCAGATTGGCCTGAGCCATCGGCCAAAGCGAAAACCGAACGGAATTACAAAGGCAGACCTGGAGACTATGAAATCGGATGATTTGCTGAAGCGGGATTTTCATTCAGATGCCCCATTGAAAAAATGTATTACAGATATCACGGAGATCCCGGCATCTGACGGGGCATACACTGGAAAGCACCAGACTGCTTATCCTGCACTGGAAGGCACGATCAACCACAGCGACCGTGGAACCCAGTATACCAGTGAGGCCTGCCGCCAGACCATCCGGAAGCACCACATCCATCAAAGTACAAACAGTGCCGGAGGGCGCTGCCATGAGAATGCCCGCTGCGAGAGCATGTGGGCCAGAATGAAGACGGAATTTCCACAGTTGCTGAAATAACTAGAGGATCTGCTTTGCCAATGCACCCTTCGGACAGGCTTTTGTGCAGTCGCCACAGCGGATACACTCGGCACTGTTGGGTGTTTTCACTGGGTCAACGCCCATTTTGCAGGCTTTGGCGCACAGGCCGCAGTTGATACACTGATCCTTGTCCACTCGCAGCCGGTATAGAGATGCCCGATTAAACAGCGCATAGGTAGCGCCCAGCGGGCAGATGTACTTGCAAAATGGCCGGTAAATGAGGATGGATAGGAAAACGGTTACCAGAAGGATGGCGACCTTCCAGTGAAACAGGAAACCAACCATTACCTGCAAGGCGGGGTTTTTGAACACCAACGGAATCCCGCCCAGCAGCGTCCCGGAAGGACAGATATATTTACAAAACGCAGGTGCGCCCTGTCCTACAATATCCACGACAAAAAGCGGCATCAAAATGACAAACACCAGCAGAATCACATATTTGAGATACCGCAGCACCTTGTCTCCGGGGAAGCGGTTGATTTTTCGGATGAACGGAATTTTGTAAAGCAGATCCTGCACCAGACCGAAGGGACACAGCCAGCCGCAGACAAACCGGCCCAGCAATGCGCCCAGCAGCATCAGAAATCCGCCCACATACAGGCTGACGCTGAATTTCCAGCTTCCCATCACTGCTTGGAGAGAACCGATGGGGCAGGCTCCTACTGCTCCGGGGCAGGAATAGCAGTTCAGCCCCGGAAAACAGATATGTTTCAGCGGCCCGGTATAGATCTTGCCCTCTGCGAAACCGACGGCATAACAGTTGGAGAGAAATGTCCATGCCGCCTGTACGCAGGTGCGCAGATGACAAAATCCTTTTTCCTTAGCCAATCCCAACACACTCCAGACAAATATTGACGGCCTTCGCAAACATGATCTTCATCTCTCCCCGACAGCCGCCGGCAAACATACTGATCCCGCCCAGCGCAGCCAACAGGAGGGGCAGGATCACCTCTCTGCGCCTGCTCATTCTGCCACCTCCGCCATGCGCTCCTGCGCCATCTTCAGCCAATCCTCTGCGGAATTTGCACCCAGCACAGGCTCTCCCACCATATTGCCCTGGCTGTCCACAAAGAAGGTGGTTGGATAACCCATCGCGCCTTTCAGCAGTCCATCATGCAGCGCCTTATCCGGGATCAGGGTGGGGAAAGTAACGCCGGTTTTCTGTGTGATCTGCTGTGCCAGCTCCAGAAGCTCCTCGTCAACCTGCCCACGGGCATCCGCTGTATCACTGCAAATGCTGATGATCTGCGCGTCCATCTTATCCAGTTCCTTTGAAAGCGCTTCAAGCTCGGGCATTTCATCCACGCAGGAGCCGCACCAGGTCGTCCAAACATTGATCATGGTGAGCTTTTTATCCCCAAAAATACTCTGGTCTACGGTCTCCCTATCCAATGTGGCGGCTTGGAACTGTCCCACCTGTGCAATATCCTTGACTTCCGGTGTGGTAACGCCAAAGAACTGATCGTCTACCTTGCGGGGTTCCTCCACCGTAATATTTGACGCCAGCTCCGGCAGCAGGGCAAAGAGCTCCGCTGCCTGCTCATTTCCGCTTTCGTTCCAGCTCAGATAGTAAACATATTCCTCTGTTTCTCCCAGCTTTTTGTGCTGGGCATAGCCATTCTGCTCTAAATCCCTCTCTTGAAATTCATCTTTCCGGCACATTTCAAACCGGGCCATCGGTTCCGTCTCCGGCAGCTATGTCACATACTCGTCGTAAGACATGGGATCATCCATACCCACATGAGGGGTTCGATCCCGGATCTCCTCCGGTACAAAGCAAAACTCCAGTGCGCCGCCGTGGAGCAGGGTATGCTCCGGTGTGGGATGCCAGTCCGCAGGCAGATTGCTTCCATCGCCCATATCGGTATATTCCACATTGTCCTCGCTGCACATAAAGACAATATTATCCAGCACAGCAACCAGCAGTTTTTCAGGGATGCGGAGAGTCACACCCATATAGGGATATTTGTTTTCTGCATCCGGCGTCAGATTGACCGGGCAAGGAAGTGATGCCGACACAAATTCTTCTGTATCGGAAGAATCTCCTCCATCTTGAAGCGGGGCAACCGGCGCCTGCGTCGTCTCAAAATTGTTTGAGGGTTTGCTGCAAGCCGAGACAGTCAATGGCATGCATAAGCAAAATAATAGAATGACTAGTTTTTTCATTTGAATCCTCCTAGTAAAATTGTATTTTCTTTTGGCTGGCTTCATCATAGCAAATGCCATGTTAGATTTTTGTTAGATGACAAACGAATATTTTGCAGCAAAAGAAAAGCAGCCATACAAAATTGCATAGCTGCTGAGAAAATCATGTTCTGATAAAGGCAGAGCTTTCTCTCATTTAATTTGCGGAAAATGCAGGAAGGGTAACTGTAAACCTGCTCCCGCTGATCCCATCACTGTCGGCGATAATCCTGCCGCCGGACGCTTCGATCATGCTTTTTGCAATAGACAGGCCCAGGCCAGAACCGCCCATCTCCCGGGAGCGGGACTTATCTGCCCGATAAAATGCGTCAAAAATGTAGGGTAGGTGCTCCGGGGCGATCCCCGGCCCATCGTCCTCCACGGAAACAGCGATCTCCGCATCCACCTTTTGTGCGGTAATTTGGATATGTCCACCCTGCCGCCCATATTTGCAGGCGTTCTCCACCAGATTGAAAAAAGCCCGGTAGAGCATGGATGCGTCCCCCGCCACAGAGAGGTCGCCGCAATGTACGGTACAGCGCATGTCCCGCCGCTCCAGAGAAAGTGCCAACTCACTTTGAATGGCCTCAAACAGTGCATCCAGCAGCACTTCTTCCTGTTCATGCACCATATTTTCTCCAGCGGAAGCCAGCAACAGCAGATCGTCCACCACCGCCGCCATGCGATCAACCGTCATCAAAGTGCTTTTTGCATGTTCCTGATAGTCTGTCAAAGTGGCTGATTCATCGGCGGAGAGTACCTGTGCCCCTGTTTTCATGGTAGCCAGAGGTGTTTTCAGTTCGTGAGCTGCATTGGCAGTAAAGCGTTTCTGCCGCAGGAAGGCGTCGTCCAGCCGTGTAAGCATTCCGTTGAAACCCTCCGTCAACGCCCCCACCTCATCTTTGGCCGTCGCCGCCGGTAGCCGCTGGGACAGGGTGTGCTCGTCAATGGTGGCAACCGACTCGCTCAATTTCCGTAAAGGAGCGAGAGCCTTTCCTGCCACATAGTAGGCGACCACGGAGCCCAGCGCCGTGATGATTACACAGGACAGGACGCTTCTCAGGTCAAAGCCGCGCTTGGCGACCTGAGCCTGTTCGGCGGCTCCGCCCGCCACAACGGTTCCCTCCGGATACGGTTCGGTGGGTACTGCATCCTCCGGCGGCATCGAAAAGGTCTCCTCCATCAACGCCATGAAGGAGTGCTCCGCGTTCACCATGGCCGCTGCGGTCAGGGCAATGGAGGATACCGCTAAGATCAGCGCGGTCAGCAGAGCGATCCGCCACTGTAATGTTAAATTTTTCATACGCTCGCCTCCATCCGATACCCCTGCCCACGCACCGTTTGGATAAAGTCACAGGCGGCAGCCGCATTCAGTTTCTTTTTTAGACTATGGATATGATAACGGAAGGTGTTGGAAAAAGGATCAAAGTCGTGATCCCACACATGCTCGGTCAGTTCTTCCGCACTGATGACCTGTCCCTTGTGTAGCATCAGGTATTCCAAAATACCATATTCCTTCCGGGTCAGTGCGATTTCTTGATCGAGATAGGTCACTCGTTTCGATTTTGTATCTAATTTTAGTTCCCCTACGGTCAAAACCGATGGCTCCTGGGCGAAGTTCCGGCGCAGCAGGCTGCGAATGCGGGCCTCCAACTCGCCGAAGTCAAAAGGCTTGATGAGATAGTCGTTGGCTCCTTCATCCAGTCCGAGAATACGATCATCGACCTTACTCCGGGCAGAGAGAATCATAATTTTTATGTTGGCATCCTGTTCCCTGATTTCTTGAAGCACCTCTATGCCGTCTTTTTTCGGCAGGTTCAAATCCAAAACAATTAAATCATACTCATTGATTGAATATTCATAAAGAGCTTCTTCTCCGTCATAGACGGCATCCACCGCATAGCCGCTGTTTTGCAGGCCCTTAGCAATATAGCCGGAGAGCAGTTTTTCATCTTCCACGAGCAATATTCTCAAATAGGGCACCTCCTCCTAAGCACATTGGTTATATGATAACAAGTGGAATGTTAGATTTTCGTTAGGTATAGCAACATTATTTTAATGTGCATCTTGAAAAGAAGCAAGCTGTTTTATGGAAACATAATAGCTCTAAAGTATTAAAACTTAATCTAAATTGTCGATTCCGAGCCTGCCTGTGATGATCCAGCTGATTAAGGTCTGTGAACTTCCCGTGGAGCGGTACCTTAACCCGGAGATCATGCGGGAAAAAAGCGAATAGCGGCAACGGGTCAGCCACAAGCTGAAACGCTTCCCTGAAGAATACCTGCCGATTATCGAAGGTGCCATAGACGGGCGCTCAAAATGGAACAGACTGCGAAGCAGAAGGAGGACGCATATCGGATACTTCCGCCGCCATGCGGAACGACCCGCAAAACGGAGAAACGGCATAGCCGAAGCTACGCCGTTTCCCCAAAACATTCTTATGCTGTTTTATGAGTGCTGCCCAAAAGGGCAGGTTCATGACCTGCTTTTTGCAGCAGCCTCCAGGCTCCTCTATTCTGTGACCACCAGATAACATGCCTCTCCATAAAAGCCCCTGGCATCTCCCCGGCCGCTGTCCCACTCTGCCAGGATCTCATACATCCGGTCGGGCCTGAGCTCCAGCAGCTCCCCAGCTTCCAGGACCGTTTCCGAAACAGGCTCTGCATCCGCTTTCCCCATGTCGGCCCTGGAGTATTCCTTTATATTCATCCGGTCGGGAACCATTGTACAGGATACTGTATATAAAACGCCCTCCATTCCCTGGTACTGCGTAAGCTCCAGCGGCTCCTGCTGTGGAAACGCCTCCGTGGGAGCGGCTCCGCAGGCCGTGATCCCCTGCATTTCTCCGCCGGCTCCGCGTTTACAGTGCCATGTATAATTTCCCGGCTCCAGCCGAAGCTCTGCCAGGGTGGAGGAAAGAGAATCCTGGAGCCTCAGGACCGGCGGCTCCTGTAACGCCTGGACCGGAAGCTCAAATTCGGCCGTCAACCCGTACTCTGTGAAGTCCCCAGGCCCCCGGAAATCCATGACCGGCTTCACCAGCCGGTACCGCCCCGGCTCCAATGTTCCGTAAAGCGCTTCCCAGTCTGCCTTCCACTCCACCGGCTGGTTTTCCGGCATGGAATAGGCAATACTGTGAAAGGCCCACTGGCCATCTTCATATGGAACCGCCTCCCAGCCTGTGCCGTTCCAGACCTCCAGACTGTATTCCTCCCCAAATTCCATATTGAGCTCCGTGTGGTTCACCAGAGAAACCGTGATCCCTGTTTCTGTAACGTCCGTGATCTCCATGGTCACTCCCGGGAGGAGACCAGCCTCTGACTCTGCCTGGATCGTCTCCCCGGCACCAGCGTCCCTGGATTCCCCGGCGCTGGCAGTTTCTTTCTCTGGATCCAGCTTCGTCTCCTGGCTGCCAAACGCTTCCATGGACTGTCCGCTTTCCGCCGCAGTCCTCTTTTCCTCTGCGGCTATGGAAGCCCCACGGACGTTTCCGCAGCCAGAAACCGCCGCAGCCATGGCCCACAAAATCATCTGGTACCGGATCTCTTTTCTCATTGCCCCGTCTCCTTCCTGTTTCCAGCCTCCGTCAGGGAAGTCCTTTTCTTTTATCATACCAGATTTCCGTGGCCCATATCTTAAACGCTTCTTACGGTTCTATGGCGTTTTCATGACGATAAAGGGATCTTCCAAAGTCATAAGCCCTCTGAAGATGCCCGGTTTTCCCGATCTGCGGTTTTCCGTTGGTGTCCCCGCAGCCCCCGGCCAGGACCATGCCTTTATCATGAAAACCTATGTACTGGACCAGAGCAAACCGGTAATAGGAAACGGCCTGGTCAAAGGTCCAGAAAAAGTTATCCGCCGCAGTCATCAGAAGCGCACAATCCTTTTCCGGATACTTTTCATATCTGCCAAGCGGCGGGGCCGGATCCTCTTCCGCAATACAGTAAAACCGTTCCACAAATGCTTTAAGCCTGGACGAAATGGTCCAGAAATACAAGGGCGACGCCAGTACGATGCAGTCCGCCCATTGGATCTTCGGGATCAGCTGGTTAAAGCTGTCCTTCTGCACGCATGGCTTACCATACCGGCAGGCATTGCAGCCCAGGCACCCCTTCACCTCATTTTTTATTAAAGAAACGGTTTCCACAGAATTTCCTGCACTTTCCGCTCCCCTGGCAAAGCTTTCTGCCAGCCTGGCCGTATTGCCGTTTGCTCTTCCTCCGCCCTGTACGATCAAGATATGTTTCATCCTGTACCCTCCTCACTATGCCGCCTGGTTTCCGGTTCCTTCCCTCCTGATTTTCTCTGGAAAACAGGCTGTGATCCTATTATATACCATGTTCCCGAAGAAGAGTGCAAAATGAAAAAAGTTTTTTCATTCTAGCCGCTGCCGCCAGCCTTTACAGGGAAGCTATTCTTCCTCCGCCAGATTGCGTATGATCGCTAACGCGATCTTTCCAGCCATATCCCTGTCACTCGTATTCTGCGGCGACTTTCCATAAATGGCAAAGCAGTACCCGTTATACGCCCAGTTGATCATAAACATATCTCCGGTTTCATTTACCCTCATATAGGGAAAAATCGTTTCTCCATCTGCCGTTGACGCTGTCCACTCAATTTTAGTGGAATCCACAAAAGCTTCATCCTGCGGAACAAACTCCTCTCCTATACGGACAGCAAACGTACAAAGCCCGACATTCTCCAATTCAAAATCGATCTGCAGTTCATCTTCCCCCGTTTTTATCACTTCAGCGTTTGATACCAGCGGAATATTATCCAGCACTTCTTTCGGTCTTCCAAATCTGACTGCGTCTGCTGCCTCTGCTTCACCCAGATTCATCCCCTGTTCCCTGGGCTCTTCCGGGTCCATTGCTTCCTTCTGTCCCTCTGCATCGTATTCCTCTGCCTCAAAAAGTGCAAAGCCTCTGTCATATTTTACATACAATTTTTGCGGTTCTTCCGGATCATAGTAGATCTCCTGCCCCGGCTCCAGGTGGGTGCCGCAGAAATCCTCCGCAGGCCATTCCAGATTATTGACGAAAGCCTTTTTGAGTCAGATGTCTTTCACCGTTTCCCATGCAGTTCTGCGATCCTTTCATAAAAACAGCTCTATCCTGATCCATGTTCTGGCTTTTTTCCATAGACCGCACCTCCGCCATTTTAAGACTGGGACATCAGACACTCTGCAATGTAATGATATGCCAGCACAGCAAAGGCAGGCATGATGATCCTATATGCCAGAACATTGATAACGGTAAAATCGTAAGTGTTGGATGCCTTATCCTGCATCCAAACAAAAACGCAGAATTTTCTGTATATTTGTAGTATATCACAAAATCTCTTCCAAAGCCTTTATTTATCCTTACAATATAATGAAAAACAAAAAATTTGCAGCTTGTTTTTCCTTCCCGCTTTGTTCCATGAATTTTTACAGCAGAAAAAAAGAAAACCACGGCCAGCCAGTTTTTCCCGGCTGTCCGTGGTCTTTCCAATATTCCTACGCCTCGTCCACCGCCCTGGCGATGTCCGTCCTGTAATATTTGTTGGCAAAGGAGATCTCCTCCACTGCCTTATATGCGTTTTCTCTGGCTTCCTTCACAGTGGCTCCGTTGGCAGTCACACCCAGTACCCGGCCGCCGTTGGTGACGATCTGGCCCTGGCCGTTGAACTTCGTACCGGAGTGAAATACATAGTAATCCTCTTTATCCCTGAACTTCTCCAGGCCGTCGATCACAAAGCCCTTCTCATAAGAAACGGGATATCCGTCGGAGGCCAGGATCACGCAGACGGTGGCCCGGTCGTTATCGAATTTCAGATCGATCTGGTCCAGAGTCCCGTCAATGCAGGCCTCAAATACATCCACAATGTCGTTTTCCAGTCTGGGCAGCACCACCTGGGCCTCCGGATCTCCGAAGCGGGCATTGTATTCCAGTACCTTGGGGCCGTCTGCCGTCAGCATCAGACCGAAGAAGATCACGCCCTTAAAAGGACGGCCTTCGGCCTTCATGGCGTCCACCGTGGGCTGGTAAATATGCTCCTGACAGTAGGCGTCCACCTCCTTCGTATAGAAGGGGCTGGGGGAATAGTTTCCCATACCGCCGGTGTTTAATCCCTGGTCTCCGTCCCTGGCCCGCTTGTGGTCCTGGGCGGAGCTCATGATCTTCACCGTATTTCCATCCACAAAGGAAAGGACGGAAACCTCCCGGCCTGTCATGAATTCTTCGACTACGATCTCGTTTCCCGCAGAGCCGAACTTTTTATCCATCATCAGCTCACGGACTCCGGCCCTGGCCTCAGAAAGGTCCTGGCAGATCAGCACGCCCTTTCCCAGGGCCAGCCCGTCGGCCTTTAATACAATAGGCATTTTGGCGGTCTCCAGGTATGCCAGCGCCGCCTCTGGATCCGTAAAGGTCTCATAAGCCGCCGTAGGGATCCCGTATTTTTTCATGAGGTTTTTGGAGAACGCCTTGGAGCCCTCCAGGATGGCCGCTGCCTTGTTGGGGCCGAATACCCGCAGTCCAGCCTCCTGGAAGGCGTCCACGATACCGCCCACCAGGGGATCGTCCATGCCGATCACCGTCAGATCGATCTCCTTTTCTTTGGCAAAGGCCACCAGCTTTTCAAACTCCATGGGCTTGATATCCACGCACTCCGCCACCTGGGAGATCCCGGCGTTTCCCGGTGCGCAGTAGATCTTATCCACCCGGCGGCTCTGGGCCGTCTTCCAGGCAATGGCGTGCTCTCTTCCGCCGCTTCCTACGATCAGAACTTTCATTTTCCTCTCCTCCTGTAAACAAGGGCTGCGATCTTTCTATATCTGTCCGTTGGCGATCATATCAATGGCTCTTGGGAGGATCACCCACTCGGCCTCCTCCATGACCCGCCGCTGCAAAAGTTCCGGCGTATCCCCCGGCTTTACCTCCACTGCCTTCTGTAAAAGGATGGGGCCGGAATCCATGCCCTCGTCCACGAAATGGACGGTAGCTCCTGTGAGCTTCACGCCCCTGGCCAGGGCAGCCTCATGGACCTTTAACCCATAATAGCCCACGCCGCAGAAGGACGGGATCAGGGACGGATGGATATTGATGATCTTATTCCTGTACTTTGCGATCATGGCCTCCGGGATCTTTACCAGGAAGCCTGCCAGGACCACCAGGTCCAGGTCATAGGAATCCACCTTTGCCACCAGGGCCTCGTTAAAGGAAGCCCGGTCCGGAAAATCCTTCGGTGAGATGCACTCTGCCGGGATCCCATGGTTCCTGGCCCGCTCCAGGGCGTATGCACCCGGGTTATTGCTGATGACAGCCGCAACCTCTGCATTGGTGATCTTTCCCTGGTCCATGGCATCCAGGATGGCCTGGAGATTGGTCCCTCCTCCGGAAACCAGCACCCCGACTCTTAGCATAAGGTCACTCCCTTTTCGCCTGCCTCAATGGAACCGATGATATACGGCGTATCGCCTGCTGCCCGCATGGCCTCCATGGCCTTTTCAGCGTCAGCCGGATCCACGGCAACGATCATGCCGATCCCCATATTAAAGGTATTGTACATCATCTGCTCCTCGATCTGACCCTTTTTCTGCATCATTCCGAAAATAGGCGGTACAGGATAGCTGTCCTTTCTAATCACAGCGTGAACGCCGTCCTTTAACATACGGGGAACGTTCTCATAAAAGCCGCCGCCTGTGATGTGGCTGCATGCCTTTACGGTCACGCCGGCATTTTTCACGTTCTTTAATGCTTTTACATAGATCCTGGTGGGAGCCAGCAGTGTCTCACCCAGGGTCTTTCCCAGCTCGCCGTAATATGTATCCAGGCCCTCGCGGTCCATTTCCTTCTCAAACACCTTTCTCACCAGAGAGAAGCCGTTGGAATGAACGCCGGTGGAGGCCATGCCGATGAGAACGTCTCCGGCAGCCAGGTTCTCGCCTGTGATCATTTCCTTCTTATCGCAGACACCCACAGCAAAACCAGCCAGATCGTACTCGTCCTCTGCCATGAGACCTGGATGCTCCGCAGTCTCTCCGCCGATCAGGGCAGCTTCCGACTGGAGGCAGCCCTCGGCCACGCCCTTAACGATATCCGCAATTTTTTCCGGATAGTTCTTGCCGCATGCAATATAATCCAGGAAGAATAAGGGCTCTCCGCCTGCACAGGCAATGTCGTTGACGCACATGGCAACGGCGTCGATACCGATGGTATCGTGCTTATCCATGATCATGGAAAGCTTCACCTTTGTTCCGCAGCCGTCGGTACCGGAAAGCAGCACAGGCTCCTCCATCTCTTTGATCTTCGCCAGGGAAAAGGCGCCGGAAAAGCCTCCGAGACCGCCTAAAACCTCTTCACGCATGGTCTTCTTCACATGCGCCTTCATTAATTCCACAGACTTATAACCAGCTTCAATATCTACTCCGGCTTTCTTGTAATCCATACTTTCCTCCTAAAATCCAGGGTTTTCGTTTGTGTTTCCGTTTTGTGCGCCTTATTTCTTCATGGACGCCAGATACTCTTTGTATCCGGTCTTGTCTAACTTCTCCGCTTTTCCTACGACTTCGTTTTTCATCTTTTCAGAGTATGCCTTTAACCGGGAAAGGAGCTCCGGATCAGAGGCTGCCAGGATCTTCGCTGCCAGGATCCCCGCGTTCTTTCCTCCGTTGATGGCAACCGTGGCCACCGGGATGCCGGAGGGCATCTGGACAATGGAATAAAGGGAGTCCACGCCGCCCAGATCAGACGTTTTCATGGGGATGCCGATGACCGGCATGGGGAACAGGGCTGCACACATGCCCGGTAAATGGGCTGCCTTCCCGGCTCCGGCGATGATCACCTTTACTCCCCGCTCCTCGGCGGTCTTTGCATAATCAAAGAAAATATCCGGCTCCCTATGGGCGGAAATTATGGTCATTTCAAAATCGATCCCCATCTCTTCCAGGAAGTCTGCGGCCTGGGCCATTACCGGCATATCCGAATCGCTTCCCATTACAATGCTTACTTTTGCCATTGTCAACACTCCTTCATAGGTAGATGATTATTAATAAGTAATTCTAATAAAAGCTAGTAAGATGAATCATTCTTCTTATGAATCATAATACTAGCTTTTTATTTACCTGTCAAGTGCCTGGTTCAACTCTTCTGTTCCAGGGAGCACAAAACGGCCGTCCTTTATGATTGGGACCCGGGTTCCTCCAGGCTCCACGACGGTGATGCTGCCCAGCTCCTTATAGGGGATGGTGATGTCCTTATGGACACCGAAATATGCCCGGGAAACATCCTCCTTCCTTAAGATGGAGATCTCGTTGTCCCTGGCAGTCATCTCCTTGCCGTCGGGATTATACATGGGGCTGTCCTCAGACCAGCTATAACAGGTGTCTCCCACAGCAAAATGGGGGCCCATTTTCTCCACGATCAGGATCGGCAGCCGGTCTGTGATCCCGAACCGCTCGGCCATGGCGTAAGCCGTGGTATTGGTGCCGATGGCAAATTCTCCCATGGGAAGGGTCTCATGCTGGTTCATGATCTCCTGGACCACCAGCTTTCTTCCTGCCTCGGCGGCTTCCTTTTTTTCCTGCTCTCCGGCCAGGGGCAAAAGCTCCTCCAGGAAGTTGCCGCAGGATACGGAGGTCACCCGTCCCTCCTTAAATTCCATGGTCAGATCTTTAAACTGGATGCCGCTGATATAAACGCTTCCCACATGCAGGAGCCCTTCCGTTCCAGAAAGCCTCGGAGATGTAAACACCTCTCCCAGAGGGATGTTTACATCAGCCACGCAGTTTTCAAACCGGGTCTGAGAGGCCGGATCGGAAAGCTCCGCCAGATCGATGCGGAGGTTCGTCCGGTTCGTTCCGTTTCCCAGGACCTCCACGTACTCCGCCCGGTCCAGGGCGTCGATGATGTGCTGCTGGATCTTCTGGTATTTTACGTAATCCAGGGTATTGATGTCGATGGTCTCCTTAAAGATCTCCTCAAAATCCGGTCCGATGGAAGGCAGCGGGAAGGCGATGATCGTAAAGCTGGTCTCGTCGCCCGGGATATACTGGTTCACCACCGGCATGGACAGATTCCTGTATTCCAGGAACAGCCTCTGCTGCTTTTCTGTGAAGGACCAGGCCTCCTCCTTATTGACCGGAGAAAAGCTGTCCTCTCCAAAGGTCTCCACCACAGCCGGTCCGGCGTATTCTGCGGCTTCCTTTTTGTACTGCTCATAGGCAGTCTTTAAAACGGAAAGCTTCCGGTCCCGGAACGCCTTATCATAATAAACGGCGCTGTCATACCTGTGATCATAGTCATACTGCTTATTGGGCGAAGAGGAGGTGTATCCCGCTCTTCCTGCCGGGTTTTTATTGACGCTGTCCACGGCTGCCCGCATGAAGATCACAGAAAGCCCATGGGCCTCAAAATTTTTCACAGCCTGGCGGATCATCCGCTCGAATCCCAGGGGATAACGGATCAGCACGGTCTTTTTCTTTGAAAGATCGCGGCCCATGACGGCAAATCCCCGGATATATCCGTCGGTATACGTATCCGCCATGCAGCGGATGGTCTCCTCCGGAAGACGGTTCAGGAAACCGGCTGTCTGGAGCTCCTGCTCTGAAATATACTCGCCGAACCGGTACAGGTAGGACAGATCAGAAAGATCGCTTCCCATGATGATCTTCTTTGCAAAGTCCAGGGACGGGTCCAGGCATTCCCGGATCCTGTATGTTAAGGTCACGTCGCAGTAATCGCTGACGCACCAGTACAGGACGTCCTTCACTTCCCTTTCTGTGGGAACGCCTTCCTCGAACAGATTATAGATCTCTATCAGGGCCTCGTTTCCGATGACCATTTCCAGCATCCGTCCCTCAAAGGCGTAGGCGATATCGCCCCGGATCTCGGCGTACAGGAAGCAGAGCAGCCTTCCCAGCTCCTTTCCCAGCCGGCTCACCGCCCAGGCCGGATTTCCGTAGCTCGTCTCATACCGGTCCCCCCGGATATCCTCATAGAGCTTTTCATTGAGCTCCTTAAGCTCCTCTCCGGTCCAGGAACCAAAAGTTCCTTCCTCCACTGCCTCCATGACTCTGCCGCAGAGCCCGATAAACCGGGACATGGCCGTAAAGAAATCCCTGTACGGCTCCGTTACCGTCTGCTCCTCCTGAAATTTAAGGATCCGCGCCATGGAAAGCTCATACCGCTCTCTGATCAGCTGCTGTTCCATTTTTCCCTCCATTTTCCGCCCTGCCCGGCTCCAGGCCGGACCGGCTTCCCATTATTTTACAATATACCCGTTTACAGGGCTATAAAGATCACCGCCAGCCACAGGACCACCAGGATCCCTGCGGCTATGAGGCTGGCCTTTGCCAGTATATAATTCTTTTCCTTCTCTAAAAAAGAAAAGATCCCATAGACCAGGGATGAGGCCGCTGTCAGGATGCTGCAGAATCCCAGCGCGGCCGCCACCAGCGGCGCATTCCCCCCGGTCACATACCCCAGGGCCAGGGCGGCGGCTCCAAAGAGAAGGGAAACCGCCGCTAACCCCGCTGCCACAAGGCTGGCCTTTGCCAGGGGCTTTTTTATATACGATACTTTATTTCCGATACGCTGCACTATATCTTCTCCATATCTTTCTGGCTCCGCAGAAGGTCAGATACCCTGCCAGAGCTCCGATGGTATTTAAAAGCAGGTCGTCCACGTCAAAGCTTCCCACCCGGAAGACCAGCTGGGTCGTCTCGATACAGAGGCTGAACACCGCTCCCAGAAGGGTCGTGGTGTACCAGCGGTCCACCCGGCTCCATATCTCCGGAAGGAAGAACCCAAATGGCATGAACGCCGCCATGTTTCCGACAATATTTAAAAATACGGCTCTCCAGCCCAGCACATCCGCATGGGTCAGAAAGCGCCTGATCTCCTTTAGCGGGGTCAGATTATAGCTGTAACCGGCCCGTATGCCGGGAGTCCGCCCCATCTCTTCCGCAAAAAACAAAAAATACGTCAGCAACACCAGATACAGGACAAAAAACAGGAAGCCCAGCTTCCGGTGCCTTTCATTCTTAATAAAAAAATCCACGTTTTATTCCAAACAGACCCTGGGCCTGATACTTTCTATATTATTGTTTCCATCTGACAATTTCCGATTTGTCCCTTTTTGCACAGATAAGATGCCGTCCCCAGGACAGCATCTTATCTGGTGTATCTTATGATTAAAATGTGATCTCTGATTTTCTCTTAAGGAGCAGAGCGCCGTTTATAATGGCGATGATGCCTGCTGCCAGGCCCACAGAAGCGACTACGATCCCGACGGCAATGCTGGCGGCGCCTGTATTGCGCATGGTCTTATAGATTCTTTCCATGACGTGTCCTCCTCTATTTTACACCATACTGCTCATAGTATGCATCGATGGCAGCCTTTAATGTGTCGTCGATCACAACTTTTCCTTTATACGCTCTGTTGTAAAGGTGCTCCACCACTTCCTTCATGGTCACGATGGCCGTGGTCTTGAAGCCGTACTTTTCCTGGATCTCTGTAAGGGCAGATTTTTCTCCCTTTCCTCTTTCGCAGCGGTCCACAGAAACCACCAATCCCAGAACGTCCACATTTCCCTGGGCCTTGATGATCGGAAGAGTCTCCTCGATGGAGGTTCCCGCTGTGGTCACATCCTCGATGATGACTACCTTATCGCCGTCGGCAATGGGGCTCCCTAAAAGGATCCCCTTATCGCCGTGGTCCTTTACCTCTTTTCTGTTGGAGCAGTATTTGATATCTGCGTCAAAATGCTCGCTTAAGGCCATGCTGGCAGCAACGGTCAGGGGGATTCCCTTGTAAGCCGGTCCGAACAGCACGTCAAACTCTGTTCCAAAGGTATTCTGGATGGCCTTTGCATAATACTCTCCCAGCTTTCTTAACTGGGCGCCGGTGCGGTAAAAGCCTGTGTTCACGAAGAACGGGGTCTTTCTTCCGCTCTTTGTTACGAAATCACCAAACTTTAAAACGCCGCAGTCCACCATAAATTCAATAAATTCCTGCTTATATTTTTCCATTTTCCGAATCCTTTCTCTGTTTTGCGGATGCGGGACACTGGCCCTAACGGACCGCCCCGATCAGCTCATTGATATCTTCCACTCCGTACTTTTTCATGTACGCTTCGATCCCGTCCACGATCTCTGCCGTTGTGCAGGGGTTCACGAAGTTGGCCGTTCCCACTGCCACGGCTGTGGCTCCGGCCAGGATAAATTCCAGGGCGTCGTCGGCAGTCATGATGCCGCCCATGCCGATCACCGGGATCTTCACTGCCTGGGCTGCCTGGTACACCATACGCACCGCCACCGGCTTCACCGCCGGACCGGACATTCCGCCGGTCTTATTGGCCAGGGCAAAGGTCCTCCGGTTGATATCGATCTTCATTCCCGTAATGGTATTGATCAGGGATACCACGTCGGCTCCTCCTGCCTCCACAGCCTTTGCCATTTCGGAAATATCCGTCACATTGGGAGAAAGCTTCATGATCACCGGCTGCTTTGCCACTTTTTTAATGGCGGCTGTGATATCCTCCGCCACCTTCGGATCCTGTCCAAAGGCCAGGGCTCCGGCTTTTACGTTGGGACAGGAGATGTTGATCTCCAGCATGTCCACATCCGTCTCGCCCAGGCGCTCCACCACGTCCAGATAATCTTCCTTTGTTTTTCCGCAGACATTTACGATGATCTTCGTATCATACTGCTTTAAAAACGGGATATCCCGCTCGATAAATACGTCCACGCCCGGTCCCTGAAGGCCGATGGCGTTTAACATGCCGCCGTATACCTCTGTCACCCTGGGCGTCGGATTTCCCGGCCAGGGTACGTTGGCGATCCCCTTGGTCACCACGGCTCCCAGACGATTCAGATCCACCATCTCGCCGTATTCCATACCGGACCCGAAGGTACCGGAGCAGGTCATCACCGGATTCTTAAGCTCGACTCCGGCTAAATTCACCTTTGTGTTCATGCTTAATCCTCCTTTACTTTTACCGTTCCGCACATACAGCCGCCGGCGATCCGCTCCCTCTGCTCCTCAGAGGAAAGCAGCTCCACCTCATCCGCTAAGAATACGGGGCCGTCCTTGCAGACTCTCTTGTTTTTCACGTTGCTGTGCTCGTCCACGTCCTTACTGTGGCAGACGCAGCCCAGGCATGCGCCGATGCCGCAGGCCATCTTCTCCTCCAGGGAGATCCAGCACTCGATGCCATTTTCTGCTGCATACGCCTTAAGGGCCTTTAACATGGGCGTAGGACCGCAGGCATAGATCACATCGGCCTTTAAGCTGCCCGCCCGGATGGCATCGATGACGTTTCCTTTCGTTCCGACGTTTCCATCCTCAGAGGCGATGACCACCTCTGCGTATTTTCCGATCTCATCTGCCAGGAAGGTCTCCGCATCCCGGTAACCTAAAACGGCGGTCTTTTCGCATTCTAAGTTCTTTGCCAGCTCTAACATCGGCGGGATCCCGATGCCTCCTCCAATAAGAAAGGCCTTCTTATCCTTTAACGGAAACCCGTTTCCCAGAGGACCCATGATGTCCAGCGTATCCCCGGCCTGGTATCCGGAAAATTCCAGAGTCCCGGCTCCGGCGATCCTGTACACGATGCGCAGTCTTCCCTTTTCCTTATCGGCTTCACAGATACTGATGGGCCGCGGTAAAAGTTTTGAGGGGTCGTTGGTGTAGACTGCGATGAACTGGCCGGGTCTGGACGCCTCCGCCATTTCCGGCGCGTCCAGCCACATGCTGAAGATCCCCTCCGCCAGCTTTTCCTGGCTTACGATTGCTGCTCTCACTTTTTTCTGTGCCATGGCTTCCTCCTTAGAGAACGCTGTTGATATCAGCGATCATGTCCATAACTGCCTGTCTGGACGCCTCTGCGAAATGCTCCGGGCCGAACTTGGCGTATTTTTCCTGCTTGTAAGCCGCAATGATGCCGCGGGAGGAGTTGACCACCGCGCCGAGTCCGTCTTCATTGAAGCAGTTGGCCAGATCCTTTGCCGTGCCGCCCTGGGCGCCGTAGCCCGGCACCAGGAAGTAGGTATGGGGCATCAGCTTTCTTAAGATCTTGCTCATTTCCGGATAGGTGGCTCCCACAACGGCTCCCACATTGCTGTATGTACCGTCCATGCAGTCAGCTCCCCACTCCACGACCTTTTCAGCCACCAGCTCGTACAGCGGCCTTCCGTCGATGAGGCGGTCCTGGAACTCGCCGCTGGAGGGATTGGAGGTCTTTACAAGGACGAACAGTCCGCGGTCCTCTTCCCGGCACACGTCCACGAAGGGCTTTACGCCGTCGGTTCCCAGATACGGGTTCACAGTGATAAAATCAGTATCAAAACCGGAGCATACATTGCTGCCGACCTTTACCTTTCCCAGATGTCCCACCGCATAGGCAGAGGACGTGGAGCCGATATCGCCGCGCTTTACGTCTCCGATCACCAGAAGTCCCTTTTTCTTGCAGTATTCCACGGTTCTGGCATATATTTTAAGTCCCTCAATGCCAAACTGCTCATACATGGCAATCTGGGGTTTCACTGAGGGAATCAGATCATAGGTGCTGTCAACGATTTCTTTATTGAACTGCCATACGGCTTCCGCAGCTCCTTCTAATGTCTCTCCAAACTCCTTAAACGCGTTCTGGACGATGTGAGACGGAATGTAGCTTAACATCGGGTCAAGACCAACACAGATAGGCGCCTTTGTTTTCTGAATCTTCTGTACCAGCTGACTAATCATAATTTCCTCCTTCAATGCAGTTCCATTTCCTGTATTTCTATTTCCTATAAAACCTTATTCTTATAGATTTTAGCATAAGAAAGAACGGCTTTCAAGCCCCAAGTGAAAAGATTTGGGGCTTGAAAGAAGGGAGTTTCCATGATCATTCCAGGGATCCCAGCAGAGACTCAAACACATCCAGAGCAGCGTTTACCACTCCCGGCCCCTCCATATCGAGGCCGCAGAGCTTTAAAAGCTCTGTGGGCTTCATGGAGGATCCGCCCTTTAAAAAGTTAAAATAGCCCTCCAGGGCATTTTTATCTCCGTCGAAGATCCTCTGGCCGATGGTAACGGCAGCGGCAAAGGCCGTGGCGTACTGGTACACGTAGAAGGTATAGTAAAAATGGGGGATCCGTGCCCACTCCACGTCGATCTCCGGATCCACGCACATATCCGGGCCAAAATATTTTTCATTGAGCCCGTGATAAAGAGAGCAGAGAGCATCCGCAGTCAGAGGGATGCCGTCCCGGCACATCTTATGGGTCTCCCACTCAAATTCGGCAAACATGGTCTGGCGGAACATCACCGAGCGGAACCGGTCCAGAAGCTGGAAGATCAGGGATTCCTTCTCCTCCCTGGTCCCTGCCTGGCGGATCATGTGCTGGAACAGGATCACCTCGTTGCAGGTGGACGCCACCTCCGCTACAAAAATGGTATACCCGGCGTAGGCCGGCGGCTGGGCGTGATCCGAATACCAGGAATGGAGGGAGTGGCCCATCTCATGGGCCAGGGTAAGGACCGAATCCAGGCTGTCCGTATAGCTCATGAGCACATAGGGATGACAGCCATATACATGGCGGGAATATCCGCCGCTCCTCTTTCCCTGGTTTTCGTAGACATCGATCCACCGGCTGGAAAAGCCCGTTTCCAAAAGCTTCCCATACTCCTCTCCCAGAGGCTTTAACCCCTCCAGGATCAGCCTTTTCCCCTCCTCATAGGGATACTTCTTATCCGTCCCTCCTGCCAGGGGGACAAACAGGTCGTACATATGGATCTCTGGAAGGCCCAGCCGTTCCTTTCTCAGCCTCACATACCTGTGCAGGGCCGGAAGCCGGTTTCCAATGGTCTCCAGAAGGCTGTCGTAGACCTGCTCCGGCACCTCGTTGGCCGCCAGGGACATTTCCCGGCTGGAGCTGTAATTTCTCGCCCTGGCCGTAAAGCAGGCCTGCTTTACATGGCCCTCATAGGCTGCTGCCAGCGTATTGGAAAACTGGCGGTAGCTGCTGTAATAACTATGAAAGACTGCCTGCCTCAGACTCCGGTCCCGGCTTTCCATCAGCGTTCCATAGGAGCCGTGGGTCACAGGGATCTCCTCTCCGTCTCCCCCACGGACTGCCTGGAAGCGGACATCCGCATTATTGAACATGGTAAAGATCGCAGAAGGAGCCGCCGCCGTCTGGCCAAAGCCCGCCAGGAGCCGTTCCTCCCTTTCGGCCAGCATATGCTCCTTCCTGGCCAGGATCCGCTCCAGATACAGCCGGTACCCGGAAAGCGCTCCGCCTTCCAGGAAGCCCTTCATGACCGGTTCCGGTATCCCAAGGAGCTCCGGCTCTGCAAAGGAGGATGCCTCCATGGCCCGGGATAAAAGAAGCTGCGCCCGGGATAAAAGGGCCTGGGAAGCGCTCTGGGACGTATCCTCGTCTCTTTTCTGGATGGCGTAAGCCAGAAGCCTGGAAAATTTCAGATCCATGGCCACATCGTGATCCAGGTACTCCTTCAGCACAGCCGCGTCCTCCCCTAAACGGCCCTTAAAACCCTCATACCGTCCGATCCCGCTTTCCAGCTCTGAAAAAAGCTCCTCCAGCGCTTTCTCCGTAGGGATCAGATCCCGCAGATCCCACTGGAACTGCGGATCCATCTCACTGCGTTTTTTTAATGCCTCTGCCATAAAAACTCTCCTTTCCTCCCGGACATGCCTCCCGGCTCCGGGGCTTTCTTATCCGATCAGTCCCGCCATCAGGGGAACGGCGATCACGGTCATCAGTCCTGCCACGGCAATGGAAAGGCTGCTCATGGCGCCCTCCACTTCTCCCAGCTCCAGGGCCTTGGAGGTCCCAATGGCATGGGCCGCCGTTCCCAGGGCCAGTCCCTTTGCAATGGGCTCCCGGATCCCCACCAGCTTAAACCAGCCTTCTGCCACGATGTTCCCCAGGATGCCGGTAAATATGATGCTGACGATGGTGATGGTCACGATGCCTCCGGCCTCCTCCGCCACGCCCATACCGATGGCTGTGGTGATGGATTTGGGAAGCAGGGATACATAATGCACATGCTCCAGACGGAACACCAGGGACATGGCAAAAATGCTCAGGACGCTTCCTGCCACTCCGGTGGTGATGCCGCAGAGAACAGCGGCAAGGTTTTTCTTTAAAAGCTCCAGCTGCTTATAAAGGGGGATCGCCAGACAGACCGTGGCCGGTGTCAGAAAATAGCTGATGTAGGACGCCCCCTGGTTATAATCCCCGTAAGAGATCCCTGTGGCCTTTAAAAGGGCCATCACCAGAAGGATCGCTACCAGAAGGGGGTTCAGAATGGCCCACCCCAGTTTTTTCTTTAAGGCCATGCCCACAAGATAGGCGGCCACGCTTACAAACATCCCAAAATATAACGGCATCTAGTTCTCCTCCTTTTTCTGTCGTCTGATGATCCACTCTGCCGATTTTCCCGTCACCGTCATGACGACCAGCGTAGAAACCACGGTGATGACGAAAAAGGGGACCAGGATGGCCTTCAGTTCGTCAAATTTCTCAATGAGGCCCACTGCTGACGGAATGAACATCAGAGGCATCAGATCCAGCAGCAGATTGCCGGTGGCCTGGACGTCCTGAAGCTTCACCGCCCCGGAGCATAAAAGCCCAAGAAGGATGAACAGGCCGTAAACTCCTGCAGGCACCGGAAACGGGATCCACTGGTTCAAGAGCTCGCCGGTCATAGTGATCCCAAAGATAATGGCGATTTCTTTCAGATATTTCATAATTATTCTCCTCTCCTTATGAATGTCCCCATTTTAGCACCGTCTGTCTCTCCGGGCAACAAATTATACAGAATTTTCCGCATTTTCTTCCGGCCTTCTTGCATTTCCATCTGATACCTGTTACTATCTGAGATACTGGATCCGGGAATCAAGGGACAAAACAGGCCATTGTCCTGACCCGGATCGGACTATACCAGGAGGATTCTTCTATGGATATCACCATTTCTTCCAGCCTGACACCCAGAGAAAAGGATAAAATTTTCCTTCTTCTGGACGCATGCTATAAAAAAGAGCCCGTTTCCCTGACCTTTCCCACGGAGGAAGCCGATCATTATCTTCTTGCCTGGGAAAACGGCCGTCTCCTGTGCGTAGCCGCGCTTTTAAAGGAGGACGAGACCGTTTATGAATGCACCGCCTTCACCCGGCCGGACTGCCGGAGAAACGGCATCTTTGGAGCCGTTCTTGAAAAGGGCCTTTCCCTTCTTCCGGAGGATACGGAGCTTTTATTCTATGTAGACAAAAAAAGCCCCGATGCCCTGGAGGCCGTAACGGCCCTGGGCGCAGAGCTTCTTTCTGACGAACATATGATGGAGCTGGCATCAGATGCCGTCTCTGCCATGAAAGGCATGGGAAAAACGGGAGACCTGACGGTCACAGAGGCCATGGAGGGAGAACAGGCCATCCTGGTCTTTTCTGACGCCCACGGCTCTCTGAACATCTCCCTTTACGGCACCCACTATTACCTGTACGGCTTTGAGATCCGGGAGGGCCAGAGGGGGAAGGGCTTCGGGACCAGCCTGCTTATAAAGGTTCTGTCCTTCCTGGCAGAACGGGAGCCTCTTCCAGTGACGCTCCAGGTATCCGGCTCCAACGGCCCGGCCCTTTCCCTGTATAAAAAAACAGGGTTCCGCATCACCGAAACCCTGTCCCGTTATCTGTACTAAGCTTTGGACATCCAGCCATTTGGCCTATTGGCCGCACCGGCCTGCCAGACGGCTGTTAATCCTTGTCAAACTGCAGGAGCCTGGACGGATCTGCCCGGTTCTCGATCTTCTGCCGGATGGACTGCATCTTTAAGTCCGTCTGGGCAATGATCTCCGCGCACTCCTTTAATTCCTCGCTGATCTCGCCCGAGTCGTCCAGATCCTTTTTATACTTCATCTGGTGGTCCAGGCTGGCCCAGAAGTCCATGGCCATGGTACGGATCTGGACCTCCACCCGCATCTTCTCCTTCCGGTCGGAAAAGAATACGGGGATCTCAATGATCATATGGTAGCTGCGGTAGCCGTTGACCTTGGGACAGCGGATATAGTCCTTTACCATAAGAACGTTCACATCGTCCTGGCGGGCCAGCATCTCAGCCACCACATAAATATCGTCGATGAAGGAGCAGATCACCCGGATCCCGGCCACATCGTAAAGGTTTTCCGCCACCGACTGGACGCTCACCGGATATCCCCGGCGTTTCAGCTTTTCCAGGATGCTTAACGGCTTCTTCACCCTGGATTTGATCATCTGGATGGGATTTCTCTGGTAGCGCACCGCCAGATCGTCGTTGAGCACCTCCAGCTTGGTCTTCACCTCCCGGATGGCACAGGTATACATCATCATCATCTCCCGGAACTGGAGCGCCTCATTGAGAAAGCTGTCCGGGATATCCACGGTCATAGGAGCATTTACGGCAGACTGTACCAGGCCGCCGCTGGGATTCATAGTAATATTCATTTATTTATGTACCTCACTGATCTCATTGGAATTTTCTTTTCTTCATTATACATGATATGGGATGGCTTCTCAATGAAAGAATACTTAATTTTCTCTAAACCTTTCCATAACCTGTCCATCGGATTCTTTACAACGGGAACAAACCATGCTATGATAGCCATAGATGTAACTGGCAGACAAAGACTTGCCTGCATCACCACACAAGAATCCTTGGGAGGGTAAAATAATGAAAACTCTAGGCTACTACAATGGCAATTACGGACCGCTGGAAGAAATGACCGTGCCCATGAACGACCGTGCCTGCTACTTCGGCGACGGCGTTTACGAGGCGACTCTTGCAAAAAACGGAAAGATCTTCGCTTTAAAGGAGCACCTGGACCGTTTCTTCAACAGCGCCGGACTTCTTAAGATCGAAATTCCCTACACACGGGAAGAGCTGACCTCCATCCTTTACGATATGCTGGCAAAAATGGACGACTCTGAGATCTTCATTTACTGGCAGGTGACCCGCGGCACAGGGATCCGCCAGCACCAGTTCCCGGCTGCCGGAACAAAGGCGAACCTGTGGATCTTCATGAAACCTGGAAAGCACGGCGATTCCAGCAAGCGTCTGAAGCTGACCGATATGGAGGACACCCGCTTCCTTCACTGCAACATCAAGACACTGAACCTGCTCCCCAACGTTATGGCTGCTGAAAAGGCAGAGTCCATGGGCTGCGGAGAATGCGTATTCCATCGTGGAGACGTGGTTACGGAATGTGCTCACAGCAATGTTTCCATCATCAAGGACGGCGTTTTCAAGACCCATCCCACCGACCACTACATCCTTCCCGGCATCACAAGGATGCACCTGGTACAGATCTGTAAGGACAATGGGATCCCTGTGGATGAGACTCCCTTCACCATGGAGGAGCTGATGGACGCCGACGAGGTCATCGTTTCCAGCTCTACTAAGTTCTGTGCACCGGCCTGCGAGATGAACGGTACTCCCATCGGAGGAAAGGCTCCCGAGCTGGTAAAGATCCTTCAGGAAAAATATCTGGAGAAATTTGAGAACGAAACAAAATAAGATGCAGACGGCGGCCCCGGATCGATTCAGTTCCAGGGCCGCCGCTTTTTATACTCCGGCTTTTTTACAGATATCAGAAAGGCAGCATCGTTCACAATGGGGCTTCGTCCTGGCGGTGCACACATCCCGTCCATGAAACACCAGCCGGTGGCAGAAATCGCTTCCCTCGTCCGGGGGGATCAGCTTCCACAGCTCCATCTCTACCTTCTTCGGTTCCTTTACGCCGTCCACCAGGCCCATGCGGTTCACCAGACGGATGCAGTGGGTATCCGTGACGATAGCCGGTTTTCCGAACACATCCCCCATGATCAGATTTGCACTCTTCCGCCCCACCCCTGGCAGCTTTAAAAGGGCGTCAAAATCGTCGGGCACCTTTCCTCCGTACTGGTCCCACAGGATCTTCATACAGGCGCTGATGTCCCTGGCCTTGCTGTGTCCCAGTCCGCAGGGCTTCACGATGGTCTCGATCGCATCGGGATCCGCCTGGGCCAGGGACTCCACATCGGGGAATTTCTCATACAGCTTTTCCACTACCACGTTGACCCGGGCGTCTGTGCACTGGGCCGCCAGCCGGACACTGACCAAAAGCTTCCATGCCTCGTTATAATCCAGGGTACAGCCCGCCTCCGGGTATTCCTTTTTCAGCCGGTCTATGATCTCCAGAGCCAGCTTTTTTCTTTCGTTTTCCATAAAACCTCTCCTTTATATCTGCTTCTATGGCATCCGTTTTCCCACTACACAGGCCCTTTGTCTGCTTCCACCTCATAGACCACATAGGGATGGCTTACATGATACCCAAGCTTCTCTGCCAGAGCTGCGGAGATCTCCGTATGGGCATCCCAGGACGGATAAAGCCCCCGCTCCAGGCATTCCAGGATCAGCGCCGCCCCGCAGGCAGAGGCCAGGCCCCGGTTCCTCATATCCTCCCGGGTATCTATCTCGATCTCAATGGCGTCCCGGCTCCTGGCATAGGAGGAGGCTCCTGCCAGCAGCTCGTTTCCCCGGAGGGCCGCCACCCCCAGTCCCATGGCTTCATACGCCTCACAGGAGGGAAAGCAGGAAACCAGGTCCCGGCTCCATTCCTCCTTAAGGCATTTTCCATATAACTCCCCATGGATCCGGGAAAGGGTGATCCCCGCAGGAAGGGTCTCCGCCAGGGTCCGCAGCCTGCCAGGGTCGAAGCAGTCCCCCTCTTTTTTTATGGCATACCGGGTATGCTCCCTGGCCCGGTCTCCCAGGACCTTTTTTATAAGCTCCCGCCAGGCTGCATCCGGCGGCGCCAGGAGCAGGTACTGCCGCCCGTAATCCCAGGCTATGAGACGTTCTTCTGGTTTTCCCGCCAGAAAGCAGAAGTCACCCAGGACCGCTGCTGCCGAATCCATGCCGCCTGCGGTCCCATAAACGCATCCCATCATTCCCTGGAGACAGGCGTCAGCCATCACTTCCCTGCGGCCGGAAAACAGAAAAGCAGCCATGCCCGGCTCCTCCAGCCTGTAAATTCCCTCTGGGATCTTCATTCCGCAGCCTCCTTTTTCTTTTTAATACTGATACCGTTTCCTTTTTGCCGCCAAAAAGACCAGGGTCACGGCCGCCGCCACCAGCTCGGCTCCCACAATGGAGCCCCAGATGCCGTCCACGCCCCAGATCAGCGGAAACACCAGGACTGCCGTGATCTCAAACACCAGGCTCCTTAAAAAAGCAATGGCCGCCGAAGTAAGCCCATCGTTTAAGGCTGTAAAGAAAGCAGAGCCGAAAATGGCGATCCCGGAAAACAGGAATGAAAATGAGTAGATCAGGAATCCCCTTGCCGTCAGCTCCATGAGCCCTGGGTCGTATCCCACAAAAAGCTGTGCCAGCGGCCTTCCAAGAAGTTCCGCCGCCCCGAACATGGCCGCGGAGGAAACTAAGATCACCGCAGAGCTTTTCTTTAACAGGCTGTGAAGCTCCAGACGGTTTCCGGCCCCGAAATGGAAGCCCACCACTGGAGCCACTCCAGTGGAATATCCGATGAATATGGACAAAAAGACCATGTTCACGTACATCAGGACCCCATAGGCAGCGACACCGTCCTCACCGGCATACTTTAAAAGCTGGAGATTATAGAGCATCCCTACCAGAGACATGGAGATATTGCTCATGAGCTCTGAGGAGCCGTTGATGCAGGCTTTGGCCAGGGCCCTTTTATCCAGGGATGCCTTTCCCAGCCGGAACAGGCTGCCGTTGGGCCGGGAAAAGTAGACCAGGGGGATCAGGCCGCCCAGAGACTGGCTTAAGGCCGTGGCCATGGCTGCTCCCGGGAGCCCCCACCGGAACACGGCCATAAACAGGTAGTCCATGACCATGTTTGCAATGCCGGAAACCACCGTCACTGCCAGTCCCAGCCTTGGCTTCTGGGCTGTGATAAAAAAGGTCTGGAACTCATACTGGAGCATGAACAGGGGAAGGGCCGACAATATGATCCGTCCATAGATCACACAGTTTTCCAGCATGATCCCCTCTGCACCCAGAAGCCTGGCCACAGGCCGGATCAGAAGCATCCCCAGGATACCGATCCCGATGCCGCAGCCGGCTGTTACATAAACAAACATAGAAAAGAGGCGCTGGGCCTTTTCATGCTTTCCCTCTCCCAGGGTCTTGGCGATCAGCGCCCCGCCTCCGGCTCCGAACATAAAGCCCACAGCTCCCAGGATCATTAAAAACGGCCATATAAAGTTCACCGCCGCAAAGGGCGTTTTCCCTACCAGGTTAGAAACAAAAAAACCGTCCACCACGCCATAAACCGACGTGAACACCATCATGATAATGGATGGGATCGTAAAGCGCATGAGCCGTCCTAAGCTGAAATGGTCTGATAACTGGATCTTCATACGCCAAGCCTCCCGGTCTTTTCCCGGAACTGCTCCAGGTATCTTCCTGTGAGCCGGATATACTGCTCCAGCTCTTCTCCGGTCCAGGAATCAAAGATCTCATTTTCGATCTTTATAAGACGGCCGGCCGTCTTTTCTGCCAGCTCCATTCCCTCCTCTGTCAGGCGGACCAGCTTTCTCCTGCCCCCAGGGCTTTCCAGGGTCAGGATCCCCTGGGCCTCCAGCTTTTTTATAGCCGAGTGGATGGTCTGCCTGCTGATCCCTGTCAGCCTTGCGATCTCCAGAAGAGGGCATGGATTCTCCCTGGAGCAAAGCGCATAAAGGATCATCATGGCGCTGTCTGAAAGCCCCAGCTTCAATGACGCATTGTGATATGCCTCGTCGATCTCAGAGGTCAGCAGATTATAGTACTGAAGCTGCTCTGATACACATGGTTTCATATGTCTTCTTCTCCTTTCAGTCCGATTTCGTACTCTGGATTATAGTCCGAAATCAGACTGGTGTCAAGATTTTTATAAAGAGATCCTTCCATGCCCCGCCCATGGATCCTAAAACCCAAAAAGCGCTCTGACAGATCTCTTCCTGTCAAAACGCTTTTATGACTGCTACTTCCGATCTGAAAAAGCCGCTGCCTCCCGGATCCACTCCATCAGCTCATCGTCGATCTCCTCCTTACTGGCGGTAAGAACATGATGGGTCCAACGGCCTGGATACGGCTCTGTGGCCACATCGATCCTGGGAGAAACGACCTGGTGAGGCAGGCTGAACGTTACCACCAGAAACGGCTCCGGACAGTCTTTTTTCTTTCTTACCCGCATAAAAGAGGCGCAGGCAAACATGTGCTTATTATAAAAGGAAATCTGAGTTTTCTGAAATTTAACCCGGACATCAGGGATATCCTTCAATATTTTCTGCTCCAAGATCCTGTAAATGGGAAGCGCATCCGGGTGAAGTTCAAAAAACAAAAGCCGCTGGCTGTCTGCTGGCTCTGCCCCCGGCAGCTTCCTCAGGATCTTTTCCATGGCTTTTCCTCTGGCCAGCTCATCCACCAGCTTATCCAGATAACGGATCTCCCGCATCAGCGGCTCTTCGATCTCCTCCACCCGTACACCGCATACAACGCCCTTGATCTCATTTCTGGCCGGATTGGGGGACGGAGCATTTCGGAAAAAATCGCCATAAGAAAGCTCCGAATCCAAGGCCGCTTCAAGCTCTGTCCGTGTATAACCGGTCAGCCAGGTGATGATCTGGTCCACTTCCCCCTGGGTGCGTCCCTTTTTCGTTGCCTTATTTACCAGTAAAGGATAAATTTTCCCGAATTTCATGTTATATACGTTTTCACTGGTCATTTTCCATTCTCCTTTTCACACCATACCGCAATTTCTGCCACCAGCTCCCGGTCCAGGGGCCGGTCATAAGGCAGCCGGATCGTCCCCTTCTGGGTCTGGTACCCGGTCAGACGGTCTGCAAATTTCTCCACAGCTTCCGGTCCCGGATACAGTCCCACATGATTTTTAAACGCTGCAAACTGGATCAGATTGCGTTTTTTCCAATATGTGGGCATACTCCAGGATATTTTTTCCATGATATCCGGGATCGCTGCCCGGATCGTCTCGTTAATCTCTTTTAAAAGCGGCTGTGCCTTTTCCGGCTGGTTTAAAATATATTCGTCAATGGTTTCCGGCGGCTTCCCGCAATAATGATCCTGGCCGTTACGAGCAAATGTACGGCCGCATTTGGGACATGTCCACATAAAAATTCCTCCTCAATACGTTTTAATCTATTTTTGCGCGAAGGGAACGACTGTCATACTGTTCCTGGTCCACACCCTCCAGCTGGAAGTGAATATTGTCCCACCGGAACAGAGGCAACTTCCTTTCTTTCGGATGCACCTGGTTTCATATCTGCATTTTCTGTTTTTTCCTGGTTTTCGCTTCTGGCTTCATTTGATTCTCCAAATTCCGCATTGACATCCTCTAATTTTTTAAATATACTGTATATAGAGGAGGCAAGAGCGTCGCTGGGGGAACCGTTTTTCGGGATGGCCCTGGTCTTGATCGGCGTATTACCTCCGTTTTTTCTGATAAATCTCATGTAAATACAAACGGTTATCTTTTGCGACCTTCACCGCAAAAACGACAAAATAATCTCCCGAAAATTCCCCTTTTTCAATGCGTATTTTCTCCGATAACAGCGCCATCCCATCCGCGGCCTTTGCGATCCTTTTGGTAATCCAACACCTTTCCATGATCTATGACTGCTGGTACTGCGCCAGATGTAATTGCTTCCATTCGGCCTATTCCATGGCCAATATCCTCTTTTATTCCCGCACGGCTCAGATAAACCTGTCCCAGTACATCAAGATTTTTTGTAGCAACCCTAATGCCATAAATCGACGCTTCATTCATGACCTGAAGACCGCCTATGCTATTTCAATTCACGCTCCCACGAGGGGAGCGATGCAAGGTGACAACCCCCTGCGAGACGGATTGCTCTATTTCAATCCACGCTCCCACGAGGGGAGCGACGAAGATGGCTCATCGCTTACTGCTGTAACAATAGGCATTTCAATCCACGCTCCCACAAGGGGAGCGACTTTTTGAAGCGTTTGCTTTAAACATCTTATTTGAATTTCAATCCACGCTCCCACAAGGGGAGCGACGCTTTACAACTTGATCCACGTCCCCACTATGGCATTTCAATCCACGCTCCCACAAGGGGAGCGACAGTGCGCTTCGATCACGGCCTTCTGGCCCTTTGGATTTCAATCCACGCTCCCACAAGGGGAGCGACATCTGTGGCCGCTCCGGGATCCGGTTCAGCACCATTTCAATCCACGCTCCCACAAGGGGAGCGACAGATGCCAACTCATAAATAGCTTTGAATACGACGAATTTCAATCCACGCTCCCACAAGGGGAGCGACCGGGATTTTGCCAATATCTACGCCACTCTGGAGATTTCAATCCACGCTCCCACAAGGGGAGCGACGGAGACAAGGGTGATACTAATGTTAGTGTGAGTGGATTTCAATCCACGCTCCCACAAGGGGAGCGACGATAAGATGCTTAATTTAACAGCAAAAATACATCGTATTTCAATCCACGCTCCCACAAGGGGAGCGACAGGACATCTGCGCCGCCGGACCGGATATCCTCCAATTTCAATCCACGCTCCCACAAGGGGAGCGACGCGACGGAGGCGGCGAAGCGAGCGGGGTATAAAGAATTTCAATCCACGCTCCCACAAGGGGAGCGACTCTTTTTTGTTGCAAATTACAATCGTGCGTGTTATTTCAATCCACGCTCCCACAAGGGGAGCGACCGATGGCTATGAGGAGAGGACACAGCGCATAATGGATTTCAATCCACGCTCCCACAAGGGGAGCGACACCGCCCGCAGTTCTGGGGACATATTTCTAAACTATTTCAATCCACGCTCCCACAAGGGGAGCGACTCGTGATGGTCCATTTTTAGTATATCGTTAAAATCATTTCAATCCACGCTCCCACAAGGGGAGCGACATGCTTCCCATTGATATCCTTATCCAGTTTGTCGATTTCAATCCACGCTCCCACAAGGGGAGCGACAACTGTCGCCATTCGTTCGGATCCGGGGATGGTGTATTTCAATCCACGCTCCCACAAGGGGAGCGACATTTTACCACTGGCTCCGTATGACGGGACAGTGATTTCAATCCACGCTCCCACAAGGGGAGCGACAGAGGAAGACTATTTTGGACAAGTAGTATATGCTATTTCAATCCACGCTCCCACAAGGGGAGCGACGGTTGAAAAATGCTCGATTTGGTTCCAATAACGCTATTTCAATCCACGCTCCCACAAGGGGAGCGACAGACAGGCGGTATGAGGGATTTTACGCCTTCATATTTCAATCCACGCTCCCACAAGGGGAGCGACAGCAATTTTACACAAAATTCCATATCTGTTTTATTTCATTTTTACCAATCCTTTCCCCATATCATATTTCCACACACAGCCCGCTTCCGACTTTTAATCATTTTTTGTACATTTTTTCTGGTGCGAATCGCCCAGGGATTTCCTGTCTGCTTCCATTTCGCACCAAAACAATATCTGGCATTCTATAATGTCTGCTCCACAGACCTGCTATAAGATCAATACCTGGTCTGCTGCAAGCCCATGATCCACGCCAACATGGTCTACCTTTGTCTGATACTTATTTCCCAGATAATAAAACCGCAGGCTGTCCACCTCTTCGTCGATAAGTTCTGTCAGCTTTGCCTTCAGCGCTATGCACTGTGCCTGGTCTAAAAGACATTCAAACACTGAATTCTGAACTCTTCTTCCATAATTTACACACTGCTTTGCCACTTTACGGAGTCTTGCTTTTCCCGCCGTCGTTTCTGTATTTACGTCATAAGTGATCAATACCAGCATCGTTCCACCTCATTTCCATAAAAACACAGGATATCCATCCAGATCTCCACGAAGATATCTTGCAAGGAGCATGGCCTGTACATAGGGTACCATCCCCCATTCCACCTTTTCCTTTAAATATGGATGGGTGAGAGTCTCTTTCTTTTTATTCTGCCACTCTGTCAGAACCTTTTTTCTCAGTTCTGCATCCATCAGAACAGCTCCATTTTCCTTTCTGGTAAAATTCTTACCACTGACGATCCTTTTATTGATCAGTGACAGGACAAATCGGTCTGCCAGAACAGGCCGCAGTTCTTCGATCAGATCAAGCGCGAGCGATGCCCTGCCAGGCCGGTCGGTATGAAGATATCCTACGTATGGATCCAGTCCCACCGTTTCCAGTGCAGCGGTAACTGTATTGGTCAATAACGTGTATACAAAAGACAACAGAGCGTTCACAGGATCCAGAGGAGGCCGTCTGCTCCTCCCTTGAAATAAAAAATCTTTCTTCTGCTGTAAAATAAGCTGATCAAAAACGCCAAAATAAACACTGGCCGCCTCTCCTTCATATCCACGCAGCTGATCCTTCGACACGCTCCCGCGCACCAGTTCCATAGAGTTTTTTAAATATTGACTGGCTTCCTTGACTCGTTCTTCACCTATCTGCATCCCATGATCCCGAATTGCCCGCTCCAATATCCATCTGGCGTTATATATCTTCCCCAGAATACACGTTTTTGCAAGTTCCAGGCTCTCCCCCTCATCTCGGCTGCTGTCATACTGTCTCTGTCTGAGGATCACATTTCCTTTTACCTTTCCTGTCACCCTCGCCAGAAATTTCCCTTGAGGAGAGAGAAAACATAGGGAAACATTCCTTTCCGCACATCCTCCCATCAAGGCAGGGCTTACTCCCCGATATCCAAACGATACGATTCCCTCCAGGTTATGAAGCGGCAGCCGTCCAATCTCCTCCTTTTCCTCATAAACCACTACGTTCTCTCCATCCAGTCCCAGATAACTGTTTTCTGAAGTAACATAAAGCGTGTTCAGCAGTTTTTTCATTCCTGATCCTCCTCCAGAATATGGCTGAGATACGTTTTCACGGATTCCGTTTTTGAAAGCCCCGGCAGGCATATTTCCTTTAGAGAGCAGGAACTGCAGGCCTTTCTGCGCTTAACCTTTGGCGTGTACCCCCTCCGGTAATATTCGTGCATTTCTGAGAAACAGGACCGCACCTCCTGCCGCAGCTCTTCTGTGAACACAACCGTCTCCCTTCTCCTTGTTTCTCCATAAAAAACAGCACCTTCGGGAATCTCTGTGGAAAACATCTCTTCCAGGCACATGGCCTGGGCTGCCAGCTGCAGCCTGTCCTCTTCCGTCAGCTTTGGTTTTCCTTTTTTATATTCCACAGGATAGACAGAATACTGCCCTCTGTGGCCATGGAGGGAAATGCCGTCCTCGCATTTATGAAACTCTACCAGATCGCATTCCCCGCTCACTCCCATTTCCCGAGAGGCCACAGGAAGGGCTCTGACCACCAGGATCCCGGCTCTTTTTTCTGTCAGATATGGATCGTGGACCCGTTTATGCATCAGCTCCCCAATCACCGTATGGACATTTTCCTCCCATTGCTGCTCCACATGGATCAACGCCCACTGTCTTCTGCAGAATTTAAAATGCTGGATCCCTGAGATCATCAGATATTCTTCTTCTGGATATGCCATTAAACCATCCTTTTCATTTCCACTGAATCCGGAACGCACGCTTCATCGATCGTAACCGTATAATCCTGATATTTTCTCGGGTAAAGTACGCCTTCCTTTTTTTCTACTCTGACTGAATCAAACAGCTTATATGCCGGACAATCTCCCAGTTCCTTGCTGTGCTTAAATACGATCAGCTCCCGTACTGCCATTTTTCCTCTGGCTGCAGAATGGTCGTGTTCAAACATATTAAGGATAGCTTCCCACAAAAGCTCCAGATCGCCCTCTGTAAATCCTGTCACCTTACGGGCCAGATTAGCAGACACATATCCCTCTGCCCGGTACAGGCCATAGGGAACGATGCTCTTTCTTCCCATTTCTGTGGTCTTATTCTCTGCATCCTTTTCTGTCGTGATCGCAATCCGCGTGATCGTCACCTCCTGACTGAGGATCGGATCAATACTCCTGGCAAACCCGATCTGGACAGGGCCGCGGACCTGGCCGCAATTCAAGGACGCCTTTACAAATGTGGTCATAACTGCACCGAATGTACGTATATCATAAAAATTTCTGCACATATAATCTTTAAGCTTCAGATCCACATCCGGGTCACCTTTTTTCAGTTTTTTCAGTGATTCGGTCAGTTTTTTATCCTCCGTCTCCATAACGCCCAAAGCCTCGCACGCTTCCCTGTCGCTCCGGTTTAACGGTACATCCTCTTTAATATAGATCTTATACCCCTCTTCATCCTCCTTTACTGTCTCTATATAATTCCGGATCTTCCGTTTTAAGCATACATCTGTCACCAGTCCCAGACCGCTTTCCGGATCGATCCTGGGCATATTTCCGGCATCTGGATCCCCATTGGGATTTCCGTTTTCCACATCAAACAGGATCACAAATTCATATCTGTTTTTAATCGCCTCGTTCATTTATTTCTCCTCCCTCTTCTCATACCGTTTCTGCATCTGATGATAATATCCCAATGCGAATTCTCCCTGCTCCTCCAGGGACAGACGCAGTGGAAAATGCTCCAGCTTCCCCATAAGCTCTGTTAAGAGCCTTTCGTAATAAATCTTTGAACTCCCTTTCTCCCGCTCCAGCTTCTTCAGATGACTGTTCTTCAACCGGTTTAAAATCGGAAATACGGAAGCCGGCGCCGTACTGGCCGAATTAAAATACCTGTCACGGATCGTTGAACGGATCCCCGGGTTTGTATCCATCTGGATGGATTCCAGAACTGCAAACAGTCTCCCCAGAACATAAGCCGTCTCACAGCTTTCTGTATTCAGAGCCATAAAATTTTCCCCTTCTTTCCAATGATAATTTTGTATTAAATATGCCTTAATGATCGCAGCCCGTCCCCACGTAACGTTCCCCTGCTCGGCCCGGATCCGGATCAGTACATTCTCATAGAGGCCGGCTGGATATCGTCCTCCAGAAAGGACTGCCTGGAGCACCAGGGATGCCATCCCAGGAACCGGCGTCCGCTCCTTTGCATTTGGATTTACCGTCTGATCCAGCATATCCCTTATGCCGAGGTATTCACGCTTTTCCCACGACGGCCTTATGACCTCCATCCGTTCATAATGCTCTGCCAGACGCGTCAGGATGTTCCCAAATGAGTTCTCATAAAAGAAACGGACAGACAGCCTCGCCGCATTGGGAGACAGTCCCAGAATATAGAATCTCTGTTCCAGGTCCAGCTGCACCCCGTTAAGATCCATGGGCTGTCCCAGTTTTAACTTTGTAAATATGTCCTTCAAAACTTCCTGGTTGTCTGTTTTCGGATCTGCTGACATAAAAAAGAAATCCTGATACTCCTCCTCTCCGCTCTCCGCCCAGAACACGATCATGGAATCCCCAAGACGGATCACATGTTCTCTTTGGTCCAACAGATAATTGAGGGCTGTCGTATAGGCGAATTCCGCATATTTTCCCACCGGAGCATTGTAGCTCTGTTCTTTTCCATAGGATTCAAAGGAGGGTGCGTTAAAGGACACCAGCGCTGCCCCGCTGGACTGGGCTCCAGGCACCCCTTTGATCCCCCGGTGGATCCTGGCGATCTCGGTCCGTTCCCCGGTGACCAGGCAGACTCCCTGCGTTCCCGTTCCCATTCTCTCCAGGCTCTTTTCCCAGGCCTCTCTGATCCATGGATCCTCCTGGGCATAGTCCATTCCCATGACAAAGATCAGATTCCCTCCATCTGTGACCTCCTGCCATTTTTCCCTTATTACAGGATCCTGTTCCGCGTCCTCCGGATCCCAGGTCTCAAAAAACAAACAGATGGCATGGGCCATTCTGCCCCCGATCCCGTTCAGAAGCTTCAAATGCCGTTCCCTTGATGCCTGAAAGCACTCCAGGACCCGGGGACTTGTCCCATTCGCATCGATCCCCAGGATATACTTTGAATTGTCACATAGAAAATTGGCTGCCACTCCAGAAGAGCGGGTCACCATTTCCGGAACCATTAAAGATACAGGAACCCATACCTTCTTTTTTCCGCGGTCTGCTTCCGTTTTCATGGGAAGGATCCCAGTTATCCTGCCTTCCTCTGACAGATTGACTGCATAGGAGACCTTTGCCTTACACCAGCCTTCCGCCGCCACTTCTTCACGTTCTGCCAGCCTCTCATATAATCCCACTAAAGCGTCAAGGATCATCGTATCACCTCACAATCCCGCAGATCGATCACACCTCTTTTCATCACAGCCCGGAAAAACATAGGAACCAGATCTTCTCTGTCCGTGTAATCCATATCGTACAGCATAAAGCCCAGATCCTTTTCCTCGACTGAGTCATAAGCTGTTACGATATCTTCCTCCTCGCAGATGGAAAACCGGACCGGAAACTCCCTGCATCCAAAATATGGTGTGTGAAAACACTCTCCCCTCCTCAGCCTCCGCATGATGATATCCTTAAATTTTCCTGGGTTATCTGAAGCAGAGGCGTTTTCTGTCATATCGAAGTGGGCCTCTATCACATATTCCACATCGCACAGCAGCCTGGAGGCTCTCTGGACGATCTCATCTTTTGTACTAATGTAAAGCGCTTTATCCAGGCCATTATATGCCTGAAGGACACTTCCGGCTGCGATCTTGCTTTTTACCTCATTCCTCCGCACACTGGTAAAACGGATGGGCTTTACCACATGGATCTTATCGATCACCCACCGCATCCCCGGGTGCCAATAAATTGCATCCAGGATCCCTCTGGCTGCGGAAGGCGTCATGACATCGTAGGAACATCGTTCCACTTTAAATTCCGGTCTGGAAAACAGAGCATAGTCTCCCCAGACCCTGATCTTTACACCTATTCCCATAACTTCTCCTTTTCTGCCCTTTACAAAACCTCCCCTGCCTGATAGCATGCCGCGATATAGTCTCTGGGCTGGTAATAGAAATCCGTATTAAAATCCGATATACTGGCATTGATCCAGGAATGATATACCTCCCAGATCCCCTTTAAAATGTCTCCGTCGCTGTAACAGTCCTCGATCAGCCGTTCATATACCTCTCCGATATCCCAATAATCGGGAACCATATATCTGCATTTCTTAACGTTATCAAATCCCCCCATTTCCGCCCCTGTTTCTTCGATAAATGTTTCCGATACCTTTTCCATCGGCTCACAGTGGAATACATCCGCGTATTCATAGATCCGCTCCAGCCGCTCTTTTCCCAGAATATCGGTGATCTCTTCCCTGCTTCTTTTTAACCTTCTTCCCATAAACTCGATCAGACTGCATGTAAAAAAAAGCCTGTCATTATTTTTCTCTGCCATATGCTTCCTCGCTTTTTATAAATTGCAGCGTATCCAGCGCCGACACCGTATGGAAACTGATCTGATGAGTCGGGTATTTAAACCGGGCAAGCTCCCAGAATGCGGCTCTGGATATCTTTCCGTCCATAAAATTCTGAATATAATTATAGATCGTATCATCTGCCATGGGCCCTTCCACAATATCATAGGTGTGGGAGATCCCCCTGCGGCAGGATACGATAAAATCCAGCCATTCTTCTGTCATCATTTCAAACACCAGATAGTTCAGCCCCGGATCCGGCGTGTATTCATAAGTATTTATAAAACCTGTTTTCCCATACCGGGATGCCCACCTTACAGCCTGCTCCCGGTACTGGGTGCAGTAAAAGCCAAAATAAAAATCCTTATTAAATCTGGCCTTTCTGATTTCGGGAAATTCTACGGTCTCACTGCTGCCATGGTATAATAACATATGCGCCTCCTTTTCTTCTGTTTTTACTATACTACATCCTTCATGAAATTTCAACATTTTTATTACGTTAACATTAATGAAATATTATATGTTTCCAAAAATTGTACTTGAAATTTTTTAGGATTTACTATACCATCTATCTGTCGGGTTTTTCTTTTTCAAACGAAATCCCGGGGATTGAAATATTAAGGTTAGTCGTAACGCTGACAATCGCAGCGGCAGGGAATCCTTTCGGGTCCCCTGCCGCTGCTGCCATTTTAGTTGTTCTGTGAAAATACTCCCTTCCGGATCTCCTAAAAAAAGCTGGCGATCCCTGTCTCTATCTCCAGATCCAGCCCCATCTCATCGGTATATCGTTCCTTCGCTGTCAGTTCATAGAGATTTCCCAGTTCCTCTAAAACAGGCCGGATCATCCCTGCCCCCGACAGCTTATCAAGTACATCCTTATGCACAGGCACACAATATTGCTGGAGTCTGCGCAGATCTTCCCTGGTGCATCCCCTTACATGGATCTGCCTCACAAGTTCTTCTGCCTCTTCTTCCCTTGCTACCACAACTGAAATCGATTCCTCCTCGATCAGACGGAACTCTTTTCCAACCGTAGCAAACGGATAGCTCTTATTTTTAAACGCCTCCAGGATCTTCTTTTTATCCAGGCTCTCATCCCTCACATGATAAAGACGCCGGAAATATTCTTCCACGGATCCAGTGGAAGAAAACTCCATTCCTTCCTCTAAAAGGCTTTTCGCTATACCGGTCTGCTGGGCCTGACCGGGAGGTGTCTTTTCTCCCTCCAGAGAGAATGTAAAAACGTTGCTTTCTCCGGCTCCTCTTTTTCCTTCCCGGTTGCACCTTCCTGCCGCCTGGATCATGGAATCCACGCCTGCAAGCTCGCGGTATACAGTATCAAAATCCAGATCCACTCCTGCCTCCACCAGACTTGTGGAAACAACAAGACACTTTCTTCCATCGTCCAGACGCGTTTTTATTTCCTCCAGGACCCGTCTCCGGTGGCTTGGGTACATGGACGTTGAAAGATGATAAACGCCCTCGCCCTTCAGTTCCTTATAAAGCTCCTGTGCCTGTCTCCTGGTATTTACGATACAAAGTGCCTTTCTTTCCGCACTCAGATGCTCCTCCAGCTGACTTTTTGATACAGTTCCGAGGTCACAGAAGGTCGTCCGTTTAAAAAAACGGAACTGCTCTTCCATACGGGGACAAAGCTCTGTGATGTGCCTTTCCTTTGGAAAAAAAGGCCGCAGCGCCGGCTGTGTGGCTGTACAGAGAACTGCGCTGACCCGGTAATTGGCAATCAGCTCCTCGATCATCGCCGTACATGGCTTCAGATAATCCGTCGGAAGCATCTGGGCTTCGTCAAAAATGATCACGCTGTTGGCAATATTATGGAGTTTTCTGCACCTGGAAGACCGGCTTCCATACAAGGACTCAAAAAACTGCACATTGGTCGTCACGATTACTGGCTTATCCCAGTTCTCCGCCGCCAGATGCATGGCCTTTAATTCCTCTGTTTCCTCCAGTCCCTCTGCCGTAAAATCGTCCATATTGCTGTGGTGCTCCAGAACATTTGAATCTCCCAGGATTTCCCGGAATACAGCGGCGTTCTGTTCGATGATGCTGGTATACGGGATCACATAGATCACCCGGTCCATCCCATGCTTTACAGCATGACGCAGGGCAAATGCCAGTGACGAGATCGTTTTTCCTCCGCCAGTCGGTACTGTCAGACGGAACAGTCCCCTATCTATGGAGCCGGACTCCAGGCAATGTCTCAGGATTTCCGTTCTTCTCCCATTGACAGTCTCCTCCTCATTGCTTTCCAGCCAATCCGAAATATACGTTTCAAGCCGTTCCAAAAGAACTTCCAGGGAGTCTCCAGGAATCCTTCCCGTCTCTCCTTCCTTCATAAACGTTTCTGTGTCCAGAAAATCCGCATCCACAAGGCAGGAATAGAGCATCCGTATGAACACACTCATGGAAAAATCCGGGTCATGGGCTTTTTTTACGTCAAAAGGAACGGATGCCAGTTCGGGAATCTTGATCTCGTTCCGGTAAGCCTGATAATCCTCCAGCTTCCTTTTTCTCCTCCCACACAAGCTGGAAGAACCGGCATCATCCGTCGGTGCTCCATAATTGGGAAGTCCGGCATGGTGCCCGGCAATGCAATACCCCATAAATCCATACATACCGCCTTTTTCAAAGCACACCTGCATTCCGGCGCTGGAATGATCCACCCGCCTGTCGCTGTTCTCCGTTATTTTTTTCTGGAATGCTGCTGAATACTTTCCAATATCATGGAGAAGGCCGCAGCAATACCCCCAATCACGTTTTCCAAACCGGGACGCGAATTCACCGGACAGCACGGCCGTCCCTTCCAGATGTTCCTTTACCGTCTGGACCCTGTCTCCACATGTATGTCCCAGATATCTCTCCATAACCATTCCCCCTCCTACATAAAATCAAACAAACTCAGCTGCTTCATCTCCATCTCCCCCGGTCCCCGTACCGTTTCCCGCAAAAGAGCCTCTTCCGGCAGCTCTGAAAGGAATACGGACGGCTCCCCAGAGGTCAGAATGACCAGCTCCTCCTTCGCTCTGGTCATTCCCACATAAAATAGACGCCGCTCCTCCTGGAGTCCGGCTTCCGGATCTCCTTCTTCCGGCCCGGATCCAGCCTTTCTGTTTTTAAAATACTCCAGAGGGATCGAATTCTTCCGGACCCCGTAGAGGATCACTGCCGGAAACTCCAGGCCCTTGGACCCATGGAGCGTCATGAGGGAGACAGTATCCGCCGTACAGCAGCCTCCTCCCCGCCGCATCAGGTCTCCTTCCTCTCCAAAATCCAGCAGGTATAAAAATTCCTCCATGGTCTTATGGAAGACAGCCATGGCCGAAAGCTTTTCCACCGCCTCATCTCCGTCCAGTCCCATGTCCCGGCTCCATTTTTCCACCAGCGCCGCCGGCCGTTTCTTTTTCAATGGCCTGTATGCCTCCAAAAGCGCCGGATCCCAGCTCCCTTCTTCTGGTGAGTCTTCTGTCCCGTTTCCGTACAGCGCCCGGAAAAACTTCAGAGCCCTCTGTACGTTCTCCTCTTCCAGAAACGAGCCCTTTCCAGTGACCGTATACGGGATCCCCTCGGTTTTCAGAAACTCCTCCATTTCCTCCACCTGGCGGTTGGTCCGGCACAGCACCGCGATATCTGAAAAGCTTCGGATCGGTTCCTCTCCAGAACGGGCCCGTTCCCCGGCATCCAGCATGTCGATGCCGCCCACCATCCGGCTGATCTCCCTGGCGGCAGCGATCCCCTCGGAGCGTCTGCCGGACGCCGTCAGCACGCGGACCGGCAGGCCATTTCCTGCCATAGGAAGCAGTTCCCTTTTCTCACCTGGATTCTTCGAGATCATGCCGCAGGCGGCGGTTGTGATCCACGCCGTGGACCTGTAATTTTCCCGGAGCCGGATCACCTCCGTTTCCGGAAAATCCTCCATAAGGCGGGCAAAGCATTCCGGATCTGATCCCCGGAAGCCGTATATGGACTGGTCCGGATCCCCGATCACAAAAAGCTCGTCCCCCTCCCGGTTCCATGCCAGGATCAGCCGGTATTGCAGGGGGCTGATATCCTGAAACTCATCCACCAGAAGATATCGGAACCGGCGGCAGAATTTCCGAACCGGCTCTGATGCCAGGTACAGAAGCCCCAGAGCCTCCGTCAGAAGATCGTCAAAATCCATGAGCCCCTGCTCCCGCATCCGCTCTTCATAGGCCCCTGCTGCTTTTCTGAGCCCCTCGGACATGGGTTCCGCTTCTCCTGCTCCCAGGATCCTTTTTGTCTTCTCCTCCGATACTGCCCTTAAAAGCTCCGAAGAACGGAGCTTCAGTCCCATGTCTTCAATGACTGCCTCCGCAAGCTTCTGGCACTCCAGGCCGTCTGCCAGCACGGTCTCCTTACCCGCTGCCTTTAAAAGCGCCAGACAGATGGAATGGAAGGTTCCCGTCTGGATCCGTCCCGCGGCGCTCCGGTTCGGCATTTCCCTCCGGAGGCGTTCCTTCAGCTCCCCGGCTGCCTGGTTCGTAAAGGTGACCGCTGTGATCTCCGACGGCTTTACGCGGCGGAGCTCTGTAAGGCAGCGGATCCTGGCCGCCAGGGTTCCGGTCTTTCCTGTTCCCGGCCCCGCGATCACGGCCACGGCACGGGCCGTGTGCTCTGCCGCCCGGCGCTGCCCCTCATTGAGGCGGGCCAGGAAATCCGCTTCCAGGATATTTCCATCCATGCCCTCTGCCCCGGCCCGGACACTGGTGTCACGGATCTTTCCTGCCAGCTCCAGGTCCCCGGTATCACAGGCCTCTCTCCTGTCTTCCTTTCTGTCATCAGAAGCCCGGGACTCTCCTCCCCCGGCTCCAAAGATCCCGGCCATGGTCATCTGTCCATCGGGGTTTTCCAGCTCGTCCGGCCGGAACAGCCGGATCGTTCCGTACTCCCCGTCAAAGCCCGGAAGCCGTGTGACCTCCCCATTCCTGAGGCGCCGGATCCCTTCTGCCGCCAGACGTCCAAAATGGCGGCGGATGTCCTCGATGGGCACTTCCCGGAGGATCTCAAATTCCGTCCCCAGCACCCGGAGCATATCCAGATATTCCTCCTGTACCCTTTTACTGGCCGCAGACCTCCCGGTGGAAGCGGCGATCACCTCCGGCAGCGGGACCAGGCTCTCAAAGGGCTTTCTTCTCTCCGGCAGGAAGCCCTCCGGCCGGTCAGCCAGCTGATCGATCCGGTGGGAGACACCCATGGTCATCTTCTTTTTACATACCGGACAGATCCCTCCATGGCTCTCCGCCTCCAAAGGACTCATGCAGATATGGCATTTCCGGTGGCCGTCAAAATGGTACTTTCCCTCCTCAGGAAAAAACTCAATGGTGCCGGCCAGTCCGTTCCCCGTTTCCACCGCTCTCTTAAGCCCCGCATAGGACAGCTCTGTATCCAGCAGGTTCGCTTCTCTTCCCAGCTTTGCAGGAGAGTGGGCGTCGGAATTGGAAATAAGCTGGAAACGGTCCAGAGCCGAAAGCCGCCAGTTCATGGGCGGATCTGAGGAAAGCCCCGTTTCCACCGCATGGATATGGGGAGCCAGGTCCCCGAAGCACTCCTCCACCGTATCGAAGCCGGAGCAGGCCCCGAACATGGAAAAATGCGGTGTCCAGATATGGGCCGGAACGAAGATGCCGTCCGGACATGTCTCCAGCATGATCTCCAGGAGATCGCGGCAGGAAAGCCCCAGAATCGGCCGTCCGTCTGAGTGGATATTCCCGATGGCCTCCAGCCGTTTCGATAAAAGCTTTGCCTCCTCAAGTCCCGGCAGCAGGATCAGGCTGTGGACCTTCCGGACCCTGCCGTCCTGTTTATAAATGGAACTGATCTCCCCGGAAACCACAAACCGGCTCCCTTTGCAGGCGCCTCCTTCTCCCGGCTCCCGCATATACTCCTTCTTCAGCCGGCAGAGCCCGTCCTCTGCCGGGACCAGCTTTTCCTCCAGCTCAGCCCGCCAGGCAGGATGGGTAAAATCTCCTGTGCCTAAAAGACGGATCCCCTTTCGCCTGGCAGAAAGCTCCAGGGTCTCCGGCGTCAGCTCCCGGCTGGTGGCCCTGGAATACCGGGAATGAATATGCAGATCAGCAATATACATCAGCGATCCCCTCCTTATTAATTTCCAATGTTTTTCATTTTGCGATTGCAGAGCCAAAGCCAAAATGGTATGATATAGACCACAATTCCATTTTAGGAGGTACTATGGAAAAGAAAAAAACAGACCTTAAGGAGATCCTCTCCTTTTTACTGATCCTGGCCGGAAGCGCCATCCTGGCCATCAACATGAACACCTTTGTGGAACAGGGCGGCCTGGTGCCCGGCGGATTTTCCGGCCTCTCCAAGCTGATCCAGAGGGTGGCGCTGACATTCTTCGGCCTTAAGATCCCGTTTACACTGTTAAACGTATTTTTTAATGCCATTCCGGCCATGCTGGCCTACCGCTTTGTTGGGAAAAAGTTTACGATCCTTTCCTGTATCAGCATCGTGGTGGTCTCTGTCCTGGTAGACCAGCTTCCCGTAACTCCCATCACCGGCGATATCCTGCTGATCTCTGTATTCGGCGGCATCATCAACGGCCTGGGAATGAGCCTGATCCTCAACAACAATGCCAGCAGCGGCGGCACAGATTTTATTGCCATGACCTTATCCGCAAAATATAAGATCTCTACCTTTAATTACATGCTGCTCTTCAGCGCTGCCGTGATCCTGACCTCCGGCTTCCTGTTTGGTATGGATAAGGCCCTGTATTCGATCATCTTCCAGTTCTGTAATACCCAGGTGATCAATACCTTTTATAAAAAATACCATAAAAAGACCCTGCTGATCATCACCGAGGATCCGGCATCCATTTCCGCTGACATCCTGGAGCTGACCCATCACAGCAGCACGATCTTTAAAGGCATGGGCTTTTACAGCGCCCATAAAAAGTACCTGATCTACACGGTGCTTTCCGACAGCGATGTGCGGAAGGTTCGGAAACAGATCCTGGCCCATTACCCCGGCACCTTCGTCAGCGTGTTAAATTCCAGCGACGTGATCGGAAATTTCTACATCCAGCCTCTGGAATAGCCGCAGGCTGTGGTTAAAACCGCAGCTTCCGGTATTCCCGGGGGGATAATTTTTCATATTTTTTAAAAAAACGCGAAAAATAGTATGGATCTGTAAATCCCAGCGCTTCCGCCACCTCCCACACCGGCATATCCGTATGTCCCAGCATCTGCCTGGCCCTCTGGGCCAGCTGCCGGGACATATATTCTTTTAATCCCATCTTTGTATCCTGCTGGAAGGACCTGGAAAGCTGATGGACCGGCATATCTATGGCATCCGCCAGCTCCTGGATACGGAGCCCTGCGCTCAGATGCCCCTCCAGATAATCCAGGACCGACCTCTGGCGGTAAAATCCCCGGAAGGACTCCAGATACCCGTCGCCCCCTGCTCCCTGTTCAAAAAAGTCATAGACCAGGCGTGAAAATACCGCCTTCAGATAAAGGAGGCCTCCGACGGATTCCTTCTGGACGGCTCCCAGAATGTCCTCTAAAAAATCCCATTCATAGGGAAGCCCCCAGACCTTCCCCAGATGGCTGAACAGATCCACTCCTGGGAGCAGCTCCATGGTAAAGTGGATATAAAACTTCTGCATGGTGCTGGGACACACGTAGCTGTACCGGCACTCCGCCGGGACCAGGTACACGTTTCCCGGAAGAAGCTCCACCCGCTCCTCCTCATTTTCCAGGTATGCCTCCCCGTCCATCATAAAATAGATCCGGTTGAACGGCGACCTGGTATTTGGAAAATTCCATGACGTATCTCCATAAAACATAGCCGCTTCCAGGAGATTTAGGCTTAGAGAGCCCCAGTTTCCCGTAAGAAACGGACATTCAAAAATTCCATCCATCCAAAAAGTCCATCTTTCTGTACAAAAATCCCATGTACTTATTCTAAAATTTATTATATAGTCATGCCCATGAAAACACAACAGCTTTTACCGGAGGTATTGGAAATGGATATGAGAAAATGGTTTAAAGAAGCCCAGTACGGCATGATGGCCCACTGGGGACTGTATTCCCTTCTGGGCGGAGAATGGAACGGAAAAAAAAGCAGCAGCTATGCCGAATGGATCCAGGCCAACCAACGGATCCCCATGGCAGAATACGACAAGCTGGCAACGGCCTTTAACCCGGTGTATTTTAACGCGGACCAGTGGATCCGTCTGGCAAAGGAATGCGGAATGAAATATTTCGTCATGACCAGCAAGCACCACGACGGCTTCGCCCTCTTCCATTCCAGGGCCGACCGCTTCAACGTGGTGGATGCCACGCCCTTTGGCCGCGACGTGGTAGGAGAACTGGCCGAGGCCTGTTATAAGCACGGTCTGAAATTCGGTCTCTACTATTCCCAGGATCTGGACTGGCATGAGGAGCACGGCGGCGGTTATCTCTCCGGCCATATCCCCTGCGCCGGACAGTCCTGGTGCAACGACTGGGATTTTCCCGACAATGTGAAGAAAAACTTCGATATCTGTTTTAAAAACAAGATCCGCCCCCAGGTGGAGGAGATCTTAAGAAATTATGGGGAGCTGTGCCTGATCTGGTTTGATGTGCCCATGACCATCCGGGATTCCCAAAGCCGTGAGCTGTTCGATCTGGTAAAAAAATACCAGCCGGACTGTCTGATCAACTCCCGGCTGGGCAACGGCGCTTACGATTACGTTTCTCTGGGGGACAACGAGATCCCGGATTCCATTCCCGGAGACGGGGAGCTGGATCCCGCCGGGCTGGATCTCAATGGCTGCGACGGCTTAAAGCCATCTCCCTACGGCCTTTACGAAACCGCCGCCACCTTAAACCACAGCTGGGGCTACTGTGCCTGGGACCAGGACTGGAAAAGCGCCGAGACCATCCTGGCCATCCGGAAGAAATTAAACGGCCTTGGCATTAATTATCTTCTGAATGTGGGCCCCGACCATCTGGGCCGGATCCCAGGAGCCAGCGTGGATATCCTAAGAGAAGCGGCCAGACAGCAGGGGGCTTTATAAAAGCCCGCCTGCGATGGCCCGGAAAAATTCCACATGCTTCAGCTCATAGTCCTGGGACATAAAATCCGGATCCGCACTGGTCTTTACTATGATGATCTGCCTGAAGGGATCTGCATACATCCACTGGCCGTAAACGCCGATGGCCATGAACTCTCCCCGATCCCCTTCCGGCACCCACCACTGGTACCCATATCCAATGGCGTTATAGACGTCCTGGTTTGCCCCGGGCCTGGAATAGGCTGCGCTGACATCCATGCTGTCCCTCACCCATTCTTTTGTGAGGATCTGCTCCCCATGGAAACTGCCCCCGTTCAGATAAAGCCGTGCAAACCGTGCATAATCCCTGAGGGAGACGCTTAAGCCTCCCATGGCCAGCTCCGTCCCGTTGCTCAGAGTCCAGTATGCGTCCTGCTCTGCGCCGATCCGTTTCCAGAGCTTCTCCTCCATATATTCCGCCAGGCTGTGACCCGTGGCATTTTTTATGATCTGACCCAGGATCTCTGTATTAATGCTCTGATATCTGCGGTGGGTATACGGCGCCTCCTGCACCCCATGGTCTGCGATCACCTTCATGGACGGTGTGCCCATGAGGGTGCGCATGGAGAACCGGCTCATATCCGTATCCTCATTGAAATCGATCCCGGAAGCCATCTGCAGGCAGGCGCGGATCGGAATGGACTCCAGATCCGTCCCTGCAAACTCCGGGACATACATTCCAATGGGATCCTCAATGCTTTCAACAGCGCCTTCAGCTACTGCGATCCCCATCAGAGCTGAAACAAAGGATTTTCCCATGGAATTGGACGAAAACAGCGTCTGGGGATCCCCTCCATAAAAATATTTTTCATATTTGATCACATCGTCCTTCACCACCAGCAAGGCCGAGGTCTTTGTATCCTCAAGAAATCCCTCTGTGGGATAAAATCTGCCCTTAAACCGGAAGCCGTCCGCCAGGGAAACGTTTTCTTCCTTTAGAAACTGGAAGGGACTGTCTCCCCGGCTTATTTTCTTTGTGGGCTGGATCTCCGGAGTATGCTGGAAGGTATACGCCAGGTTTTCATCCTTAAAGCTTTTTAAGGAGGTGTGGAGGATCTTTATCTTCTCTCCAAAGCAAAGCCACAGTACTCCGGCCGCAATGGCTGTACAGGCAGCCGTCATCCCCAATTTATGTATCTTTTTCATCTCTTCGATTCCTTTCCTGTTCCCGTTTTCTGATCACCCGGTCATTTTAAACCGTACAGCAACAGTACAGTCAAGGGGTTCTGAAAAGTTTTTTATAAAAGATCTGCCGGCCGGTCCGGATGGACTACAAAGTCCGCCTCCGCAAGCTTTTCCAGCAGGGCCTCCGCATTGTGTTCCAGCTTATACTCCAGCTCCTCCCGGTGCAGGGGGATGACCTGGTAGAAGTTGATCTCCTCTCCGCCGGGAAGATGACAGAAAAAGCCTTCCTTCCGGATATTCTGAGGCTCTCCCAGGATCGCGCCGCAGAGCTTTGTGTCCTCTGCAAAGGGCCTTTGATTGTCCATGGTGTGACCCCAGCCCAGCCATGTATCTGACTGGATGGGCAGACGGGCCAGTACCTTTAACAGACGGACCGGCCAGTACCACCGCTCATCCTTCATGGACTCCTCGTCCAGCCTCCAGTCCGGCGGCAGGGCAATGGCCAGCTCTGCCCGCTCCAGACGGTATTTTGCCAGCTCCTCCGGGACCTGCATCCGGCGGGCTCCCATGCCCATGGTGACCAGTGTATAATACTCCCGCTCCCCGTCAGGGGGAACCACACAGATGTCCACATGGATATCCGGCGAGACCAGCTCATGGAAAACATGCCCGATCTCCCCAAAATATTTCCGGATATGCTCTTCCACTGCTTCCATCTCTTCTATGGTATAAACCTCCGGCCCGCTGCTCTCCTCCGGGGACCAGAACGCGCCCTCCTTTTCGGTCCCGTCCGGAAGCAGGAATATCTGGAAATATTCGTCCTCTTCCATCAGATGATAGACCAGGCCCATGTGATAATCCAGTCCCACCAGCACCGTATCCAGGCGGGCCGGCCTGCCGTCCGGGTGGTTCCGTTCCAGCCACCGCCCCTCCTTAAGCCAGCCTGCCAGGCGCTCCAGCCAGTCTGCGCTGAGGCTGGACATGCCGGCCTCGTTCATCTGGAATACCAGATCAAAGGTCTGTCCGTTTACTATATAAGGGAACTGGGTATACGGCCCGTCTGGCGCATACTGCTCCGGTTTCGGCCCAAAAATATTCCAGAACCGTTCCAGTCCTTCCCGATTGACGGTAATGCAGGAAATGGACCGCTGCTTCTCATCGGCATCTTCATCCAGGCCCTGCTGGAGATTCCGGTCGGCTCCGGGATCGATCCAGTGGTATTCCATCCGCTCCAGCGGCTCCCCGGCCTCGATCTCTCCTTTGAGCGTCAGGAACTCATGATCGCCAGGCTCCAGCTTAAGGCCGTGGGCCACGGCCTCCAATGCTCCGGCTTTATCGCCGGAATGGGACCGCAGCTTGGCCGCCTGCAGCCAGATCCATGGATAATCCGGTTCCTCCCGGATCCCCTTTTCTGCATAATCCAGTGCCTCCTCCAGCCGGCCGCAGTACATCAGGGCCACCGAGTACCGGTAGTACCATGTGGCACAGCCCCCGGCATTTTTCTCTGAATCCTTCATCCACTGGACCGCCTTATAATAGTACCGGTACTCATCCAGGTTGTTGCAGGCATAGGAATACCACAGGGCGATCTTAAGATCCTGTCTGGCCTGCCGGCGGGTAAACCGGCCCGTTTCCACGCCCCGCTCAATAAAGTCCTCCAGCCATTGGAGCATTTTCCCAAAATACCCCAATACTCCATCCTCAAAGGATCCCAGCATTTCAATGTCCTGGGCCGAAAGCAGGGAACCGGTCTTTGCATCCACCTGTGGCTCTCCCTCCTGTTCCCACAGGCGGACGGCCCCCACATCCCTCCTGAACACGTGGAATCCGCCCCAGGCCATATCTGTTCCAGCAAAAAATTCCTTGGCCGCATCCAGGACAGCGGGCAGATCCCAGGCTATAAGATCCAGATACCCGTAATACAGGCCAGTGGCCCCGCCCAGAAACGTCACTGCATCCTCTCCCGCATGTTCCCGGACCGACTCCCGCAAGGCGTCCCGGAACGTTAAAATTTCCTCCGCCCGTCCTTCCCCGGTAAATCCATCCAGTGGATAACACAGGAAGCCGGCCGCAATGCCGTCTCTGTGGTAATCGTCCATGATCCCGCTCTCAGACCTCATGTAGTCGTTGATGAGGACCGGCAGGCGGGTTGAACCGGCCCCCACATCCAGACGCCAGTCGGCCTCTGGATCCTTCACCGGCTCCAGCTCATAGGCAATGTAGCTGTTTTCCAGATAATCCCCGGCATCGTCCCATCGTGTATATCCCATATCCCGAAGCTTCCCCGGAAGCTCAGAAAGCAGGACCGCTGTTCCAGACCTGGGCTGTTTTGCAATATCCAGATCATGGATGAGAGCAATGGAGGACACCTCCCCCAGCACCTGGTCTGTGAGGGTGCAGAGCAGCCACCATACCTTATCTTCCTCCTCCCTCATCAGCGGCAGGAGCTTCTCACAGTAAAGAGTCAGGGAAACCCGGTCCTCCCTGGGCTCTGTCCAGACCAGCACGTCCTCCGCCTGCACCTGGAGTTCCCCGGCCTGGAGCGAAAATCCCGCTGAGGGCTGACGTCCCACCAGGATATTCCAGTGCTCCAGCACAGACTCCGGCGCACGGCGCTGGAAATAGACCAGCGGGAACAGGGCCGACCGGTTTCCGTCGGCGCTGAGGATCAGTTCATACTTCTCCACGCCAACGCCCAGTTCAAAGGAGGGGGAACAGAAGGCCAGCTCCAGGACTTTTTGGCATTCCTCCACCAGCTCTTCTCCCCTCTCCCGCATCTCATCCGTATCCATGATCCGGCGAAGCTCTGCCTCGATCCCGGCAAAAGCTGCCCAGGCCTCCTTCGTCCGCTGCCGGAAATTCTTCTCAAACCCTGGCAGAGCCAGACATCGGCGGCAGCTGTCGATCAGCTCCTGGGTATCCGTATCGCCGGGGCGGGCTTCATGGGGCTCCAGCAGGCCGATGGCCCTCTGGAACAGCTCCCGGTCTCCCGGCTCTGCCAGATTGCTGTATGCCCGGGCCAGCTCGCTGTCCATCTCTGGCGTGCGCTCCCCGGCAGGGATGGCCTCCAGCGTGTCTATGATCTTCTGGAATTCATCTTCCTCATTCCATTTCTGGCATTGTTCCAGCAGCTTCATAAGTCATTCCTCCTTATCAGTTGTCGTAGCATCCGCCCATGTGCCAGCCAGGGCCATGATGTGCTCCATTTCACCATGGATCTGAATATCAGCCTCTCATCTGCCGTTTCCAGGAACGGCATCACATCCAGAACCGCTCTCCGGATCCCTCTCCTGGACGGGATACATCTTTCATACCATGGGTGTCTGTACCTTTCTCCGAAATATAAAGTCAAAATTTAAAATTAGTATTTATTATAATAAACGAAAACCAGGAAAGATGCAATCTCTTTCCTGGCTGTCTGTGTCAGTTTCTCCGGGCGGTCCCGGAGATCGTTTTATGAGATGCCCGATCATCCCTTTCCTGATACAGGATGCGGGGAGTCTGGAGCTTTCCTTCTGAGCCACTGCTCTTTCGTCATGTAATTCGTGTGGCCGGTCCGTACCTCATTCATCAGCGGCACCGGCACATGATCACAGGTGTGGTGAAAAATAAAACCCAGCTTTTCCTGGACTCTCTTAGATTTATGATTTCCATCATAGTAGCCGCACCAGATCGTCGTCATTCCCAGATCCTCGAACCCATGCCGGATCAGCTCTTCTGCTGCTTCCGGCATGTAGCCTCTTCCCCAGAACGGCTTTTCCAGCCAATAGCCCAGCTCGCACTCATCCTCACACTCTGTCATATCTGTATGCCCGTTCAGCTTAAGCCCTACTGAGCCGATGGCTTCTCCGTTTTCCCTTTCACAGACCGCATAACACTCGGGGCCAGTGAGGACATTTCTTATGACAGCCAGACTCTCCTCTGCATTTTTATGCGGAGGCCATCCGGCAGCCGGACCCACATCGGGATCTCCTGCATATACAAAGAGATTTTCTGCATCCGTTTCCATCCATGGACGGAGTATTAAACGTTTTGTCATTAATATCATGGTCCGATCCTCCTTGCTTTCTGACAGGCTGCTGCTTTCCTTTCTATTTTCCATCGTAATACTCATCCAAAACTCTCGCTAATGTCTTTGGATTTTCTTCGTTTACAGTATGTCCAGCATTTTCTATATTCTGTGAAAAATACTGCGCCGACTTCCTGTTCATGCGGTCCTTCTCTCCGCACCCTTACTTCTATTTTCTAAAATTGTTTTCGAAATTTCAGAAAACCTTTTCAGAAGATAGTCCTTTCCCTTTTCTCCACTCCATCTGTGCCAGAACCAGAGAATACTGCCCGCAAACATAAGGCCCGCAACTATAAAGGCATGGTGGAACCCTGTCTTTTGAAGAATTATATAGCTTAAAAATGAAGCGGCAGATATGGAAACTCCGGATATGCCAAGGGCGATCCTGAGGACTTTTTTCTGTGACAACCCTAAAAAATAGTTTTCCCATTCTTCGGGCTGGAATCGAAGCTGTTTCCCCTTAAGCCAAAACAAAAGAAGGACCAGCCCCAGCGCGATTCCTTTGCTTGAAAGGAGATGTATTGTCATTGAGCATATCAAAACCGTGAATTCTTTCATGAGGTATTACCTCCTATAAGTCTTACTTTTTCATTATATTCTAGCCATCAATCCCATGTAAAGCATTAGACTGGCTTTTTCTTCGCATATATGATTCCCTGATGACGTCATTTACCTGGACAGTGAGCAAAGTCACTGATACAAATGAGGACATCAGAAAAAGGCGATAAACGCAAATGCTTCAAAGCAATCGAACTATCAGATTTACACAGCCAGATTAAAAACGGCTCTTCAGCAGATAGAGACGGCGTAATCTTGTGTCATCCAGCTCAGCCTGACCACGCTCCCCTGTATCTTCCCATCCATAAGCAAGATAGGTTTTCCCATCTTTTGTCTGAAATACAAGATAGAAGTTATCGTTTTCTAACTTCAATCTATATGCATCTGTGATCTGACGGACTTTTAAATCTTTTCGCATAACATCCACTGGCATATATTGATTCAATTCATCGTTCGTCAGCCCATACGGTGTAAGAGCACCAAGATAATTCCAGCCGTCGCTCTCAGTCTGCTGAGAGTAAAGATGATAATCTGCAGTTACACAATATTGTAAGGGCGGTCCGGTCGAAATCTCATCACCGACCGTTACTGCATAAAAAACTTTTTCTATCTTGTAGTCTGCGCCCATAACAACCGTATTCTTCGATACCGGGTTGGTAAAAAAACAAGCTGCGGCGACGATGCAGACAATGACTGCCAGAATGATAATCCAGAAAACAGGCTTCTTATGGTTCATCACAGACTTTATATAATCTTTTTCCCTGTTTCCCCAAACCCAAACGGCTTCCACCAATAATCTTTACGGAGAATATGCGTCTGCTCATGGGCAATCACATGTTCCAGATCCCTTCCATTCCTTTTGAAAGGCAGATAAGATCCTTGGTTTGATAATGCCAATGCATTCATGCCGAAGATCCAGAAATATCCATAGATACCAATGGCGATCTGCAGCGGACCGGTACCTGCTCTAAGATCTGGAATAAGGCTTAATGCATGCTCAAAGAACCAGGGACAGATCAGCCAGATAACGGCAATGCCCAAGAGAAGAACTCTGACCCATTTAGGGGCTTTCTTTAGAACAGACCGGAGCAGCAGCACCGCCAGGACAAGCCAGCCAGCTGATATGCTTATGTTAATGATCTTCAAAAAGAGTTCGTTCATTATGAACCCCCTTTCCTAATGCAGTCGAGAGTATGCTATACCTTATCAAGATTCTTTCTGGACATATGCTGACGTTTTGCAAAGACAGCAATAAAAGCCGGGGATAGAGGCCCGTTTTGGAGCTTTCAACCCCTTATTTTATATATAACAGGACGGTCTGGGCATGTCAAGAACTGGTGAAATTTTCGCCTGTTTTAAATTAATTCCTGTATACAAAAAACTTGCAAAATTTTCCGTTTAGTGCTATACTAACTTCTAGTTAGAAAATCTTTTTGGAAGCATAGCTCAGCTGGGATGAGCGTTCGCCTCACACGCGAGAGGTCATGGGTTCGAGCCCCATTGCTTCCATTTTCTCATTTATGAGATCCGGGGCATTAGCGCAGTTGGGAGCGCGCAACATTCGCATTGTTGAGGCCGTGGGTTCGAATCCCATATGCTCCATTTTATTCTGTCAGTGTTCTGCATGATCTATCGTTTAACCTTTGATTGAACAGACGATTCCACAAGTTTTCGGGCTTTCTCCAAAGCTCAGGAGCTTCCTGGAGTCGTCTTTTTCTTTCTATCATTCCCAGGGAAGTCTTCGCCCAAAGTGCTTTAAAGAGCCAGGCCCCGGCAGACCGGGTACTGGCTCTTCAAAGAATACAGATCAACGGGAATTTTTTTTCTTCCCATAAACCGATATAGCAATCGCTCCTAATCCAGACATGCAGCTCATGAAAGCCAGGACAGCAGAGGTATCTCCGGTCCTGGGGACATCCGCCAAAGGTACCTCTTCGTCTGGAAGATCCTCAAGGATTTCCATTGGAAGCCCAGTCACGTCTGACAAGGGTACCGCTTCGTCCTGGATTTCCACGGTAGGCAGATTGTAGGACTCAGGAGCATCCGAAAGGGGCACATTCTCCTCTGGAATATTCACTGTAGGCTCATCGGAATCACGGTCTGGCTCACGATCAGGCTCCGGTGTAGGCTCTGGCTCCGGTGTGGGCTCCGGCTCCGGTGTAGGCTCTGGCTCCGGTGTGGGCTCCGGCTCTGGTGTAGGCTCTGGCTCCGGTGTGGGCCCCGGCTCCGGTGTGGGTTCCGGCTCTGGTTCTGGTTCCGGCTCTGGAGCGGAAGGTTCATTCACAAACTCAATGACCAGCGTCTTTTCGCTGTTGATGGCACCAGCATAGAAGGCATCCGCCGGGAAGGTGCAGCTGCCAGTGGCAGGATTATAAATCCCCTGGCTGCTCTTCTCCTCCATGATCTGGTCAAAAGCTGCCTGGCTGTCACAGATCACCCGGACTCTGGCGTCCAGCTCATAGCCATCCGGGGCTACGGCCTCCTGCAGATAGTAAACCGTATTTTCCAGCAAGGTATAATCGATGTCCAGCCTGCCGTTTACAGTCTTAACTGTGTAGACCAGCTTATCACTGCTCTCATCATACTCGGTCCAACCATAATGGGCTTCACTCCTGACGGTCGTACCGTCCTCCTCATATTCCTCAGGGAAATAGGTGAGATACTGGGTCATTACCTCCCCTGTTTCCTCATTTGTTTCGGTCTTCCACAGATAAAACTCAGTCTGGCTTTCTCCTTCCTCATCCCCGATGACACTGCCCTGCGCGTCCTGCTTGATCAGCTCAAACTCACCGTCGATCTGATCCATCACGATGGAGTTGTAATACTCCCAGCTGGTATTCTGATAGTCGTTGTTCATATTCCTGCCGTCCAGATTGATGGCCATGGTAAAAGCAACCCAGGTGGCTTTGTCACTGCTGACACCGGCAGCAGTCAGGTCATTGAAATATTGATTAGCCTTGTCCCAGGCGCCTTCAGTCTCATCCAGCTTGTCAGTCATATAGCTGCCGATGGAAAGAGAGGGGTCGTTGGAAGCCCACTCGCCATGGGCGTGTTCGTGGTCCATATTGCCCAGCAGAGCATCCATGTCCTCGGCATCGCCCACCTGGAAGCCCATAATGTGCTGGTAAAACCTATCATACTGAATGGCCGGGTCGGATCCCACTGTATTATCATTTCCTGGCATAGACGTACCGGATTTTCCCAGGTCATTTAAAGCATTCACGTCATTCCGCAGCAGTTCGCTGACCGACTCATATCTGCTTCCGTCCGGCTTTTTGTAGTAATCCAGGATATAATCGTCGTAGCTCTCGTACCCATAGGCAGACATATACTTATCTAAAGCGTCTTGAATCTCCCTGTTCATAAGCCCGTTGACGGTGCGGTCCGGCTTGATGTAAGTGGATACCTTACTGCCTTTAGAATCGTAGGCAAGAACATCTTTATTGGTGCTGTCCTCCTTCAAGGTATAGTTGCCTTCCGCATCCTTCAGTACAGCATTTTTGCTGAATCTGCCGTAATAATAATCGCCGGATCGTACATAGTAGTAATTTCCGATCTTAACCAGGGATGTGCCCGCTTCCACAGTAGTTTTTTGCCGGTCGGTGGTCAGATTGCCGTCCTTATCCAGATACTGGTTGACAATCATTTCCTCGCCAAATTCCTGAAGAGCGGAGTCCACCAGTGTCTCCATACAGCCAGGCTCCTGATCTTTATCTTTGCTGAAATGGAGCTCAAAATCAGAATCCCCCTGGTATTTCTCGGGCAGCGCCTGCCCGTCAAAACCGATCACACCACTGTCAGAAGCTGCGCCGGAAAGATCGGGGGTAGACACATTCAGACTTCCTTCTTTATACGCGTAGGTGTGCTTGGAGCCGTTGCTCAGGATTACATCAAAAGCAGTCGTACATCCCGGCTCCTGGTACAGAGAAACGGTCTGGCTGTAACCAGCCTCGTTGTCTGCCGGGGCAAGGGTGATAATGTATTCGACTCCATCATAGGTACATCTTCTTTTGCAGACCTCTCCGCCATAACGCACCCAGGAAAGCTCCTCTTCGATCCACTCCTGTGTATCTTTATCCTGAGCTGCCTTGTCGGTCCCCTTCTGGTTGATAATGTTCATCACATCACTCAGCACAAAGGTCTGGTCCCCCTCAGCTGCTTCATCAACGCGGAAAGTGACCTCAAACTTGCCGGTTTCCTGGTTGAAAACCACATCGGCAGTACTCACAGTTTCGGACTGTTCCGGATATTTCTCGTTCTCGGCGGCCCCGTCAGTGCTGGCTTCGGTACTGTTTCCAGCACTGCTCCCGGCATCACCGGTGGTTTCATCACTGCTTTCGATACTGCCGTCCGTGCTTCCTTCGCTTTCATCCGCAATACTTCCAGTACTGCTGTCTGCGGTTCCTGTGGCTCCATCCTCGTTTCCGCTGATACTGCTGCCAGTACCGGCATCCACGCTTCCTCCGGTTCCATCTGCACTTTCATCCGCGTTGTTTCCAGTACTGCTGTCCGCGATTTCTGTGATTCCGTCAGTACCGGCTTCTCTGCTCCCTCCGCTGCTGCCCTCATCGCCTCCGACGGCTCCTGCTCCGTCAGTACCAGCTTCTCTGCTTCCTCCAGTGCTGCTCTCATCACCTCCGATGGCTCCTGCTCCATCAGTACCGGCTTCACTATTTCCTCCGTTGCCGCTGTCTCCGGGCACGGTGTAAGTTTCTATAACGGGATCAGTTATAATCCCCCCTGCATTTTCCCCGGAAGCCAGGGCAGGAACACTCAGAAGACTGGCCATCACATTGACGGACAGCATCACCGCGAATGTGCGCGGCAGCATCTTGTTGTTACGTTTTGCCATTTGTTTCAATCTCCTTTGCCTTTTTCTTTTGAAGATCGAAATACGTGGCAGCCGGGCTGGCATAGGCCTGCGGCCCTTTAGCCCCCGTAGCTTTGCGTCCCGGAGTTTCCTCCGGTTTGCCGGTTCAGTTATTTCTTATCTTTGCGGTGCCTGCCATGGACTGCAGAACGGTTTGCCGGGACAGAGCCAGCCGCCATCAGGACATCGTCGGTGTCTGGCAAGAATCGCTCCAAACCTCCGCATCCAGCGCTCATCGCCTTTCTTCTGAATAGAATATAGCATACGCCAGTGTCATTTACGGTGTCACTTAGGGATTTCACTCGCAAAATTTTAAAAATATTTCACAAAAATTTTAATCGAAGCTTGCAGCAGACAGGACGGCCCGTGAAAATCCTCCCCGTTCCAGTGCCGTCTCACGGCTAAGGACGCACCTCTGGTTCCAGATATCTTCCGATCCCCAGGACCAGACCGTCTGCCAGCTTTTCAAGCGCCGCGTCTGAGTGATCCGATGCCTTGTCCCCCAGCTCAATATCCACGCTGGGGATGGTGGAATAAGAGGTCTGGGTCAGATCCATGGCCATGGTGCCCGATGAAAAGATCTTATTTCCTTTTTCCTTAAGCCCCTTTACCAGACTTTCCCCCAGGGCGTTGTGGGACTGCCAGTGGGAGGCCACCGGCTCCATGGCCCGGTATGACCTGTGATCCGGGACACTCATGAAAAAGCAGCCCTTGTCGGATGTGGTGGAATCCCAGTGCAGAGAAATATGGATATCTGCCGTATTGTTGGCGATCACCGTCCGTGCCACATTATCCAGCTGCACATCTTCCTCCTCCCGGATCATCACCACGTCATAGCCCTCTGCCAGCAGCTTATCCTTCAGTTTTTTTGCCATGGCCAGGGTCACTGTGCTTTCCGGCGTCCCGTCTGCGAAAGTCATCCCGGACGATATGGCGGACGCATACACGGCTCCGGCTCCTGTGGTCCCTCCGGTCACCTTGGGAGATCCGTCCGGATGGCAGAGGGTCTTCATGGAGCTTCCGCCCCGGGTCCCATGGCCCGCATTGACACAGACCGTCTTTCCCTTCCGGTCCGCCCTTCCGTTCTTATAATACACCGCCGCCTCGCTGTTTATCTTGGAAAATGAAGCAAATTCCCAGTTTTTGTCCAGGAACACGTCCTTCGAGCTTTCCACATGTACATTTTTTTCATGGACCTGTGCGGCTGACTTCCCATCCAGGACACTGGCCGGCTCCTGGCTGCTCAGATACCGGCTGGCCACATAACACGCGTTTCCGTTGACTGTCACCCGGCTCCAGGTTCCGTCGTCCGATTCCCGCTGGATCTTCGTCCCCCTGGGTACCGTTCCCAGAACTGCGCTGTCTGTGGATTTTCCCTCCCGGCAGTTTAAATTGCCCGCCGTCACATATACCGTATCCGCCAGGGCCGTTCCCGGCACCGCCGCGGCCGCCATAAGAAGCCCGATGCCAGCCATCAGTCCTACTTTCTTTCTGTTCATATAACCCCTCCTCTTTCTCTCCGGCCGTTTTCCGGCCAGGCTCCTGCCCGATATGTAAAAGGCAGGGGGAAGCACAGCCTCCCGCCCGCCTTTTTGTTTCTGTTATTCCGTCCTGCACCCGTATCTTCCGGCCTGGCACCGGATGGTCCACCACTGGCCGTTGCAGTACACCTCCATCCAGCATCCGCCGCTGCCAGTGCAGCCGCAGTTCCCAGTGTTTCCGGTATTTCCGCAGCCATTGTTTCCAGCGTTCCCACTGTTTCCGCAGCCGCAGCCACCGTTGTTCCCGGCGTTTCCGCTGTTTCCGCAGCCGCAGTTTCCACCGTTTCCAGTATTTCCGCAGCCGCAGCCACCATGGTTCCCAGCGTTTCCAGTATTTCCGCAGCCACAGCCTGCGGAACCAATATTTCCTGTACTCTGGCAGCCGCAGTTCTGGTACCACCAGCTGTTCCAGCAGGTGTTCCGGCAGTTTCTGTAACATCCGTTGTTCACAAAATTATTTCGATTGCAGCACATATGATAAATCTCCTTTTTTACTTAAGGTTGTACTTTATCATATGGGACAGCCGCAAAAAAGGTGCAGGCTTTTCCATTCCGCAGCCAGAAAACCAAAGACCTACCCCGGCCGGGCTCCTCCGGCGGAGGAAGCCGGCCGCTGCCGCATTAGTCTCCCAGCACGTTGACGATCTTTGACGGGCTCCTGTAATTCCAGGAAGAGATCTTGATTCCCGTCCGCTTACTGGAGGCATGGACCACCTGGCCGTTGCCGATATAAAGGGCCACATGGTTGATCCCGCCGCCGCTGCCGGAATAGAATACCAGATCTCCAGGCCGCATCTGGCTGGATTTGATGGATTTTCCGCAGTTTGCCTGGGCCGCAGAGCTGTGGGGCAGGGATACCCCAAAGTGGGCCATGACAGACATGGTAAAGCCAGAGCAGTCCGCGCCGTTTGTAAGGCTCGTGCCTCCCCATACGTAAGGATTGCCCACAAACTGCACGGCATAGTTGGCGATCTGGGCCCGTTTCGAGGAAACGCTTCCTGCGCTGGAACCGGCCGCCCCGTCGTTGGCGCTTCCGCCGGATGGCTTGGAGCTTCCGCCCTTACCAGGCTTTGACGTGGTCCCGCCAGACGGCTTAGAGCTTCCAGTGCTTCCATTTCCTTTTGCCGGGGCCTCCACCACCGGAGTATAGGGGATCGCCTCATTGAGGCCATATTTCACATCCACATAATCGCTGGAGATAAACGCAGTGGAATCATCCAGCTCGATCTCCACCCAGCCGTCCTGCTGGCTGACCACCAGGAACTTTTCGCTGCTGGCGATCTGGGTCCAGATCCTGGATTCCGTATTGGGCTCGGACCGGACATTGACGCCGTCGGTGTTGGCAATGGCCATGAGCTTTGCCACCTGCATGGCCTTATCCTCCGCCTGCTGGCCTGTCAGTATGTACTCTGACTTCACATAACCCGTGATCTTTCCGGAGCGGATCTTATACCATCCGTCATCCGTGGTCTCCAGGATATCACAGCCCGCGTTGCTGGGCAGCTTTGCAATGATCTTTCCGTCTCTTTCGCTGGCCTTATCCCGGACGTTCAGATAGTTGCTCACGTTGGAAACGCCCAGATTCTCATAAAGACTTAAGACCGTGGTCCGCATATCCTGCTTCCGGGCCTCATTGAGGGCATAGCGGATGGTCACATAGTCTGCGGAAAGATATCCGTCGTCGATCTGCACCCAGCCGTCCTGGATGCTCTCCACCGGATACCGCTCGTCCTTATAGACCTGGCCCATGATCTCGCTGTCCTGGCTGGGCTCTTTTCTCACATTCAGTTTATCTGTGCTGACCACTGCCCGCTGGATAACGTTTTCCGCCGCCACCTCCCTCGCCTTGTCGCCCGTATAGATATACTGGGAGCTGACATAGCCGGTGACGCCGCCGGAGGATATTTTATACCAGCCGTCGGTGGAGGTGTCGATGATCTCACAGGCACCGCCGCTTAAAAGCTTTCCCACCACCTCTCCATAGGTCTCCGGGATCTTTCTCACATTCAGATAGCCGGATACCCCGGCGATCCCCAGGTTTGCATAACCGTCCAGGACCTTCTGGACCGCCTCATCATGCTCCTTCTCGGCGATCTCCTCCGCCGAAAGGGTGGTCTCCAGAACAATGGACGCCGGTTCCCCGCTGGTCTCCGGCGGAGCCGTCGTCTCCAGGGACGCCTCTACGGTCTCCACCTTTATCCTTCCGGCCCGGCTTTCCCCGCTCTTTCCCAGAACGCCTCCAGCCACAGCCACGACGATCACGACTGCCACAGCCGCGCCTGCGCCCGCCATATATTTCATGGAAACGCCGCTGGTCCGTTTCTGCCGGATCTTTTTCAGCCGTTCAATATTCTCCTCCGGCTGTACCTTATTCTTTTTTTCCGTTACTTTCTCTTCATCCGTCATTGATACTCTCCATCTCCGGGAATTTCCGGATTTATATACATACCGTAACCCATTTTAGCAGATTATAAGGGTTCCTGTCAAATTTTTTCCCGGGATGAACCATGATATTTTTCTTACGATTTCATGAGGAAAGAGTGGAAAATACGCCGTACCAGGCCTCACCAGTCCACCACACGGTCCACGATGGCCTGCTGCTCGGTGCTGGTCCTCCTCAGATAGATCCTGGTGGTCTCAATGCTCTCATGTCCCATAAGGTCCGCCAGCAGGGCCAGGTCATTGAACCGTTCCAGAAAGCTTTTGGCAAACCGGTGGCGGAAGGAATGGGGATAGGCCACCGCCGGATCGATGCCGTACCGGAGGGCCATGACCTTCAGCTGTCCCGCCACACCCCTGGTGGTGATCCGGCGTCCCTGCTTGTTTAAAAAAAGAAAGCCGCTGGTCTGGTTTCTTCCTTCCAACCAGGCCAGCGCCTCCTCCTGCAAAAGCTTCGGTATGTAGATCCGCCTCAGCTTTCCGCCTTTGGAATACAGATCCATATATCCGATCTGTACATGCTCCGCCTTGATCTGGATCAGCTCGCTGACCCGGACCCCGGTGGCTGCCATAAAGCGGACTGCAAAATACCAGAACAGCTCTCCGTCCCGCTTTAAGCAGCTTTTAAAATACTCATAATCCGCCTCGCTGATCACATTCTCCAGAAAGGCCTTCTGCTGCACCTTTACAAACTGCAGCTTCCACTCTCCCTTTCCAATGCTGTCCAGGTAGCAGTTGATGGCGCGGATCCTTAAATTCACCGTTTTGGGCTTATAGGATTCGATCAGCCACATCTTATGGTCCCGCAGCTTTTTCTGCGTCACCGTATCGAACTGGGCGAAATACTGCTTGACAGCAAATTTGTAGGATGCGATGGTATTTTCCGACAGATTCGTGTTCCGGAGATATACCTCAAAATCGTCTTCTCTCATATTGAAAGACCTCCTTTCAATATGATTTTATCAGACATTTCTCAAAATACCATGTATTTCCCTGTTTTTCGACATGCATCGAAGCCGATGTTTTATAACTCTCCGATTACTGTTTCCCCAGGGTCTGGAAGTGCTCCATGGAGCCGTACAGCTTCTGGATCCGTCCAAATTCCTCTTCATCGTAGAAGGAGCACAGACCATTTCCAAAGGCCTTGGCTGCCTCCAGCATAAACCGTCCTGCATCCTCCAGGTCCTCCAGATGGGTAGCTCCGGTGGCACAGCCTGCCACTGTGGTCTCTGTGGTCACTGCCACGCCTACCACCGGGGCCTTGGTGGCTGTTGCCGGCTGTAAAATGCTGTTTAAGTGGTACAGGCCGTTTCCGTAGGGAGTGATATCCTGCTGGCTTAAGGCAAATACGTGGGGCAGCCGTCCTGTGGTGCTGATCATTACATCCAGAAGATCCTCGCTGACCCGTAAGATGTATCCCTCCTTCACAGTGGGGGAGATGGCAAAGCCGCGGTGATTGATGATCCGGTTGCCCTTGGTGGTATCCACCACTAAAACGGCGTCCAGGTCATCGGTAACCTCTTCCTTATTTACCTGCCAGGTCTCAACCGGGGAGTTCATGAACGGAACGGGCTCATGGGGCGTGGTGGGCGCGTCGGGACATACGTGGGTAGAGATAAATACGTCTCCCTCTAAGAAATCACCCTTTTTCTGCATATCCAGAAGCTTTGCAGCCACTGCCAGAGCCGTTAAAGCGCCGTCTCCGTCAGAAACGAAGCCCAGCTGCTCCGGTCTTGCTCCCAGGCCGCCCAGACGGCCTAAGATACCCATGGTCTTTGCAGAGCCGCCTTTGCTCTTTCCGTTCCTTCCAGGGATCAGGATCCGCACCATATCTGTGTGGCCCTTGGGCCCCTCCAACGGGTAAGTCTCCACCTGACAGTCCGGAACGATGGAGCGGAAATATTCCACCACCTGTGCTCCGGATGCCGAAGCGCTGTCTAAAATATCGAAAAGTTCGATAAGCTGCTTATATAACATAATATAACCCTCCTTGCGTAAAGCCGCCGCTATTTTTAGCTGTTTAATCTATATATCCCTTTTCCTGATAATACCGTCTGGCCCCTTCGTGAAGGAGCCCAGACCCATCCTGGCATAAAAAGGATTTATCCTCCATGGCCGCCAGGCGCGGATCTCCCGCTTTTCCTATATTTTCATCCATGGCCCTGACGATCTCATAGGCCAGCCCATCCTCCATCTCCGCTCCGGCGCATAAAAACACCGGAAAGCCAAAGGTCCTCACAGGCTCCTCCTGACCCCTGTATGTTCCTGCCGGGAGCGTAAGCCTCTGGTATCCCGGATTAATCTCCAGGATCCTGTCCAGCTCCTCCTCCGTATAGGAAAGGACTGAAACCTCCATTTCCTCTGAGAGTCTGATGAAAACGTCTGCGGGAGCCTCCAGGAAGCCGTGGATCCCGTCCACGGTCCCGTCTCTTAAGATCCCTGTACTGTTTTCGAGCCCCCGCTGCCAGAAATTTTCTTCCTTCACATCCATATCCAAAGCGTCAAAGACCGCAGCAGAGGCCATTCCCGTCTCCGAAAACGCCGTTCCGGCTGAAAGATTCCGGCCGTCCAGTTCATGGACGAAGGCCAGGCCCGAGTCCTTCCGGGCCAGCCACTGGGACGCCGCAGGATAACAGGCCATGAGGATGCGGAAATTCTCTTTTTTCTCTCCCTCAAAGGTCCCTTCCCCGTTCCAGGCATCATATACCACATCTCCAGATACCAGGGCCAGATCATATTTCCCCTGGCACAGGTTTTCCAGGCTCACAGGAGAACCCTTGGACTCCTTCAGCTCCACATAGACCGTGGACTCAGAGGTATTAACTGAATCAGCCAGGGCGATGGCCTCCCTGTGAATAAGCTCCCCGTGGAGTCCTCCGGCCAAAGTCACACACTGCCGCTCTCTCTTTGCCTCCTCGTCCGGAGCGCAGCCCCAAAGCGCCAGGGCGCTTCCCAGAAGGGCCGCTGCCGCCAGAAGCCGCAATGGCCGGCCAGGTGTTCTGTTTCTTTTTCTGTATCCCATCTTATATAAAATCATTGACACACACGGCACCATAGGGACGGATGCTCATGCGGTAGGCGCTTCCCTGGCCCATGGCTTTTTCTATGTATGCAATATACTCGTCTGCCAGGGCATTGGGGATCATGGCCATGATCACGCCGGCAAAACCGCCGCCGTGTACCCGGCAGGCTCCGCAGCCTTTTTCCTTAAGAAACAGCTCTGTAAGGGCCAGAGCGGTGGTAATGCCCTGCTCCTCGCTTCCCGGCACATAACAGTTCTGGAGCCACTTCCAGGAGGAATTGCCTGATTCAGTGATCAGCTCCAGGAAGTCCTCAAACCGGTCCTCCTTTAAGGCGCAGACCTCCTTCTCCACCCGCTTGTTTTCCTCGAAGAAATGAAGCGCCCGAAGGAGCGCCCGGTCCCCGGCCTTTTCCTTTACCTCGGTCACACGCGCGATGACCTCTTCCTCTGTGATATCGGCGCAGACCTCTTTTCCGAACACTGCAGCCACCTTTTTCATATCCGAGGGGATGGAGGAGTATTCCGCGCTGAGATCCGCATGGCCCTTTCCTGTCTGGACAATGATCAGGCTGTGGTCCTGGGCTCCGAAATCATAATCGATCTTTTCCACCACTGGCTTTAAGGGATCCTTAAAATCAATGGTGATCATGCCGCCCACGGCGCAGGCCATCTGGTCCAGCAGGCCGGAAGCTTTGTTCCAGTATTTGTTTTCCGCATATTTTCCCACATGGGCGTAGGTGACCACATCCACTTTATTCCCGTTAAAGAAGGTATTAATCATGGAGCAGATCAGCATCTCATAAGATGCAGAGGAGCTGACTCCGGCAGCGCTGATGACGTTGCTGGTGATAAAGGCGTCAAAGCCGCCGATCCTGTACCCCATCTCCTGAAAGCCCATTAACATTCCCTTGGTCAGATCGATGGTCCCCGCCATCTTTTCGCTGGGAGAAAGGTCGTCCAGGCGGATCGTAAACCTCTGGTTGTAGGTCTCGCTGATGATATGGATCTCATCGGTCCCGTTGGCTGCGGCCGCAGCCACACAGTCCAGGTTGATGCTTCCTGCCAGGACCTTTCCATGGTTGTGGTCCGTGTGGTTTCCGCTGATCTCTGTACGGCCAGCGGAGGTGAACAGATACATGTCTGTATTTTTAAAGGCCTGGACAAAGCCCTCCATTACATGGAGATACCGGTTTTTATTTTCCTTTGCATGGTCCTTTCCATACATTTTTTCCAGGAAGTCCGCGGCCTTCCCGCCGTCCAGCTGCTGTAACAGCAATTTTTTTTCCATCGATCCATCTCCTTTTTCCATATGGCTGTCATTGGTCCTTGCCAGCCAGCCTTTTCCCATTATATAATAGATACCGACATACTTGCAATAGTTTCGTGGAAAGGTTTTGTAAAACATGAACAGCTGGAACGGAAAACCCTATCATTCTCTGGATTTTCATTTAAAAGAAATGTTTGGCAGAAAAGTATATAAGCTGGCCCTGGACGGCGGCATGACCTGTCCCAACCGGGACGGCTCTGTGGGCCGGGGCGGCTGCATCTTCTGCAGTCAGGGCGGCTCCGGGGATTTTGCCGCCAAAAAGCAGCTCTCTCTCCGTGAGCAGGCGGACCTGGCAAAAAAACTGGTGGAGAAAAAGGCCGGTCCCGATGCCCTGTACATCGCCTATTTCCAGTCCTACACCAACACCTACGCCCCTCTTTCCTATCTGGAAGCCCTGTTTACAGAGGCCGTCTCCCTGCCGGAGGTCTGCGCCCTGTCCATCGGCACCCGGCCCGACTGTCTGCCGGATGAGACTGTGGCTCTCCTTTCCCGGCTGAACCAGGAAAAGCCCGTATGGGTGGAGCTGGGTCTCCAGACCATCCATGAGTCCACCGCCCGGTTCATCCGCCGCGGCTATGGGCTTCCCGTTTTTGAGGATGCCTTCCGCCGTCTGAGGGCCGCAGGCCTGACGGTCATCGTCCATGTGATCCTGGGGCTTCCGGGTGAGACCCGTGAGGATATGCTGGAAACCATCCGGTACCTGGCAGGTCTTAAGATCGACGGGATCAAGCTTCAGCTCCTCCATGTATTAAAGGGCACTGACCTGGACCGGCTGTACCGCCAGAGCGCCTTCCAGGTCCTGGAGCTTTCCCAGTATCTGGAGCTGGTGGGAGACTGTTTAAAGCTCCTTCCTCCGGAAACGGTGATCCACCGGCTCACCGGCGACGGGCCCAGATCCCTGCTGACGGCCCCCTTATGGAGCGGAAACAAACGTCTGGTGCTGAATTCCATGGCCAGGTATCTAAAAGAAAATAAAATTTATCAGGGCCAGGAGTACTGATACTCCCGGCCCTTTTCTGGCTCCTATAATGCTAAGATCACGCCTCCGTCGCTGGCGTATACGGTGGACACCCCGCAGGTATCGGTGATGACCACCTCTTTGAACTCTGCCATGGAGCAGAGCTTTTCCTTCATGAACTGGGCGCGCTCCGGGGCGTTGCAGTGGGCGATCACCAAACGCTTGTCTTTTGTGGTCCCAGCTTCCTTCACGGCGATCTCCGCCATACGCTGCAGGGCCTTCTGGATCCCCCTGGCCTGGTCCAGCTTGATGATCGTGCCGTTGTCCGCACCCATGACCGGCTTGATGTTTAATTTGGTGGCAAAAAATGCCTGGAGCCCCGTAAGGCGTCCGTTCTTTTTCAGCGTATCCAGGGATTCCAGGACAAAATACGTATTCATCCGGTCCCGGCAGGCAGCAGCCTTTTCACAGATCTCGTCAAACTCCAGGCCCTGGTCACAGAGCTCCCGGATATACATGGCGATATTTAACTGGCCGCTGGACGCAGATTTTGAATCCAGCACCAGGATATTTTTCTTCCCGTACTCCTCCTCATAAAGGGACTTCGCCAGGACCGCGCTGTTATAGCTTCCGCTTAAGGCCGCGGAAAGAGTGATCACAAACACGTTCTCTTCCTCGCAGCAGTACGCCTCCTTGAACATCTCCGGAGACGGACAGGCCGATTTCGGGCACTCCGGGTACTCCTTTACTACTTTTATAAATTCCTTCTGGTCAAAGGTCTCGTCATCCACAAAATGCCGCTCTCCCACCATCAGTGTCAGAGGGATCATGGAATAGCAGGGATCCTTTCTCATTTCCTTTGTCAGATCCAGGCAGCTGTCCCCTATAATCTTATATCTCATACCGCTTCCTCCAGCTTAAAACCGCGCCCTGCGCGATGTAGTAATCATTACTACATATTATAGGATCTCACTGCCGGAAAGTCAATCCCCCGGAAAAGCTTTTCCTCAAAACAGGTACACGATCATCTCCAGCAGGCACAGTCCCAGAAACAGAAGAAATCCCGGATTCCAGTAGACATACTTTTTCCATGGGCTCTTTTCCCCGTTATGGGCCGTCACCTGGCGGTACCAGATGGGGCCGAACCGCCAGAGGACCATGGCCCCGCCGGCTGTCATAAAAACGAGGAAGGCCAGGAATGCCATGGAATAAGGGACCGCTGCCAGGTCTCCCAGGGCCGCTGCCACCAGATCCTGCCCGGCCACCATGACGGTGCTGAAGGAATTGATGGCCATGTGCATCAGGACCGTATAGCGGATGCTGCTGGTCCTTACGGCCACGTAGCCCAGGATCAGGCCAATGGCAGCCGCATAGAAAAACTGCAGCAGGTTTCCGTGCATGAGCCCGAAGAGCACCGCTGTGAACGCCACCGCCGTCCGGTCTCCGAACCGTCTGGCCCGTTTTAAGATCATGCCCCGGAACAGAAGCTCCTCCATGAACGGTCCCAGAAAGCAGGCGTAAATGACCATGGACGGTGTCATGTCCATCATCATCTCCGCCGCCGGGTTCATTTCCTCAATGGTCCTGCCGTTGAACGCGGAGAAAAAGGCGTTCACCAGATTGCCCAGAAGATTAAAAACGTTCCCGATCCCCATGGCGGCGATGAGACACAGGAGAAAGGCCGCCAGGGACAGGGGCTGAAGCTTTCCCTTAAACTTTGGGATCCGGCACAAAAGGAGGGCTATAATCGGATAGGCGCCGCCGATGACGAACAGATATTTCACCAGCACAGCGGTCCAGGGAGAGTCAAAAAGCCAGGAAAACCAGCGGAAAACGCCGGTCTCCTGGCTTTTTGCCCACGTTTCAGCCAGGCCGAACAGCAGGGCCCCGGCGTACTGGTACGCCATCAGGGCCGCTGCGGAAAGTCCCAGCATAGTAAATGTGATAAAATAGTCCCGTCTTTTATATTCCATAAACGTCCTTTACTGCTCTTCCCGGGCCACGTCCATCATGATCTCGCCGCTTCTTGCAATGAACTTTGTCATGCGCTCCGGAGAGAGGCTTCCATGGGCCAGCTTGGCCAGATCGTAAAGCTGCTGGCAGATCTTTCCGGTGTTCTCTCCGTCTTTGTGGTTCAGCACGAATTTCACCAGCTGGTTATTGGCGTTTAACACCAGAGTCTCCGATACCGGGAACATGTCTGCGCCGCCGCCGTACATGCTGTACATCTTCATCATATCGGCCATTCTGCGGCTCTCCTCGGAAACGGTGATCATGGAGGCCACCGACTCATTCTTAAGCTTCTCCACCTTCACTTCCAGCTTATCGTTTCCAAGGGCCTTCTTAAAGATCTCTGAAAGGCTTTCTGCATCCTTCTTTGCCTGCTCCTTTGCGGCCTCGTCGTCCTCTTCCTTCTCCTTAAAGGTCTCGTTGACATCCGCGTCGATCCGGAGGAATTTCACCTTCTCGTTCTTCTGCTCCAGATGGGAGATGAACGGGGAATCGATGGCATTGGGAAGGATCACCGCATCCAGGCCAGCCTCCTTGAACATGTTGATATACTGGCTCTGCTCCTTTTCATCGGTCACATAGAACACCTGGTTTTCATGGCCCTTTTCTTTATTGGCATCCAGGCAGTCCTTCAGGGTCAGATATTTGCTGTCCAGGTTTTTAAAGATAATATAATCGTTCATCTTTTCTGCGAACTTCTCATCCTTTAAGCAGCCGAATTTAATGAAGGGATTGATATCGTCCCAGTATTTCTCATAATTCTCCCGGTCGGTCTTGCACATGCCGGAAAGCTTGTCTGCCACCTTCTTTGTGATGTAATCGGAGATCTTTTTCACAAAGCCGTCGTTCTGTAAGGCGCTTCTGGATACGTTCAGGGGCAGATCCGGGCAGTCGATGACGCCCTTTAACAGCATCAGGAACTCCGGGATCACCTCTTTGATATTATCAGCGATGAACACCTGGTTGTTATACAGCTTGATCTTTCCCTCGATGCTCTCGTACTCCATATTGATCTTGGGGAAGTACAGGATCCCCTTTAAGTTGAAGGGATAGTCCATGTTCAGGTGGATCCAGAATAAGGGCTCCTTGAAGTCCATGAATACCTTGCGGTAAAATTCCTTATATTCCTCCTCTGTGCACTCGTTGGGATGCTTATTCCACAGGGGATGGATATCGTTGATGGGCTCGGGCCGTCTTAAGATCTTATATTTTTCTCTTGCTGGGGAAACCTCCACAGTCTCTTTTGTACCGTCCTCGTTCTCCTTTTCCTCGGTCTTTGCCTCTTCCACAATGGTCTCGATCACGGTGTCCTTATCGGTCAGCTCATCCTTTTCGATGGTATCGTACTGGGGCTCTGCCGTCTCGTCTGCCACATAAATCTCCACCGGCATGAAGGCGCAGTATTTTTCCAGGACCTCTCTGGCCCGGTACTCGTTGGCAAACTCCGTGCTGTCGTCGTTTAAATAAAGGGTGATAGTGGTTCCTGCTTCTGTTTTGTCCCCGTCGGTCATCTCATACTCCGTGCCGCCCTCGGACTCCCAGTGGACCGCCCTGGCGTCTGCCTTATAGGATAAGGTATCGATGGTCACGCGGTCAGCCACCATGAACGCAGAATAAAAGCCCAGTCCGAAATGACCGATGATCTGGTCCTCGTTGGCCTTGTCCTTGTATTTATTTAAGAAGTCCTGGGCTCCGGAAAAGGCGATCTGGTTGATATATTCCTCCACCTCGTCCTCGGTCATTCCCAGACCGTTATCGGAGACCTGGATGGTCTTTTCCTTGGGGTTTACGGTGACGGACACCTTATATTCCACTCCGTCCGGCTCCTCGTACTCGCCCATCAGCGCCAGCTTTTTCAGCTTTGTGATGGCGTCGCAGCCGTTGCTCACCAGTTCTCTGTAAAAAATGTCATGGTCTGAGTACAGCCACTTTTTGATAATGGGGAAAATGTTCTCACTGTTAATGGATAAACTTCCGCTCTTTGCCATAAAAAATCCACTCCTTCGATATTTCTGCTGTTCTGAATGTATGTCTCCGTCAGATGACGGCTATTTTTCCTGCAACAATGGATATTGTAATACCTTTGGATGGAAATGTCAATAAAAATTTAGCACTCATTTGCGATGAGTGCTAATAATTCTCTGTCCAGCTTTAAATTTCTGTCCGGGACCGGATCACACCGTGGTCCATCCGGTAATGGGTCACTCCCGGTCTCAGACAGGAAAGGTCATGGGTGCTGATTAAGATAGCCGTCCCCGCTTTCCGCTTTCTCTCAAAATAATCCAGGATGATCTTCGTGTTTTCCTCATCCAGATCACTGGTGGGCTCATCGGCAACCACCAGAAGCGGCTCATGGACAAAGGCACGGACAATGGCCGCCCGCCGTCTTTCTCCGCCGGACAGATTTCCCGGATATTCCTCTGCCATGCCCTCCAGACCAAACTCTTCCAGAAGCCTTATGGCCCGTTCCTCCACATCTATTCCGCATCCAGAAAGGCGGTGGGGAAGACAGATGTTCTCCAGCACTGTCAAATTGGCCAGCAGGCTGTTTCCCTGTAAAATATAGCTGATCTTCTCTGCCCGCAGCCTTGCAGCCGCCTGCGGAGAGATTCCGGTGATCTCATCTCCCTCAAACAGGACCAGGCCGCTGTCAGGCACTGTGATCCCGGAGATCAGATGGAACAGGGTGCTCTTTCCGCATCCAGAGGGGCCGGTAATCACCGCCAGCTCCCCTTTCTCCACAGAAATGGATGCTTTGTCCACTGCGCGGAACTCTTTTTCTCCCCGGCGGTAGATTTTTGTCAGATCTTTTGTTTCCAGCAGCATTTTATAATTCCTCCCCCTTGATCAGTCCATCCAGATTTGTCCGGCTCACCTTCCATGCTGAATACAAAGAGGAAGCCAGGGATACAACCAGGGAAAGCAGGATACAGAAGGCCGCAGCAGCAACCAGCTCCCGCACCGAGGTAAGAAGCTTCGGGATATGGAGCTTTACCTGGATGGGAACTGCGAACATCAGAAGACAGGCGGCGGAAGTCCCTGCTCCCAGAAGTCCTCCCGCAAGTCCAATGATGCTGCCCTCTGTAAGGACAATCCCTCCCAGCCTTCTGCTGCTTACGCCCAGGGATGCCAGGATGCCAAACTCCTCTGTCCTTTCATTCATCGTGATCGTAAACACCGTAACAAGGGCCGTCGCCACAAGCACCAGGATCAGGGCCATTAATACCGTACAGTAGCCGGTCATGCCGGCCACAGATTCCATGACCCCATTGAAGATCCCATTGGTGGTATACGCGGCTACCGGCGCGCCGTCCAGCTGGAAATTGATCTTCCTGGCCACTGCCTTAGCATCCGTGCCATCCTCTACGCGAATCATGATAGAGGAGACCAGATCCTCTGCCTCTCCTTTGGGTTCTCCAAAGGACTGGACCCACTTTTCACAGCCCATGATTTCCTGGGCTGTATCCCAGGTCATAAACGCACAGGTGTCATAGCTGGTCCCAGTCCGCTCCAGCTGCCCCAGGACCTCATATTCCACGCCGAAAAATTTAATTTTTCCCGGCTCTGAGGGTGTAATGGAGCTTCCCAGGTACATCTGGTTCTTTCCCGGAGCCGGAAGGTTATCCTTTTCCAGCCAGGGCGTAACGATGTAATCCGTTTCCGGGTCAAAGGCAATCAGCTGGGTCGCCGCAGAGCAGCAGTCCGCCGCCAGCGATTCCAGATAAAGCTGGGGCGTTGCGTCCCTGATCCCCTCAATGGAAACAATATCGTCCACCCAGGAGCGGTCAAAACTGAAACTGCACAATTCCCCCAGAAAAAGGGAATCCGCCATGCTCTTTTCAAACTCCTTCGGCACCACGATCAGATCTGCTCCCATCCGGTCCGTGGTCTTCTGAAGCGTCCCTTCCATGCTGCCCACCAGCATGGAACTAAAAAACAGGGAAGCCGACAGCATGAACACGAAAAAGATCATGCAGCCCGTCCTCACTGGACGTCTTTTCAGATTTTTTAAAGCGATCTTCCATATGATCCCCATAGTTTTCATAATCCGGCCTCCTAAACGTGCTTCCCGTTCTTTCCTATGAAAAGACCAGCTGCCTGGAACACCAGCCCCAGGGCACTTACTGCATAAACACAAGGATAAGTCAAAACATTACACGCCATTTCCGGTTTCGCACAGCCTCCGATGAGAACCGCCGGAAGCAGTATTGTGCCAATATACGCCGCAGCCGCCAGAAGACAGACCGCCTGTCTGGCCTCCCGGCTTTTTGCCATAAGCTGTACGATGCCTGCAACGCCCAGAACCAGAGCCAGCGGGATCAGCGCCAGACAGCACCAGTGGCATTTCATGATCTTTTCCGGTGTCACCGGGCATGCTTTAAAAAAGGTCCATGGACCCACACCCAGGAGGAGGGCCGTTAGCAGAGTTACGCCTGCTGTGATTTTCTGTTTCATTCTTCTTTCCTTTCCCGTTTCATTCATCTTATTATGGAAAAAGGGAGTGCTGCAAAGTTGCAGCATTCCCCCGAATTTAAAGTTGTGTTCCCGTATTACTGGTCAAGAACCGGAGTCCATGCTTTGGACATAACCTCTTCAATATCGTCAGTGGCAGTGATCAGGTCCAGACGGATATAATCCTCGGCAATGGCGCGGAGGCCTGCCTCTGTAAAATCTGTGGACAGACCGAACTGAAGAGAATTATTTAACTTCACGTTCATGTCGAAGTCTTCGCTGTTTAAGCCCTCGTCTATGAGCATCTGGGTCGCCTCATCGGGGTTTTCACGCATCCAGCTATGGGCCTTCTGCACAGCTCCCGCGATCTTCCTGGAGATCACCGGATTTTCTTTTACGAAGGTGGCATTCATGGCGATGATACAGCAGGGCTCTCCCTGGAAATCAGCATCCAGCAAGGAGCGGACGCAGCGGAGCTTTCCATCCTGTACCAGCTTGTAGGCAAAGGTATCAGATAACAGGGCTGCGGAGATCTCACCGTTTTCCATGGCGGTCACGCAGGCACTGGTCTCAACAGGAGTCAGCTCCACATCCTTCTGGGGATTGATCCCATCTGCATCCAACAGTAAGGAAGTGATGTTGTAATCGCTGGCGCCGATTCCGTTGGGTGTGGAGATTCTGGTTCCCTTTAAGTCCTCGGTGGTCTTATATTCGCTGTCTGCAAGAACGTATAAAGATTTACAGCCAATATGCGCACCGCCCACGAAGGTCAGGTCCACACCATTGGTGGATGGTACCAGCATGGTGGCGATATGGCCTACGGCAACCTCGGCTGCTCCTGTTCCAAGAGCCTCTGTATAGGAGGTGCCCTTTACACCCTCGGCAGTCAGTCCCGCTTCCTCATAGTAGCCCAGAAGATTGGCAACGTTGGGCCCGGATGTGCAGCCATCGGACATCCAGTAGCGCACCGGCTTTCCATATGCCGGCTCCTTTTTCATGGCCTCCAGTTCCTCAGCTGTGGGAGTCAGGTCCACGTTTCCATAATCGATGGCCCGGCCCTCTGTCTCGATCACATCAAACATATTGGAGCGGTCGGAGCTTACCTCTGCGGCTTTTGTCTCCTCTGCCTTAGTCTCCTCAGCTTTTGTCTCTTCTGCCTTGGTCTCCTCGGCTTTTGTCTCCTCTGCCTTGGTTGTCTCAGCCGCAGCAGGCGCCGCTGTCGTCTCTGCCGGCTTTCCCTGTCCGCAGCCTGCCATAGATGCCACGATTGCTGCGGACATTGCTGTACACATCAGTTTTCTGAGTCTCATTGTCTTTATCTCCTTATAAGATTTTTTTAATATATAGCAAAGAGCGGATGGCTCTGCTACTCCCCTTTTTCCCCGGATCCATAATTTAAAAGTCCTAGGATCTGGTTCCTGTATCCCACAAATTCAGCGCTGCTCCTGTCTCTGGGATAGGGGAGCTCAATGGGGATATCCGCCTTGATCTGGCCCGGATTGGCCTCCATGGCGATGACACGGGTTCCCATATAGATGGCCTCGTCCACGTCATGAGTCACCATGACCACCAGCTGCTTTCTCTTCTTCCAGATATCCAGGATCTCATCCTGCATATTCATTCTGGTAAAGGCATCTAGGGCTCCCAGAGGCTCGTCCAAAAGGAGGATCTTCGGGTGATTGATCAGCGTCCGGACCAGAGCTACCCTCTGGGCCATGCCGCCGGAAAGCTGTCCCGGATAATCGTCCCGGAATTCCTCCAGGCCGATGACCTTTAACATCCGCTCCACTTCTTCCTCGTTTCCCTTGAACTTATTCTGCATCCGCAGGCTGAAGGAAATATTTTTTTCCACTGTCAGCCATGGAAACAGGGTCGGCTTCTGGAATACCATGCCGCGGCTGGGATCCGGGCCGGTGATCTCCTCTCCGTTGACCATGAGCGTTCCCATGGTCGGCGGGATCAAGCCGGCGATCAGCCGGAGGATCGTGGACTTACCGCAGCCTGAGGTACCCACCAGGCTGATGAATTCTCCGTCATGCATGGTGAGATCGATATTTCCCAGGGCATTGGTAATCCCCTCTTTCTCCACCTTCGCAAAGCTTTTGGACACATGATTTAACTGTAAGGTCACTGTTTCTGCCATTATTTCACTACTCCTATCTGCCAGCGAAGCACATGCTTCTTGATCATAGCCAGAGCCTTGGTCACCGCTGTGAACACCAGACAGATCACAAACAGCGCCGCAAACATCTTGTCAAAGGCCGCCCAGGATTTTGCCCAGGTCATATACCAGCCAAGACCCGCTTTTACACCCATCATTTCCGCAATCATGATGGCGGTACAGGCCGTACTCATGGCCTGGGTCATTCCCTGGAGGATGCTGGGCATTGCATGGGGGATCGCCACCCGGAACACCAGCTGGCGCTCGCTGGCCCCCAGCGTCCTTGCCGCCTCAAAATAATCGCGGTCCACGTTGGAGATCCCAGTCATGGACGCCACTGTCACGGCAAACCAGGAGCCCAGAGCAATGATGAAGATCGAACCGCCGAACAGGTTCGCAGTCACCACCATGATGATCGGAATCCATGTGGAGGTGGGGATCGGTCCCAGGAATTTAATGATGGGATCCACCCAGTACCGGATCCTGGCGCTGTATCCGCAGGTGATCCCGGTCACAAGGCCCAGGGCCACACCGATGAAATATCCCAGAAACAGCAGTCTTAAGGTATACAGGGTACTGATCATCAGCATTTCCCGGTCGATCCAGGCAATGTTCATAATGCTGTTCAGACAGGGGACAAATGGTTGAGTCAGGATCCCGGTCTTCAAGGTAAGGTAATCGTAGACGGCCAGAAATAAAAACAGAACGGAATACAGCGGCGCGCGGTAGCGGACCTTCTGGAACCTGGCCCGGTTTCCAACTCGGAGGCCAAGGAGAGCGACTATCCAATATACCGCATAAATTCCCATAAGGATCAAAAGAAATACCAGATAAGTCATGGGATTTGCATTAGGGGAATGATCCGGGATGCACTGATATTCCCAGACTGCTGCACCGCCGCATAAAAGCGGAAATATCGTAATAAGAAGGTCCAGAAACCTCTGCAACGGTGTTTTTTCCTTTTCCTCCAGCTCCTGCAGCTGCTGTCTTGTGAGATTCTCGGTAATTTCCCGACTTCCAGGTTGTTCTTTAGATCCACTCATATCTCTACACTCCTTGCCAGATCATTGAAAATTCAATGAATCATCCATAAATTAACCTTGTTAATTTTAGCATAAATATGCAAAATGTCGACTTGAAAATTTCAATGATAATTTTATAACAAATAGTTTTTTTCTATATATTCCATCCGCTTTCCCTGCCATCTCCCGGTAAATCAGAAAAAAAGGGCGCCGCAGACTATATCTGCAACGCCCGGTATGTTTTTATACCTCCAGCTCCTCAAGGACCGCCTTCAGCGCCTCCTTTACGGAACCTTCCTTTAATACATTGTGGAGCCCGCTGTACTCTAAGAGCTTAAAGTAGCCCATGGAGCCTCCCGCCTGGCACAGCTTATAATAATCTGCCCATGCGGCCTTTCGGTCTGCCTTCATCTTGGTATAGAACTCGAAGGCGCCGATCTGGGCCATGGCGTAGTCCACATAATAGAAGGGATACAGGAAAATGTGCTGCTTCTGCATCCAGAATCCGCCGCCTGTAAGGAAGGCGTTTCCGTCATAATCCCTCCAGGGCATATAGACTTTCTCCAGCTCACTCCATACGGCTCTCCGCTCCATGGCCGTCATCTCCGGCTTTTCAAATACCCGGTGCTGGAATTCATCCACGCAGACCATATACGGGATCTTCATCAGAGCATCGGCTAAATGCTCCTTCCGGTACTGCTCCGCCTTATCTCCAAAGAAGCTTTCCATCCACGGATAGGTCCAAAGCTCCATGCCCATGGAGTGGATCTCATTGATCTCGCTGGTGCTGTGGCAGAGCTCCGGGGTCTTCTGGAATTTATCCGCCGTAAAGCCAGCAAAGGCATGGCCGGCCTCATGGGTCAGCACGTTCACATCCGCCTGGGTCCCGTTGAAGTTGGAGAAGATAAAGGGCGCATGGTACAGGGGAAGGGAGGTGCAGTAGCCGCCGACCCGTTTTCCTTTTTTGGTCTCCAGGTCAAACAGCTCGTGCTCCACCATAAAATCAAAGAATTCCCCGCTTTCCGGAGACAGCTCCCGGTACATTTCCTGGGCCTTTTTCACCATATAGTCCCGGTCTCCCACAGGAACCGGATTTCCCTGGGGACTGGAAATGGATTCGTCATAATAATGAAGGGTATCCACGCCCAGGGCCTTTCTCTGACGCTCATACAGCTTCACACAGGCGGGGACGATCACCTCCTGCACCTGGCGGCGGAATACCTTCAGATCCTCTGCGTTGTAATCGTATCTGCGGCGTTTATAATATCCCATCGGGATGAAGCTCTCAAAGCCCAGCTTCTGTGCCATTCCGGCTCTGAGCTGTACCAGACCGTCATAGATCTCGTCGATCTTCGGTGAGATCCCCTCAAACAGACGGGCCCAGGCCTCGAACGCTTCCTTCCGCTCCTGGCGGTCTGTGCTCTGCATATGCTTTAAAAGGCCGTAGGTGCTGCACATTTCCCCCCGGAATTCCACAGACGCACCGGCCACAGTTTTGGAATACAGGTTGGCTAACTCTGCTTCCTTTACCATATCGTCCACCACGGCCTCGCTGGAAAGGAGCTGTCCCACCTCCATATTCTGGATCAGGATGGAGCCGAATTCCTCCTCCATATCCTTCTTAAAGGGAGAATTTAAGATCACCGTTCCCATTTCCTTTACCAGGATCTCGTATTTCGGCATCCATGCGTGGAAATATCCCATCTCTGCCTCATAAAATTCATCCATCATATTGATGGTGTTCCGGATGTGGGCCAGCTGTCTGGCTGTGGAGACCTGGATATCCGTATTCACATAATCCATGTACGCCGCTTTAAACTCCCCAAAGTCTGCGGCATTTTTCAGAGCCTCTGTGACTGCTCTCATGTCTCCCAGTACCTTTTCCATATCCGGGCGGACATACTGAAGTTCAGAAAATTTTTCCATAGTTTCTGCTTCCCCTTTCTTTTTTCCCATATGAAACCTCCCTGCCAGGAGTTTTCTGTCTTTATTTTACTACAAAGACGGAGTTTCCGCAATCTGGGAGAGAAAGATTTCTGCCGGATCCCGCTCTCTTTCCAGCAGATGGGACGCTTTTTCCTACGAAAAAAAGAGGCCCGCAGGCCCCTTTTTTATTTCAGATATTCTGCCGCCACAAAAGCCATGGCTCTGGTGCAGAGCTTGATGTAACGCTCGTCCACCTGGAAACCGGGATTGTGCATGGGCACATCCCCTCCCGTTCCCACAAAGATCATACAGGACGGGGCCTCCTGGGCAAAGAACCCGAAGTCCTCGGCTCCCAGCATGGGATCCAGGTCTGTGACCAGCCACCCCTCCGGACGGCCGTCTCCCATGTTCTCATAAAGCCGGTCCGCATTGCTGCGGAAGGCCTGCTCCACGATCTTTGTAAACTCCACATCGTTGTAGACTGCCGGATATCCGGCCCGGAAGGCGATGTCGCAGGTTCCTCCCATGGATTCTGTGATCCCCTTTGCCAGGGTCTCGATCTGATGGCGCATCACGTCCCTGGATTCCCTGGATACGTTCCTCATCATCACGCCCAGGACTGCCTGGTCTGCAATGATGTTGGGCGCCGAACCGCCGTGGATGGTCCCCACGTTCAGCGTGGCCTGGGCCATGGGCGAAAGGTTTCTGGACGCGATCCCATGAAGGGCGGACACCACTGCCGACGCAATGTAAATGGCATCCACGCCTTCCTCCGGCATGGAGGAGTGGGCTGCCCGGCCATGGATCGTCAGCGTATAGCCGTCCGAATAGGAAGACAGGTACTTCTGCTTTAAATAAATGAGACCGCTGGCCCCGTTTTTCACATGAAGGGCAAAGCAGGCGTCCGGCTTCTCCTCCATCAGTCCTGCCTTTATCATCTCACGGCCGCCGCCGCCGTTTTCCTCTGCCGGCTGGAACACCAGCTTTACCTTTCCGTTCCAGCGCTCTCTGGTGCGGAAAAGAAGCTCTCCCACGGCCAGGAGATTGGCCGTATGGACGTCGTGGCCGCAGGCGTGCATGACCCCGGGGACCTGGGAACCAAAGGGAAGCCCTGTTTTTTCCTGGATCGGAAGGGCGTCCATATCGGCTCTCAGCATCAGGAACTTACCCGGGCGGCCGCTGTCGATGACAGCGATGATCCCCGGCTCCTGGGGGCTCTTTTCATAAGGGATCCCGATGCGGTCCAGCTCCCGCATCACCAGCCGGCTGGTTTTAAATTCCTGGAAGGACAGCTCCGGGCACTGATGGATTTCATGGCGCAGACGGAGGGTCTGCTCCTCCAGCTCATCCGACAGGCGGACCAGCTCTTCCTGTAAGGTTTCGTTATATTCCATATTTTCTGCCTCCTCTTAAAATCCGATGGCAGTTCCGATGAAGATGGAAGCGACCATGATCACAAACAGGATCGCATAGCAGGGCACCAGGAACTTCATCCACCGCTTAAAATCCACACCGGCCATGGCAAGACATGCCATAAGGTTTACGTTGGTGGGCAGGAACAGGTTTGTAAAGCCGTCTCCGTACTGGAGGGTGAGCACTGCCATCTGGCGGGTAACGCCCACCACATCGGCTAAGGGAGCCATGATCGGCATGGCAACCACAGTCTGGCCGGAGCCGGAGCCGATGAATACGTTAATGAACGCATTTGCAATGAACATTCCCACAGCCGCCATAGCGCTGCTTAAATGGCTTAAGGGGATGGAGATGTAATAAACGATGGAGTCCAGGACTCCCGCCTGGTTTAAAATAATGCTCATAATGGAGGCCAGGACCATGAATACCATAACGCCGCACATGGACTGGGTTCCCTTTACGAAGTTTTTCATGGTATCGTCCAGACTATATCCGGCCAGGATCCCTTCCACAAAGGCAACGGGAAGCATAATGGAGCCTAACTGGGTCATGCCCAGGCCCAGGGTCGGGCCGCCGGCAGCAAAAAAGATAAATGCGCCGAAGAAGATCGCCAGGATCGCCATTTCACGGCCGGAAAGAGGCTTATATGTATTTTCATACTCTCCGCTCTCCATGTCTTCCTCTCCGCCGAAATCCGCCTCGTATATGGCTGTATTTTTCTGGCAGCGCTTTGCCCACCATACCAGGTATGCGGAAACCACCGCCACATTGAGGATCGTTACGATGGTCCGGAGACCTGCGCCGGAATAAGGAACCAGGCCGGCGATCTCCTGTCCCATAACGCCAGTAAGGGGATTGATGGGGGAGGACATGAAGCCGGTGAAGGAGCCCAGGATCACAAGGCCAACGGCAAAGGTCCGGTCTGCCCGGAGCTTTCTGGCGATCAGAAGTCCCAGGGGAACGAACAGGATCACCGTGGAGATCATGGAGCCCACACAGCCTAAAAGGGCTGTGGCAAATACATAGATCGGAATGATCGCCAGGGCCTTATCCTTCAGCCGGTGGATCAGATTCCCCAGGGCCCGGTCCAGGACTCCTGTGGAGTTGACGATCCCCATCATGCCGCCCATGATGATCAGTGTTACGAACAGCTTTCCGAAGGAAGAATATACCGTATCTCCCACGGCCAGGATCACATCCACCGGGTTCAGATACGTTTTTTCCACCACCTCATAGGTGCCTGGAACTGCCATCTTTCCATCTCTCTGGTACGCTCCCGACGGGATCACAAACGACAGGATGTACACAGCCAGGTTTACGATGAGGATGATCTTCCACATGCTCATGGACTCTTTTTTCTTTTTGTCTGCCTGCATAAGTCTTTCTCCTTTTTTAGTAATATTTTATGATTATTTTATCTTCTTCCGTCATTTTTAACAAACAACGTTTTTGTCGCATGGCACAACTAAAAGAATCCATTCCAAAGAGATTCCTCTTCTCCGCATATTTTCTGTGAACACTTCACAAAGTCCATGGCTGCCTTTGTGATGTAGCTGCTCTTCAGATGAAGGACGGCCCCCAACAGTGTGACATCCGGATATCTCCATCTGAAAAATACCATCCCCCTTCTCTGCTCCGCCGTCAGATGGTCCAGATAGCCGGCAGGGACCAGCGTTGCCCCGATGCCCTCGGCACAGCACTCCAGCACCGTAAGGACGCTCTGGGATATGACAAAGATCTTCGGATCGAAGCCGTCCTCCCTGCAATACCGGTCAAACTGCTCCCCCATCCACGTATCTGCATCCATCCGCACAAAGGGACAGCCGGAAAAAGGACGCAGCGAGACGATCCCCTCTTCTTTAAAGCCTCGGATCTCCTCCGGAGACAGGCATTCCGCTGCCATGGGCTCCGGTACAGCCAGGACGGTCTCCTCCCGGGACAGCCGGTGGGACACCAGGGCCGGATCGTCCTCCATATGATATCCAAACATCAGATCCAGCTTTCCAAGCTTTAGATCCGCAACACAGCCCGCCAGGTTCTTTTCCTTCACGGTCACGCAGATCTCCGGATGAAGCCCTGAAAACTCCTTCATGATCCGCGGGATCAGGATGCTGCTGCGGAAATAGGAGACGCCCACCACCAGATTCCGGCTTTCCTGCCCCAGAACCGCGTCCAGCTCTGCCCGCATCTGCCGCTCATTGTCCAGGATCCGGCAGACGTGCCGGTACATACACTCTCCGGCCGGCGTAAGGCTCATGGGCGTTTCCCGGTTGAACAGCCGGGTATTATACTCCTTTTCCATTTTGTCGATCTGCTTGCTGAGGGCCTGCTGGGTCATAAAAAGCTTTCTGGCCGCCTTTGTGAAGTTTAACTCCTCCGCTGCTGCTGCAAAATATCTGTAATTATCAAAATTCAACTGCCGCCTCCTAACAGGTAAACGCGATCCCGCTTCTTTTTAAAAACTGCTTTACGCTCTCATCCCATTCCCGCTCCAGGGTCCGGTCCATGGTGAAAACGTTCATGGATGTGCCCGTAACACAGGTCATTTCCTGGTTTTCATACTGGATGTTGATATAAAGGCCGCCTGCCTGCTCCGGCAGGATCCCCGGAGCATGGGCCTGTACGAACCGGCTCCTGGCCTCCTCCGACAGGCAGAGGACGATGCGGAAGGTCTCCGGCAGACGCTTTCCCCGGATCAGGGAAAAGCATACGGGCTTTATGGTCCTCCAGGAGGAAAACTCACCGATCTTCCCCTCCTCCTGCTCCTCTCCTGTATAGTAGCCCCGGCGCACCCGGCCGTCGATGGTGAACCGGTTGAAGGTGACGATGTCCGCCTCCCTTAAAAGAAATTGATCGAACAGCTCTCCGATAAAAAGCCCCGAGGTAAATTTCTTCTGTTCCTCGATCCGCAATGCGATCATACCTGTTCCTCCCCGGCACATACCGTCTCAAAGATCTCAAAAAAATCCGCCGTCACAGCCGGGCTCCCAGTGACCGTAAGCCCCTGCCACAGCTCCTCGTCCCCGGTCAGGGGGTGTTCCGCCTGGAACGCCTGGTAGGAGCTGTAAAAGGCAGCGCTTCTCTTTTCCCGTATCATCTGCTCCTTGCGGACTCTGGTGGCAGCCTCATCGTAATCGTTTTCGCACCTCAGGATGTAATATTTCCCTCCGTCCTCCACCACCGGGCTCACCTCTCCGGATGCCATGGAAAAGGCCGTCTTTTCATACTCCTCTCCCATGAGGCCGTACCAGAGCTGTTTTTTTATCTCCGGATCCTCTGAATATTCCTTGGCTGCGGCAAAAAAATCCATTCCCTCCTCCTGGATCTTTGAACGGATCTCTTCTGCCCGGGTCCTGTCGGAAACCTGGATCTGGGCCACGGAGATCACCTTGGCCTCGCTGTCGCTGACCTCCAGGTTCATATCCCCTGTAATGGTCTCCACCAGCTTTTCCGCCGTCCAGTAATCCGTATACAAGGCCTCCGCTTTTTCCTCTGTCAGCCCGAACTCCTCTGCCTGGACAGAGCCCAGAGCGTCCATATACTGGCCGGCCGCTGTTTTGGCCAGCTCCTTTTCCCGGCTGGAAAGGGTGATCTCCTTCTCCCGGGCCATGAGGCTCATGACCTTCAACTCCTTTAAAAAATCATGGATCTGGCCTGTGAGGACCGTCTCAAAGGCCGTTCCGCCGCCGTCCACCTCTGCGGTCCAGATCTCCTCTGAATATACGTTTTCGTAGCGGAGCCGCTCCGTGGTCAGGATCACCATGGTCTCCGCCTTTCCGTATTCCTTTTCTCCTTTTCCGGAATACAGCGTTTCCACTGCGCCGCAGCCCCCTAAGCATACGGCTGCCGCCATGGCCGCCATGGAGACAGCCGCCCGGCATATCCACGCGCTTTTCCGTTTTTTCATCTTCTTTTCCATTATTTCCGCTCCACCAACAGCTTTAATATCTTCAACGGCCCCTGGTTTCCATTGGAATCCGCCAGAAATCTGGCGGCGGCCCGGGTCTCCGGCCGTCCATTGGCCACTGCAAAGCTGTAATACGCCTGGTTTAACATCTCGATATCATTTAACTGGTCGCCGAATACCATGGTCTCTTCAGGACGGATCATGAGGCTTTCCTGGAGAAGCTTCACCGCCGCGCCCTTACTGACTCCCGGATCCATGGTATCCAGCCACTGCTCTCCCGCCAGGGTCACTTTAAGCTTCGTTCCGTATTTTTCCTTAAACCCGTCCGCCCGGCTTCCCAGGCCCTCCATACGGCAGCCGGCGATCTTCACAATGGGCTCAGCAAGGGTCCTCAGATCCTCCAGCTTCCTTAAGCGGAAATGATATCCGTTTAACATCCACTGGAGAAACTCCGGATTCCTGGAATCCGTATAGGCGCAGTCCGCACAGTCCACTAAAACGTCCAGACCGGCGGCTTTCATATCGGCGATCACGTCCATAGCCAGCTCCTGCTTATACCGGGTCAGAAAAAGCTCCCTGCCATAGCAGCCCAGATACGCCCCGTTGTCCCCGATGTAAAAGATCTTATCCTTTATTGGATCAAAAATATATTCAATGCTGGCTGAATGACGGCCACTGGCAGCCGCAAAATAGATCCCCTGGCTCTTAAGCTTCAGGATCACCTCGTAAAGCTCCGGGTCCAGCCGGCTTCCCCCATCCTCTGTGAGGGTCCCGTCTATGTCTGATACGATCAGTCTGATCATCTTCGGCACTCCTTAAATTCCGTTTAATTCCTTCAGTTCCTGATACAGCCTGCTCACAGGAAGTCCCATGACATTGGCATAGGAGCCCTTAAGCCCCTTGATATACCTGGCAAAAAAGCCCTGGACGCCGTAGGCCCCGGCCTTGTCCATGGGTTCCTCGGACATGGCGTACTGGAAGATCTCCTCCTCTGTCAGAGGATACACCTCCACATCGGTCTTGTCGAAAAAGACCCTGGAACAGTCGTTTCCGTCTTCTCCCTTAAGGATCACACAGACGCCCGTGTACACCTGGTGGACCCGGCCGGACAGCATCCCGATCATCTCACGGGCCTCTTCGTGGGTCTTTGGCTTTCCCAGGATCTTCCCATCTATGGCCACCACCGTGTCGGAGCCGATGACAGTCTCCCCGGCCTTCCTCCCGGCTGCCACATCGGCCGCCTTCTGGGACGCCAGCTCCATGACCACCTCCGACGGCACGCTGGAAGTGACCCGTTCCACCACGTGGCTCACCACGATCTCCGGCTGGATCCCGATCTGCAAAAGCAGCTCATTCCTTCTGGGAGACGCCGATGCCAGAACTACATTCTTTATTTCCATTTTCTGCTTCCTTTCTAAGAAAAGAGGCTGCCAACTGCTAAAAAGCCTTCAGCCGCCTCTTTTCCTCTACGGATCTTCCAGGTCCAGGATGCCCGAAAAGCATTTCCGGGACCTGCTTCCGTATTTAGAATTCAAATTTTTCTTCCAGATATGCCTTTAACTCTGCAATGGGTACCCGTACCTGCTCCATGGTATCCCGGTCGCGGACCGTAACGGCTCCGTCAGTTTCAGAATCAAAGTCATAGGTCACGCAGAACGGAGTTCCGATCTCGTCCTGTCTTCTGTAACGTTTTCCGATGTTTCCTCTGTCGTCAAACTCACAGTTATAATATTTGGAAAGCTCTGCGTACACCTTCTCTGCACCCTCGTTGAGCTTTTTGGATAAGGGCAGCACGCCCACCTTCACCGGAGCGATGGCCGGATGGAAGTGGAGAACGGTCCTTACGTCGCCTTCGCCGATCTCTTCCTCATCATATGCGGAGCATAAGAAGGCCAGCGTCACACGATCAGCTCCCAGAGACGGCTCGATCACATATGGGATATATTTCTCACTGCTCTCGTCGTCAAAATACGTCATATCCTGACCGGAGGTGTTCTGGTGCTGGGTCAGGTCATAGTCGGTACGGTCTGCAATTCCCCAGAGCTCGCCCCAGCCGAAGGGGAATAAAAATTCCAGGTCTGTGGTGGCCTTGCTGTAAAAGCAGAGCTCCTCTGCGGAATGGTCCCGGGCTCTCAGCTCGTCGTCTTTAATGCCTAAATTCCGCAGCCAGTCGATACAGAACTGCTTCCAGTAGGAGAACCACTCCAGATCCGTTCCCGGCTTACAGAAAAATTCCAGCTCCATCTGCTCAAACTCTCTGGTACGGAAGGTGAAGTTTCCGGGAGTGATCTCGTTACGGAAGGACTTGCCGATCTGGCCGATACCAAAGGGAAGCTTCTTTCTGGAGGTTCTCTGGACGTTCTTGAAGTTTACGAAAATACCCTGTGCCGTTTCCGGACGGAGATATACCGTATTCTTGGCGTCCTCGGTCACGCCCTGGAAGGTCTTGAACATTAAGTTAAACTGGCGGATGTCGGTAAAATCGTGCTTTCCGCAGCTGGGACAGCAGATGTTGTTGTCGTCGATATACTTCTTCATCTCTTCCTGGGTCCAGCCGTCGATCCCTGTCTCCGGCTCGATGCCCTTTTCCGCCATATAGTCCTCGATCAGCTTATCGGCGCGGAAACGCTCCTTACATGCCTTACAGTCCATAAGGGGGTCGGAGAAACCGCCCAGATGGCCGGAAGCCACCCATGTCTGGGAATTCATTAAGATGGCGCAGTCCACACCCACGTTATAGGGGCTTTCCTGGATGAATTTTTTCCACCAGGCCCGCTTTACATTGTTCTTAAGCTCTACGCCCAGGTTGCCGTAATCCCATGTATTGGCAAGGCCTCCGTAAATCTCGGATCCCGGGTAAACAAAGCCTCTGGATTTCGCAAGCGCTACGATCTTTTCCATTGTCTTTTCCATATCGTCTCTCCTCTTCATTCTGTTTTCAGGACAGCGCCCTGTATGTTCCTTATTTAAAAATTATATAGGACACGCCTCCGTCCGGGGTTCTGGCCCCGTTTTCTCCCGTCAGCGTCACTCCGTCGGAAATGTACTGGATGGCTCCGTCGGTCTCTAAAAGCGCCGGGCCCTCGACCACGGCCACATGGAGCTTTGATTTTTTCTTGACCTGGTCCGCCGGTACGGCCGTTCCCTTTTCCTTTCCTGCCGCAGCCGTCAGGGATACGTCCCCAAGCTCTGCTTCTTCCATGGAAAGGATGGACAGGGCCTTTACCTGGACTCCGCTCTCCTCATCCGGATACGCGGCCATAAATTCCATATAGGCCGCCGGAGAAGAAAAGTCTATGAGCAGGGAGGCAGTCCCGTCTGCCAGGGTACACGTATTTAACGCCGCTGGGGCCTTCTCTTTGTCCCCGGCTGTGCTGGCCGCGTCCTGGTTGAAGGCTGCCAGGTTTTCTTCCACAAAGGCCTTTAATCCTTCTTCTGTGTAATAGTCCTTCTCGTATGTCTCTATGGCAGCGCTGGTGACCTGGCCGCTGCCGGTGATATACAGGCTGTCCTCTGTGGGTTCAAAGGCCTGCGCCGGACCACGGGTACAGGCCGCCGTACAAAATACGGCAAGCCCCGTCAGGGCACAGAGACATGTATTTCTGATTCGGTTCATGGATCTTTCAGACCTCCTGAGTTGTTCCAGGCCCCATGGCATGGATCTTTGCCGGAGCCCCGCAGCTTGGTGCTTACGTAGCATTATCCATTACTGCGTTCAAAATGTCAAGGGAATGGAACGTTTTATCAATAAATCTTTCCTTGTTCTGCTCCACGCACCGGACGAATTCTCCCAGTACCTGGTCCGTCAGGGTGAACGTATACAGACTCTCCACCGGAGCGGCCAGGACGTACTGCCAGGCGTACAGGGTGGAATCATTGAGACGGCCCAGGGGAAGCTCCCGGTATTCTCCATTGATCTCCATGAGCTTCAGCTCATATACGGGCTTTACCAGACGGTTGGGGACCGACGGCTTTAAAAGAGCCCGCAGGGACTGGTATAAAAGCCGCAGCGTCTCCGTGGCATCTATATTTTCCCTTCCATAATAATCGGCCATCTCCAGGAAATAGGAGCCATAGCAGGCTGCCTCCATATCCCCGGCGATCTCCCGAAAATAATTTTCCACCTCCGCACCCGCCAGGGTATAGGCGTCTCGACCCTCGTACAGCAGAAACTTTCCAAATACAAAGGGGGCCGCCGCTGCCATAAGCTGGTTCCCAGGCCGTCTCACTCCCCTGGCAAAGGCGGTGATCTTTCCCCGTCCGCAGGTCAGGATCACCAGCCTCCGGTCATATTCCCCCACCGGAGCGGCCATCAGGACCATTCCGGTGACACTTATCTGTTCCCTCATGACAATTTAGATATCCCTTGGGTTATACCCGTAATTCTTCATATAAAGCTCGCTGTCCCGCCATTCCCTGCGGACCTTGACCCAGAGCTGCAGGTTGACCTTGGCGTCCATCAGGTTCTCGATCTCGATCCGGGCAGCGGTGCCGATCTTTTTCAGCATGGAACCGCCCTTGCCGATGACGATCCCCTTGTGGGACTCCCGTTCACAGACAATGGTAGCCTCTATATCAAAGATCCCGTTGTTCCGCTCTTCCATGCGCTCGATGACCACGGCGATCCCATGGGGGATCTCGTCGGACATGAGCCGCAGCGCCTTCTCCCGGATCAGCTCTGCGGCGATCTGGCGCATGGGCTGGTCTGTGACCGTATCCTCGTCATAATACTGGGGGCCCTCCGGCAGATACTGGAACAGGGTGCGGATCAAGGTATCGGTGTTGGTCTTTCTCATGGCCGATACGGGGATGATCTCCTTAAACCGGTACACATCCTTATAGGTGTCCATGGTCTTTATGATCTCATCCTTTTTTACGGTATCGATCTTGTTGATCACCAGGATCACCGGCGTTTTCACTTTGTTCAGCACCTTTAAGATGTGCTGCTCTCCGGCTCCTATGTAGGTCCCCGGCTCCACCAGCCACAGGATCACGTCCACCTCTTTTAAGGTATGCTCGGCGACGCTTACCATATATTCTCCCAGCTTGTTTTTCGCCTTGTGGATCCCCGGCGTATCCAGGAAAATGATCTGGCCCCGGTCATCGGTGTAGACCGTCTGGATCCGGTTCCTGGTGGTCTGGGGCTTTTCTGAGGTAATGGCGATCTTCTGGCCGATCAGATGGTTCATCAGCGTGGATTTTCCCACATTGGGCCGCCCGATCAGGGTCACAAAGCCGGATTTATATTTTTTGTTCATTCAATTCCTCCCATAAGGCGCCGGAGGGCGGGCATTACTGCCCGTCTTCTGACGCCGTTCCGTTATACAGAGGCTGGATGGCACCGAACATGGCCGCATCCGCCTTGATCTTTTCTTCATTTCCAATGGCACAGAGAGCGCCGGTCTTTAAAACCTCCCGCACGATACCGGAAAGGGCCCGCACATCCTCCACTCTGGCGTTTAAGATCTCATCCCTCTCCTTCTGGACCATCTCGTCCGTCAGTCCGGAATACCAGGCGGCCAGGCCCCTGGCTCCCTTCTGGGACGGCGTCAGCGGCGTATCCAGCTCGCTGATGGTACCGATCACATATTTTGTCATGTCTCTCTCGTCGGCGTCGAAATGTTCCAGATACTCGGGGATCCCCTCGTAAATGTCGTTGGTCTCCTTCATATTGGGATCCCGGTACGATACGAAATACCCGTCCCCGGACCGGGTGATGGCGCTCATGCAGCCATAGGCGCCGCCCTTGACACGGAGATTGATCCAGAGATAATCGTAATTTAATGCCACCTTAAGGAGACGGAGCACTCCGGTATACGGATAGCCGCTGCCCGCAAAGCTGCCGCACCGGGCCACATAATTGACCTTGGAGGAGGAGGTAAAGCCCTCGTTCCGGCGGATCCCCGGCGCCTTCACTGCATACGTCTTTTTCTCACCCTCCGGCAATGCCTGGGAAAGCTTCTTCATGGCTTCCGGAAGGAAGGAAAAGCCCTGGTCGTCCGCCGTGTAGCTGACCGTCATGTTGTCCCTTGTAAAAAGGGCCCCCATGACTCTCTTAAGGCCTGCGATGATCTCTCCCTTTTTACTGTCAAACTCCCGTACCCACTGCTCCACAGACTGGAAATAATCGATGCCGGCTGTGATCTCGTTGTAGTAGGAAACGTCCGAAAAATAGGAGGTGGCCCTGGAGACAGCGGCCGTATGGCCGGAACTCATGAGCCGCATCTGGCTCTTGGATCTCACCTCGTTTAAGATCTCCCGCAGCCGTTTTTCATCCTCCAGAATGGATTCCGTAAGGATCTCTTTTAATATCTCAAAGCCAAAGTCCAGTTTCTCATAAAGCACCCGGACGCTGGCCGCAAACAGTCCTGTAAAGCCGCCGTTTTTAAGATCCGGGAAGGCGGTCACAGAAAAGCTCACGCCGCCGCTGTTTAAAAAGATCTCGCTGCTCAGATCCCCGTAGGTATGGCGGGCGGTATCCACATAGCCCAGAACAGCCTTTAAAAGCCCCACATAGGGCAGATCCTGTACCGGAACGCGGCTGGTATCAAAAAGCACCTTTAGATATCCGATGCCGGAAGTAAACGTATCGTGGCGGACCACTGTGATCCCATCCACCTCCGTCTCAGAAAAGATCAGCTTCGCCGCCTCCGGCTCCATATCCGACCGGCCAAGAAGGGGGATCAGCTCCAGCTCCTCCTTTGTGGAGGGCGTATCCTGGTATTCCTTTAATTCCTTCGTCTGCCGCACCAGGTCCAGGATCTCGTCGTGGGAAAGCCCCGCCTTATATTCTGCCAGCTTTTCTGCCGTTTCCGCCTCCAGTCTGGCGGTCATGTTCCGCTCCGGGCTTAAGATCACCAGTGCCTCATAGGGATTATCCAGAAGATATTTCTTTATGAGTCCCTCAAAATATCCGTTTCCCGCTCCCTCTTTCAGGGCCTTGAAGGTCTCCTCATACTCCAGATGCATCATGGGATCGCCGCCGTAAAGCCAGCTGTCCAGACACTGGAGGCCGTACATGAGGCCCTTGGGTGCAGACCCGAAATCTGCCTCCCTGTACTGGAATTCATACAGGTTGATGCCGGCCCGCAGGCTCTTTTCATCCAGGCCTCCCAGGGCCAGCTTCCGCAGGGTCCCCTTGACCACCGCCAGGAATTCTCCTTTCTGGTCTTTTCTGGCGTTCTTGGCCGCCACAGTGAAATACGGCTGGAGGATCCCGTTGTCATAGCCGCCCATGATGTCGTCGCCGATCCCCGCGTCCAGAAGCGCCTTCTTTAAGGGCGCCGCCGGAGCGTCCAGGAGCACATACTCCAGTACCTGGAAAGCAATATATTCCCGGGGGGAAAGCTCGTTTCCGGCCTGGGTGCTTAAGGAAAGGTAAACCGCGTTCTCCACGTCGTCGGTTTCTGACACAGAGTAAAAATACTCCTGCTCCACCGGCTCCTTAAAGGCCTTCTGGATCTGGATCTCAGAATCTACCTCTTCTCTCTCGTATTTTCCCAGGTATTCCCGGTCCAGCCACTCCAGCTTTTCCGCCATGTCCATGTCGCCGTAAAGGTAGATGAAGCTGTTGGAGGGGTGGTAATATTTTTTATAGAAGGCCAGGTAGTCCTCGTAGGTCAGGTTCACGATGGCCTCGGGATCGCCGCCGGACTCAAATCCATAGCAGGTGTCCGGGAACATGGCAGCCTTGGTATACCGGTCCAGAAGACTTTCGGGCGAGGAAAATTCTCCCTTCATCTCATTGTAAACCACTCCGTTGTAGGTCAGCTCACCGTCCGGCTCTGAAAGCTCGTAATGCCAGCCCTCCTGCATGAAGATCTTTTTCTCTTTTCCGATCCTGGGATTTAAGACTGCATCCATATAGACGTCCATCAGGTTCTGGAAATCCCTGTCGTTGCAGCTGGCAATGGGATACACAGTCTTGTCCGGATAGGTCATGGCGTTTAAAAACGTGTTCATGGAGCCCTTCACCAGTTCCACAAAGGGGTCCTTCACCGGGAATTTTTCTGAACCGCAGAGGACGCTGTGCTCCAGGATATGGGGAACGCCTGTGCTGTCTCCCGGCGGTGTGCGGAAGCCCACGCAGAACACCTTGTTTTCGTCGTCGGTGCTCATGAGGAACAGTCTGGCTCCCGTTTTTTTATGCTCTAAGACGAAGCCCTCTGAATTCAGTTCCCGGATCTCTCTTGCATCCAGGACTCTGTATGCGGACAGGCTTCCGATCTCCTTACGCTGACTGTGCATATTGATTTCTTCCTTTCTATTACGATTACGATTGAAGATATAGGGGGAGGGGATTTCCAGGATGGAAAACTGGACCGGCGATGACGATACAGGGCGGGTCTCAAGGCCGGAACCCCCTCTGCAGGCAAGCCTGCGCCGGGGCTTTCCGGGGGGGACTGGCCCGGCGATGACGATACAGGGCTGCTGCGCGCGTACGCGCTCCACAGCCCTTCCAGAACATTCATAATCCGCTCATTTTTCTCCGAAAAATGGCTCCTTATTCATGTTCTGGGCGGGTCTCAAGGCCGGAACCCCCTCTGCAGGCAAGCCTGCGCCAGGGCTTTCCGGCCTTGATCCCCTTGTATCTACATATTTCCCACAAATTTATCTTTTAGGATTGCGAAGCATTCCCGGACGGAGAAGTGTAAAAACAGCACCGGGTCGGATTTGGCGGCGATGCCGGTGATGCCGGGGATGCCGGTCTTTCTGGCTATGGCCTTGGCCCGGAGTACGTGGAAGTTGCTGGTTATGATCCCCACGTGGATGGATACCTCCTCGTCGGGAGGGGACAGATAGCCCGACGCTGCCATCACGTCCCGGATGGTCTGGCGTCTTTTTGCTTCCCGTTCCTGGATCAGGAGCTTGCTGTATACCAGGTTTTCGTAGGTGCTGGCAGACTGCTCCTCCAGAAGCATCTGGGATTCGGGGATGCCGTGGGCCTTGAGATATTCGTACATGGCCTCCGCCTCTGTCATCTCCTCGCCTGCCCCTTGACCGCCGGACAGCACCAGAACGGTGTTTGGATGGACCCTGGCGTATTCCAGGGCTTTTTCCAGACGGTACTCCAGGGTTCTGCTCAGAGCCTTTCCCCGCACCTGTGCGCCCAGGACGATGACGTAATCGGCGCTCTGCTTATCCAGGGAAAAGAAGTTGACCCCCATGGCGATCTCCACACACACAAAGACCACAAAAATGGCAGTCAGGGCCGTCACCGCCGAAACCTCCAGGCGCAGCGAGATCCGGTCCCGGAACCTGTCGTAAAAGTGTACCACCGTCGCAATGATAAAAAGACAGGCGGACAGCACCAGCCAGATCGGTGCGAAGGAGGTGGACGGCCCGGAATAGCAGACGATCACCCCGTAATATGCCAGGCAGAATACGCCAAAAAACCAAAATAGAAATTCCATGGCCCCGCTCCCTTCCCCTTAGTCTTCTCTTTTTCTTAAGATATCATACGGCTCTGCCTGGCCGTCCAGGTCGATGAAGAGCACCTGCTGCGGATGGGGAGCGCTTTCCTGGCTTTCCCCGTCTTCCCGGAAGATCCCCTTCACCGTCACCTCCACGTTCCGGCCGTCGGGCTTCATGATCTCAATGGTCTCTCCCACGGAAAACTTGTTCTTCTGCTCGATCCGCCCAAAGCCGCGTCCATCCGTTTCCTCCACAGTCCCCAGATAGGTATAGTTTTTCACATAGGTGCTGCTGTCATAGATCTGGGTGTCGCTTCCAGGCTTTCCGAAATAAAAGCCCGTGGTAAATTCCCGGTAGGTGCATTTTCCGATCTCCTCCCGGTACCACTCCAGATTTTCCCGGTATTTCTCCGGACTTTCCAGATAATCATCGATGGCCTTCCGGTATGTCCTGGCCACGGTGGCCACATACAGGGCCGTTTTCATGCGCCCCTCGATCTTAAAGCTGTCGATGCCGGCTTCGATCATCTCCGGAACGTGCTCGATCATACAGAGATCCTTGGAGTTAAAAATAAAGGTTCCCCTGTCGTTTTCATAGACCGGCATGTATTCGCCGGGCCGGGTCTCCTCCACCACTGAATACTTCCACCGGCAGGGATGGGTACAGGCTCCCTGGTTGGCGTCCCGGCCGGTAAAATAATTGCTTAAAAGGCACCTTCCGGAATAGGAGATGCACATGGCCCCGTGAATAAAGCTTTCGATCTCCATATCCTCGGGGATATGGTCCCGGATCTCCCGGATCTCCTTTAAGGAAAGCTCCCTGGCCGATACCACACGCTTCGCTCCCAGCCCATACCAGAACTGGTAGGTCCCGTAGTTGGTATTATTGGCCTGGGTACTGATGTGGATCTCCATCTCCGGCAGGATCCGCTTTGCAGTCATAAACACGCCTGGATCGGAAATGATCAGAGCGTCCGGGCCGATCTCCCCCAGCTCTTTAAAATATTCCTCCACTCCCGGAAGATCGTCGTTATGGGCGAAGATATTGGCTGTGATGTACACCTTCACGCCCCGCTCATGGGCAAAGGCGATCCCTTCCCGGATCTCTTCATTTGTAAAATTTTTAGCCTTCGCCCGGAGTCCAAAGGCCTCGCCTCCAAGATAAACGGCGTCGGCTCCATAGATCACAGCAGTCTTTAATACATCCAGGCTTCCCGCCGGGATCAAAAGCTCAGTCTTTCTCATGAGTCTTCCCTTTCTTTCCGGACGCTTAGGGCCACCCCGTCCCCGATGGGGAGGATGGCGGTCTCCAGATTTTTCATATGTTTTAAAGTATAAAGGTATTCCCGCATCCGGACATGGATGGTCCGGTCCCGGCGCTCCACCGCGTACCTGGACTCCACAATGGTCCCATCCTGGAGCACATTGTCGGACATTAAAAGTCCGCCGGGGGCCAGAAGTCTTAAGGCGTCCGGCAGCCAGTGGACGTACTGGCCCTTGGCCGCATCCATGAAGATAAAATCAAAGGAGCCGGAAAGGGATCCCAGGATCTCTCCCGCGTCCCCCTCCAGCAGCGTGATCTTTTCCTCCATCCCCGCCCTTTTAAAGTTTTCACGGGCAATGGGAATGCGCTTTTCGTATTTTTCTATGGTGGTAATGTGTGCCGTTTCCGGCATGGACCGGGCCATTAAAAGAGCCGAATAGCCCACAGCCGTTCCCACCTCCAGGATCCGCTCCGGCTTCTTTAAAGCGAGCATGGTCTTTATAAGAGCCGCCGTCTCCCGCCGGACGATGGGCACGCCGGACCGGACCGCCTCCCTGGCGATCCCGTCGCACAGCTCCCCGTCTCCTGGATCCAGGGAATTGATATAATCTGTGATCCTGCTGTCAGTGATCATTACTCCTTTTTCGTCTCCTCGTCCAAAATATTGATGATCTCCTTGGAGCTCTGGGAGGTATTCAGGGAAAAGCTTCCCTTTTTCACCTCATAATCGTAGCATTTTGCCTGGATGGAAAAGGCCACATGGTCCCGGATCAGACCGGCATCCTCCAGGAGCTTTCCCACGTCCGCCACCGACTCTGTACCGTCCAGGGTCACAGTCTTTTCCGTCCCCGGGAGTGCTTCCATTCCCGGGGCATAGAAAATATCATGGCCGAATTCATACGTTTTTCTGACGCCCAGCACCAGAAGCACCAGCACCAGGGCGTAAAACACAAGGCGGCCGGAAATGCCGATGACAGCCAGGCTGATCTTATTGATTTCCTTTGTCAGTTTGCTCATACGGCTCCTTTGTCCCGTCCTTTGGGACGGTCGTTATACTTCCATGATGATCGGAAGGATCATCGGGTTTCTCTTGATCCGCTTCCATAAGAAATCGCTTAAGCTGTCGCGGATGATGTTCTTGATCTTGCCCCAGTCGGAAACGTGCCGCTCCAGGCAGTCAGCCACGGCATGGTCCACAATGGCCTGGGCCTCCTCCATCAGGTCCTCAGACTCCCGCACATAAACGAAGCCCCTGGACACGATATCCGGTCCGGAAAGCAGCTGGTTGGAGTATTTCTCCAGGGTCAGCACCACGATGATGATCCCGTTCTGGGCCAGGTTCTGGCGGTCTCTTAAAACGATGTTTCCCACATCTCCCACTCCAAGGCCGTCCACCAGGACACCGCCGGACTGGACATGGTCGATGACCTGGGCGCTCTCCTCGCCGATCTCCAGCACATCGCCCGTATGGAGCATCATGATGTTTTCCTTGGGGATCCCCAGGGATTCTGCCAGCTCCTTCTGGGCCATCCTGTGGCGGAATTCACCATGGATGGGGATGGCATATTTGGGATGCACCAGGGAATAGATCAGCTTGATCTCCTCCTGGCAGGCATGGCCCGATACATGGGTATCCTGGGAAATCACCTTTGCGCCCTTCATGGAAAGCTCGTTGATGACCCTTGCCACTGCCTTTTCATTTCCCGGAATGGGTGTGGAGCTTAAGATCACCACGTCTCTCGGCGTGATGGATACCTTCCGGTGCAGGGAAGAGGCCATTCTGGATAAGGCCGCCATGGACTCTCCCTGGCTTCCTGTAGTGATGAGCACCGTATCCTCTTCCTTATAATTCTTTAACTGCTCGATATCGATGAGTGTGCCGTCGGGGATGTTGATATATCCCAGCTCCTGGGCCGTCCCGATGACGTTCACCATGCTGCGGCCCTCGATGACCACCTTTCTTCCGTACTTGCAGGCTGAGTTGATGACCTGCTGCACTCGGTCCACGTTGGAAGCGAAGGTCGCCACGATGATCCGGTTCTGGGTGTGCTCTGCAAAGATCGCGTCAAAGGTCTTTCCCACAGTCCGCTCGGACATGGTGAAGCCCTTTCTGATGGCGTTGGTGGAATCGCACATAAGGGCTAAAACGCCCTTTTTCCCCAGCTCCGCCAGCCTCTGGAGATCTGTCACGTCTCCAAATACAGGTGTATAGTCGATCTTAAAGTCTCCGGTATTTAAAAGGATGCCTGCCGGCGTAAATACTGCCAGGGCTGCGGCGTCCTCGATGCTGTGGTTCATCTTGATAAATTCCACACGGAAGCAGCCCAGGTTCACGGACTGGCCGTGCTTTACCACCTTGCGCTTCACGTTTTTCAGCATATTGTGTTCTTTTAATTTATGGTCAATGAGCCCCATGGTCAGTTTTGTCCCGTAGACCGGAGCGTTGACCATTTTAAGCACATAGGGGATGGCTCCGATATGGTCCTCGTGTCCATGGGTGATCACAAAGCCCTTTACTTTGTCAATATTGTCCGTCAGATACGTCACGTCCGGGATCACCAGGTCAATGCCCAGCATATCATCGCTGGGGAAAGCCAGGCCGCAGTCCATGACGATGATGCTGTCCTCATATTCGATGGCAGTCATGTTCATTCCGATCTGCTCCAGACCTCCCAGGGGGATGATCTTTACTTTGCAGTTCTTATTGTCTTTGTTTGCGTTCTTCAAGTTTTAACCTCCATTGCGTTCTGCGCTTTTCTTCTGCACGCGCTGCAAAGGCCATACAGCTTTACCTCATGGTCCGTAACCTCAAAGCCCAGACTCTCGAACACCTGCTTTTCCAAAGTGTCCAGAAGATCCGTCTCCAGGGAATACACCTTCCCGCACTGGGTACAGATGGCATGGTGATGGCGGTGGCCCGATCCCGTCTCTTCTCCGTTCAGCTCATACCGGGCGAAACCGTCGTCAAAGGTGACCTTTTCGATCACATGCAGTTCCAGAAGGACCTGTACGGTCCTGTATATGGTTGCAAGCCCGATCTCCGGGCTTTCCTCTTTTGCCAGGTCATAGATCTCCTCCACCGTCAGGTGCTCGTCCCCGTGGGCGCTCAGGATATTTAAGACCATGAGCCGCTGGCTGGTAACCTTAAGCCCCTTTTCCCGCAAAAGATCCTTTACCTTTTCTTCGTTCATGAAATAACTTCCTATTCCTTTGTCTCAATGTCCACGTCATCCAGAAGCTCCTCAAAGATCTTCATAAGGCCCTCTAGCTCCGCTTCATCCTCCACAAATTCATAAAGAGCGTCGGCCTCTCCCTCCCTGGACATATCCTTTAAGATATAGCAGTCGGCCTCTTCCTCCTCATCCTCGGCGTCCGTCACCAGCAGATAATCTGATCCGTTTAATTTTGTCTCTTCCAGCACGTAAAATTCCAGGGTCTGCTCGTCGTCCACCAGCGTGATCTTTCTTTCTTCCATTTTTTCTCTCCTATTTCGTAACGGTCCGGCCATGGTGATCCAGGTAACCCTGGAGGATCAGACAGGCAGCCACCTTGTCGATGACGGCTTTCCTGTTCTCTCTCCGTACCCCGGATTCCATCAGGACCTTTTCTGCAGCAACTGTCGTAAGGCGCTCATCCCAGAGCGTCACCAGAAGCCCGGTCCGGCGCTCCAGCATCTCTTTAAATTCCTTTGTTTTCTCCACCCGGTCTCCCTCGGTATTGTTCATATTTTTCGGGAGTCCCAGCACGATCTCCTCCACGCCGTATTCCTTTATGATCTCCTCGATCCTGGCGCAGGTCTTTCTCAGCTTATTCTCATCTTTCCGTTCGATGGTCTCCAGTCCCTGGGCCGTTAAAAGCAGCTCATCGCTTACGGCCACCCCCACGGTCCTGGATCCGAAATCAAGTCCAAGTATCCTCATTTTCTCCACGCCAAAATCAGCTGGCCTCATATCCCCCAACTGTTCTGCCGCTTTCCCCCTATGGTTCTTTTCTGGCTTCCGCCATTTTGTCTATTTCAGTCTCGTATTGATGTAATTTTCCATCAATTCCTCTAAGATCTCGTCCCGCTCCACCTTCATGATCAGGCTTCTGGCGCTTTTATGACTGGTGATATACGTCGGATCTCCAGACATGATATAGCCTACGATCTGGTTGATGGGGTTATATCCCTTTTCAGTCAGAGCCTCGTAAACCTCCCGAAGGACCTGGCTGACCTCCATCTTCTTTTCTTCCTGTACTGCCCTGAAATACTGTGTGTTGCTGATATCGCCCATAAATGTCCTCACGTCCTTTAGTTGCTATTCCTTATTTTACCCCAAATCCGGATTTTCTGCAAGATAAATGATCTCATCTGTCAGGAATTCTTTTAACACTCCCCGGACAAAGCAGTTTTTTCCGCCAGCTTCCGGCACAGCGGCCTTTACATATTCCTTTGTATGGCCCACCATGTACCGGGCTCCGCCTATCTCCACAGGCTCCTCCAGAAGGACCTCCGTCTCCCTTCCCAGAAAGGAGGCCCGGTATGCCTTTGACATCTCCTTCTCCAGGGCCAGAAGCTCTGCGCTCCGCTTCGTCTTTGCCGGCTCCGGCACCTGGTCCGGCATCCGGTCCGCCCGGGTCCCCGCCCGTCTCGAATATTTGAATACATGCATCTCGTAAAAATGGACCGTTTCCAGGAATTTCTTTGTCTCTGCAAATTCCTCATCTGTCTCTCCCGGAAAGCCCACGATCACGTCAGTGGTAATGGCCGGATCCCTGAAATATTTTCTTAAGATCCCGCACCGGTATAAATAGTCCTCACAGGTATAGTGGCGGTTCATGCGCTTTAAGGTAGCGTCGCAGCCGCTCTGCAGAGATAAATGGAAGTGGGGGCAGATCTTTTCCATGGCGGAAAGCTCCCGTACAAATTCCTCGGTGATCAGCCTGGGCTCCAGGGAACCGAACCGGATCCGCTTCACGCCAGGGATCTGGTGGAGCCGCTTTGTCAGCTCCAGAAGGTCCTGGGGCTCCTCCTTAAAGTCTGTGCCATAGGAGCTTAAGTGAATGCCTGTTAAGACGATCTCCTGGTATCCCTTTTCTGCCAGGGTCCTGACCTCCTCTTCCACATCCTCCGGCCGGCGGCTCCTGACCCGTCCCCGGGTGTAGGGAATGATACAATAGCTGCAGAACTGGTTGCATCCGTCCTGCACCTTGATAAAGGCCCTGGTGTGGTCTGCCTGGCGTTCAATGTGGAGCGCTTCATATTCCTGGGCTGCGGAAATATCGATGACCGCGTCCTGGGGCTCCCGTCCGGCCAGCCGCTCCTCCAGAAGCTGCACCAGCTCCGCCTTCTTATTATTTCCGATGACCAGGTCGATGGTCGTATCCTCCAGGAGCTTTTCTCCAGCCGCCTGGGCATAGCAGCCTGCAGCCACCACAAGGGCCTCCGGATTTTTTGCCTTGGCCCGGTGGAGCATCTGGCGGGATTTTTTATCCGCCACATTGGTGACGGAGCAGGTGTTGATGATATAAACGTCAGCCTTTTCCTCAAAGTCCACGATCTGGTAGCCGGCAGCCTCTAAAAGCTGCTGCATGGCCTCTGTCTCATAGGAATTGACCTTGCAGCCCAGGTTATGGAGTGCAGCTTTTCTCATTTTCTTCTCTCCTGTCTAAATTCAATCATGCATTCCCGATTTTCATGCAATCTGGCTCTTGACTTTTGCGGGATGTCCATTTAGTATGAATATAAGAACGTAATTTATCTATATAATGAACTGGGAGGACTTTAACATGAAAACCGTTAAAATTTCTTTGAACTCCATCGATAAAGTTAAGTCTTTTGTAAACGACCTGACGAAGTTTGATACCGATTTCGACCTGATCTCCGGCCGCTATGTGATCGATGCCAAATCCATCATGGGCATCTTCAGCCTGGATCTTTCCAGACCCATCGACTTAAATATCCACGCGGAGGGAGACGCTGAGGAGATCCTTACCGTACTGGCCCCGTATATCGTGGAATCATAAGCCCTTTAAAGTCTGCCCGGAAGCGGTCCGCTCCGGGCAGTTTTTGTTTTAAATACAGCGGATCACTTCCCTGGTCTCAATGGCCGTCTTCACCATTTCATCGATCTTTTCAGAAAGCTTTGTCTCTGACATCTCGATCCTCTTAAGGTTCGGCTTTGTCACCGGATGCTTGGCCACGAAAATCGTGCAGCAGTCCTCATAGGGGAGGACAGAGGTCTCATAGGTGTCGATCTTTAAGGAAATATCCACGATATCCTGCTTGTCAAAGGCGATCAGCGGCCGCATCACCGGAAGTTCGCAGACTGCGTTGGTCACACCTAAGGACTGTAACGTCTGGGAAGCCACCTGGCCGATGCTCTCGCCGGTGATCAATGCCAGGCAGTCGGACTCTTTTGCAATGGCTTCCGCGATCCGCATCATATAGCGGCGCATGATGATGGTCAGCTCATCATGGGGGCACTGGTCATAGATATAAAGCTGGATATCGGTGAAATTCACCACATTCAGCTTAATGGGGCCCGTGTACTTTGCCACCAGCTTCGCCAGGTCCACCACCTTCTGCTTGGCCCGCTCGCTGGTATAGGGCGGCGCATGGAAATAGGTCGCCTCCAGGGTCACGCCGCGCTTGGCCACCATGTACCCTGCCACCGGACTGTCGATGCCGCCGGAAAGCAGGAGCATGGCCTTTCCGGCCGTTCCGATGGGCATTCCCCCGGGACCAGGGATGGTCTCGGAAAAGATATTGATCTTATGGCGCACCTCCACCCGCAGGAGAACGTCCGGGTTATGCACGTCCACCCGGGTCTCCGGATACGCGTTTAAGATCACCTCGCCCAGGTCCCTGTTGATCTGGTCAGACACCACCGGATACTGCTTGTTTCCCCGGCGGGCCACCACCTTAAAGGTAAAGTTTTTGTTTTCATAGGCCTCGCCGATGTACCGCACCACCTGGGCCTTCAGATCTTCATAGCCGTTGTCCTCGATCTGCAGCATGGGGCAGATGCCCACGATGCCGAACACGTGCTGCAGGGCGTTTACCACCTCGTCAAAATCAAAGGCTTCACTGGCCTCGGCGTAAATACGCCCGGCTTCCTTTGTTACTGTAAAGCCGCCCTCCAGCCGCTTCAGCCGGTGGTGGATCTGCTTTACCAGGGCGTCCTCAAAAAGATAACGGTTCTTTCCCTTGACGCCGATCTCTGCATATTTAATAAGAAAGGATCTGTAATTCATATTTCTCCTTCTGTTCTGTAAATCTGATTTTCTGTTCTTCTGGCTCTTAAGCCCTCCGGTATCTGCGGAGCACTGGAAGGAGCTCCCGCAGGACCTCCAGACAGTAATCCACCTCGTCCTCCGTGTTGAACACGCCAAAGGAAAAACGCAGGGTGGAATCCAGCAGGGATTCCCTGACGCCGATCCCTCTCAGGGTTCCGGAGACCCCCGGATGATTGGAGGAGCAGGCAGAGCCGGAGGAAACGTAGATCCCCCGGTCCTCCAGGGCATGTAAAAGCACCTCTGCCCTTACGCCCTCAAAGCCGGCGCTGACGATCTGGGGGGCCGAATCCCTACCGGTCCGTCCGTGGACCGTTACGCCCTCCAGGCTGGAAAGCCCCTGGACCAGACGGTCCTTTAAGGCGTACAGACGCTCCACCCTTTCGTCATGGTCCTTATAGATCTCCCTGACAGCCATGCCCAGGCCGGCGCAGCCCGGAACGTTTTCTGTCCCCGAGCGCATTCCCTTCTGCTGGCCGCCGCCAAAGATGATGGGCTTGATCCGGACCTTTTCGTCCACATATAAAAAGCCCACTCCCTTGGGTCCGTGGATCTTATGGCCGCTGACGGACATGAGATCGATGCCCTCTTTTTTGGGACGGATCACATATTTCCCGTAGGCCTGGATGGCGTCCACATGGAAATAAATGTCCGGACGGATGCTCTTTATGAGCTTCCCGATCTCTGCCACCGGCTCCACGGCTCCCATTTCGTTGTTCACATACATGATGGAGACCAGGATCGTGTCGTCGCAGATGGCCTCCCGCAGGGCATCCAGGGATACGATCCCGTCCTGATCCACCGGAAGATAGGTGATCCGGAAGCCCTGCTCCTCCAGGAAGCTCATGGTATTATAGACGGACGCATGCTCGATGCAGGTGGTGATCAGATGGTTTCCCTTTCTTCTGGCAGCCATGGCGGCGCCGATGAGGGCCATATTGTTGGACTCCGTTCCGCCGGAGGTAAAAACGATCTCCTTTTCCTTTACCTTCAGGGAGCCTGCGATCTCCTCCCGGGCCTCCCGGATGTACCGTTCCGCCTCCACGCCCTTCATATGTCTGGAGGAGGTATTGCCGTAATCGGAGGTCATGGCCTCCACCATCACGTCCCGGACACTGTCAAAGACCCGGGTCGTGGCTGAATTGTCAAAATATACTTCTTTTCTGTTTTCCATTTAAAAAATCAATCCTCCAAAAGAAGCCCCATGGCTGAAAGCACAAAGAGCCCCGCCGTCTCGGTCCTTAAGATCCGCTTTCCCAGGGTCACGGTCCTGGCCCCGGCGTTTCTGGCAGCCTCCACTTCCCCATCGGAAAAGCCGCCCTCGGGACCGATGAGCACCGCGCATTTCTTTCCCGGCTCCAGTCCTCCGATCAGGCTTCTGGTAAGCTCCATGCCTCCGGCTCCCGAAAGGCTTTCAGAATCCTCATAGGGCAGGAGAAACAGGTCCATGGAAGCCGCCTCAGCCACCGCTTCCTTATAAGAAAGGACCGGTCCGATCTCTGGAACGATCATCCTTTTGGACTGCTTGGCGGCGCTTTCGGAAATGCCCTGCCAGCGCTTCCTTTTTGCCTCTTCCTTCTTCTTATCCAGCTTTACCACCGACCGGGCCATTTCCACTGGTACGATCCGGGAGACGCCCAGTTCCACACATTTCTGGATGATGAATTCCATCTTATCGCCCTTGGGAAGGCCCTGGTACAGGGTCACTTCCACCGGAAGCTCCGTGTCCTCCACCAGCTCCGGCAGGATCCGCGCCAGAACCCGGCTGCTTTCGATCTCCGTGATCTCACACAGGCAGTTGGTCCCCTTTCCGTCGCTTAAAAGGATCTGCTCGCCTGGCTTCATCCGCAGCACATTTTTTATATGGTTCACATCCGGCCCGGTGATCACGGCCTCAGACTCTGTAAAAAATTCTGTTTCAGTAAAAAAATGATACACTACCGCTTCCTCGCTGTGATGGAGACCCACTCTCCCTGTCTGGTGGTCTCCAGGATCTCAAAGGCGTCGTTCTGGGACAGCGCATCCCTGACCGCCTGCTCCTTCATATCGATGATGCCGGAGGTAATAAAGATCCCTCCCTGCTTCAGATGCACCGGAACCTCCTTCTGGATCATGATGATCACATCGGCCAGGATATTGGCCACGGCAATGTCGTAGCACTCGTATCCCGCAGCGTCCTGGACTTCCTTCTCATCGATGATATTTCCCTGGACCACTCCGAATTTCTCCTCCGGGATCCCGTTGGCCTCCAGGTTTTCATGGACGGCGGTAATGGCGTTCTCGTCCAGATCCGTTCCGAATACAGAACCAGCTCCCAGCTTTAAGGCCGTAATACCGAGAATGCCGCTGCCAGTGCCCAGATCCAGGATCCGCACACCCGGCTTCACATATTTTTCCAGCTGGCGGATACAGAGCTGGGTGGTCTCATGCTTTCCGGTCCCAAAGGCCGTTCCCGGGTCGATCTGGATCAGAAGCTTGTCCTTGTGCTCCTCAGGGATCTCCTCCCAGGTGGGCTTTATAAGGATGTGATCCACAGTGAACGGCTTGAAATACTGCTTCCAGTTGTTGATCCAGTCCTTGTCCTCGGTCTCAGAGGCTGTGATGGTCCCCTCACCGATCTCCACGTACTGGCGCAGTTCAGAAAGCCCCTCATCCACTTCTTTTAAGATGGCCTCCGCGTCGTCATCGTCGTCCAGATAAAAGCTCACTCTGGCTGTACCGTCGTCCGGCGGCAGCTCCGGCAGGATGTCGATGAACATTCCCTTGGTCTCGCTCTCGGTCAGAGGCACGTTGTCCTCGATCTCAATGCCCTGGATCCCGATCTCATCAAACAGGCTGCTGATATAGTCCACCGCCTCTGTGGTGGTCTTCAGCGTAAATTTTTTCCACTTCATATTTTTTTCCTCCGGTCTCAGAACGGCTCCTTTTAAGAACCGCTAAAAAGTCACATGATATCATATCACAGATCGTCCCCGAATACAAGAGAGCAAACGGCCTGCCGCCGGGACAGGGAACGGCCGTCACCCCGCCAGGATCTTCACAAACAGCAGAGCCAGCACGCCCATGACCACAGGCCTTACGATCTTCTGCCCGTTGTTGACCACGAGCCCCGCTCCAAAGTAGCTGCCTGCCATGCAGAAAAGGGCCGCTGCGATCCCCAGGGCATAATCCACCTTTCCGCCGACAAAAAACGTCCCCAGGGCCCCGATATCTGCGCTCAGGTTGACCACCTTGGAGATCCCGGCCGCATCTCTGGTCCCCAGCTTCAAAAGGCCGGTGAATACGAGGATCAGGAAGGTCCCTGTCCCCGGACCGTAAAAGCCGTCGTATCCGCCGATCAGAAAGGAGACAGCCAGGCCTGTAAAAAACATACGGCGGAATCCGTCCGGATCCTCGGATCGGTCCGGAGTCTCCCCGCCGCCCAGTTCTTTATTCTTCAGCACATAAAAGGCCACCACAGGAAGCACCACCACCATCAGCGAGCGGATCAGCTTTTCATCGGTCTTAAGGGCCAGGCTGGCTCCTCCCACAGCTCCCAGGGCCGCAGAAGCCGCCCAGGGAAGGGCCAGCTTAAAACGGATATAGCCGCTCTTGGCAAATCTTAAGGCTGCAACGATGGATCCCGGAAAGGCGCTCAGCTTTGAGGTTCCCAGGATCACATGGACAGGAACCCCGGTCAGCATATACGCCGGGAATGAGATCAATCCCCCTCCTCCGGCAATGGAGTCTACAAATCCCGCCAGAAATACCAGCGGGCATACGATCAGAAACTGTTCCATATCTGTCTCCTTCTGTTATTTTTACCCATATTATAGCATGGCCTCCGACATTTTTCATGATAATTTAATAATTTATTCCTTGAATACCCGGATGCGGTATGATATAGTACTCAGAAATAGGGGAAAAGAAATGGCCGCCACTATTTTTAGTGACGGCCGTTCTCTTTGTACCGCGGTATCCTAAGTTCTGGAACGATCAATTGTTGGCGGCGACCACCACCCGGCGGCCCCGCTCCAGGGCGATATAGATATGGCAGTATTCCATGGATGCACAGATCTTGTCGGCCATGGTAATGATCCACGCCTCCCGGTTCTTTGGCACCGGCCCCAGAGGGAACATATGGGAAAGGATCGCGCTTTTCTCGCGCTCGCTGATCCCAAAGACCTCCTGGCTGTTCCTAGCCGCGACTCTGGGATGGTAAAAGGCCTGGAAGCCGCCTGTGGGAGGCTTTTCCCTGAAATCATAAAGGCAGAAATCGTGAAGCAGTCCGGCCCTGGCGGCCATTCTTGCATCGCACCCCAGCTTTCTGGCTATATGCCAGGATATATAGGATACATTGATGCTGTGCATCAGTCTGGATGTACTCTGGTGATGGGAAAACGCTCCCAGCTGCATAAATTCCCGGTTTTCCAGGATATCCTTTACTTCCTTTATGTACCCGGGTTCGATCTGTCCGTTAAATGTAAGCTCCATCGGCTGTCACTCGCTTTCTGTAAAGAATGATGGATATTTCCCCTACACTTTTATTATGATAAAGTACCGTGAAAATTTCAAGGCCTTTTCTTTAATTTTTTCTTTCATTTTGAGGTGAATTGCTTATGATCAGGATTTTAAAATTTTTTGGCGTCTCATTTCTGTTCCTGCTGCTCCTTTACATCCTCCTGCTGACCCTGCCCTATGTGGCCCATAAAAAGGTCCCCCAGGAGATCCTGGACCGGATCCGTTCCGCAAAATATTACTCAGAGCTTCCCGGCGCTGAGCGGGCCGCCTACATAGACGACAACACCGATGCCCTCCTCTACCGTCTGAATCTCATTGACCAGGCCGAAAAGGAGATCATCTTCTCCACCTTCGATTTTAACGTGGATGAAGCCGGCAAGGACATCATGGCATCTCTCCTTTCCGCAGCAAAACGCGGAGTCCGGATCCGGATGCTGGTGGACGGATTCAGCGGTATGCTGGATGTGAACAGCAGCCCATGGTTCGAGGCCATGGCTTCCCATGAAAATATCGAGCTGAAGATCTATAATCCCATCCACTTTTATGCACCGTGGAAAATGCAGGCCAGACTCCATGACAAATATCTGATCATTGACGATCAGATGTATCTTTTAGGCGGCAGGAATACCTTTAACCTGTTCCTGGGAGACTATACGCCGGTGAAAAACATCGACCGGGAGCTGTTCATCTATGAGACTGCCGGGGACCCGGAGGCCTCCATCCATCAGTTAAAGCAGTATTTCCAGTCTGTCTGGGAGCTGCCCGACGCGAAGCTGTATACGAAAATGGGCGACCGGGAAAAATCCCAGGAATGCATCCAGTGGCTCACCGCCCACGCTGACGCCCTGAAGTCCTCTTATCCGTCCGCCTATGAGCCCTGGGATTATGAAGCCCTCACCATGGAGACCAACCGGATCACCCTCCTTCACAACCCCATCCATGCCTCCAATAAGGAGCCCTGGATGTGGAAAACCGTCTGCCACCTCATGGGGACCGGAAAGGAGATCACGGTCTACACGCCCTACATCATCTGCGGAAAGGAAATGTACGCAGACCTTACGGCCCTGTGTAAGAAAACAGACCTGGTGGAGATCATCACCAACGATGTGGCCAGCGGCGCCAATCCCTGGGGCTGCACCGACTATCTGAACCAGAAAAAGAAGATCTGGGCCACCGGCGTCCGTGTCTACGAATATCTGGGCGAACACTCCAGCCATTCCAAGGCCGTCCTCATCGACGACCGCATGAGCATCGTCGGCTCCTATAATATGGATATGCGGAGCACCTACCAGGATACGGAGCTGATGCTGGCCGTGGATTCCCCGGAATTAAACGCTGTCATCCGCAAAGAGGCAGAGGTCAACAAGACGTACAGCCGGTATATGACGCCGGAGGGGACGTACATCAACGGCGAGAACTATGTACCCCGGGAAATGAGTGCAGGTAAAAAACTCTTTTACGGCGTGCTCCGGGTCCTGATCATGCCCTTCCGGAGATTCCTGTAAAAGAACGTGCTGAAAACATGTCCTCCCTGATCCGCATTTCCAGGACCAGCCCATAAAGAAGCCCGATTGCGGGCTTCTCCGCCTGCGGCGGGCCGCTTCTGCGGCATAATTCCCTTCCGCCGCATGGCGATCCCCGCGGAGCGTTTTTATGTTATAGGACGCACTTTCCTATGACATAAAAAAACGCTTAAGCAGATACCATTTCTCTGCTTAAGCGTTTTTTGTTTTTACAGGGATCTATTCCACCAGCTTCTCCAGCTCCTTCACATATTCCGTTCCGTCGGAGGTCTTGTGGCCCGCCTTGGAGGCGTAAAGCCCCACGGCAGCCTGGGATTTTTTAATGGGCTGCATGGTCCCGGCCCCGGCCACGCAGCCGCCGGGACAGGCCATTCCCTCCAGAAGATAACCGTTATATTTTCCAGCCTTGGCCATGGTCAGGAGCTTTCTGCATTCCTTAAGGCCCTCAGCGTTGGCTACCTTGATCTCCTTATCGGGATACCGTTCCTTGATCACATTGACCACCGATTTTGCCACGCCTCCGGCCACGGCAAAATTGCGGCCGTCTGCGGAAGCGTCGTTGACGCCGTCGGGATCCTCCTCCATGTTCTCAATATCCACATGGCGGGCGTCAAAGATCCCTGCCATCTCCTCAAAGGTCAGCACGAAATCCACCTCGCTGCGGACACTGCGGCGCATGGCCTCCAGCTTTTTGGCCGCACACGGTCCGATGAATACCACCTTTGCCTTCTCATGCTGCTTTTTAATGAGTCTGGCAGTCAGGGTCATGGGCGTTAAGGCCATGGAAACGCAGTCTGCGTATTCCGGGAACAGCTTCTTTGCCATCACAGACCAGGCCGGGCAGCAGGAGGTTGCCATAAAGGGGATATGCTCCGGCACCTCTTTTATAAAGTCCTCGGCCTCCTGGACCGCGCAGAGGTCTGCCCCGATGGCAACCTCGAATACATCGGCAAAGCCCAGCTGCTTCATGGCCGCCCGCAGCTTTCCGGGCGTCACCTTGGGGCCGAACTGTCCCACAAAGGCAGGAGCCACAGCGGCGTATACCCGCTCTCCTGTCTGGATGGCGCGGATCACCTGGAAGATCTGGGACTTGTCCGCAATGGCTCCAAAGGGACAATTCACCAGGCACATGCCGCAGGAAACGCATTTGTCATAGTCGATATCTGCTTTTCCGTTCTCGTCTGAGTGGATGGCGTCCATGCCGCAGGCCGCCGCACAGGGACGCTCCTGGATAATGATGGCGTTGTAGGAGCACACCTTTGCACACTGGCCGCATTTAATGCACTTCTCCGGATCGATCCTGGATTTCCCGTTGGTCCGGTCCAGGCTCACCGCATCCTTGGGGCAAACCTCCACACAAGGGTGGGCCAGGCAGCCCTGGCAGCCGTCGGTCACCATGACCCTTTTTTCTGCACACGCATTGCAGGCAAATTTGATCACATTGATCAGCGGCGGCGTATAATACGTTTCCGGCCGGTCTGCCGCCTCGATCCCATCGGACACAGGGGCCGGGTCTCCCGCCCCGCGGTAGGGAAGTCCCATGGCCAGGCGCAGCCGTTCTCCTACGATGGCTCTTTCTAAAAACACGTCATTGCGGAAGTTTCCAACCTCCCCGGGGATGATCTTATATGGAAGCTCCTCGATCCTTTTGTCAATGGGCCACTCGGTATGGTAGGCCATACGGGCCGCCTCGCGGAAGATCCTGTGGCGGATCTCCTGGATCCTGGTCTCAACACCTCTCATCGAATTATTCCTCCTGTGATTCTTTGCAGTCGTCTCTGTTTTGTGAAAAAGATAACATATCCCGGCTGTAACTTCAAGTTTTTAATCGCATACAATCTGCTTTTTCTTTTCCAGAAGCCCCGGTTCCTTCCATTTATGATTTTGCCCCATTTCTGCCGCAGGACTGCCGCAGCCTGCGCCTTTTCTATTGCAGATGGACCTGGTAATATATTCCTATCCGGAGCAGTCCTGCGGGAAAAAAGCGCGCCTGTGGGCTTTTCCGTCTGCGGCGGGCCGTTTCTGCATTAAAATTCGGATGCGCTGTCCCATGGTATAAAAGCTCCGGTCCCACACTGAAAAGAAAGGATATGATGCACAATGAAAAAATGTATGAAGCTGGCGGTCACGACCGTTGTTATGGGATGCCTTCTGTCCTTCCCGGCCTTTGCGGCAGAAACAAGGGCGGAATATAAAGAGGCCGTAACCCCCATCCGGGAGGAATTAAAGGCCCTGGAGGAGGAGATGGACGCTGTCCGCACCGAAAATAAGGCCCTGTCGGCCCGTTTCAGCGAGATCCGGCAGATCCGTAAGGAGACCGGGGAGCTGATTGTTTCCAAAGATACCTGGAAAAAAGCCCGGGAACTGAAGGCCAGGATCCGTGAGGTCCGTTCTTCCATGGACAGTCTCTCCATAAAATCCCTGCGGACCCAGGCCAGGGCCGCTGTAAAGGAAAAAGATTTTGACGCAGCCTTAAAGGCCATGGGCGAAGCCATGGAACAGAAGCAGGACCGCCTGGATTCTCTCAAAGAGATCAACGCCATCTGGAAGCAGATCGATGATCTGCTCAGACTGTAGACAAAGTTGGTGCTGGGATTATTCCCAGCACCACTTTTCTACATA
>OLFX01000069.1_pt1 | contig 166543 bp, 147 predicted proteins | sample 1605091 | NCBI WGS metagenome assembly OLFX01 (sample SAMEA3888906, study PRJEB22519) | human gut metagenome | biome: human gut; feature: human-associated habitat; material: faeces | place: Denmark | collected 2012
GCTGACCGAATGACAGCGGCTCACCTCCGCACCCAACTTTGAAAGTTCAAGATTTTTCGTAAGGGAACAAATACTAACCCCAAAAAGGCGAAAAAATCTATTTTATAGTCCTCCCACATAAAGGCTTTCGGCAATCGCCGGAGGCCTTTCTTTTTATAGTGTAAGTTCATAGCGCAAAAAGCAGGAGGGGATGCAGAGCGTCCCCTCCTGCTTTTTGCGGAGAAAGTGGGGCCTGCCGGGATAAAGGCAGGTCCCTTTTTTCATAATATGCAGTAGGAGGTGAGGCGGATGACGGATGCTAAGCGAGGAGCGATGCTACTTCTTTTGGGGCTATTCACGGCGGTTCTCCTGTACCCGGCGCTCCATGAGGGCGGACACATTCTGGTGACGCTGCTGCTGGGCGGCCGGATAAGGGAGGTACGGCTGGGAGCCGCCGCCAGCGTCCTTTGCGGCGGACTGCGCCATGGGGAGCTGGCGGCCGTGGCCTTTGGCGGGGTAGGGCTGCCGCTGGCGCTGGCGATGCTGCTTCGACCGAAGCACTTTCCGCTGTGGTATGTGGTGCAGTTGGTGAAGGGAATCTCGGTGCTGGCAATACTGCTGTCCCTTATTTCGCTTATAGGATGCAAATATGGCGTTATCGTGGAAAATGATGATATAATGAACGCAGTACGGCTGTGGCCGGAGGGGAGAGGGGTTTGTCTTGTTCTTCTGTGTGCCGGACTTTTGCTGTCAGTGGGCAGCATCTGCGCCGCAAGGCCGGTGCAGCGGGTGGGAGAATACTTCGGCATAGCAAAAAAATAGGAGCACAATGGCCCCTTGAACCCTCATCTTGCGTAGAACGGTTGGTTCTTAACATCGACGAGATTTTGCTTTCTTCTACATTATAGCGATGAGCGAGTGTCTTGTCAATGAAAAACGTTCACGGATCGTTAATAAAATTGTCATTTTTCTGACTTACAGAACGGGCAGAAGCGTTCACATTTCCGGCATTTGCCAAAAATGCCAAAATATGGAAATCTCTACCAGAGAAAAGGGGCTGCATCATGTCGAAAAAGAGAGCGTACATACGCAAACGAAGAAACGTTCATCTTCGCTGCCGGCAAAAGGCGGAGAACGCCCGAAAGGTACGAAGTCGGCAGAAGCTTGTCCAGTCCCCGGAGCCTGCGTCTGTGACCTTTCAGGCGGCGGCAACCCTGTGGCACCGGACAAATGTGGCCCGTTACAAGGGTGCCACCGCTGTAAAATATGAAAATCTGCTGCGGAGCCACATCCTGCCGGAGTTGGGGGCTCGGCAGCTGGAGGAGATAAACACGCTGCTGCTGGCGGATTTTATGAATGCCAAGCTGCACTGCGGGCGACTGGACCATAGCGGCGGCCTGTCGTCCTCCTATGTCCGCAGCATGATGCTGCTGGTGCTGGACATTATGGAATTTGCCGCCGCGGAGGGCCTGTGTCCGCCCGTGAAAACCACGCTCCAGACACCGGCGGCGAATCGACAGGAGGTGGTGATCCTGGACACCGATGCCCTCCGGAGGCTGGAGACGTACCTTCTGGCTAAGCCGGACATCACCGGCACAGGGATCCTCATTTCACTGCATACGGGCCTTCGCATTAGTGAGGTCTGCGCCCTGCGGTGGGAGGATATCGACTTTCGGAAGGCCGTTCTTCATGTCCGCTCCACCGTGGCCCGTGTCAGGGGAACCGATGGCGGAACCGCCACCAGACTCATCATCGACACCCCGAAAACCAAGTCGTCCCTACGGGATATCCCCCTGTCCCGACAACTGATGGCGGTGCTCCTGCCCCTGTATGAAAAACGCCGTTCGGAGTACGTCATCTCCGACAAGAGCGGGTTTGTGAGCCCACGGACCTACGAATATCGGTTTCATCGGGTACTGGATCAGTGTGGCCTGCCGTCCATCAACTACCATGCTCTGCGCCATACCTTTGCCACCCGTTGCATTGAACTGGGAGTGGACGTCAAGACACTGAGCGAGATTTTAGGCCATGCCAACGTTTCTACCACGCTGAACACCTACGTCCACTCCTCCATGGAGCGGAAACGGGAACAGCTGGAAAAGCTTTTTGTAGAATCATACTGACTGCATAACAAACGGCCAAAGGACGGTTTCAAGCCCATCTTTTGGCCGTTTTGCGTTAAGAACCAACCGTTCTACGCAAGATGAGGGTTTATTTTTGCCCTCTCACTAAACGTTCGTTTGATTGCGTGGACAAGGACTCCGGAAACAGGAAAAGGAATGTAAACGATGGAAAACGCCCAGCGGAAACGGGAGATCCTTGACGTCTGCCTTGCGACATTCATCCGTCGGGGGCTGTATGAGACCAGTGTGAGAGACCTGAGCAGAGCACTGGCTCTGCAATCAGGAGGGATCTACTATTGATTCAAGGACAAGGACGATGTGGTGGTGACCTGTGCCGAGGAGGCGGCTCTGCGGCTGGAGGAGCATTTGATCGCCCCGGCCCTGCAGGATATCCGGGAGCCGGATCGGATGATGGAACGGCTGCGGCTGCGGGCAGATGAGCTGCGGCCGATGATGAAGTTCTTTGCCAGCGTGTGCGCCTGCAGCCGGTACGAAGAACGGCTGCGCCCGGTGCTGGGACGCCTTGCAGAGAGATATGAAAAATATGCCGCACGCTTTGCGTCGGAGCTTCACTGCGAGCTTCAGGAGATTGCTCCCTATGTGTATTTTGCCATCACCACGGTGACGGACTACATGATCTTCGGGGAGGCAAGCTATATCGAACCCCAGATCCGGCTGATCAAGTCGGCTATCAGGAGTATTTTGGAAAAAGACGATACGGAGAGGACAATATGAAGATCAAATTAGCGCTATTGGACAGTGACCAGAATTATTTGAATCGGATTGTGACGGCGTTCAACATCAAGTACGCCGACAAACTGGAGATATACTCCTTCACCAAGCTGGAGAGCGCCATGGCGGCGCTGGAGCCGTCCCGCATCGATGTGCTGGTGGCCAGCGATACCTTTGTCGTGGAGAGCAGTGCGCTGCCGAAGCGGTGTCAGCTGGCCTATTTTGTGGAGTCGGCGGACGTGGACTCGGTCAACGACCAGCGGGCCATCTGCAAATTCCAGAAGGCGGACCTGATCTACCGGCAGATCCTCAGCATCTATTCCGAGTACGCCGGGAGCGCCTCCGGGCTGAAGCTGGGGGATGATTCCTGCAAGGTCATCGCTTTCACGTCTCCCTGCGGAGGTGTTGGCAGCTCCACCATGGCGGCGGCCTGCGCCCTGCACTATGCCGCCCGTGGAAAGCGGACGCTGTATCTGAATTTTGAGCGCTTCGGCTCGTCGGATGCCTTCTTCGCTGCGGAGGGGCAGTTTGACATGAGCGGCATTATTTTTGCGCTGAAGAGTAAAAAAACAAACCTCTCCATGAAAATGGAGAGCTGTGTCAAGCAAGACCCAAGAGGTGTGTATTTCTATTCCCAGTCCAAGGTGGCGCTGGATATGCTGGAGCTGGGAGCCGACGAGATCGGACGGCTGATTTCCGAGGCCAGACTGTCCGGGAACTACGAGTATGTCATCGCTGATCTGGAATTTGGCATGGATCGGGCGTCACTTCAAATTTTGCGGCAGGCCGGTGCCATCGTCTGGACCGGCGATGGCTCGGAGATATCCAACCGGAAGCTGGCACGGGCCTATCAGGCGTTGGCAATCTTAGAGCAGAACGCAGAGGTGCCGCTGACGGCACGGATCGCATTGATCTACAATAAATTCAGCAACAAGTCCGGCACGGCCGTGACTGGCACGGAGCTTCGGAGCATCGGCGGTGCGCCACGGTATGAGCACGCATCCACGGCGCAGGTTCTGGAGCAGCTGGCTCCCAAGGAGCTGTTTGATAAGATCCAGTAAGGCGGTATAGAAGATGAACTATGAGCAGGAACAGCAATTTGCGGCCGAGGTAAAACGGTATGTGACGGAGCATCTGCCTCTCAGCCAGATCAGCGACAGCGAGCTGCAGCAGCAGATCGAGGATATCGTGGAGCAGCGTATCGGAGCGGGGTACTGCTCCATCGAGCAGCGGGTCTCCATCGTGGAGCAGGTGTATAGCTCCATCCGTGGCTTTGGCCTGCTGGACTCCATCATCAAGGATGACACCATCACGGAAGTGATGATCAACGGGCCTGAAAACGTATTCATCGAGCAGAATGGACGGCTGTTCAAGCTGGACAAGCAGTTCGAGAGCCAGCGGAAGCTGGAGGATATCATCCAGAGGATCGTGGGCCTTGCGGGCCGTGAGGTCAATCAGGCCAACCCTATCTGTGACACCCGGCTTCCCGACGGCTCCCGTGTCAATGTGGTGCTGCCGCCCATTGCCCTGTGCGGCCCCACGGTCACCATCCGAAAGTTCTCCAAGACACCTATGACCATTGCCAAGCTCATTGAGTACGGCTCGCTGACGCAGGAGATCGCAGACAAGCTGCAAATGCTGGTGGAGGCCAAGTATAACATCTTCATCAGCGGAGGTACCGGCTCCGGCAAGACCACCTTCCTGAATGCGCTGTCGAACTACATCCCCAAGGATGAGCGTGTCATCACCATCGAGGACTCGGCGGAGCTGCAGATCGAGGGCATCGAGAATCTGGTCAGTCTGGAGACTCGCAACGCCAATGCCTCTGGTGCAGGACAGATCACCATTCGGGACCTGATCAAATCGTCGCTGCGTATGCGCCCGGAGCGCATCATCGTGGGTGAGGTCCGTGGCGGCGAGGCGCTGGATATGCTGCAGGCCATGAACACCGGCCACGACGGCTCACTCTCCACCGGCCATGCAAACTCCACCGAGGATATGCTGAGCCGCTTGGAGACCATGGTCCTTCAGGGTGCGGCAGGCCTTCCGCTGGAGGCCATCCGCCAGCAGATCGCATCGGCGGTAGATATCATTATACATCTTTCCAGGCTGCGTGACAAATCCAGAAAAACCATGGAGATCACCGAGGTGGTGGGCTATGAGGACGGCCGGATCGTGCTCAACCCGCTCTATGTGTTTGAGGAGGATGAGAACAGCACCCTGACGAAGGTGTCTGGTCGGCTGAAACGGACGGAATATGCAATGAAGAACGACCACAAGCTGCGGCTGGCCGGATTTCAGGAAACGATATAGGTGATTTTATGGGGAAGAGCAAGAAAAAAGAAAAGTATGTCCCGCTGACCGGCCTGACCGGTATCGGAGAGGACTATAACATCTACATCATGGATCCACGGGAGAAGATCATCGGGTATCTGATCGGCTTCGTGGCGGGATTTCTGGCGGCGCAGATCATGTTTGGCGTTGTCATTGCCAGCATTGTGATCGGTGCGGCGGTGGGCTTCTACGCCATCCCCGTGTACCGGCGGTACCTGCAGGAAAGGCGCCGGAAGGCGATCCTGCTGCAATTCCGGGATATGCTGGACTCGCTGAGCAACTCCTTCTCTGCCGGTAAAAACACCCCGGATGCCTTCACGGATGCCTACAGCGACCTGAAGCTGGCCTACGGTGAGCAGGCTCCCATCGTGAAGGAGATGGCCATCATCGTCAGCGGACTGCACAATAACTTCGTCATCGAGGATCTGCTGCGGGATATGTCCGCCCGCTGCGGCATCGACGATATCAACAGCTTTGCCGAGACCTTCGCCGTCTGCAACCGGCTGGGCGGCAACCTGAAGAAGGTGGTGGTGGACAGCCGGGATATCATCAGCGATAAGATCGAGATCGAGATGGAGATCCAGACCACCGTGGCTGCCAACAAGAATGAGATCAACATCATGTGCGTCATGCCCTTTGTCATCATCGCCATGATGGGGACGCTGGGACAGGCATCCATCACGGCCAATACGCCGCTGAACGTTCTGGTGAAGCTGATCGCCATCTTCATGTTTGTCATTGCGTATAAGCTGGGCCGGAAGATCACGGATATCAAGGTGTAAAGGGGTGGAGAAATGAGCTTTGTTGTTGCCTACGCTTTGGCAGGAGCGGGAACGCTGCTGGTGGTGCTATGGGTCATGCTGTACCTCCGGTACAGCAGCCAGTACGACGTCATGATCGCCGCCATCGATAAAAAGCAGTTTTTCCTCCCGGAGATCTTCTTCATCGGCTTCGGGTTCATGGATATGTTCAAGGTGAACCTGAAAACGGAGGCCGGGCGAAAAAAGGAAAAGAAAATCGCTGAGATCTACGGCGAGAAGTACGCCGAGTACTACCACAACTGCATCGTCGGCGGACAGATCACCTATGCGCTGACGGTTGCGCCGTTAGGTCTGTTCATCGGGGCCATGACCAACGACATGACCTTTGCCATTCTGGTGGTGGCTGCGGCTGCGGCGCTGATCGTCTATCTGGATATGGAGGTCAGCAGCGCCGTGGAGAGGAAGCACGACGAGATACTCTCCGACTATCCGGAGATCCTCTCCAAGCTGACGCTGCTGGTGAATGCAGGCATGGTGATCCGTGAGGCGTGGACCAAGGTAGCCTATACCTGCGACCGGGCCATGTATAAGGAGATGCAGCTGACCAGCGAGGAGATGAACAACGGTGTCTCGGAGCTGGATGCTCTGCACAACTTTGCCCAGCGTTGCTCCGTGAAGGAGATCCGGAAGTTCGCCTCCATCCTGTCGCAGAACATTCAAAAGGGCGGCTCGGAGCTGACCATGAGCCTGCGCTATATGAATGAGGAGAGCTGGGAGGAGAAGAAGCAGCGGGCCAAGCGCAAGGGCGAGACGGCCGGAACGAAGCTGATGATTCCCCTGATGATCATGTTTGTGGGCATCCTGTTTATGATCATCGTACCGATTTTTTCCAATATGCTGTGATGTTCCGCAGAGGGTGCTCTGTTGAATATAAATTGAAAATACATAAGGAGGAACGACTTAATGAAAATGAAGTTGTTGCGGGGTTATTTCCGTGCAAAGGGCCTGCTGGAGGACTTTGCCAAGGAGGAGAGAGGTGCGGCCGACATCATCGCCATCATTCTGATCATCGTTGTGGTGATTGGCCTGGCTGCGTTTTTCAGAGATGGAATCAAGGAAGTTGTTACGAACCTCATGGAGCGAATCAAGGGCGAGGCGGGAGGCTTTCAGAGCTGATTCCTATGGCACTTTGCAGAACTATCCGTACACCGCAAAGATGCGGTGTACGGATAGCGCCCCGAAGAAGCGGAAGGAGTGGAGAAATGAAAGGCATTTTGCGGGAAAAGTGGAATAGTGAGAGCGGCTCGGCGCAGATCATCGAAATGACTCTGATTTTTCCAATCGTTCTGTTTGTGCTGGGCTTTCTGATCTATGTGGGCAGCTATGTGCTGCAAAGCACCGCCATGTATACCGAGGCGCAGAAGATCGCCGTGATAGCGGCCAGAGAGGGGCAGATGCCCGGCTATGAGAACTTCTTCGCCGGAACGGGGATCACCACCAAGACGGATTTTGACTGGAGCGACGGCTATATGCCCGGCAAGGATATCATCAATGAGGTCATGAAGGTACATGACCCGTATCGGTACTGGGGAAAGGGCTTTTTGAAGAGCGAGAATAAAACGACGATGGAAAAGGCCCTGCGGCAGCTCATTGCCGAGAACTCATTTCTGGCGGGGACCAATGTGGACTGCACCATCAGCGCCTCCGCCGACCCGCTGGCGCCAGCCATCAAGGTGAACGTGGTGAAGCACCTGAGCGCACCGGGCTTCCTCCGGCAGCTGGGGCTGACGTCGTCGCTGGATATCAGTGTTACGGCGGTGGCGGTGGTCAACGACACGTCGGAGTTTATCCGCAATACGGATATGGTCTATGATCTGGGGACCTACCTCTGGGAGAATCTGAAGTTCGGCGACAGCAACCAGACCATGAGTCAGCGGGTGGCGATCTTCAAGCAGAAATTCACGGATGCACGGGCGAAGTGGGGGTTATGACAGCATGATCGACTTTTTTGAAAAAACCAAGGGCAGTATCAGCCTGTTTCTGGCGCTGATCATGCTGCCCATGATGACGGTGGCGGGCCTGATCGTGGACGGAGCCAGGATCTCTGCGGCCAAGGCATCCCTGTCCGGCGCCGGTGATCTGGCTATGAATGCCGCTCTGTCGGAGTATGACCAGATCTTGTACGATGTGTACGGCATCTTCGCCGTCTCGGAGAACATGGAGGAGCTGCAGAACAACGTCTCCCGATATTTTGCCAACTCCATCGACAACACCGGCATCCTCAACGACAGCGACTCCTATACACGAGAGTTTATCAACAGCATCTTCTCCTCCTTTTCCGGGGATGAAATGGAGTTCAACAACATCGTTGACTTGAAAGCGGACCGGTTCACGCTGCAGGGCGTGGAGTCGTCAGCCATCGGCAATCCCAAGGTTCTGGAGCGCCAGATCGTCGATTATATGAAGTATCGGGGCCCCATCAACATCGGCAAGGGCCTGTTGACGAAGCTGGGATGCATCGGTGAGACCTCCAAGCAGACAAAGGCCATCGAAGCCAAGGTGAATTACGATCAGAAGCTGGACACAGTCCAGGATGCCTGCAAGAAGGCCTATGAGGCCATCAACGAATACAATGATCTGATCGGCGGTAATTCGAAGTTTGCCTCCAACGAGTATCTCAATCAGCTTTCGCAGGATATCGACAGTGCGAAAAAAGATGTGGCGGACATGGTGAAGTATCTGGTGGCCTACAACAGCTCGGAGCTGAACGTACCGCCGCTTATCAATGAAAGGCCCAGCAGCCTTGATTCCCTGAGAGTCATTATTTTGAAGGACCAATGGGCAATCTTCAAGGTGGATTCCGCAACACGCAAGGAGGTGGAGTCCTACTATGAAAAGTCGAAAGCAGCAAATAGAGAGCTGGATACCATGGCCTATATTGAAGGAAAGCTGGCAGAGAGAGGCATCAAGGTCGTGCCGGTGGAAAATGGAGACTATGGGATTGACTTTGGAATAAACTATGACGAAAAGATGCTCAAGCTGGAGATCACACAGTCCACAGACTTGGGCAAAGAGATCGGCTATGTAAAAATCTACAAGGAGCTCCCAAATGTAAAGAGCAGCTTTACATATGCGCTGATGTACGGAATGTATGCCGAGAAGCTTCCCGATGAAATGAAGGTGCCTGATAAAAAAACGGAGGCATACACAAAACTCGCTATGTTCCTTGGCGAGGGAGGAAGCTGGGCAGAGCTGTGGGGTGAAAACGCCACAGAGAAGGGCCGGTCGGCTGCATCCAAGCTGTACGCTTGGGATAAGGACATCAGTGCCATAACCGGTGCGCTGGAAAAGGCGGACACGGCGCTGGCGGCGGTGCTGAAGAATGTAGATGAGTTGGACGAGGCCCGGACCAACTGGGCCAATAAGGTGGATAACCTTTCGGAGGGCGACGTCAAGACCTCCATGCAGGGCGAATATGAGAATGCCGCCAAGGACATCAATAAGGATGCCATCAACAGCCTGCGGGCGCTGGTGGATACCTACAAGAAACATTTTGACTCCGTCAAGTCCGTCGTCGAGGGCATCAAGCTGTACGACAAGCCCATCTGCCGAGAGGACTATGGCTCAGTAGATTATAAGGACGAGTTCAGTTCCTCCATCGGCAAGAATGATTTCACGGAGCTGGGGCAGATCGAGTCCCAGGCGACGCAGATCATGAACAGCAAATATACCGGCCAGAGCGTCAGCAGCGTGACACCCGGAAACGCCAAGAAGGTCACGGAGGAGGAGCAGTTCTACGCCTACCTGTGCCGGGTCTGCGCCTCTGCCAATGCAAAGAAGAATAAGACCAGCAAGGATAGTGCAGAGAGCCTGAAAAAGAACCTGATCTCTGCCGGCAATTCCGGGGCCAATTCGACGCAGTCTACGGCCGGCCTGCCGGCGGACATCCCCGGCACCATCAGCGCCTCTGTGGACGAGAGCGTGCGCAAGGCCATCGACCAGCTGTGCTCCGACGAAGGCGGTGAAGAGGGCAAGAGTACCTTCCATGCAGAAAAGGTAGACTCCGGCAGTGACAAAGAGGCCGCCAAAAACAACAAGAACAATCTCACCAAGATATCCGAGCTGCTGAAGCTGCTGGGACAGGTTGCTGAGGCCGGGCGAGACAAGCTGTACCTTCAGGAGTACATGACGGAGATGTTCAGCTGCTACACCGACACCTTGAAAAAGGATGGTGACGGCAATCTGGTAGCCAAGGCCATGAACGGCAAGGATATGACCAACAACCCCTACTTTGGGGCTGAGGCGGAATATATCCTCTGGGGCAACGACAGCGTGACGAAGAACCTGCAGAGCACCCGTGCCATGATCTTCGGCATCCGCTTTGCCCTGAACGCCGTGTACGCCTTCACCAGCACCGATACCACCGTGCCGGCGCTGACGGCGGCCACAGCCATCGCAGGCTGGACGGGCTTCGGCGTGCCCATCGTAAAGACGGTGATCCTGCTGGCGTGGGCCATGGCGGAGTCCTTCGTGGACGTCAAGGCCCTCTGCGACGAGGGAAAGGACGTGGCACTGTATAAAACTTCCAACACATGGGCTTTGGGCTATGATGGATTGAAAAATAAAATTAAAGAAGGAGCAACCAATCTCATCCAAAATGTTGCCAATGCAGTAGTGTATGACATCTTTGACAGATTGGAAAATGCCGCTGTGGATGCGAGTGGGAAGCTTGTGGACTTTGGGGTGGATGAAACTGAACGATACGTAGATGACACACTCGACGGTGTTTATGAGAAAGTTCAGAGTGCAATCGCCGGTCCTATCTCACAGTTGGCTCTGCAGATCACGGGAGCCTCGCAGACCTTAAGTCAGGCGGATATCATAAACAAGGTGGAGGAGACCTTGAAGGGATTGAAGAACAGTGGTTCAGGGCTGGTAAACGAGTGCATGGATCTGGCCATTGATAAGTTGCTATCTGATGAGGTGGGGAATATCGCTGAGCAGCTATATGAGATGTATAATGCTGCAAAGAATGGGAATGCCATTGAAGAAATCAATAAAATGCTATATGGAACGGATAATACCGGTGGGTTAATTGGAGGACTCAAAACGAAGATTAGCGAAGCTATTCGGAGTAAAATCAACGCATATGGTGATAAATTTAAAGTATCGCTGGAGGAGAAAATCACCGAGGGCGGCAATCAGGCAAAAGAGAAGATCAAGGATGAGATCAGCAGCTTTACGGCGGGGATCGCCGGGGATTCCGCTGGTTCCTCCGGCAGTACGGCGGCGGCCAGCGGCCTCACCATGAACTACAAGGAGTACGTCAAGACCTTTATCATGATCCACCTGCTGATGGGAGACGGCAGCAAGAACGCCATGCTGACCCGGACGGCCCAGTTGATTCAGGCCAATGTCCAGCAGCAGAGCAGGGGCTTTGATGTCACCAAGGCCTTTACCGTGGTCACGGCTACGGCGGAGGTATCCGTTCGCACCACCTTTTTCCAGGTCCCGGTGACTACCGTGAATGTAGACGACGAGACGTCCTATGAGCTGGATTTCAGCAGGATCGGCACCGGATATCAGAAGCTCAAGTATTCCAGTGTATTAGGCTATTAAACAGGAGGAATTTATGAAAAGATTTTTAGCTTTTATTTTGGCGGCCCTGATGCTGCTGACCTTGGCGGCCTGCGGCTCCAATGGAGGGAACACGGATCCCCAGCCGGACAATGATCAGAATCAGACGGATGAACCGTCTAAGGATGATCCCGCAAAGGATATGGAGCACCGAGTAGAGGAAGTGCTTGGCTATAGCTTTACCTTTGATGGAGATGTAGATGAAAGAACGGTTACTGACGGCCTTATTGCTGAAACGGAAGAGTACTCCCTTGTTATTTACTGTTTTGATGATATTGATTTTGATACTTGGGATAATGTGACAGATTCAGCGTTTAAACACGTAAGAAGTACGATGCGTGCGGCATTTAGATTTCAACCTAGCGAGCAAACCAACAGCACCAGTAGCAAAATCGAGAACGATTATGGCGAGACCATCCTGAAGGTCAGCGGCACCATGGAGGGTGACCGGACTGATGAAGGAACAATGAATCGGCAGTTCATCGCATTCTATCATGTGACCGATGAAAACCATGTCCGTTTCTGTGTTGGCGTTCCCAAGGACGATTCCTCCGCCAGCTATGCTGCGCTGGACGCTGCCATGGACACGCTGATCGAGAATCTCAAGAAAGCGGCGTAATTAAGAAACCATGAGAGGGTGAGACTGTGAAAGACAAAGGGGAAAAGGGCTCGTTTACCGTAGAGGCCATCCTGTCGCTGTCGATCTTCATGTTTGCCTTTGTGACCATCGTTTCACTGGCCACCATTGCAAAGATCGAGAGCACCACCCAGTATGCCATCGACCAGACGGCCAAGGAGATCTCCAAGTATACATACATCGCCAGCCGGGCCAACCTGCTGGTGCATCCCAAGGACTCCGCCGAGGCCACGGTGGACAGCATCGACGAGGCAGTGCAGTCCATGTACGACTTCTCCGACGTACTCAGCAGCTCCACCGGCGGCAACGGCGTGACCCTGAACTCCGAGGGCCTGAGTGACATGCTCAGCGGCATGAGCGGCGATGATTTCAAATCCATCACCGCTTCGGCACAGAATGTGTACAACAGCTTTGCCCCGCTGATGAGCGACCCCAAGGGCGCCATCACGGCGCTGGCGCAGGTGGTGGCGCAGAAGGGCGGCTCTGCTCTGGTGAGCCGGGTCATCGCCCAGCCGCTGTGTAAGGCGCTCCTGCCCAAGTACATCACCCAGCAGGACGACGCTTCGGCGGTGCTGGAGAAAATGGGCGTGGTCAACGGATTGGACGGACTGGACTTCAGCCTGTCCACATTCCTGATGGACCAGCGGACCATCAATGTGGTGCTGGTGTACGAGATCGACGTGAAGGGCTTCGGCATCTTCGACCAGAAGCTGATCGTCAAGCAGACGGCCAGCACGGCGGCATGGCTGGCGGACACCGAGGGCGTGAAGCTCAGCGACGTGGCTTCGAAAACGTCGGCGTGGCAGAAGAGTGACATGGAGCGTGGCAAGGACTACGTCAGTGAGCTGCAGGGGGAGAACCCCCATCAGGGTGTAAAGAACGGCGTGGGCGTGGATCTCTATGATCAGGACAGCAACACCTTTACGGCGGTCCACTCCATGAACGTGTTTGCCGCCTCCTACTCGGATTATGTGCGCTCCGGCGACGGCACCAAGGCCAGCGACTACATCCTGAAGCGGGAGAAGATCAAGGCGGCGCTGAAGGCCTACGCCAATGCACTGAACCGTGCGGTGGACAGCATCAGCGAGAGCATCGAGATGTCGGACGGCACGGACTGCCAGACGGCGCTGGAAAAGACCATGCACCGGGAGAAGGTCCTGATTATAGTGGTGCCGGAGGAGGCGACGGAGTTTGCCTCGCTGCTGCAGGAGATCGCCAATGAGATCGAGCAGGAGACTGGTGTCAAGGTCAATATCACATACAGAGACAAGGCATTGGGAGGTTAAGCATGGTCTGCGGCATCATCATAACGATCTATACGCTTTTGCTGCTCGTTGCCTCACTTCTGTATGTGAAGAAGCGTTACAGCATTGAAAAAGGGGCGCTGACCCGGACGGCGTTCAAGGCGCATTGGGTGCTTCTGGCCATTACCGCAGCGGTCCTGCTGCTGTTTGTGACGCTGAGTATCCAATACTCCCTGCGAAATGAGCTGCTGAAGCTTCCGGTGCTGATGCGGTGGACGACCCTTCTGTGGGGCCTGTATCTCTTGGCCTATATCGACTACCGGGAACGGCTGATCCCCAATTTCCTGATCTGCGTCCTGCTGATCGCCAGAGTGGCCTTTTTGGGCTGCAATCTGATCTCCGATCCGGAGTACTGGCGCAGCATCCTGCTCTATCCGCTGATTGGCGCCGGCATCGGCGGCGTGATCTTGGCGGTGGCGATGCTCCTCTCCCGGAAGGGTGTGGGCATGGGCGATGTGAAGCTGTTCATCACCATCGGTGCATATGTGGGCAGTATGGAGATTATTGCGACACTGTTCTATACGTTTGTGGTGTCAGCCGTTGTCGGGATCGTTTTGCTGCTGATGAAAAAGGTCAAGCTGCGGGACTCGGTCCCCATGGCGCCCTTTGCGTTCGCCGGAGTGGCGATAGAATATGCGTTTATGCTGATAGGAGGATAACGGCGGATGAAGAAGGGAAATGCAAAGCTGGTACTGATCGGCCTGCTCGCATTCACGGCACTGGCGTGGCTGGGGCTTCTGAAAAATCAGATCGATAGCAGCAGTGCATATAGAAAATATCTGGAGCAGGGGCAAAGGTACGAGGAGAAGGGCATCTACATCGATGCGCTGGAGAGCTACGAAAAGGCTCTGGAGCTGAATAGCGGCAGCTACGATATCACCATGAAGCTGGCGGATATGTACTATCAGGTGGGGGACTATAAGGGCTTTCTTGCGTGCTGCGACAAGGCCATTGAGCTGGCTCCCAAGGATCCGCAGGCCTATCTGAAAAAAGCAGATTATTACATGGAGAAGGCGGATTACAGCGAGGCCATGGAGGTGGTAAAGAGCGCCGCTAAGGTCAAGGACAACGAGGATATTCAGGCGCTTTCCAAGAAGCTGTCTACCACGTGCATCGAGAAGTACTCCTCCTACGAGACGGTAGGGGACTGGCACGTCCAGCCGGACCGCAACTATGTGACGGTGTCCGAGGAGGGCCGGTACGGGATGGCCGCCAAGGACGGGACCAGAAAGATCAAGTGTACCTATGAGTACCTGGGGGCCTATGACAAGGATACCGGCGTGATCCCCTGCTGTCTGGAGGGATCGTACTACTATATCGACGTCAAGGGCAACAAGAAGCTGGTAGGCGACAATACCTATCAGTATTTGGGTTCCTTTGGCGACGGTTTGGCTCCGGCTCAGCGGGACGGCAAGTACGGCTACATCGACACGGAATTTCATGAGCAGATGTTTGAGCTTGACTACGCCGGCGCCTTTGCCAATGGTGTAGCGGCGGTGAAAAAGGGCGATAAGTGGGCCCTGATAAACTGCAAGCTGAAAAACATCACGGATTTTACCTATGATGAGATTCTGGTGGACTCCTACGGCTACTGCTCCATGTTTGACCGTATTACGGTCCGTACCGGAGATAAGTACTTCTTCGTGGATCACGACGGCAAGCAGATCGGTGCCACCTATGACGGTGCGGCAATGGTCGCAGCCAACGACGGCTATGCGGCGGTGAAGGTGGGTTCGCAATGGGGCTTTGCGGATGCCAAGGGCGAGTTGGTCATCCAGCCGCAATATGAAAACGCCAGATCCTTCTCGCTGGGCTTAGCCCCGGTAGAGGAAAATGATCGGTGGGGCTATATCAACACCGACGGTGAGCTGGTGGTAGAGGAGAAGTATTTTGACGCAGGCGTTTTCTCCCCGGACGGAGCAGCCTGCGTGAAGAGCGTTGCCGCATGGAGCTTTCTGGTCCTGTGCGAATACGACAGTTGAGGTGGATCATCATGGATTTTTCTTACGAAAATCAAGGGGCAAATACCTATCTTGTCTATGAGATAAAAGAGGGGGACTCCATCGACACGTTGAGCCTGGGGATGCTCACCAATAACAGCATACCGGGACTCACCAGAGCCCTGTTTACGCAGATGGATGAGAAGAGGTATATTAAGTACAATGTTTCCTCCAAGGTGTCCATGCAGCAGTTTTTCGGCGGCGTTGTGAACCGTAAGCGGCTGCTGGGCGTTTTCAACGGGATCACGGAGGGCTTTCTGTCGGCGGAGGATTATATGATCGACACGTCCAGCATCGTGCTGGACCCGGAGTACATCTTTGCAGATGTCACGACCTGTGCCGCTGCACTGATCTGCCTGCCCATTGCCAATGCGGAGGGGACAGAACCGGACTTGGGTGCCTTCTTCAAAAGTGTCGTGGTCAATGCGCAGACGGACCCCACGGAGGACTCGGACCATGTGGCGAAGATCCTGAACTTCCTGAACAGCTCGTCGGTATTCTCTCTGCCGGGCTTCAAAAAGCTGCTGGATGATTTGCGCAATGAGCCTTCGGCGTCCACAGTGACGGTGGAGGTGAAGAAGATACCCAATGGGCAGCCCTCTGTAGGTGCGCCTGCGGTCCCTCCTGTACAAAAGACTGCTCCCGTCCATGTACCGCCCGCACAGCCGATCATCACACCGGCCGTACCGCCCGCTGTACCTCAGCCGCCGCAGCAGCAGACGCAGGAGTCCCCGAAGGAGGAAATGTCGCTGCTGCACCTGCTGACCCATTACAGTAAGGAGAATAAGGCCCTGTACGATCAGCAGAAGGCGGCGCAGAAGGGTAAGCCCAAGCAGGCGGTCTCTAAACCAAGCAAGCCCGCAAAGACCGAAAGGCCCGCCAATCAGTCGGCAAAAAGCCAGAGCTTTGCGGTTCCGGGTGTGGAGCAAAAGGGCAGCGCACCGAGCTTTGCGATCCCCGGACAGTCGGCCCCGGCCGTGCAGCCGGTGATACAGACACCTCCGCAGCCCAAGCCACAGATACCTGTGACCCCGGTCGTGCAGCAGCCTGCTGCAGTCCAGCCGATGCAGATACCGCTCCAGCCGCCGGTTCAGACGATCCCGGTGGTGCAGACCGGTGAAAAAATGGATTTCGGCAATACAACGATCCTCAACGGCGGCGGCCGGGTCGGGGAGACCACGGTGCTCAACAATGCCTCCCAGCAGTCCCGGCGCATTGCACCATACCTGATCCGCAGCAGAAACCACGAGGAGATCGCCGTCAATAAGCCCCAGTTCCGCATCGGGAAGGAGCGGAGCTATGTGGACTACTTCATTGGGGACAATCCGGCCATCAGCAGAAGCCACGCCACCATCATCACCCGTGAGAATACATACTTCATCGTGGATACCAATTCCACCAATCACACCTACGTGGACGGCAAAATGATCCAGCCCAACACGGAGGTGCCAATCCAGCAGGGAACCAAGATCCGTCTCGGCAACGAGGACTTTGAATTTAAGCTTCGCTGAGATGCGCTATTTTTGCCAAGAGAGGATGTATAGCAATGAATTTCATCATCTCCACAGCCACAGATATCGGGACCACCAAGGCTACCAATCAGGATAGCTTTAACGCCCGTGTGATGACGACGCCGCTGGGCCGGATGGCCTTTGCCGTGGTCTGCGACGGAATGGGTGGTCTGGACAAGGGCGAGGTAGCCAGTGCATCCGTGGTCAATGCATTCTGCAAGTGGGCGGAGCAGCGGCTTCCCGATCTGTGCGAAAGCGGCTTGACCGATTCGGCCGTCCGGGCGGACTGGGTGGGCATCGCCACCGAGTACAACGAGAAGATCAAGCTGTACGGAAAGCGGTGCGGCCTTGCCAGTGGCCTTGGCACCACGGTGACGGCACTGCTCCTGACGGAGCAGCGGTACTATATCATCAACGTCGGTGATACCCGTGCCTACGAGATAGGCGACCATGTGGCCCTTTTGACCAAGGACCAGACCGTGGTGGCCAGAGAGGTGGAGCTGGGGAACCTGACGCAGGTCGAGGCGGAGACCGATCCCCGTCGCAGTGTGCTGCTGCAATGCGTGGGTGCATCCGACGAGGTCTATCCGGATATGTTTTTTGGCGATACGGCGCTGAATGCCACCTATATGCTGTGCAGCGACGGATTCCGCCACGAGATCACGGAGGGAGAGATATATGCCTATCTGAACCCGACGGTGATGACCGATGCCGATGGGATGCAGCGCAATATGGAGGCGCTGATCGAGCTGAACAAGCAGCGCCGGGAGCGTGACAACATTTCGGTGGTGACCATCAGAACATTTTGAAATATGGAGGGAACGGGATGCTGGAGATAGGATCCCTCGTTGACGGAAAATATAAGATCCTCAACAAGGTCGGACAAGGCGGCATGAGTGTCGTATATATGGCCATCAATGAGAAGGCGAACAAGACCTGGGCAGTGAAGGAGGTCCGCAAGGACGGTGTACTGAATTTTGAATCCGTGAAGCAGGGCCTGGTGGCGGAGACGAATATCCTCAAGAAGCTGAGCCACCCGAATCTGCCGAGTATCATCGACGTGATTGATACGGAGGATTCGTTCATCATCATCATGGACTACGTGCAGGGCAACTCCCTGAACAAGGCACTGGAGGAGTACGGCGCCCAGCCGCAGGAGTACGTCATTGAGTGGGCCAAGCAGTTGTGCGATGTGTTGGGGTACCTCCACTCCCGGCAGCCGCCCATCATTTACCGGGACATGAAGCCCGCCAATATCATGCTCAAGCCGGATGGCAACGTGACCCTCATCGACTTCGGCACGGCCAGAGAGTTCAAGGAGAAGAATCTTGCGGATACCACCTGTCTCGGCACTGTGGGCTATGCGGCCCCGGAGCAGTTCGGTGGCATGGGTCAGACAGATGCCCGCACGGATATCTACTGTCTGGGTGCTACGCTGTACCATTTGGTCACCGGCTGCAACCCCAGCGAACCGCCCTATGAGATGAAGCCCATCCGGGAGATCAACCCCAGTCTCTCCGGCGGTCTGGAGCGCATCATCCTGAAGTGTACCCAGCGCAACCCGGAGGATCGCTACCAGTCAGCGGCGGAGCTGATGTATGCGCTGGACCACTACAAGGAGATCGACGAGGACTACAAGAAGAAGCAGAAGCGCAAGCTGGCAAAATTCATTGTCCCGACGGCCCTTGCAGTGGTATTCGCCGTGGCGGGCTTTGCACTGAGCCATGTGGCGGCCCAACAGGCCACGGATACCTATCGGGATATCCTGTATGAGGCGTCCAAGACGGCGGATTACGGGGAGAAGGTGGCACTCTATGGCGAGGCCATCGCCGTTCCCGATAAGGCCGGGGAAAAGGATGCCTATCTGGCGCTGATCCAGACCTACAAGAATAACGACTCCCGGTTCTCCGTGGAGGAGGCCAATCAGCTGACCAAGTACATCAAGAGCAACAAAGCGGCGCTGCAGGCGGATCCCGCCAACTATACGGAGATCTGCTTCGAGACCGGAAAGCTCTACTGGTATTATTACGATTACGGCGACGGGACTGACAATCAGGTCACACGGGCCAAGAGCGCCGTGGAGTGGTTCCAGGACGTGCTGGACAACGCCCCGGAGGGCTATGCAAACCTGAATATGGCGAGGGTCTATGTGAACATCGGCTCGTTCTACCGGGATATCACCACCGATATCACCGAGGCCAGCGATAAGGGAAAGTATAAGCCCTTCTTTGACAACATTCGTGAGCTGCTGGATACGGTGGCCACCGATGAAAATGAGAGCGAGATCGTGCGGCTGGAGCTGCTGGAGCTCTCCCGCAGTGCGCTCCAGCAGTATGCCACCAAGTTTAAGGGTGACGGCATCAGCCAGGCGGATATGATGCAGATGTATGATCAGGTGGAGCGAACGGTGACAGGCATCTCTGCCACTGCCGACACCACGGAGCATAAGAAGGAGGCCACCGTTTCGCTGCTGGCGGATACGAAAAAGGCCATTGAGACGGCATATGCCACGAAGGGAGGGGAGCAGGCATGACGGTTGAAACGCTGCAAATGCTCTCGACGGTGGCCTATGTGTTGGCGGGTATTTTCCTACTGGCGGCCATTGCGATTTTCTTCCTGCTGGATATCCGCAGCGTCATCGGTGACGTAACAGGAGCTACGGCCCGCAAGGCCATCCGGGATATCCGGGCCCAGAACGAGGCCAGCGGCAATAAGGCATATAAGCCCAGTCCCGTAAATGCTGCCCGTGGCAAGCTCACGGCGAAGATATCGCCCTCCGGCAGACTGGAGCCACAAATGGCGGGAATGGGCGGCTCTCCGGGTACGGAGAAGCTCTCCACCATGGAGCTGACAGCGGCGGCAGAGGCTACCACCGTGCTCACCGAGACTGCGGCGGAGACGACGGTTCTGCAGCAGCCGGAGGAGGTGGGCGCCACAACGGTCCTGTCGGAAGCGGAGCGAGAGCCTGCCGCCCCGAAGTCGGAGGAGAAGCGCGCATTCCATACGGATGTGGAGATGGGCTTTAGCGCCAGCTCTGAGATCATCGAGTAGGTTTTATCATCCGCCTAGCGGATGACAAAATAAGACACCAAGAAACACCTCAACAGTAAGGAGCAGTGAGAGATGAACGAAGTTAGAATGAAAAAACGCATTCTGTCTGCCGTCCTTGCCTTCCTCATGACCGTCAGTCTTGTGCCGGTCTCTGCGTTTGCAAGCACGGCGACCCATGCGGATGCCTTTACCGTCTGTGTGACAGGCGGCGACGAGGATGCCAAGCTGGACGGCGCATCGGTGGATTATACCATCGAGGTGGATGGCACGGAAGGTGCCAGGAACACCGTGACCACCACCGACGGCGAGGTGGTCATTCAGGAGATGACCAACTATGCACAGGACATCGCAGACGGCAAGGCGGTCACATTGGCCTATACCGTATCGGCGGAGGGCTATGACACCGTTTCCGACCGTGCCGCTGTCACGGATGTGACCGGCAATGTGGATGTGAAGCTGACGGTCAAGACCCCTGATACCGTGAATGTGACGGTCACCAAGACCGGCAACGGATTAGTCCGGATCAACGATCAGGAGACGGAGACGTCCACCGTGGAGAAGGGCGGCGATGTGAAGCTGGAGCTGATCCCGGCCAAGGGCGCCTATATTCAGGAGCTTACGGTGAAGGGTGAGCCCCGGACAGTGAAGAAGGGCGAGACGTTTCAGGAGACGCTGACCGCCGACGAGGATATCACCGTCAGCGTGACCTTCGTGCAGGAGTACACCGTCACTGTCACCGCCGACAAGGGCGGCAATGTGCTGCTGGACGGCGAAGCGGTCACGGAAAAGACCTACAAAGAGGGGACTGAGGTCGAGCTGTCTGTTGCGGCGGACGATGACTATCAGATCGAATCCATCGTCATCGACGGTACGCAGGAGGATATTGCAGATACTGCCAGCTTTACAAAGAAGCTGACGGTGGATAAGGACACGACGATCGCCGTGAAGTTCATAAGAGTGTACACCGTTACCGTCACCTACGACAGCCAGCACGGAACGGTGGAAACCGACCCCGCAGCGCAGGGCGGCGAGGTGGAAGCAGTCCTCGTGAAGCAGGGCGGCACCCTGACGATAAAGGCCACTCCCAACGAAAACTACCGTGTCAGCGAGGTGGAGATCGACGGCAAAGCGGAAAGCTTTGATGACAATCGATATGTAAAGGGTACTCCCTTCACACGGGATATCAAGAACATTACTGCGCCCCACACCATCAAGATCACCTTTGCTCCCACGCGGCAGACCATCACGGTGATCTCCGGCAAGCATGGCAAGGTGGAGTATCATCCGGAGAAGGTGAGCTATAACGACAGCGTCGACTTCATCATCACGCCGGATGACGGCTATATTATCGACACCATCACGGTAGACGAAGTCGATGTGAAGGCCAACGTGAGAAGAACGGCGGAGAAGTCGTATAAGCTGCCTCTGACGGAAGTCCAACGGGATACGAAGGTGACCGTCACCTTTACGGCGTGCCCCCAGATCGGCACCAACGACCTCACTGCGCTGGGGGGCATCACTTGGAACTCCGGCAATGCCATCCGCCGGGATGGCGCCACCTTCGTCTTTGCAAACAATGCAGCGGTCCAGTTTTCTGCTGCCGCCGATGAGACTGGCAGCGAGACCGGGATCAAGGGCATCCAGCTGATTTTTGCCGACGGAACGACCTCCGGCGGCTACGATGCGGAGACCGCCTCCTTTACGCAGCCGGCGGCCATTCAGGAAACCAAGACCATTCAGGCCATCCGGGTGTTCTACGGCGAGACGGAGATCCGTGTGGCACAGCTGGCAGACAAGAAGCTGGAGGGCCTGAAGATCGTCGTGGATAAGACGGCCCCCACGCCGGAGCTGGCGCTCGAGGAGGCCCACGCCAACGGCTACTACAACAAGAGCTTCACCGCCACGGTGAATGGCATCAACGACCCGGATGACTACTCCGGCATCCAGTCCGTGGAGTATTGGGTGGTAAAGGACCGCACCGAGACGGAGCAGGGGACCGAGACCCAGCGGGAGATGCTCTATACCTACACGGAGGGCGGCGATATCCTGCAGGAGCTGAAGGAGCTCTCCTTCACCGTGGATGCCGGGAAGAACAACAGCGACAACGTTGTGATCTATGTGCAGGTCACTGACCGGGCCGGCAATGTATACACGACGCCGCCGCAGGCAGTGAAGATCAACTCCACACCTCCTACCATCAAGATCGAGTTCGGAAAGAAGGAAAAGCCCGTCAATGTGGTGGAGGAGAACGACACAAAGCGGGGCTACTATGATACCGTCCGCACCGCCACTGTGACCATCACCGACAGAGCCAGCACACTGGATCTCGATGCGGTCAAGTTCGATATCAAGGCCAAGGATGCGGCGGGCGAAGACGTGAGCAACACGGTCGAGATCAGCGATTGGGTTAAGGGCGACACTGGCGAACCTTCCTGTGACATGACCTTCTCTGGGGATGCCAATTACATCTGGTCCATCTCCTACACCAACAAGGCCGGTCTGTCCGCCATTGCTGACAAGGACCAGAAGAAGAGTGTAAACGCCGTGACCTACGGCGAGACCCCCTACTGCTTCACCGTGGATAAGAATGCCCCCACCGGTACCATCACCGCCAACACCTATGTGGTGGGAGGAAAGAATCCCACTTCTTCCCCTGTATGGACAGCGCTGATCGGCAGCGAGAACCTGACCTTCGGCGTTTGGGCCAATGATAAGATCGTCATTACCCATAACGAAGGGGACGAGACCTCTCCCATCAAGAGCACGGAATACTTTGTCCAGAAATTCGGGACTGATGACAAGAAGAAGGCACCGCTGACAGTCGATGAGCTGGATGAGCTGGCGCAGCAGAAGTGGACCGATATAGGCAAAACCACGGAATTTACACCCAACCAGCAGCTTGTGGTCTATCTGAAGATCACGGACATGGCCGGCAATGTCACCTACCTCAGCACCAACGGTCTGGTGGTGGACAACAAGAACCCTCACGAGGAGTTTACGGCCCCGAAGATAGAGTCTGGCCTGACCAACAACAAGATTTATAACGGCGATGTGCCGGTGGTGGTGTCGGCAAACGATCCCGCGGAAAACGGCGTGTATTCCGGCCTGAAGCAGGTGACCTATACGGTCTATAACGGGACGGTCTATAACGAGGAAGATGTGACCCAGCGGGGCGTGCTCTATAGCTGGAACGGCAAAGTCCCCCCCTGCCAGTCCAAGAAGGAAATGCGCTTTACTGTGGATGCAAAGAAGAACAACAGCAACGATGTCCACATCCTGCTGACCGCCGAGGACAACGCAGGCAATGTCACGTCCATGGAGTATTCCATCAAGATCGATATCACAAAGCCTATCATTAATATCAAATATGACAATAATGCGGCGGACAGCGGCACCTTCTTCCGGGAGAGCCGTCGGGCCAACGTCACGGTGAAAGAGCGCAACTTCGACGACAGCCTGGTGAACATCACCCTCCGGGCCACCAATGATGGCGCAGATATTGCGCTGCCCACGGTTAGCAAGTGGACCTCCAGCGGCGACCTCCATACGGCCACCATCGAATACACCGCCGAGGGGGACTACACCTTCGACATCGACGTGACGGATAAGGCGGGCAACCCCAACGAGCCGGTGCACTATGCCGACGGTACCGTCGCTCCGACGGCCTTCACTATCGATAAGACCCGCCCCACCATCAGCGTCACCTATGACAACAACTCCGCCCTGAACGGAAACTACTACAACGCAAACCGCACGGCCACCGTTGTTGTCACGGAGCACAACTTCGACGCCAGCCGGGTGAACATCACCCTCCGGGCCACCGATGACGGCGCAGATATTGCGTTGCCCACGGTCAGCGGCTGGACCTCCAGCGGTGACCGCCATACGGCCACCATCGCCTATCGCCGTGACGGCCTGTACACCTTCGACATCGACGTGACGGATAAGGCGGGCAACACCTCCGCCGACTTCACGGAGCAGACCTTCTATGTGGATACGACGGCTCCCACGCTGGAGATCACCGGCGTAGCCGACCGCTCCGCCAACAACGGCGACATCATCCCGGTAGTGTCCTATTCCGATACCAACTACGATGATGCACAGGTGAGCATCACCCTCACCGGCGCCATGCGCAAGGGCGTTGCGCTGGACGGCTCCTATGCCGACCAGCACAACGGCAAGGTCTTTACCTTCAAGAATTTCGCCAAGGAGAAGGAAGTAGACGATATCTACACGCTGGCGGCCACCCTGACGGATAAGGCGGGCAACACCACGGAAAAGACCATTTGGTTCTCCGCCAACCGCTTCGGCTCCACCTATGCCCTCAGCGCCACCACGGAGCAGCTCAACGGCTCCTACGTCCAGACGCCGCAGGATGTGGTGGTGACGGAGACCAACCCCGACGCCCTCCAGAACATCCGCATCACGCTCTTCAAGAACAATCAGACCATCATCCTGCAGGAGGGTACGGACTACCGCATCGAGGTGCGGGGCGGCAATGGTCAGTGGTATGAGTACATCTACACCGTGCTGGCCAAGAACTTTGCCGATGACGGCGTCTATCGCCTGACCTTCTACTCCGAGGATGCTGCGGGCAACATAGCGGAAAACACGCTGGATACCAAGAAGCAGGAGATCGGCTTCGGCGTGGATAAGACCAAGCCCAACATGGTCGTGACCAATCTGGAGAGCGATACCACCTATCCTCTGGAGAACCTCACGGTGAGCCTGTCCGCCGGAGATAACCTGCTGCTTCAGTCCGTGGTGGTGTATCTGGACGATTACAGCAAGGCCTACAAGACGTGGACAGCAGAAGAGATCGCCGCTATCGTGGCGGACCAGGGCGAGTTCACCTTCGATATTCCGGGCGATTCCACCGGAGCGCATCAGGTGAAGATCGTCTGCACCGACGCCGCCGGCAACGAGCAGACGGAGGAGATCACCAACTTCTACGTCACCACGAATCTGTTCGTGCGCTACTACAACAATAAGCCGCTGTTCTTCGGCTCCATCGCCGCTGTGATAGTGATCGCCGGTGTGGTGATCGCTCTGGCCGCTGGCAAGAAAAAGAAGAACGACAAAGAGAAGTAAGACCTGACCCGGCATAAGCCGGCATCAAAGCCTCCGGCCCCGGCCGGAGGCTTTGATGGTTTCGGATGATAAGGAGGAAGGAAAATGCCAGAGAATTTGATCGAGCACTTTGAGGACACGCTGCACCGCTGCGAAAGCGAAGCACTGCGGGACGCTACCCGTCAGGCCATGGAGGGAACCAAGGTCTACCGTGAGGATTTCAGGGCCCAACAGCCGCTCATGCCCCGGTATGAGCGGCGCATCACGGTGGAGAATACCACCACCTTTGCGGCGGCTGCCCGCTTCGGGAATCAATACGGCGTGGCTGTGCTGAACTTTGCCAATCCGGAGGTCCCCGGCGGTGGCGTGAAAAACGGTGCCACGGCGCAGGAGGAGTGCCTCTGCCGCTGCAGCAATCTCTATCCGTGTCTGGCCAATACACCCGGCGTATATGATGACTTCTATCAGTATCACTATGAGCACGGCCGGTATCTCTACTCCGACCGCCTGATCTACACCAAGGGTGTGACCGTATTCAAAAACGAGGATCTGAGCCTGAAGGAGCGGAACCAGTGGTTTCGTGTGGATGTGATCACCTGCGCTGCGCCCATCCTATTCATGCTGCCGCATACGAATTCCGCCGTGCTGGGGGATCTGTTCCGTTCCCGTATCCGCAACATCTTCAATGCCGCCATAGATAACGACATTCGGGTGCTGATCTTAGGTGCCTTCGGCTGCGGAGCCTTCAAGAATCCGCCGGAGATCGTGGCGCAGGCCTTTCGGGATGTTCTGCTGGAGGAGCACTACGATACCTGCTTCACAGATATCGTCTTTGCCATCAAAAGCAGCAACGGCAACGATCCCTTTAAGCCGTGTCCGAACCTGATGGCCTTCCAGCTCGCCTTTGACGGTCTCTCTACCGAGGCTGCCAAGCTCCGCTTTTCCGGCCCCATGTGGCTGGTGGACGATGCGCCTACCCCGGAGAAAATGCGGCAGGAGGAGCTTTCCCAGTGGAAAACGACAAACCTCTATCGAGGCAAACAATTTTCCGTCTTGGGAGACTCTGTCAGCACACTGGAAAGCTATAATCCGCCGGATCACAGCGTCTTCTACAAAGGCGACGTCTGCAGCCGGACGGGGGTCTATACCATGGCGGATACATGGTGGGGGCAGGTCATCGACTTCTTCGGCGGCGAGCTGCTGGTCAATGACTCCTGGTCCGGCAGTCGGGTGACAAAGCTGCCGGGGCAGCATGAGCTGTTCCCCTCCGGGTGCAGCGACCAGCGGACCAGCCATCTGCATATGCGGGGTGTCCGGCCGGATGTGATTTTGGTCTATCTCGGCACCAATGACTGGGCGAACGCCGTCCGGCCCATGGAGGACAGCGGGGTGTCCGGCGAGTGGTATTCTGTGTTCGAGACGGCCTACCGGCGAATGCTGCAAAAGCTGCGGGTCAATTATCCGGATGCCGAGCTCTGGTGCTGCACACTCTGCTCCACTTATATGAGTACCGATCCGGCTTTTGTATTTCCGGAGAGCGTAGGCGGTATCTCCATCGAGGTATATAACGATATCATCCGCCGCACGGCAGTGCTGGAGGGCGGCAGGCTCATCGATCTGTATGCCTATCACCTGCCCTATGATGCCATCGACGGCTCTCATCCCACCAGGACCGGCATGGAGCGGCTCGCAAAGCTTGTCTTGCGTGAGATGCTGGGCAAAGAGGCCGATGCAATTCTCGATTGCAGGGATGGACAGCATGAATACATGGCTTTTGAAGAAGGTACCGATGAAACCAGCTACGTATGCAGATGCTGCGGAAAGTTGCTGACCGTAAAAAACTGGAAGCTGTTGACGCAGAAGGAGCGCCGACCCGTACCGGATGACTCGGAATATGTGATGCTGCCGCCGGATACCACGGTGGTGCTGTATTCCGATGTACTCCCCCTTACGATCCCAAGCACTGGCGAAAAGCTGCGGATCAAAAAGCCGATGGTAACGGTAGGCAGAGCGCCTGACAGTGACGTCCACCTGAGCGCACGGACCGTGGCACGGAGGCAGGCGGCCTTTTTCTATGAGCGGGAAATTTGGTTTGTGCGAGACAATTTTTCTACCAATGGTACGTGGATAAACGGACGTAAGCTCATACCGGGAAAGAAGTATCAGCTTGCGGCCTATGATGAGATCGCTTTTGCAAGGACTGAGAAGGTCATATTTGACCTGCGGAATGAGTCGTACACACCTCCCCGGCAGGAAACGCCGCCGAGTCCAATGGGCGATTTTGCAGGGGAAAAGCGGATAGGGGAGTATGAGATCATCCGGACACTTGCCCCGTTGAGCGTAAAGGACGTTTATTTGGCGAAAAGCTCCCGTACGGATAAGCTTGTGGTGCTGAAGCCTTGCCGAAAGGATGATCGTCCCGCCCAAAAGGCCATCCGTGAGCTGCTCCTGAAGGAAGCTGACCTCCTCCGGCAGCTGGATCACCCGGCCATTCCAAAGCTGGTAGAGGTTCTGGAGGATGAGGAGACCCTCTGCGTGGTCCGGGAATATTTTGATGGCGAGACACTAGAGAGCGTCATGGCCAGAGAAGGGACTCAGGATCTGATCCAAGTGGTGGATTGGGCATGGCAGCTATGCGATGTGCTGCGCTATCTGCATGAGAGAAATTATGTCTACCGTGACATGAAGCCGGGAAATATCCTGCTGCGGCCCGATGGCCGTCTTGCACTGATCGATTTCGGCACGATGCGTGTCTATAAACCCGGCAAAGCGGGGGATACCGTCTGTCTGGGTACATGGGGCTATGCCGCCCCGGAGCAGTTCGGCGGTATGGGACAGACCGATGCCCGGACAGATATCTACGGTCTGGGGGCCACGCTCTATTATTTGGCGACCGGCTGTAACCCCGGCGTGCCGCCCTATGAGATAGGCTGCATCCATGCAATGCATATCGACGGCTTCCCGCATCAGTTGGGTGACTTGATCCAAAAGTGTGTGCAGCCCGACCCGGTGAGGCGCTTCCAATCCTGCCGGGAGCTGATGGAGGCACTGGAGGATGCCTCCTTCGACGTTACCACCAATCAGGAGAAGTTGGCTCAGTGGAAGCGGATCCTGCGCCGGGAGGAGCAGAGCTGAAGCTCCCGCTCCCTGTAAAGTAAATCCCTGTTCCTTATCCCCCTCCGGCCCCAGCCGGAGGGGGCCTTTTTTCCGTCAATCCCGCCGATTCGTGAAAATGTCAGACACGCCCCTACGTTTTTATTGCAATTCTCCGAAAATAATTATATAATGTGAAATACCTATTGGTATGCGAATGGGAAAGGTCTGCAATATGGAAAAGATCCTGTCTGTATTGGAAAATATCAAAGGATACCTGCCCCTGATCCGCCTGGCGGACCTGCTGGACGTGGCCATCGTGGCGTATCTGGTGTATAAACTGCTGTCGCTGGTGAAGAGCACACGGGCCGCCAACATCCTGAAGGGTGTGGCTATTTTTCTGGCGGCACTGTGGCTGTCCTCGAAGCTGAACCTGCGGGTGGTGAATTACATCCTCAGCCACATGGTGGAGTGGGGCGTACTGGCCCTTATCATCGTGTTCCAGCCGGAGATCCGTCGGATCTTGGAGCAGCTGGGCAGCAAGAACATCCGCCTGCTGCGGACGCTGGCGCCGGAGAAGGAGCTGCCGGAGCTGGAGAGGGCCATCGACCAGACGGTGCTGGCCTGCACGGAGATGTCCCGCACCCGCACGGGTGTGCTGATCGTCTTCGAGCGGAAGATCTTGCTGGACGACGTGGTGCGCTCCGGTACCACGCTGGATGCCTCCGTCTCCAGTGAACTGCTGAAGAACATCTTTTTTGTCAAGGCACCCATGCACGACGGCGCTGTCATCATCCGTAACGGGCGGATCCTGGGGGCGGGCTGTATGCTGCCCCTGTCTAAGAATGTGAACCTCAGCCGGGATCTGGGGATGCGCCACCGGGCGGGCATCGGCATGAGCGAGAATTCCGATGCCGTGGTGGTCATCGTCTCGGAGGAGACGGGCTCCATCTCTGTGGCCATCGGTGGGATGCTGAAGCGCCACCTGCAGGCGGAGACCCTGTCCCAGCTGCTGCATAACGAGCTGATGCCCCAGCAGGAGGAGACGGACAAGGTCCGCTTCCCGCTGCGGGAGCTGCTTCGGGCCCGGAGAAAGGGGGCGCAGGAAGATGAAGAAGAATGATGCCAGCCGTAAGGCGCTGCGGATCATCGGATCCATTCTGGTGGCGATCGCTCTGTGGATCTATGTGGATACCGTTACCTCTCCGGAGGTGACATTGAAGGTGAAAAATGTGCCGGTGGAATTCTCCGGCGAGGATACCACACTGGCGGATCGTGGCCTGATGCTGCTGTCGGGCTATGACACCACCGTGGATCTGGTCATCAAGGGTCCCCGGAACGAGCTGCGTAAGCTGGACCGCAGCAAGATTCGGATCGTGGCCAATACCAGCAATATCAAGGAGGCCGGCAGCCAGACCCTGACCTACGAGGTGGTGTTTCCGGACAACATCCGCAGAGGGAAGCTGACGGTGGATTCTGCCAGCATTTACAGCATCACCGTCACCGTGGGCGAGTTGGACAGCAAGGAAGTACCCATTCAGTGCGAAATTGTGGGCAGCGTGGCTGACGGCTACATGGCCGGGGAGCTGACGCTGGATCCGGAGGTGCTGCTGCTGCGTGGCCAGCGGGACGACCTGCTGAATGTCAGCTACGCCAAGGTGCGGCTGGATATCACCGGAGCTGACAAGACGGTGGTGCAGGCGCTGGAATTTGAGCTGTACGACCACAACGATGTGAAGATCGAGAACAGCGCCATCCGCAGCAGTGAAAAGCTCATCGGTGCCACCATGCCGGTGTGGACGGTGAAGGAGGTGCCTCTGCGGGTGAACTTTGTGGAGGACGTGGGGGCCACCATGGAGACGGTGGACTACACCATCTCTCCCGCCACGGTGAAGCTGGTGGGCGAGAAGGCCCGACTGGATGAGATCGACAGCATCGTGCTGGATACCCTGTACGTGCAGGATCTGGAGGATTCCCAGAGCCTGACCTATACCATCCCCGTGCCGGAGGATGTGACCATTGCCGACGGCGTGGACACCGCCACCGTGACGGTGGTGGTCCGTGGCGTCACGGAGCGGACACTGACCGTTTCCCGGTTCACCTTTGAGAATGTGCCGGAGGGCATGACCGCCACGGCAGAGACGGAGTCGCTGAACGTGCGGCTGCGGGGCCTGACAGCGGAGGTGAACGCCCTGACGGCGGAGAACGTCCACATCGTGGCAGACCTGTCCGGACTCACCGGCGCAGGGGTCCATACGGTGCCGGTGACCATTCGCATCGAGGGCTACGAGAATATCGGCATCAAGGGCTCGTATCAGATGGTGGTGGATCTGAAGGTGGCTTCGGACACCCCAACAGAGCCCTAGACATAGCAAGAGAGGTGTAAGCGACCATGACACAGATCGCAACGGTTGAAAAGATATTGCCCGGCGGCTTCGTGGAGATATCCGTCCCCCGAAAGTCTGCCTGCGGCCACGACTGTGAGGAATGCGCCGGCTGCGGCATGACCGGCGCCGCCATCCACGCACGGGCCAAGGACCCTGTGGGGGTCCGGCCGGGGCAGAAGGTGGTGGTGGAGAGCGCCACCCGGAAGATATTGGGTGTAGTGGCGCTGGTATATCTGCTGCCGGTGGTGGGCTTCCTGCTGGGCTACTTCCTGTCGGAGGGACTGGCGGAGGGCGTCCGCTACGCCATCGCCATCGGCGCAGCGGCGCTGGCCTTCCTGCCCAGCGTGGCCTATGACCGCCACGCCAAAAAGACGGAGGCCCTGACCTACACGGTGGTGCGGGAGTTCTGATGTTCGGCTATGTGCGTCCTGCGGCGGATCGGCTGACTCAGGAGCAGACAGACCTGTTCCGCAGCGCCTACTGCGGCCTGTGCCGCACGCTGGGACGGCGGTACGGCCTGCCGGCCCGGATGATTTTGAACTACGATCTGGCCTTTCTGGCCATTCTGCTGGCCGGCGGCAGCGGCTTTTCCTGCGCTCGCCATCGCTGCCCGGTGCATCCCATCCGGGGCTGCCCCTGCGGGGAAGAAAACCCGGCGCTGGATGCGGCGGCGGATCTCAGCGTCATCCTGACCTGGTGGCAGCTGCGTGACGGCGTGACGGATCACGGCTTCTTCGGGGGCCTGAAATACCGGCTGGCCGCCCTGCTTCTCCGCCGCAGCTACCGCAAGGCCGCCCGCCTGCGGCCGGATTTTGACCGGCTGGTGCAGGGCTGCCTGGGAGAGCTGACGGCGCTGGAGCAGGAGAATTGTCCCTCCATTGACCGCCCGGCGGATACCTTCGCCCGGCTGCTGGCCGGTGCGGCAGAGGAGGAGCCGGATCCTGTCCGGCGGCGGGTGCTGGCGCAGCTGCTGTACCATCTGGGCCGCTGGATATACCTGACGGACGCAGCGGACGATCTGGCCAAGGACCAGCGCAGCGGCAGCTACAATCCGCTGCCCCTGCGATTTTCGGTGCAGGAGGGCAAGCTGACGGAGGAGAGCCGTCAGGAGCTGGCCCAGACCATGGATCGGTCCGTGGAGCGGATGGCGGCGGCCTTCGAGCTGTTGGAGTGCGGCGTATGGCAGCCGGTCATTGAAAGTGTGGTATATGCGGGGCTGTATCAGGTGGGAAACGCCGTTTTGAACGGAACCTTCCATCAGCGGCCCCGGAGAGAGAAATACCCTGAACGAAAGGCAGGACACGGCGATGCGTGATCCCTATCAGGTGCTGGGTGTCCCCAGCACCGCCACAGACGAGGAAGTCAAAAAAGCCTATCGGAATCTGGCCAAAAAGTACCATCCCGATAACTATCACGACGATCCCCTGGCCGATCTGGCACAGGAGAAGATGAAGGAGATCAACGAGGCCTACGAGGAGATCCAGAACCAGCGCAAGCGCGGCGCCTCCGGCAATGGCTACGGAGCCTACGGCGGCAGCTATGGTGGCTCCTACGGCGGCTCCTACGGCGGCTACGGCGCCAACGGCTACGGCGGCAGCTATGATCCCGCCATCCAGCGCATCCGTCTGGCCATCCGTCAGGGGAACCTGAATCTGGCGGAGGAGCTGCTCAACGCCCGCAGCGACCACAACGCCGAGTGGAACTTCCTGAAGGGAGCCGTCTGCTTCAAGCGGGGCTGGCTGGACGAGGCCAAGCGCTATTACGAGACGGCGGTGCAGATGGACCCCGGCAACCCGGAGTACCGGCAGGCACTGGCTATGGCGGAGGGTCGCTCCGCCGGTTACCGTCCCGCCGGATACAGCCGTGTTACCACCGGTGGCTGCGACGATCCCTGCACCCGCCTGTGCGGTACCATGCTGTGCTGCAATCTGCTGGGCGGCGGTGGCTATTTCTGTTGTATATAAACGGGGACCCCCATCCCCTTTGAAGGAGGATAAAGCTGTGGTCAAGAGCATGACCGGCTATGGCCGGGCGAGAGAAACAAGAAACAAGCGGGATATCACCGTGGAGGTGCGTTCCGTCAACAACCGGTATCTGGACTGCACCGTGAAGCTGCCCAGAGCCTATGTATTCGCTGAGGATGCCATCAAGGGCCGTGTCCAGAAGGCGGTATCACGGGGCAAGGTGGACGTGTTCGTCACCATCGACTCCTCCGCTGCGGACGTGTCCGTGGTGAAGGTGAACGAGCCGCTGGCCCGCAGCTACTATGAGGCACTGCTGCGGCTAAAGGAGACCTTCGGCTTGTCGGGGGAGGTCACCCCGGTGGAACTGTCCCGCTGCCCGGACGTCCTCTCCGTCACCAAGGCGGAGGAGGATCTGGAGACGCTGGCGGAGGACATCTGTCAGGTGACGGATGCGGCGCTGGCGGCCTATAACCGGATGCGAAGTGTGGAGGGCGTAAAGCTGGCGGAGGATATCGCCGGCCGGGCCGATACCATCGAGGACACCGTGGCCCGTGTGGAGGCGCAGTCTCCCCAGACGGTGTCAGCCTACCGGGAGCGACTGGAGAGCAAGATGCGGGAGGTGCTGGCCTCCACCACCATCGACGAGGCCCGTATCCTGACGGAGACGGCCATTTTTGCCGATAAGATTGCCGTGGACGAGGAGACGGTGCGCCTGCACAGCCACCTGTCCCAGCTGCGGGATATGCTGCGGGGGGATGAACCTGTGGGCCGGAAGCTGGACTTTCTCATTCAGGAGATCAACCGGGAGTGCAACACCATCGGCTCCAAGTGCAGCGACCTGACCATTACGCAGGACGTGGTGAACATGAAGGCCGAGGTGGAGAAGATCCGGGAGCAGGTGCAGAACATCGAGTAAGGGAGCGTTCTATGGAGCTGGTAAACATCGGATTCGGCAATCTTATTGCCGCCGGGCGGCTCATCGCCGTGGTAAGCCCGGATTCGGCCCCCATCAAGCGGCTCATTCAGGAGACAAGGGACGGCGGGATGCTCATCGACGCCACCTATGGCCGAAAAACGGCGTCGGTACTTATTATGGACAGTGACCATGTGGTGCTGTCGGCACTGCCGGCGGAGAAGCTGGCGCCCCGTCTGGGCGTCCGGCTGGAGGATCTGACAGAGGAGGAAGCTTAAGTGCAGAGAAGAGGTAAGACATTCATCGTATCTGGTCCCTCCGGCGTAGGAAAAAGCACCGTGCTGAAGGCACTGTTTGATCAGCGGACGGACCTGTATTTTTCCATTTCCGCCACCACCCGTGACCCCCGTCCTGGGGAGGTGGACGGTGTCCACTACCACTTTATCCCGGCGGAGGAGTTCCACCGGATGGTGGAGGAGGACGAGTTTCTGGAGTATGCCGAGTACGTAGGCAACTTCTACGGTACTCCCAAGAAGTACGTGGACCGTGCCATGGATGACGGTCGGGACGTCATTCTGGACATCGAGATCCAAGGCGCCAACCAGATCTGCACCAAGCGGCCGGAGACGGTGCGAATCTTCATTGCTCCCCCTTCATGGGTGGAGCTGGAGCGGCGGCTCACCGCCCGTGGCACCGACAGTCAGGAGGTCATCCAGAGCCGCCTGCTGCGAGCCAAGGTGGAGCTGCAGACTGCCAGCAGCTACGACTATCTGGTCATCAACGATACCGTGGAGCAGGCGGTGGCGGAGATGGCGGCCATTCTGTGCGCCGAGCACTGCCGCCCAGCGGAGCGTCTGGAGCAGCTCCTGCATAAATAAGTCAAATTACAGCCGAAAGGCAGATAAGGAAGGTCGATCATTATGATGCTGTATCCCGCAATGAACAAGCTGACGGAGTATATCCCCAACCGCTATATGATGGTGAACGTGGTGGCCCGCCGGGCCCGCCAGATCGCTGAGGAGGCCGAAGCCACCGGCCAGCATTTGGACGAGAAGCCGGTGACGCTGGCCATCCATGAGGTGGCTGAGGGCAAGTTCGACGCCCACACCATCGACACGGAGATCGAGGAAGACTGAGGGAGGGACCGTCAATGACGCAGATCGCCAAGGTCGCTGTGGCGGCGGCTACCTACGCCATTGACAAGCCCTACGACTATCTGGTGCCGTCCGGTATGGAGCTCTCCGTGGGCTGCCGGGTCACGGTACCCTTCGGGCGGGGCAACCGCACCGCCGAGGGCATGGTGCTTCAGCTGCGGCAGGAGGTGCCTGCCAAGCCCCTGAAGGCCATCCGCAATCTACTGGATCAGGAGCCGGTGCTGACGGAGAAAGAGATACGGCTGGCCCTCTGGATGCGCCAGCGGTACTTCTGCACCTTCTACGATGCCCTGCACACCATCCTCCCGGCGGCGGTGTGGTATCGCTACCGGGAGATCTGGAGCCTCTGCCCTACGGCAGAGGAGGAGGGCCTTACGGAGCGGGAGCAGGCGGTGTGCCGGATGCTCTCCGACGGCCCGCAGGAGCGGGAGACCCTCTGCACCGCACTGGGGGAGGATATCCCGTCGGTGCTGTATCAGATGAAAAAGAAGGGACTGGTTTCCGTGGAGACGGAGACCAGCCGCAAGGTAAAGGACCACATGGTGGAGCTGGCGTCCTTAGCCGCCCCGGCGCAGGAGGTGCTGGAGCGTCTGGAGCGCCGCCGCCGGTCCGCCCCCCGGCAGTATGAAGCTGCGGCGTTTCTGGCCAGGTGCGGCGAGACCACGGTTCATGACCTGTGCTATTTCACCGGCGCTACCCGCCAGACCCTCCGCAGTCTGGAGAAGCAGGGCCTCATCGCCCTCCGCAGCCGGGAGGAGTACCGCATCTCCCCACGGGAGTACGGTGTCCCGGCGGAGGAGATCACCCTGAACCAACAGCAGCAGGAGGCCTATGACACCATTCTCCGCCAGACGGAGACGGGCCGGGCCGGGGTGACGCTTTTACAGGGCGTCACCGGCAGCGGCAAGACGCTGGTGTATATCCGTCTGGCCCAGACCCTGTTGGAGCAGGGAAAGTCCGTGATGATCCTGGTGCCGGAGATCGCCCTGACCCCTCAGATGATGGCCCGGTTTACCGCCTACTTTGGCCGAAAGGTGGCGCTGCTGCACAGCGGCCTGCGGCTGACGGAGCGGTGGGACCAATATAAGCGCATCCGCCGGGGCGAGGCTGCGGTGGTGTTGGGGACCCGCTCGGCGGTGTTCGCCCCGCTGGAACAGCTGGGCCTCATCATACTGGACGAGGAGCAGGAGAGCTCCTACGAATCGGAAAAAGCCCCGTGCTACCACGCACGGGATATTGCCAAATACCGCTGTGTGCAGGAGGGAGCCCGTCTGGTGCTGGGCTCCGCCACCCCCACGGTGGAGACAGCCTACTATGCCCGCAAGGGGGATTACGGGCTCTGCCGCCTGACGGAGCGCTTCAATCAGCGCCGCCTGCCGCAGGTCATTCTGGCGGATATGCGCCGGGAGCTGCGGGACGGCAATTTCAGCTGTATCAGCCGCCCTCTTCAGCAGGAGCTGGAGCGGAATCTGGCGGCGGGGGAGCAGAGCATCCTGTTTCTGAACCGCCGGGGCAGCAGCCGTCAGCTGCTGTGTCCCCAGTGCGGCTATGTTCCCCAGTGTCCCCGGTGCAGCGTCTACCTCACCTACCACTCCGCCAACGGACGGATGATGTGCCACTACTGTGGCCACTCCCAGCCTGCGCCGGATACCTGTCCCGACTGCGGCGGCGCTATGAAGCACATCGGCTTCGGTACACAGAAGGTGGAGGAGGAGCTGACCCGGCTCTTCCCCGGTACGGAGCTCCTGCGGATGGATGCCGACACTGTGGGGGAGGGCCACGAGAAGCTCCTGCGGGAGTTCCAGCGCCGCCGCATCCCCATTCTGCTGGGGACACAGATGGTGGCCAAGGGACTGGATTTCGCCGGGGTGACGCTGGTGGGCGTGCTGGCGGCGGATCTGTCGCTGTACGTGGATCACTACCGGGCGGCGGAGCGCACCTTCAGCCTGCTGACGCAGGTGGTGGGCCGGGCCGGCCGGGGGGAGAAGGAGGGCCGAGCGGTGATCCAGACCTACACCCCCCGCAACGACGTGATCCTGGCGGCGGCGGAGCAGGACTACGACCGCTTCTATGACGATGAGATCCGTCTGCGGCGTCTGCGGCGTGACCCGCCCTTTGCCGACCACTTTACCCTCACCGTCACCGGCCCGGAGGAGGAGCCGGTGCGCCGGGCCTGCGCCCAGCTGTGCGCTGCTCTGCGGCAGGCGCTGTCGCAGGAGCCGTACCGGGCCATGGAGCCGGAGGTGCTGGGGCCTGCCCCGGCCCCGGTGGTGAAGCTGAACAACCGCTACCGCTACCGGATCACGGTGGTGGGCCAAAACGAAAAACCGCTCCGTCAGCTGCTGGCGGCCTATATGAAGGCCTTCGCCCGCCGCCCGGAGCATCGCAATATGGCGGTCCACACGGACTGCAATCTGATGGATTAGAGGTACGAAGGATATGGCTTTGAGAAAGATCGTATTGCAGGGTGACGAGTGCCTGACCAAGGTGTGCCGCCCGGTGACGGAGTTCAATCAGCGCCTGCACACGCTGATCGATGACATGAAGGAGACGCTGCTGGATTCCGGCGGCGTGGGTCTGGCCGCCCCGCAGGTGGGCGTGCTGCGCCGTGTGTGCGTGGTGATGAACGAGGACGAGGACATCATCGAGCTGGTGAACCCGGAGATCATCGCCGTCGAGGGGGAGCAGACAGGTCTGGAGGGCTGCCTCAGCATCCCCGGCAAGTTCGGCATCGTCACCCGCCCCTATACGGTGCGTGTCCGGGCGCAGGATCGGGACGGCAATTTTTTCGAGGTGGAGGACGAGGAGCTGACCGCCCGTTGCTTCTGCCATGAGATCGAGCATCTGGACGGCCATCTGTTCGTGGAGCACACGGACCATCTGATGACCGAGGAGGAGCTGGAGGAGTATATGAACCAGCAGGAGGAAGACGAGGAATGAGGATCCTGTTTATGGGAACGCCGGACTTCGCCGTGGCCTCTCTGCGCCGGCTGGTGGAGGACGGCCACGAGATATGCGGCGTGTTCACCCAGCCGGATAAGCCCAAGAACCGGGGCCACAAGCTGGCCTTCTCCCCGGTGAAGGAGTACGCTCTTTCACAGGGCCTGACGGTGTATCAGCCCACCAAGCTGCGGGACGGTACGGCGCTGGAGCTGATCCGTACTCTGGCCCCGGAGCTGACGGTGGTGGCGGCCTATGGCCGCATCCTGCCGGAGGATATTCTGGCGGCCCCCAAGCTTGGCTCCATCAACGTCCATTCCTCGCTGCTGCCCAAATACCGTGGCGCAGCCCCCATCAACTGGGCCGTCCTGAACGGCGACGCCGTCACCGGCGTCACCATCATGTATATGGCCAAGGAGCTGGACGCCGGGGATATCATTTCCGCCGCCGAGACGCCTATCGATCCCGACGAGGACGCTCTGACCCTGACGAACCGTCTGGCGGAGTTGGGAGCCGAGACCCTGTCCCGGACGGTGCAGGCGCTGGCCGCCGGCACCGCCGGCCGCACCAAACAGGATGAGAGCGCCGTGACCTTCGCCCCCATGCTGAGCCGGGAGCTGTCCCCCATGGACTTCACCCGCCCCGCCCGCAGTCTCCACGATCAGGTCCGTGGCCTCCAACCCTGGCCCTGCGCCGTGACGGAGTTGTCCGGCGCCACGGTGAAGGTATACCGCACCGCTGTGGGAGGCGCCGCCAAAGCCGCCCCCGGAACGATCGTCCGGGCCGATAAGACCGGCATCGAGATCGCCTGCGGCGACGGTCGGACCCTCCGTATTCTGGAGCTTCAGCCGCAAAACGGCAAGCGGATGGCGGCGGCCAGCTATCTGGCAGGCCACCCGGTGCAGGTGACGGTATGAACGACGTGAGAAAGCCGGACGCCAGAGAGACCGCTCTGGAGGTTCTGATGCAGGTGGACAGCGCCAACGCATGGTCCGACGGCGGTCTGAAGCGCACCATCGCCAAAAATAAGCTGGACAGCCGGGATGCGGCGCTGGCCACCCGCTTGTGCTACGGGGTGATCCAGAACCGGATGCTGCTGGACTACTATATCGGCTGCTGGTGCAGCCAGCGCCCGGAGCGGCTGGAGTCCGTCATCCGCAACATCCTGCGTCTGGGGGGCTACCAGATCCTGTTTTTGGATAAGGTGCCGCCCCGTGCCGCCGTCAACGAGGCCGTGGAGATGACCAAGCGCCACCGCCGGGAAAAGGCGGCGGGTATGGTCAACGCCATCCTGCGGAAATTTGCCGCCAATCGGGAGGATATGCCGCCCCTGCCCAAGGGCAGCCCGGCGCAGACTCTCTCCCTGCGATACAGCCACCCCCGGTGGCTGGTGGAGCGTCTGCTTTCCCTCATCGGCGAGGAGGAGACGGAGGCATACCTCCGTATGAACAATCAGGTAGTACCCACTACCATCCAGACAAACCCCCTAAAGGGTACCCCGGAGGAGCTGGAGAAGCTGCTGCGCCAGACCGGCGCACAGGTGGAGCCCCACCCGTGGCTGGCGGGATGCTTTTCCGTCAGCGGCACCGGCGATCTGGAGCAGCTGTCCGCCTTCCGGGAGGGCCGATTCACCGTGCAGGACGCAGCCGCCCGTCTGGTGGCCACCGTGGCCGCCCCGGCCCAAGAGGATCGGGTGCTGGACGTGTGCGCCGCTCCCGGCGGCAAGTCCTTTGCCATGGCCATGGACCGCCGGGATCGGGGCCAGATCCTCTCCTGCGATGTCCACCCCCACAAGCTGAAGCTCATCGACAGCGGCGCCCAGCGTCTGGGCATCACCAGCATCCGCACGGCGCTGGCCGATGCACGGGAGGAGCACGCCGCATGGCTGGAGCAGGCGGATGTGGTGGTGGCGGACGTCCCCTGTTCGGGCCTCGGCATCATCCGCAAAAAGCCGGATATCCGGTATAAAAACCCCCGTGATCTGGCCCAGCTTCCGGCCATTCAGGGGGATATTCTGGAAAATGCCTGCCGCTATGTGCGCCCCGGCGGCGTGCTGGTGTACTCCACCTGCACGGTGCTGCCGGAGGAAAATCAGGAGATCATCCACGTGTTCCTCTCCCGCCACCCGGAGTTCCGGCGGGAGACCTTCACCTTGCCGGGGCCCGCGGGCCTGTGTGACGGGGAGGCGACCCTGTGGCCCCAGCGGCTGGGGACCGACGGCTTTTACATCTGCCGAATGCGGAGGAAAGCATGACTGACATCAAATCCATGACGATGGAGGAGCTGACCCATACCCTGCGGGAGATGGGACAGCCCGCCTTCCGGGGCGGTCAGGTCTTTACCTGGCTGCACCGGGGCGTCACCTCCTTTGAAGAGATGAGCGATCTGCCCCGTGCGCTGCGGGAGCAGCTGGCGCAGACGTTCCATATCACCGCCCCCACCGTGGCCCGCAAGCAGGAGTCCCGTCTGGACGGCACCGTCAAGTACCTGTGGGAGCTGGCGGACGGCAACTGCATCGAGACGGTGCTCATGCAGTATCACCACGGCAACACCGTGTGCATCTCCTCTCAGGTGGGCTGCCGTATGGGCTGTGCTTTCTGCGCCAGCACCATCGCCGGAAAGGTCCGTGACCTGACCCCCTCGGAGATGCTGGATCAGGTGCTGTTCACCCAGCTGGATTCCGGCCGGGAGATCTCCAATATCGTGCTGATGGGCATTGGAGAGCCTCTGGACAACATGGATACCGTGCTGCGGTTTCTGACGCTGGTGAACCACCCCAAGGGGCTGAACATCGGGATGCGGCACATCAGCCTGTCCACCTGCGGCGTGATACCGGGCATCCGGCGTCTGGCGGAGCTTCAGCTCCAGCTGACGCTCTCGGTGTCCCTCCACGCCCCGGACAGCGAGACCCGCTCCCGCATCATGCCCGTGAACCGGGCCTATGACGTGGAGGAGCTGTTCGCCGCCTGCCACGATTACTTCCAAAAGACGGGCCGCCGCATCTCCTTTGAGTACGCCATGATCGACGGCGTCAACGACCATGACTGGCAGGCGGACCTCATCGCCCGGCGCATCGCCGGGATGCCGGGCCATGTGAATCTCATCCCCCTGAACGATGTGGTGGAGAGCCCCTTCAAACCCAGCCGCCGCATAGCGGCATTTCAAAAGAGATTACAGTCCCATGGCGTCACCGCCACCGTGCGGCGGAGCCTTGGCGGCGATATCGACGCCTCCTGCGGCCAGCTGCGCCGCAAGGCCATGGAGGAAGGGAGAGACCTGCAATGAGAACATGGAGCGTAACGGACCGTGGTCTGGTACGCAGCGAGAATCAGGATGCCTGCGCCGTGCTGACGCCGGACGGCTACACCGTGGCGGTGGTCTGCGACGGCATGGGCGGCACGCAGGGGGGACGGATGGCCAGCGCCATAGCGGTGGAGACCTTCACCCGTGAGCTGAGCCGGAGCCTGCGCCCCGGCATGAGCGCCGGACAGCTGGAGCAGGCGGCGGGCTACGCCGTGGCTCTCTCCAACGATGCTGTCCGGGAGTACGGGCTGGCCCATCCGGGCTTTGAGCGTATGGGGACGACTCTGGTCTCCGCCGTGGTCCGGGACGATCTGGCGCTGGTGAGCAACGTGGGCGACAGCCGGGCCTACCACATCACCCGTGAGGGCATCCGGCAGGTGAGCCGGGACCACTCCGTGGTGGAGGATATGGTGGAAAAGGGCGACCTGACCCGTGACGAGGCCCGGCACCATCCCCGCCGCAACCTCATCACACGGGCGCTGGGGACGGAGCCCGGTGTGGCGGCGGATGCCTTCCCGCTGAAATGGCAGCAGGGGGACTTCCTGCTGCTGTGCTCCGACGGACTGATAAACACCGTGTCCGATCAGGAGCTTCTCTTCGAGGTGATTCACAGCGAGCCGCTGGACACGTGTCTGGATCGGCTGCTGGCCCTCTCCCGTCAGCGGGGAGCGCCGGATAACGTCACTGCTGTGCTGCTTATGAATATCTGAAGGAGATGACATCTATGGATCAATATATCGGAAAAATGCTGGATAACCGCTATGAGATATTGGAGCTCATCGGCAGCGGCGGCATGGCCAACGTCTACAAGGTCAAGTGCCACCGCCTGAACCGAATGGTGGCGGTGAAGATCCTGAAAAACGATCTGGCGGAGAACGCCGACTTCCGCCGCCGCTTCCGGGACGAGTCTCTGGCGGTGGCCCAGCTGTCCCACGCCAACATCGTGTCGGTGTACGACGTGTCCCGCAGCGGCGACACAGAGTATATCGTCATGGAGCTGGTGGACGGCATCACCCTGAAGCAGTACATGGAGCGCCGTGGCAAGATGGACTGGCGGGAGGCGCTGCACTTCATCACCCAGATCATGCGGGCGCTGAGCCATGCCCACAGCCGGGGCATCATCCACCGGGACATCAAGCCCCAGAACATCATGGTCCTGCGGGACGGCAGCGTCAAGGTGACGGACTTCGGCATCGCCTGTCTGGCCAGCGCCAGCCAGACCCTGACGCAGGAGGCGCTGGGCTCCGTCCACTACATCTCCCCGGAGCAGGCCAGAGGTGACCGCACCGACGCCCGCAGCGATATCTACTCCGCCGGCGTGGTGCTCTATGAGATGCTTACCGGCCGTCTGCCCTTCGAGGGGGAGTCCGCCGTGTCCGTGGCCATCCAGCACCTGAGCTCCGTCCCACTGGCCCCCCGTGAGATCGATCCCGATATCCCGGAGGCGCTGGAGCTGATCTGCATGAAGGCCATGTGCGCCAATCTGGAGAAGCGCTACCCCTCGGCGGATGCCATGCTGGAGGATCTGGAGAAGTTCCGCAAGAATAACTCCGTGGACCTTGGCTATATCCGTGCCGATCTGGAGGAGCCGGAGGATCACGAGCCTACGCAGGCCATCCCCACCGCCGCCATTCAGGCCGCCCGCAAGGAGCGCACCCCGGCGGAGGAGAAAAAGCGGGATAAAAAGCTCATCGCCATCGTGGTGGGTGGCTTTGCCGCGGCTCTGCTGGTGGTGTTCCTGCTGTTCAAGTTCGTGTTCAGCGGCATCAACAATAACCCCGCCGCCCAGTCCTATAAGGTTCCCGATGTTCTGGGCAAGACCGTGGAGGAGGCCCAGCAGATGGAGGGCATCAAGGGCGTGTTCCAGATCGAGGTGGCCGGCAGCAAGGCCGACAGCAACTATCAGCCTGGCCAGATCATCGAGCAGGACCCCAAGTCCGGTCATGTCCGCAAGAATAACCTGAAGATCACCGTCTGGATCTGCGCCAAGGAGGAGACCAACCTCATGGTGAACGTTCTGGGCGAGAATGTGCAGGACGCCAAGGTGGAGCTGACGAACCTGAATCTGAACCTGAACGTCCAGATCCGGGAGGTGTACTCCGACGAGTATGCCGCCGGTAAGGTCATCAGCAGTACCCCCGCCGCCGGTGAGAGCATCAAGAAGGGCGACAGCATCCTGCTGACCGTCAGCAAGGGGCCGGAGACCAAGCCCGTCACCGTGCAGAATTACGCCGGTCTCAGCGTGGACGATGCCGCCCTGCAGGCCGAGAACGCCGGTCTCACCGTGGGCGCTCACCAGTATGAGTACGACGCCACCGTGCCGGAGGGCAGCGTCATCCGCCAGAGCCTCGCTCCCAACACGGAGGTAGCCCCCGGCACCGAGATCGTCTTTACCGTCAGCAAGGGCCACGAGCCGTCTCAGACCACGGAGCAGACGGTGACGTTCGATATCCCCGGCGAGTACCTGAATCCGGAGCTGGGTATCCTGAACGTGGAGATCCGTCAGGATACCACCGTCGTCTACTCCACCACGGTGGATACCACGGACCCCGCCGCCGCCCGTTCCGTCAGCCATACCTTCACCGGTGACAAGGGAACCAGCATCACGGTGTACCTGTATATCAACGGCACCGAGGTGGCCTCTCAGGTGGTCAGCTTTTGAGCCGGGGCCGCATTGAAAAGGCCCTCAGCGGCTTCTACTACGTCCGCACACCGGAGGGGCTGCTGCAATGCCGGGCCAGAGGAAAATTCCGCCGGGAGGGCATCAGTCCGCTGGTGGGGGACTGGGTACAGGTCCGTGATCTGGGAGGCGGCGAGGGCTTCGTGGAGGCCATCGAGCCCCGGCAGAATCGGTTTGCCCGTCCTGCCGCCGCCAACATCGACCAGTTGATCATCATCGGCTCACAGGCCATCCCCACCACGGATCCCTACCTCATCGACCGCATTGCCTCCATCGCCGTCCTGAAGGGCTGCTGGGTGCTGCTGTGCCTGAATAAATGCGATCTGGACCCGGCGCAGGAACTATACGACAGCTATGCCGCCTCCGCCATTCCGGTGCTGCGGGTCAGTGCCGCCACCGGAGAGGGCCTGCCGGAGCTGCGCCGTGCCATGAAGGGAAAGCTGAACGCACTCACCGGCAACTCCGGCGTGGGCAAGTCCAGCATCCTCAACGCCATGGAGCCGGTGTTCGGCCTGCCGGTGGGGGAGGTCAGCAAGGCCTTGGGCCGTGGCCGCCATACCACCCGCCATGTGGAGATGTTCCCGCTGGACGAGGATACCTACGTTATCGACACGCCGGGCTTCTCCTCCTTCGACACGGAGGAGTTGGATCTGGAGCTGAAGGCCCGCCTGCCGGAGACCTTCCCGGAGTTTGCCCCCTATCTGGGCCAGTGCCGGTTCGTGGGGTGCAGCCATGTGAAGGAAAAGGGCTGCGCCGTGCTGCAGGCGGTGAAGGACGGCAGGATCCCTGCTAGCCGCCACCGCAGCTATGTGCGGCTGTATGACGAGCTGAAGGACCTGCGGGACTGGCAGCACAAATAGAGAACGCTCAGAGAGGGCGGAAGCATCGCTTCCGCTCTCTCTTTGTGCGCTGCCGCTGTCACGCCCGCCCCTCCCGGCATATACTGCCATAGAAGCGAAACGGAGAGGGAGGGACGTCACATGAGACACGGAGACGGCTGCGGGAGATTTCTTGGCATCTGTGCGCTGGGGCTGGGACTGGGCATCCTCATTGCCGCCATTTTTCCGGTGGGCGTGCTGATGTTTCTGGTGTCGTTCCTGCTGATCGCCTGTGGGATCGTCTGCTTGAAGGATAGGAGGTAGCTGCTGTGAAGATCGTGGTTTGGAAGTCGCCCCGTCTGCTGCGTGGGGTTCTGCGGATGCTCTTCGGCATCCGGGAATAAACGGCGGAAACAGCTCATAGAGTAGTCCTGCGCAGTAAGAAATTACGGGAGGACGAAAACATGGAGCTGGAACTGCAATATACGGAGCTGTCCTGCTGCGAGGCAGGGGAGAGCGTTACCCTGACGCAGGAGGAGGCGCTGGAGGCGGCGATCCCGGAGTACTGCCCGGAGGTCACCCGCATCGTGGACGCCGTAGGACAGCTGTGCCTGCGGGAATATACGAGCCGGCAGATCAGCGGCTCGGTGCTGGTCACAGTGCTCTATACCTCGGAGGAGAGCCCCGGCCTGCGGAGCCTGACGCTGCCGGTGCCGTTTCTGACCCAAGCGGACGATAAGCGCCTCACCGGCTGCGACACCGTCTGCATGGCGGGCCGCCTGCTGCTGACGGAGGCCAGAGCCGTCACCGGCCGAAAGCTGTACCTGCGGGTCATGCCGGAGCTGACTCTCACCGGCTACACCTGCCGCCGCCACCGCATCTGCACCGGCGTAGGGGAGGAGCCTACCCTGCGCCTGCACCGTCAGGAGCAGTCCCTTACCCTGCTGACCTCGGTGACGCAGCGGCAGAGCAGCGTGACTCAGGAGCTCCAGCCCCAGGACTGGGGCGAGCCGCCAGAGGAACTGCTGGCCCAGCGCATCTGCCCCCGCATCACCGGCAGCCAGCCGGTGGGGAGCCGCCTGCTGGCAAAGGGCGAGGCCCGCATCTGCCTGCTGTACCGCACACAGGACGGCTCCCTCCACACATGGGAGGACACCCTGCCCTTTTCCTGCCTTCTGGACGGCCTTACCGTCCCGGAGGAGGCGCAGGTCACGGTCACCGGCTCCTGCGGCACGGCCCGGCTCATCCGCAGCGACGGCGCAGCCGCCATCGGGGTGGAGCTGACCCTGAGCCTACTGGTGCGGACCTATGAGACGGTCACCGTCGCCCCGGTGACGGACCTGTACAGCACCCGCTGGGACACCGCTCTCCAGCGCCAGAGCCTGACCTTGACGGAGACCTGGCCCCCGGAGACGGTACAGCCGGAGGTACATCAGGAGCTGGAGAGCCGCCCCTTCCTGTATGTGACGGCGGCGGACTGCGGTGCCGTCACCACAGGGCAGGAGGGGGATCATACCACCCTCCGCACCCCTCTGCGGCTGCGGCTGCTGTATCTGGACGAATCCGGCGCACCGGTCACGGCGGAGCGCACCGACGAGGCCGCCGCCCCCGTGCCTGGGGATGTGACCACCGCCCGTGCCGCCTGCCTGTCTCCCAGCCTGCGCCCCTCCGGCACGGGACTGGAGCTGACGGTCCCGGTGGAGCTGACGGTGGAGCGCAGCCGCCGATGCACATGGGACGCCATTACCGCCGCAGAGCTGACGGAGCCGGAGCCGGGACGGCGTCCCTCTCTGGTACTGTGCCGGCCGAAGAAAGGGGAGAGCCTGTGGGAGCTGGCCAAACGCTACCGCACGGATGAGCAGGCCATCTGCGCCGCCAACGGATTGGAGCAGGAGACTCCGCTGCCGTCGGGGCTGCTGCTGATCCCCCGTGTAAGATAGCAGAAAAAGAGCGTAGGCGATGCCTGCGCTCTTTTTTCGTAGAAAGCCTTATCCCTGTGCGTACCGGGCCAGAAACTGCCGGGTGCGCTCCTCCTTGGGGTGATCCATCACCATACGTGGCTCCCCCTGCTCCACGATGACGCCACCGTCCATGAAGATGACCTGATCCGCCACATCACGGGCAAAGACCATCTCGTGGGTGACGATGACCATGGTGGTGCGCTGCCGGGCCAGCTGCCGGATGACCTTCAGCACCTCCCCGGTAAGCTCCGGGTCCAGCGCCGAGGTGGGCTCATCGAAGCACAGAATGTCCGGCTTCATGGCCAGCGCACGGGCAATGGCCACCCGCTGCTTCTGTCCGCCGGAGAGCTGGTGGGGATAGTGTCCCATCCGATCTCCCAGACCCATCTGCTCCAGCAGGGCTTCGCCCTCCCGGCGGATGGCCTCCGGGGCCTCCCCGGTTCTCTCGGATTTGGCCAGCAGCCGCCGGGCCAGCGTTACATTCTCCAGCGCCGTATATTGGGGAAACAGATTAAAATCCTGAAACACCAGCCCGAAGTGCAGCCGGTTCCGCCGCCGCTCCTGAGGGGACAGGCTCCCGTCCAGCAGATTCCGTCCCCGGACGGCGATGCGGCCGCTGTCCGGTGTCTCCAAAAAGTTCAGGCACCGCAGCAGCGTGGTCTTTCCGCTGCCGGAGGAGCCGATGATGGACAGAGCCTGTCCCTCCTCCAGCGAAAAGCTGATGTCCCGCAGGACCTTGGTACCGCCGAAGCTTTTCTCCAGCTGTGCCACCTCCAGGATCGCCATAGTACCCCCTCCTTACCGAAAATAGCTGAGCCTGCGCTCGATGTACCGGAACAGCAGTGTCAGCAGCCCCACAAAGGCCAGATAGAATACCCCCGTGTAAAACAGGGGCCATGTGATGCCCTGCGCCTTGATGTAGCTCTCGCCCACCTTGGTCAGCTCCATGATGGAGATGATGCGGGCCAGCGAGGTGTCCTTCACCAGCGTGATGATCTCATTGGACATAGGCGGCACAATGCGCTTCACCATCTGCAGCAGGGTGATCTTAAAGAAGATCTGCCTGCGGGTGAGGCCCAGTACCTCTCCCGCCTCCCGCTGCCCGGCAGGCACGCCCTCAATGCCGCCCCGGTAGATGACGGAGAAGTAGCAGGCGTAGTTCAGCACGAAGGCCACGGTACACGCCAGCATCCGCTGGCTGCCCCAGATGTTGTGGCCCAGCCAGATGCCGGGGCCGTAGAAAATCAGGATCAGCTGCAGCATCAGGGGTGTTCCCCGGACGATCCACACCAGAACGTTAAAAAACCAGCTGACCGGACGGCACTTGCTCATGGAGCCGAAGGTCACCGCCAGCCCCAGCGGCAGAGAGAATACCAGCGTCAGGGCGAACAGCTTCACCACCTCACGCAGCCCCTCCAGCAGGGACAGTGTCACAGACCAGAACATGGGAAGAACTCCTTACACTCAGATTTCACAGGCCGCCCTTTTCACGGGCCGCCATAAAAAATGCCGCTGCGGCGGACAGACCCCGCAGCGGCATTCTGGCCGTTATTTACTGACCACGCACCACCACGACCTGTGCGTTCTTGCAGTAGGCGTTGGTGCAGGCCATGGCGCTCATAACGCCGTCGGTGAGGGTCATGCCGTTCCACACCACGTCGATGGCCTTGCTGTCCAGCTCATTGATCTTCTGACCCCAGTCGATGACCACGAACTGAATTTCCACACCCAGACGCTCCGCCACCAGTTTGGCAAGGTCTGCGTCAAAGCCGATCCACTGGCCATTTTCATCCTTATAGTCCATGGGGGCGAACTCCGTGATGCCCACCACCAGCGTACCCTTCTGCTGGATATAGCTGACGTCACTGTCCTCTCCGGCGGTGAAGGTAACCTCCTGCTGGGGGACCAGCAGCTCCTCGGTGATGCCGTACTGCTGGGCCAGCTTCTGCATGGTCCCGCTCTGATAGGCATCGCCCAGCACGCAGTTGATGTACTGCGCCAGATCGGAGCCCTTGCGGCAGCCGATGCCGTACTCCTCCTCGGTGAGCCTGTCGGTGTAGGTGAGATCGGGGTAGCTGGTACCCTCACCGATCATGGCCCCGGCCATCAGCAGATCGATGATGGCGGCGTCGGAGGTGCCGGAGGCCACCTCCATCAGGGCGGCGGCCTGATCCTCCAGCGTGGTGACCTTCCAGCCCTTCTCCAGAGCGATCTCCTCGCCGGCGGAGCCGCCCTCCACGGCGTAGGTCAGAACCTTTTCGTCGGAATCCTTGCTTCCGCCGTTGTCCTTTTGGCCGCAGGCGGCCAGCAGGGAGGCGCTGATGGTCAGTGCCAGCGCCAGACACAGAAGCTGCTTGAACTTTTTCATGGGAATATCCTCCTTGATATGGTACACGGATGTGTTGTAACAGATGTATTGTGTTAGATGATGCGCTGTGTGGGGCCACGCTGTATTGTGTGAGGTGGCTCATGCTGCGCCGCATTTACCGGCGCTGTGCGGGGGATGTTCTGCGATGCAAAATGCCGGTTCAGCCTGCTCTCGGTTACTCCGTCTTGATGTCTGATCAGCCGCACCGGAGTAAGGGATGCGCTGCTCGAATGAGGGAGTACCCTGCGCCGTGCCGCATGATATCGATTCAGCCCACACTCCATCAGGCTGTCTCGGCGGAACGTTGTACGGAACGGTGTTGTGACGGACGGCCCAAATCCTGTGCTGGGCATCATGAGTCTTGCACTATTATCGCTTACTTTTCCGGAACTTGCAAGTCCCGCTGCCGATTTCCACCGCCGTTTTCTGCTGCTTTCGACCGTCCTCACCGCAGTCCTATGGGACCTTTCACCGTTGGTTTCCACCGCCGTTTTCCGTGGACCGCAACGTTATCGGGCCTTTTGCCGTTGTTTTTCGTCGGCAGGCTTCCGCAGCCCTCACCGCCGCCCGATTGGGATTTTCGCAGGTTTCCTCTCTGCGGGCCTTTATCAAGAACCGCCGCCGAGATTTTCACCGGTTCCCTTGGGGCAACGAGGGTGCTATGAAAGCTGCCCCGCCGGAGGCTGCCCCACTTTGGGGGCGCCTGTGCTTTCTATCTGTTATCGATGGTGTCGCTCCATACCAAAACCTCATTTCTGACGAAACCGCATGGATCAAAGCTGTCTCTCTCGTCTTTCTACGGTCTATCGCATGGCACCGGGCAGCCGCTCCCGCAGTTTGCGGTTCCGCTTGACCATATGCTCCCGGTCGCTTATTCACAGCGACTGGTTGCCCCGCTGACGATGGATATATTTTAACACTTTAGCGAAGTAGTGTAAAGATGCACATACGTAAAAATAGATTGATAGATGCAGATGAATTTTATGCAGAATAGACATATCCTGCCCATGCGTCCTAAGAAGAGATGTCTGTTCCCAAAGGGAGATGGTACCCCGGAAGCAACCGGGGCGTCCAGAGGAGAAAAACGGACGGAAAACGGCTCCCTTGCAGGTCCATACGATGTCCACAGACTGTCAGGAAAATGGGGGAGGTGTCCAATTTTTACGTATTTTCTCTAAAAGTTCAGAGTTTGTCCATTGATAATCCGGAATCGGAATTGTATAATAAAAGAAACATTCTGGAGAAGCGAGGAGGTCACAATGGCTTTTGTAGAATTTGAAAAGGTCAGCAAGATCTACCACACCGGAACGGTGGAGATCCCGGCGCTGCGGGACGCCACCTTTCAGGTGGAAAAGGGGGAGATCTGCGTCATCGTAGGGGCCTCCGGTGCCGGAAAGACCACGCTGCTGAATATTTTGGGGGGTATGGATACCCTCACCGGCGGCACGGTGAAGTTGGATGGCCGGGATATCTCCCGCTACGACCGGCGGCAGCTGACGGAGTACCGACGCCGCGACGTGGGCTTTGTGTTCCAGTTTTATAACCTCATTCAGAACCTCACGGCGCTGGAGAACGTGGAGATCGCCGCCCAGCTCTGCCCCCATCCGCTGGATGCGGCAGAGGTGCTGCGGGAGGTGGGACTGGGGGAGCGGATGAAGAACTTCCCGGCCCAGCTCTCCGGCGGCGAGCAGCAGCGGGTGGCCATTGCACGGGCGCTGGCCAAGAACCCCAAGCTGCTGCTGTGCGACGAGCCAACCGGTGCGCTGGACTATGTTACCGGCAAGAACATTCTGAAGCTGCTGCAGGACACCTGCCGCCGGACGGGGATGACGGTGGTCATCATCACCCACAACTCCGCTCTGACGGCCATGGCGGATCGGGTCATCTCCATCAAGAGCGGCACCATCCAGTCCGTGCGGAAGAATGAACACGTCACCCCTGTGGAAGAGATCGAGTGGTGAGGATATGCTGCTGAAAACTGCTTTTCGGGAGATCAAAACCAGCTTGGGCCGGTATCTGGCCATTCTGGCCATTATTGCGCTGGGTGTGGGCTTTTTTGCCGGACTGCGGGTGACCCGCACCGCTATGATCTCCACCGCCAATCACTATTTGAAGGATCTGGCCATGTTCGATGACCGGATCCTCTCCACTCTGGGCTGGACGGAGGAGGATGTGGATGCCTTCCGGAAGCTGGATGGCGTATCCGCCGCCGAGGGCGCCCGTTCCGCCGACGTGCTGTGCGTGGGGGAGGACGGCTCCGACATGGTGCTGAAGGCCCACTCCCTGACGCAGCAGGTGAACCGCCTGAGCTTACAGGCGGGACGGCTGCCGGAGAAGGCTGACGAGTGCGTGGTGGACGCATGGCGCTACGATGAGAGCGCACTGGGCAGCGTCATCCGGCTGTCGGACAACAACTCCGCCGATACGATGGATACCTTCGCCAGCCGGGAATATACGGTGGTGGGCGTGGCTGCCAGTCCTATGTACATCAACTATGAGCGGGGCGGCACGGCGCTGGGAAACGGCACCGTGGCGGCGTTTGTCTATCTACTGCCGGAGGGCTTTGCGATGGACTACTACACGGAGATCGACGTGACCCTCACCGGGGCAGATGGCCGCATCTATACGGCGGCCTATGACGATGCCGTGGAGGCCATGGAGCAGCCCCTGAAGGATCTGGCAGCCCAGCGGGCGCAGCTGCGGTACGACTCTCTCCGCAGTGAGGCGCAGGAAAAGCTGGCGGATGCCCAGCAGCAGCTGGACGACGCCCGGAAGCAGCTGGAAACGGGCTGGGCGGAATACTACGACGGCCTTGCCCAGTACAAGGACGGACATGCATCCTATATAGAGGGCGCCGGCCAGTACCGGGATGGGCTGGCAGAATACGACAGTGGCCGGGCGGCCTATGAGACGGCCCGGAAGGACTATGAAAACGGCGTGAGCCAATACAATCAGGGGAAGGCCGGCTATGAGGAGGGCCAGCGGCAGTATCAGGCGGCACAGCAGCAGTATCAGGAGGCGCTGGCGCAGTATCAGCTGCTGGAGCAGCAGGCGGCGGCCCTGCCGGAGGATAGCCCGGAGCTGCCGGTCCTGCAGGCCAAGCTGGCGGCCATGAAGGAGCAGCTGGACGCCACAGCGGCGCAGCTTTCTCAGAATCAGGCGCAGCTGGAGGCAACGGCGGCGCAGCTGGCTCAGAGCAAGGCCCAGCTGGATGCGGCGGGTGCGGCGCTGGATACCACGGAGCAGCAGCTGGCACAGGCGCAGGAGAAGCTGGAGGAGTCGGCCCGGCAGCTGGCGGCAGCCAAGGCCCAGCTGGAGGAGACAGGTCCCAAGCTGGAGAGCGCCCGGCAGGAGCTGGAGGACGGCGAAAGGGAATTGTCCGACCATGAGGGGGAACTGGACGATGCCCGGCAGAAGCTGGAGGATCTGAAAGAGCCGGACACCTATGTGCTGGGCCGGGACACCAACGTGGGCTATGTATGCTTCGAGAGCGACACCAACATTGTGGCGGGAGTTTCCCGTGTGTTCCCGCTGTTCTTCTTCCTGCTGGCGGCGCTGGTGTGCATCACCACCATGACCCGCATGGTGGAGGAGCAGCGCACCCAACTGGGCGTACTGATGGCCATGGGCTATGGCCGGGGGGCCATCCTGTTCAAGTACTTCTTTTACTCCGGCAGCGCTTCGCTGCTGGGGTGCGCCATTGGCTTTGTGGGAGGCTCCTACATCTTTCCCAAGATCCTCTGGCACGCCTATAACATCATGTACGGCTTCGGGATCCCCATTGAATTTGTACTGGATGGGAAGCTGGCGGCCATCTCCGTAGCCACCTATCTGCTGTGCGCTCTGGGGGCCACCTATCTGGTGTGCCGTGGCTTCTTGCGGGAGGTGCCGGCGGAACTGATCCGGCCCAAGGCCCCCAAGGAGGGCAAGCGGGTGCTGCTGGAGCGCATCACCTTCCTGTGGAAGCGGCTGGGCTTTTTGACCAAGGTATCCCTGCGGAACGTGCTGCGGTACAAGCAGCGGTTCTTCATGATGGTGCTGGGCATCGGCGGCTGCACGGCGCTGCTGCTGACGGGCTTCGGCATCAAGGACTCCATCGCCAATGTGGTGGACTATCAGTTCGAGGAAATTACCCTGTACGATGCGGCGGTGTCCTTCACAGAGGAGATGGATGCGCAGACGCAGCAGGCGTTTTCCCGGCAGGCCGCCGATGTGTCGGCGGTGGTGTTCCTCCACGACGGTTCCGTGACGGTGGAGGCAGGCGGCGGAGCCAAGACGGTGAATCTGCTGGTGCCTCAGAGCAGTCTGGAGGGCATGATGGACCTCCACCGGGGCGGCGAGAAGCTGTCCATGCCCGGAACGGGGGAGACGCTGCTCAACGACGCTCTGGCGGAGGCGCTGGGCGTGTCCGTGGGGGATACCGTGACCCTGCGGGACAGCGACATGAACACCCTGACGGTGACGGTCAGCGGCATCTTTGACAACTACGTGTCCAACTACGCCATCGTGTCAGCGGACACCTGCCGGGACCAGTGGGGCAGCGTGCCGCCGGTGAAAACCGCCTTCATCCGGGTGACGGACAACTCCGACGCAGGTGTCCACGCCGCCTCGGCCCGGATTTTGGATCTGGAGAACGTCTCGGCGGTATCGGTGAATCTGGATACCCGCCAGCGGGTGGGGACCATGATGTCGGTGCTGGATTACATCGTGTGGATGGTGACGGTGTGCGCCGGGGCGCTGGCCTTTATCGTGCTGTATAACCTCACCAACATCAATATCAACGAGCGCATCCGGGAGATCGCCACCATCAAGGTGCTTGGCTTCTATCCCGGAGAGACATCGGCCTATGTGTTCCGGGAGAACAACACCCTGACGTTTTTGGGGATGCTGGTGGGTCTGCCGCTGGGCAAGTGGCTCCACGCCTATGTGATGAGCCAGATCCGCATTGACACCATCGCCTTCGACGTGCGGATCGCATGGCAGAGCGTGATGTTCTCCATACTGCTGACGGCGGTGTTTGCCGCCATCGTGAACGTGGTGATGTACTTCAAGCTGCGGCGCATCAGCATGGCGGAGTCGCTGAAATCCATCGAATAAAGGAAAACCGTGAAAAAAGCATCCCTGCTTCCTGTGAAGCAGGGATGCTTTACATATCCAGTTATCAGGGGGATATCAGGGGAGCAGCAGCTGGGCGATCTGCACGGCGTTGGTGGCGGCGCCCTTGCGGACCTGATCGCCGCAGCACCAGATGTTCAGGCCGTTGTCACAGGTCAGATCCTCCCGGATGCGGCCCACGAATACGGTATCCTGATCGCTGGTGTCCAGCGGCATGGGGTACCGGCGGCTGGACAGATCGTCCACCAGACGGCAGCCGGGGGCGGCGGCGATGAGCTCTCTGGCCCGCCGGACGGAGATCTTCTCACGGGTGCGGACCACCAGCGAGACGCTGTGGCTCCGCACCACCGGTACCCGGACACAGGTGCAGCTGACCCGCAGGTCCGGCAGATGCATGATCTTGCGGCCCTCGTTCTGCATCTTCATCTCCTCGGAGGTGTAGCCCTCATAGGCCTCGCCGCCGATCTGGGGGATGACGTTGTAGGCGATCTGGTACTGGAACACCTGCGGGTGGACGGGCTTGCCCTCCCGCAGCAGCTCCACCTCCTCCATAAGCTCACGGGGGCCGCCGGCTCCGGCACCGGACACCGCCTGATAGGAGGAGGCGATGATGCTCTGGATGGGGCTGTCCTGGTTCAGGGCATTGATGGCCACCAACGAGACGATGGTGGTGCAGTTGGGATTGGCGATGATGCCCTTGTGGCGGCGGGCATCCTCCGGGTTGATCTCCGGGATCACCAGCGGCACATTGGGGTCCATGCGGAAGGCACTGGAATTATCCACGAACACGGCACCCGCCTTAACGATGGCCGGGGCGAAACGCTTGGCGATGTCCTTCTCCGCAGCGCCCAGCACGATGTCCATACCCTCGAAGGCACTGTCCTCGGCGGGCTGCACCGTCAGCTCCCGGCCCTGCCAGAGCAGCTTTTGCCCGGCGGAGCGGGGGGAGGCCAGCAACCGCAGCTCCTCCACGGGAAAGCTGCGCTCGGCCAGTATTTTCATCATTTCACGGCCCACCGCACCGGTGGCGCCCAGAATGGCAACGTTCATAGTTTGGTTCCTCCTTATTTTACAAAGCTGTCGTACAGGACACGGATGGCACGCTCAAAGTCGCTGCCGTCCACGCCAACGATGATATTCAGTTCCTCCGGTCCTTGGGTAATCATGCGGATGTTGATGCCGTTTTCACCCAGCTTGGCGAAGATGCGGCCGGAGGTGCCGGGCTTATAGGCCATTTTCCGGCCTACGGCGGCCACGATGGCCATATTGTCTGTCACATGGATGCTGTCGGGCTTCAGCTCCTTTTGCAGGTCGCCCAGCATGGGATACAGGCACGGAGCCACCTTCTGGGCCGACACCACCAGCGATACCGTGTCGATGCCGGAGGGCAGATAGTCCACGTTGATGCCGTAGCGCTCCAGTACCTCCAGGATCTGCCGCAGGACACCGGCCTGTGAGGACATTCCGTTTTTGGTGATGGTGATGACGGAGAAATCCTTGCGGCCGGCGATGCCGGTGATGAGGTTCTCGTCCGCCAGCTCCGGCTCGTCGAAGCGCTCCCGGATCATGGTACCAGGGTGGTCGGGCTGGTTGGTGTTGCGGATGTTCAGGGGGATGTTCTTCTCCCGCACCGGGGAGACGGTCCCCTCGTGGAGCACCTGCGCCCCGATATAGCTGAGCTCCCGCAGCTCGGCGTAGGTGATGCGCTCGATGGGGCGGGGGTCCTGCACGATCTTGGGGTCGGCCATAAGGAAGCCGGAGACGTCGGTCCAGTTTTCATAGACGTCGGCGTCCAGCGCCGCCGCTGCCAGAGCGCCGGTGATGTCGCTGCCGCCACGGGTGAAGGTCTTGACGCTGCCGTCGGGCATGGCCCCGTAGAAGCCGGGGATCACCACCCGGCGGCCGGAGGCGGTGCGGCGCAGGGCCTCATAGCTGGCGGGCTGGTCCACGGTGCCGTCCAGCCGGAAGCGGAGCCAGCAGATGCTGTCCAGAAAATCGTAGCCCAGATAGTCCGCCATGAGGCGAGCGGCGAAGTATTCGCCCCGGCTCACCAGCTCGTCCTGACTGATGCCACGGTCCATCTTCTCCCGCAGGGCGGCGAACTCCGCCTCCAGCGGTGTGGACAGGTGCAGCTCGTCCCGGATGGAGAGATAGCGGCTGCGGATCATGTCGAACACGGCGTCGCAGCTGACGCCGTATTGCAGGTGGGCGTAGCACAGATACAGCAGGTCCGTCAGTTTGTGGTCGTCCCGACTGCGCTTTCCGGCGGCGCTGACCACCACCACACGGCGGCTGGGGTCAGAGTCCACAATGGCCTTCACCTTGGCAAACTGATGGGCGTCGGCCATAGAGGAGCCGCCGAATTTCAATACCTTTAACATAGGAGGATCGCCTTTCTTTCATGGATGCAGTGCCGTTTGTTCCGCAGCGGACAGAGAATTTATGTCCCCGGAATAAAAACACTTGCTTTTTTGCTGGAGACAGTGTATCATACTGTTTCAGAAAAAGCAAGTGGCAAAAGGAGCGTTTTTATGATCTACCACAGCACGAGGGATGAAAAGCTGACGGCGGTCCCGGCCAGAGCCGTTTTAGAGGGCATCGCACCGGACGGAGGACTGTATGTCTGCGATCCGGGGAAGCTGGATTTTGACTGGCAGGGGACCTTGCAGAAGGATACCATGTCCATGGTGGCGGACATTCTGGGTGTACTGCTGCCGGACTTTCAGGATATGAACGGACTGGTGCGGGCCAGCTATGCCGGAAAATTCGCCAGCGATGACCTGACGCCGCTGGTGCCGGTGGGGGAGCGGTATGTGCTGGAGCTGTACCACGGGCCCACCAGCGCCTTCAAGGACGTGGCCCTGTCGGTGCTGCCCCGGCTGGTGAGCGCCGCCGCCAAGCAGGAGGGGGCCGGGGATGTGGTGATCCTTACCGCCACCTCCGGCGATACCGGTAAGGCGGCGCTGGAGGGCTTTCACGACGTACCCGGCACCCGGATCATGGTGTTCTATCCCGCCGGAGGCGTGTCGCCGGTGCAGGAGGCCCAGATGGTGACGCAGGAGGGCGGCAACGTCCGGGTGTGCGCCATCCGGGGGAACTTCGATGATGCCCAGACCGGCGTGAAGAATGTCTTTGCGGACTGTAAAGGGAAAGACCTTCACGGTGCGGTGCTGTCCTCCGCCAACTCTATCAATATCGGGCGGCTGGCCCCGCAGGTGGTATACTACTTCCGGGCCTATGCCGATCTGGTGCAGGCGGGGCGCATCCGGGTGGGGGAGAAGGCCCACTTCGTGGTGCCTACCGGCAACTTCGGAGATATTCTGGCAGGGTACTTCGCCAAACGCATGGGGCTGCCGGTGGGGCGGCTGGTGTGCGCCAGCAACGCCAACGATGTGCTGACGGAGTTCATCTCCACCGGTGTATACGACCGGCGGCGACCCTTCTATAAGACCACGTCGCCCTCCATGGACATTCTGGTGTCCAGCAATCTGGAGCGGCTGCTGTACCTGCTGTCGGAGGGGGACTGCGGCTATGTGGCGGGGCTGATGGAGCAGCTGAACCGGGAGGGACACTATCGGGTGTCGCCCCGGCTGTTGGAACGCTTGCAGGCGGAGTTCGACTGTGCCTGCTGCGACGATGCCGGGGCGGCGGAGGTCATCCGTCGGCTGTGGCAGGAGCAGCACTATCTCTGCGACCCCCACACGGCGGTGGCGTGGTCGGCGGCAGAGCAGGTGCGGCTGGAGGACGGGGCTCCGGTGGTGGTGCTCTCCACGGCATCACCCTACAAGTTCCCGGCGGCGGTGCTGGGGGCGCTGGAGGGCGGCTGCGACGGCGACGAGTTCGCCATGATGGAGCGGCTGCACCGGCTCACCGGCACAGAGGTACCGAGGAATCTCGCCGGTTTACAGGGCCGGACGGTGCGCCATCGGGACGTCATCGACAAGGAGCAGATGCTGGACTATGTGCTGGCAGAGGTCATGAGGAGCTGAAAGGAGCGGACTATGAACATCGTTTGTTTGGATATGGAGGGGGTGCTGGTGCCGGAGATCTGGATCGCCTTCGCAGAGGAGAGCGGTATCCCGGAGCTGCGGCGCACCACCCGTGACGAGCCGGACTATGACAAGCTGATGCGCTGGCGCATCGACATCCTGCGCCAGCATGGACTGGGGCTGACGGACATTCAGAACACCATCCGCCGCATTGACCCGCTGCCGGGAGCCAGAGAGTTTCTGGACCGGCTGCGGACTAAGGCGCAGGTGGTGATCCTCAGCGACACCTTCGAGCAGTTCGGTCTGCCGCTGATGGAGAAGCTCAACTGGCCCACCCTGCTGTGCAACACGCTGGAGGTGGGGGAGGACGGTATGATCTCCGGCTTCCGGATGCGGTGCAGTCACTCCAAGCTCACCACCGTCCGGGCCTTCCAGTCCATGGGTTACGATACCATCGCCTCCGGCGACAGCTACAACGATCTGGAGATGATCCGGGCCAGCAAGGCGGGCTTCCTGTTCCGCACCACGGAGCAGATCAGGGCGGACTATCCCCAGTATCCGGCCTTCGAGGAGTATGACGACCTGCTGGCGGCCATTGAACAGGCACTGTAAAGGGGAAACGCATGATAGGGAGAGCCTCCGCAGGAGGGCGGTTCCGCTGTCAGAATAAGAAAAGGATAGGGCAGGGCCGACAAAATGTCGGCCCTGCCCTATCCTTTATGGTGGTTACTGCTCCTGTACCACGGCGATATCCTCACCGACGGTGCAGATGTGGTATGGGGCATCGGTGGAGACGCCGGTGTCGTGGGTCTCTCCGGTGCGGAGGTTTGTCACCCAGAGGGTTCCATTCTGCCGGTAGGTGGCATAGGCGGCACCGGTATAGAATTGCAGGCCGTCCTCCTGCCTCTGGGGGATGTAGGCGGCGGCACGGGACACGGTCGGCCGGGCCAGTGGCGAAACGAAAAATATGCACTTTGCACAAAAAAGTGGGGGGACGAATCTATTGACTTTGCTGTGGGGGTATGGTAAAAGTAAGGAGAAAGACAGTGGTTGGATGGGCGATGAAGGGAGGCTCTATCATGAAAACGGGAAGGAACATAGCGGTGCTTGCGGTATCCTTGCTGGCAGTGCTTGTGCTGGTGCTGCTCTGGATAGGTCGGGGCGGCAGAGAACCGGAGAAGACGGAGGTATCCGTGACGGAAAAGCAGGCCATGACCTTCGCAGAGGGTGAAATCCGCCGCATCGCCGGGGAGGGCGGGCCGGACTGCACATGGGACGATACCACGGCGATCCTCCAAGGCAGGCCCCTTTACGGCCCCGACGACCGGTGCAACGGATATGTGTGCAGGCTGACCACCGGCGGCATGGAGACAGGGTATCTTCAAGTGGATGCGCTGGGCGGGGAGCTTTGCACCGGTGCTTACTCCTTCACCGGTATCCCGGCCTATGAGGGACTGGCCGAGGAGGGCGGTGGGACGGCTTCGGAGGAACGGCTGTACTTTTTCGGCGGCATCTCCTACGGCGTAAGGCTGGAGGACGGGAGTTTCCGGCTGATGGGCTCTCCGGAAAGGGTGAGCGCCGAGACGGCGGCGGAGCAGTACCGGCACACGGTGGAGCAGGTGCAGCGCCAACGGGCGGAGTAAGAGATGATGAGCGGCGTATTCTCCGGCGGGAGGGTGCGCCGCTCTATTGACAGCGGTGGTATAATCTATTATGGCTGAAAATATACGAAAACGAGGACAACACTATGGACATTACACAGGGCGCACCCTTCGAGAGCTTTGGGCTGTCGGAGGCGACCATGCGTGCCATACACAACAAAGGATATGAAGTGAGCACCCCCGTACAGGCCGGGTGCATCCCCCCCATGCTGGCGGGGAAGGACGTGATCGCCAAGGCCCCTACCGGCACCGGTAAGACCATGGCCTTCGGCATCCCCATCATCGAGCGCATCGATCCGGAGAGCGAGACGGTGCAGGCGGTGATCCTGGCTCCCACCCGTGAGCTGGCCATGCAGATCACCGAGGAGATGCGGGAGGTGGCGGTGTGCCACGAGGGGGTGCGGCTGGTGTGCCTGTACGGAGGTCAGCCTATCGGCAAGCAGATCAACGCCCTGAAGCGGCGGCCCCAGATCGTGGTGGCCACGCCGGGGCGGCTCTCCGACCACATGAAGCGGCGGACGGTGGTGCTGAACGAGGTGTCCACCGTGGTGCTGGATGAGGCGGACCGGATGCTGGATATGGGCTTTATCCACGATGTGCGGCGGATATTGGACAAGATCCCCAACCGGAAGAATCTGGGGATGTTCTCCGCCACCATCTCCCGTGAGGTGATGGATATCTCGTGGATCTATCAGCGGGATCCGGAGGAGATCACGGTGCAGGCCACGCAGGAGAATAAGCCCGATATTTTGCAGTACCGCCTCGATGTGGACTCCGACGCCAAGGTGGACGCCATTGCCGCCATCATCAAGAAGCAGGGGCTGGAGCGGGTCATCTGCTTCTGCAACACCAAGGGCTCCACGGAGCGGCTGACGAAGTTTTTGCAGATGCGTGGGCTGGACGCCCAGTGCATCCACGGAGATATCCCCCAGAAGAAGCGGGAGGAGGTCATGGCCCAGTTCCGGGAGGGCAAGCTCCATGTGTTCGTGGCCACGGACGTGGCCAGCCGGGGCATCGACGTGGACGATGTGGACGCTGTCTTCAACTTCGACGTGCCGGAGGAGAATGAGTACTACGTACACCGCATCGGCCGGACGGGGCGGGCCAAGCGCCACGGCGTGGCCTATACGCTGCTGTCGGATTTCCCCAGCCGGATGCGGCTGGACGATATCGCCCGCAACACCCGCAGCCAGATCGTCTCCGCCAAGCTGGAGGAGGACGGCACGGTGGTTCCGCTGGAGAAGTAAGAGGTGGGGCTATGAATATTTGGAAACGGGGCGTTTGCCTGCTGCTGACGCTGGTGATGGCGGCGGCGCTGGCGGGCTGCGGCACCCGGCGGGAGCCGCAGACACTGCGGGTATGCCTGCCGGAGCTGCCGGGGACGCTGGACCCGGCTATGGTCACCACGGACTCCGAGCGTATCGTGGTGAGCCATCTGTATGAGAATCTCATGAAGCTGTCCTCTGACGGGCAGGGCGGCAGCCGTGTGGAGGCCGGGGCTGCCCGGAAATATACCTGCACCGACAACAACGACGGAACCCAGACCTATACCTTTACCCTGCGGGACATGAAGTGGTCCGACGGGCAGAAGGTGACGGCGGCGGATTTTGTCTACGCCTGGCAGCGGCTGGCGGACCCGGCCACGGCCTCCCCCAATGCGGCGCTGCTGGAGATGGTGGCGGGGTATCGGCAGGTTCGCAGCAGCGGCGATGTCAGCAAGCTGCAGGTGTCGGCCCCGGAAGAGAACACCTTTGTGGTGACCCTCAGCAATCGGTGCGCCTACTTTTTAAGCGCCGTGTGTACGGCGGCGGCCACCATGCCGGTGCGTAGCGAGCAGCCGAAGGACTGGCAGGCGGATCCCACGGCCCTGTGTACCAACGGGGCTTACCGCATCAGCGAATGGAAGAACGGTCTGCTGACCGCCACGGTACCGGAGAGCTACTACGACCAGCGGCGGCTGCAAATGAGCACGCTGGTGTTCCGGTTCGAGACGGATGCGGCGATGAGGACGGAGCTGCTGAAAAAGAACGAGGTGGATTTCGTACTGGGCCTGTCCCAAGAGGAGCTGGCGGATGAGCCGGAGACATGGACACCGGACAGCTATCCTCAGGTGATGACGCTGCTGGTGAACCAGATGGCACAGAGCCTGGCCAGCCAGGAGCTGCGGCAGGCCATGTCGCTGGTCATCGACCGGAACGCCTTGGCGGCGCTGACAGAGAGCCGTCTGGTGACTCTGGCGACCGGACTGATTCCCGGAGGGATACGTAACACCATGGGCGGAGACTTCCGCACGGAGAGCGGCGACCTCATGAACAACGACCCAGAGGCGCTGACGGCTGCCCGTGAGAAGGCGGCGGAGCTGATGCAGCAGGCCGGTCTGACGGACCCCAGCAGTCTGGCGGGATTGGGGCAGGTGACGCTGCTGTACGAGGAGAACGACATCAACGCCAAACTCGCCCAGCTGCTGCGGGATACGTGGCGGGATCAGCTGGGCCTTGTGGTGACGCTGAAGGGCGTTACCGGCGAGGAGGTACAGCGGGATGTGGCCAGCGGCGAGTTTACCATCGCCATGGTGACGCTGAAAAGCGACCGCAACGACGCCATGGGCCTGCTGCGGCAGTGGGCCAGCGGCAGCAAGGAGGGGGAGTTCTTCTACTCCCACGCCTACGATATGCTGATGGGTGTGGCGGCGGACTGCGGCGAGGTAGAGGTACGGGACGCCTATTTGGAGGACGCCGAGCGTCTGCTGCTGGAGACAGGGTATGTATGCCCCTTGTATTTTACCGGCCAGAGCAGCCGGCTCAGCAGCGCCTACACGGGGCTGCTGACGGACGGCATCGGCGGGTACTACTTCTCCTATGTGGTTCAGCAGAACAACGGATAACAGAATGAAAAAGAGCATCCTGTGAAGGAAATAGCCCTCACAGGATGCTCTTTTTCTTGGGAAAATGCCATGGGATGGGGCGTCCTCCCGGGAGGAAAGCCCCGTGGTGGGAGGCGGCAATTACCGGATGCCGGTAACGTGGTAGCCGGCGTCCTCCACGGCCTGACGCAGGGTGTCATCGGACACGTCGGGGGTGCAGGTGACGGCGGCGGACTTGGAGTCCAGATCCACGGTGGCCTCTACGCCGGGCAGGTCATTGAGGGCCTTTTCCACACGGCCGGTGCAGTGGGCGCACATCATGCCGTCAATATGGATGGTCTTGTTCACGGTATTCTCCTCCTTTCCTTGAGACTGGAACACGGCGCTCTCCGGCAGGGGAGCGGTGGGTACGGGATGGTCGGAAAAGACCGGGGGCTTCCAACCCCGCAGGCGCAGGGCGTTGGACACCACGCACACGGAGCTGAGGCTCATGGCGGCGGCGGCCAGCATGGGATTCAGGGTCAGGTGCAGGGCCGGATACAGGACACCGGCGGCCACGGGGATGCCGATGGAGTTATAGAAGAAGGCCCAGAACAGGTTCTGCTTAATGTTCCGCAGCACGGCACGGGAGAGGTCCATGGCGGCGGGGATGTCCAGCAGGCTGCTCTTCATCAGTACCACATCCGCCGACTCGATGGCGATGTCCGTACCGGCGCCGATGGCAAGGCCCACATCGGCCTGCGCCAGCGCCGGGGCATCGTTGACGCCGTCGCCCACCATGGCCACCCGCTGACCCTGCTGCTGGAGCTGGGCCACGCACTTGGCCTTATCCTGCGGCAACACCTGTGCGATGACCTGATCCACGCCGATCTGACGGGCGATGGCGTTGGCGGTGCGCTGGTTGTCGCCGGTCAGCAGCACCACTCGGCGGCCCATGCGCCGCAGGGCTGCGATGGCCTTGGCGCTGTCGGGCTTCACCACGTCCGCCACGGCTATACAGCCCAGCAGATGGCCGCTCTCAGCGAAGAACAGAGGTGTTTTGCCGTCCTCGGCCAGCCGGTGAGCGTCGGCCTCCATGGCTGCCAGCGAGACACCATTCTGCGCCAGATAACCGGCATTGCCGGCCAGCACCGCTTCGCCGGAGAGGGTGGCTTGGATCCCGCCGCCGGGGACGGAGCGGAAGCCGGACACGGGGCAGAGGGGGATGTGGCGGGCTTGAGACTCCTCCACGATGGCGTGGGCCAGTGGGTGCTCCGAGGGCTTTTCTGCCGAGGCGGCCACGCAGAGGAGCTCTTCCTCCGTGACGCCGGGGGCGCAGAGGATATCCGTGACACGGGGCTGGCCCATGGTGACGGTGCCGGTTTTATCCAGCACCACCGTCTGCACCTTGTGCAGCAGCTCCAGACTTTCGGCGGACTTGATGAGGATGCCCTGCTGGGCGGCCTGTCCCGTGCCCACCATGATGGCCACGGGGGTGGCCAGACCTAAAGCGCAGGGGCAGGAGATCACCAGCACGGCGATGGCGATGGAGAGGCAGAAGCGGACATCCATGCCCCCCACAAAGGCCCACAGCAGGGCCGCCGTCAGGGAGATGGCCATGACCGTCGGCACAAAGATGCCGCTGATACGGTCTGCCAGCCGGGAGATGGGGGCCTTGGAGGAGGCGGCCTCCTCCATGAGCCGGATGATCTGGGAGAGGGTGGTGTCGCCGCCCACACGGGTGGCCCGCAGCTCCAGATAACCGGAGCTGGTGACAGTGGCAGAGGTGACGGCATCGCCGGGGACCTTCTCCACCGGCAGGCTCTCACCGGTGATGGCGGATTCATCCACGGCGGCGTGGCCGTCGGTGATGACGCCGTCCACGGGGATGCGGCCGCCCTGACGGACGATGACGGTGTCACCGGCCACGATCTCCTCCGTGGGGATGGTGAGCTCCTGCCCCTGACGGCGCACCATGGCACTCTCCGGGGCCAGAGCCAGCAGGGCGGAGATGGCGCCGGTGGTCTTGCCGCGGGAGCGCTCCTCCAGATACTTGCCCACCGTCACCAGCGTCAGGATCATGCCGGCGGACTCGAAGTACAGGTCCGGCATACCGGATACCTGTCCGGCGGCCAGCAGGCCCATTTCAATGAGGCTGTATACAAGGCCAGCCGCAGCACCGACGGCCACCAGTGAGTCCATGTTGGGACTGAGCTTCACCAGACGGGAGAAACCTACGGTAAAATAATTGCGGTTGAGAATGAGAATGGGGATCACCAGCGCCAGCTGCAGACAGGCCAGCAGCAGAGGGTGCGTATGCAGCACCTGCGGCAAGGGCAGGCCCATCATGTGGCCCATGCTCAGGTAGAACAGCGGCACCAGAAATACCACCGACCAGATGAGGTGCTTCTTCCGGCGGCGGAGGGCGGCGTCCTGATCCCGGCGCAGCTGGCCCTGATCCGTCTGAGAGGCGGGAGAGGCTCCGTAGCCCGCCGCCTTTACGGCGGCGATGATGTCACTTTCGGTGACCGCCTTCTCGTCGTAGGTGACGGTCATGCTGCCCAGCATCAGGTTCACCGGGGCGCTCTGCACGCCGCTGAGCCTGGAAACCGCCTTTTCCACGTGGGCCGAGCAGGCGGCGCAGGTCATACCGGTCACGGCGAATTGCTCTGTCATCATCGGCACCCCCTTACTTCATGAGCTTTTGCAGGGTGGTGACCAGCTCGTCAATGACGGCGTCGTCTCCCTGACGGATGCCATCGGCCACGCAGGTACGGATGTGGGTGGCCAGCAGCTCCTTGCTGAAGCTGTTGAGGGCGGCGCTGACGGCGGAGACCTGGATCAGGATATCCGGGCAGTAGGCGTCCTTTTGCAGCATCTCCCGCAGGCCACGGACCTGTCCCTCGATGCGGTTGAGGCGATGGGTGAGTTTCCTTTGCTCCTCGTCGGAGCGGTGCTTTGTCTTATGGCAGCAGCAGTCCATGCAAATACCTCCCTGGGGTATAATTTCATGGTGGCATTATATACCCCCTGTGGGTATTTGTCAACGCTTTTCTTTGGGCTTGAAGAAAATTGCTGCCAGCACGGCAAAGACCACCGCTGCGGCGATGCCGCCGGAAGTAGCGGTGAGGCCGCCGGTGAGGATGCCCAGCGGCCCCTTTTCCGCCACGGCCTTAGCCACGCCCTTGGCGAGACTGTATCCGAAGCCGGTGAGGGGGACAGTGGCGCCGGCGCCGCCCCAGTCCACCAGATACTGGTAGACGCCCACCGCCTGCAAAAGTACCCCGGCCACCACATAGCCGGTGAGGATGCGGGCAGGGGTCAGTTGGGTGCGGTCGATGAGCAGCTGGCCGATGGCACAGAGGACGCCGCCGCAGAGAAATGCGTTCAGGTAATCCAAGGCTTACACTCCTTCCTTTGCGGCGGAAAGTGCCACCGCATGACAGATGCCGGGGATGGACTCCCCCTGAAAGGAGGAGGTGGGGCTCAGCAGCGCCCCGGTGGGGGCGAAGAGCAGATGCTTCCAGCGTCCCTCCCGCAGGCCACGGAGCAGGTAACCATTGAACACGGCGGCGGAGCATCCGCAGCCGGAGCCTCCGGCGTGCATATCCTGCTTTTCCAGATGGTACAGCAGCAGCCCGCAGTCGGTGTAGTTTTTCGTCATGTCCACGCCGTCCTGCCGGAAGAGGTCAGTGACGATCTGGTGGCCCAGCAGCCCCAGATCGCCGGTGACGATGAGGTCATAATCCTCCGGGCCGGTGGCGGTAGCAGTGAAGTGCGCCCGCAGGGTGTCGTAGGCGGCGGGGGCCATGGCGGCCCCCATGTTGTTGGCATCGGTGATGCCCCAGTCCACGATGCGGCCGCAGGTGACGTGGGTGATATAGGGGCCGTCCCCCTGAGCCCCCAGAATACAGCAGCCGGAGGCGGTGGCCGTCCACTGGGCGGTGGGGGTGCGCTGGCTGCCGTAGGGGACCGGCATCCGGTACTGGCGCTCGGCGGTGCAGTAGTGGGAGGAGGTCATGGCGGCGGCCAGCCGGGCGAAGCCCCCGTCAATGAGCAGCGCCGCCAGAGACAGGCTCTCTCCCATGGTGGAGCAGGCGCCGTACAGCCCGTAGAAGGGGATATGGAAGCTCCGCAGGCCGAAGGAGGTGCCGATGCACTGGTTCAGCAGGTCCCCAGCCAGCACGTAGTCCAGTTCACCGGCGGTGAGGCCACCCTTTTCCAGCGCCCGGCGCAGGACCCGCTCCTGCATGGCGGATTCTCCCTGTTCCCATGTCTTTTTCCCGAAGAAGGCATCGGGGGATAGCTCGTCGAAATAGTCGGAGAGGGGGCCTTGCCCCTCCATGCGGCCGCCGATGTTGGCGAAGGACACCACGCTGGGAGGATGGGAGAGCTGCACCGTCTGGCGGCCCGCTCGTTTGGTCTGCATAGACTTCACCTCGTGTTTCGTATTTGAGGTAGTTTGTCCCGGTGAGGGAAAAATAAACAAGGAAGGAAGCCCTGCGGCAAAGCCGCAGGGCTTCCTTCCTTTTCAGATGTTCCATCGGAACAGCAGCAGATATGTCGCTGCAAAATCACCGGCCCCCAGATTACGATTACCGGCTGCGGGGTCACTCGCCGGATCTCTCCGGGACGGTTGCCGCTGCTTCAGGCTCCGGCAGCAGATCCGTCATGCTCTTGAGGCTGATGCCCAGCGTGGAGGCATTGTGCAGCAGAGCAGAGGTGGTGGGGGGCAGGATGCCCGCCACGCCCAGAAGAATCAGGCCCAGATTGAAGCCCACAATGAAGCGGTAGTTCCGATGGATGCGATCCATAAGGCTCTGACTGATGCGCCGCAGCGTCACCAGCTGGAACAGATCCTCGGAGGTGATGGTGATATCGGAGATCTCCCGTGCGATGGCGGCGCCGGTGGAGATGGCGATACCGGCATCGGCCTCCGACAGGGCAGGGGAGTCGTTGACGCCGTCACCGATCATGATGACCGTGTGTCCGGCGGCACGCTCCCGGCGGATGAAGTCTGCCTTATCCTCCGGCAGGACCTCGGCGTGGAACTCGTCCACCCCTACCTCCTCCGCCACACAGGCGGCGGTACGGCGGTTGTCGCCGGTCATCATGACCACCTTGCGGATGCCGCAGTCGTGGAGCGCACGGATGGCGTCCTTGGCCTCGGCCCGCAGGGGATCGTGGATACAGATCACCGCCGCTAGCTGCCCGGCCAGACACAAATAGAGGTGGGAGTACTGGGTGGGCAGGGCATCGAACCTCTCCTGCTCCCCGGCGGGGATGGTGCAGCCCTCGTCCTCGAAAACGAAGTGGGCGCTGCCGATGAGGGTCTTTTCGCCGTTTACCATGCTGGAGATGCCGTGGGCCACGATGTACTGCACCTGAGAGTGGTACTCCTCGTGGGACAGGCCCCGGCGCTTGGCCTCCTCCACCACGGCGGTGGCCATGGAGTGGGGATAGTGCTCCTCCAGACACGCCGCCAGACGCAGCATCTCTTGAGCGTCGTGACCCCCGAAGGGGACCACGTCCTGCACCGTGGGGACGGCGTAGGTGAGGGTACCGGTCTTGTCGAACACCACGGTATCCGCCTGGGCCACGGCCTCCAGGAAGCGGCCACCCTTGACGGAGATGTGATAGCTGCTGCACTCCCGCATGGCGGAGAGCACGGCGATGGGCATGGAGAGCTTCAGAGCGCAGGAGAAGTCCACCATCAGCACCGCCAGCATTTTGGTGACGTTCCGGGTCAGCAGGTACGTCAGCACCGTACCGCCCAGCGTATACGGTACCAGCCGGTCCGCCAGACGGGCGGCCTTGTCCTCGGTGGTGGATTTCAGCTTCTCGGACTCCTCGATCATCCGGACGATGCGGTCGTAGCGGCCGCTGCCCTGTACCTTCTGAACCTCCACCACGCATTGGCCCTCCTCGGCCACTGTTCCGGCGTATACCGGACTGCCGGGGCGCTTGACCACGGGCATGGACTCGCCGGTGATGGAGGCCTGATTCACCATGGCCTCGCCGCTGACCACCTGACCGTCCAGCGGGATAAGGCTGCCGGTGCGGACCAGTATCCGGTCGCCCAGCTGCACGTCACCGATGGGAACCAGTACCTCCGTATCGCCGCTTTGCAGCCATACCTTGTCCACATTCAGGGACATGGCCCCGGCCAGATCGGCCACAGACTTCTTGTGGGTCCACTCCTCCAGAATTTCGCCCAGCCGCAGCATGAACATGACGGAGCCGGCGGTGGAGAAGTCGCCCCGAACCATAGAGACGGTGACGGCGGTGGCGTCCAGCACCGCCACGGTGAGCTTGCCGTGCCACAGGGCCGTCAGCCCCTCCCGGATGTACTTCACGGAGCGGTACAGGGCCATGGCCGTGGTGATGGGGGCGGGGAGGAACAGCTTGGAGAAGATACGGCGCATCACCGTCATGGCCAGCTTGTCCTCGAACTCCCGGTTCAGAGCACGGGAGGTGTGCTCCGGCACCAGCTCCATGACCTCGGCCTTGGCGAAGGAGAAGGAAGCCAATGCGCCGATCACGGCGCTACGCTGGCCGGTGTAGCGCACCACGGCATCCTGTGTGCGGTCATAGACCGTGACCTCCGTGACACCGTCTACGCTGCGAAGATAGTATTCCAGCAGATCCGCCTCATGCAACGACATCCGGGCGCAGTGCAGATGTACCCGCAGGCGGTTGGGGGACTCGTGGAGAATGTTGCATTTCATAGATCAGTTTGAACCTCCAAACGAAAGAAGAACCGCAGAATGCGGCTCTTCCTATAACGCAGTGCTGAACTTAAGCCTCTTGTGCGGAAGTGTCCTCAATGGTCTCGGCCTCGGCCTCAGCGGCCCGGTGGTCATTGATGGCCTTGGCGTCGGCGTAGATGTCGTCGGCGCCCTCGCGGACAGAGGTGACGGTGTGCATGATGCAGTCCTTGGCACGCAGAGCGGCGGCGGTGGTGTGGGCATAGACCTTCTTAGCGTCCTCGCTGGTGAGGATCTTCAGGCCGGCCGTGCCGAACAGCAGACCGGCGGCGAACAAACCAATGTGTTTCATGATAAATTGCCTCCTGTAAATTGCGATTGCTGCGCTGAAACAGGCGCAGCTCCTAAGATCGAAGTGCTCCGATCCGTGAAAGAATCATAGCACAACGAGTGGTACAATGCAAGTGTTTTTCATAAAAAAGTGGGGATCATGGGAACAAAAAGCTACACAACCGACGCCCCAAAGGGCATCAGGGCCAGACGGGCCATTTTGAAGCACTGGAGGCCCACAGGGACCCCGACAATGGTGACGCACCACAGGCATCCCAGAATGACATAGCCCAAGGCCATCTCCATTCCGGAGAGCAGCAGCCAGAGAATGTTCACCAGCAGCGAGAAGCCCCCGCCGCCGTAGACTACCTCCTTGCCGAAGGGGAAAAAGGCCAGAGAGGCGAATTTGAAGCACTGAAGGCCCACAGGGATGCCCACAATGGTGATGCACCACAGGCAGCCCGCCAGCACCCAACTCAGTCCGCCGATGAGTCCGCCGAAGAGAAACCAGAGGATGTTGCCGATCGTTTTCATAGAAATACCTCGCTTGTAGCTGTCTCCGAGGGAGACTGGTTTTATCTTAAGCGGAAATTGTGAAGTTTTCAACCACGGCGGGAAATTTTTTCCCGGTGAGAGTCAGGCACCGGCGGAAATATAAACAAATCCACCCTTGCAAAGAGGAGGGATATATGGTAAAATCACCATAGAGTGCAGGCCCGTTGCTGCCCGGTGTGAAAAACCGCAGGAGAAAGGGTAGGAGTCCGGCTGCAGCAAGTGGAACGTTCTATGGCTGAATTGGAGACCATGAAGGATGCGTTGGTCCCCTATATGAACGATTATGGTATCTTTTCTCTGGACGCTGATGAAATACCCAATAAGGTGCGGATCGAGGTCTATGAGCGCTCCCCGGCCTTGGAGCAGCTGCTGGAGAACGATGTGGACAGCTATGAGATCGTGAAAGTGGGCGATATACAGGTAGACGACCTGCTCCTGTCAGCCGAAGAGCATCAGGCTATGCTGGCACAGGGAGAGGCACCGTATAACTGGGAGAGTGAGAGCAGTCAGGTGTCCTGAATGGCTAAACAGAAAAACGGGCTGCGGCCCGTGATAAGGAAGCTCATATAGCCTTGCGGAAATGGTGCAAGGCGTTTCTACGGAGCCGCCGAAGGCTCTACTATGGGTGCTCTGCCGGAAAAGCGGCGGGGTGCCTATTTTTTGCGGAAAGGAAGGAAACGGATATGGTGCAGGTTTTGAAGGGAAACATCGTGCAGGCCCCGGCGCTGGGGGAGCTGCAGATCACGGAGCAGGGCTATCTGGTGATGGAGGACGGCGTGATCCGGGGCGTCTATGACCGGCTGCCGCTGGAATATGCTACGGCGCCGCTGGTGGATTACGGTCAGGCACTGGTGATGCAGTCCTTTGCGGATATGCACCTCCACGCCCCCCAATACCCCATGCTGGGCATGGGCATGGATCTGCCGCTGCTGGAGTGGCTGGATACCTACACCTTCCCCACGGAGGCACGGTTTGCCGACACGGACTACGCCCGCCGCATCTATCGCCGTCTGGCCACGGACCTCATCACCAACGGCACCACCCGTGTGTGTATGTTCTCCTCCCTCCACACCGACGCCACGTGGATCCTCATGGAGGAGCTGGAGCGGGCCGGTGTCACCGGCTATGTGGGCAAGGTGAACATGGATCGCAACGGCCTGCCCGGCATCTTGCAGGAGACCACGGAGGAATCCATCCGGGAGACGCTGCGGTGGCTGGAGGGATGTCATTTCGACCATGTCAAGCCCATTCTGACCCCCCGCTTCACCCCCAGCTGCACCGATGAGCTGATGGCGGCGCTGGGCCGTCTGGCGCAGGAGAAGGGGCTGTATGTCCAGTCTCACCTGTCGGAGAATCTGGGGGAGATCCAGTGGGTAAAGGAACTGCACCCGGACTGTCAGCAGTACTGGGAGACCTATGATAAGTACGGCCTGTGGAAGGAGCGCACCATCATGGCCCACTGTGTACACTCCGACCGGCGGGAGTGCGACGCCATGCGCCGGGCCGGGGTGGTGGTGGCTCACTGCGCCGGTTCCAACATCAATCTGTGCAGCGGCGTGTCGCCGGTGCGGGAGATGCTCCAGCAGGGTATTTGGGTGACGCTGGGGTCCGACATTGCCGGCGGCGCCTGCCTGCCCATGTATAAGGTGGCTACCATGAGCATCCGGGCCTCCAAGATCAAGCGTATCGAGACGGACTGGTCCGAGGACTTCCTGACGGTGCCGGAGGCCTACTATCTGGCTACCAGCTCCGGCCACCGTTATTTCGGGGACGGGGACGGCTTCGCCTCAGGCAATCGGCTCCACGCCATCGTGGTGGACGACAGCGATTTCACGGAGGCCAGCCATCCCTTGACGGTGCGGGAGCGGTTCGAGCGGGCCATATATATGCTCCACCGCCACAACATCACCGCTGTCTGGTCCGACGGTCGCTGCGTGGTGGGGAAGATGCTGCAATAAAGGAAAAATGAAGCAGCAAGCCCTCCGGCCTTGGCCGGAGGGCTTGCTGCTTCAAATACTGCGCTCCATAGGGAGATAGGCGGAAAAATCATTGGGGTGGACCTCACCGGTGAGGGTGAAGCCGTTCTTGGTCCAGAAGGCCAGGCTCTGAGGATTGCCCTCATCCACCGCCAGCCGCAGCCGGTGATACCCGGCGGCAGACAGCCGGGCTATGCAGTCCCGGAGGATGCGGCTGCCCAGCCCACAGCCCTGACGGTCATGAGCCGTCATGAACAGGCCAATGAAGGCGGTACCGGAGGCGGGATAGTTCAGGATCAGATCCATCACGGCAATCAGGCAGTCCCCGTCGTAAAAGCCCACGAACCACTTATCTTCCATAGCTTTTCCCGGCGGCAGGGCGGTCATATCGGTCCGGATGCTCTCCGGCGTGGGCTGCGGCGGGTGATACCGGTAGAACAGGGGATTGCCCTGCATCAGCGTACAGACCTGCGCTGCGTCCGCCTCCGTCAGGCGGCGGGCGGGACAGACGGCGTTACTCATGGGGCTGCTCGGCGGCCAGAACGGCCTCCGTATCGGCGTCGCACAGGCGGATCAACTTCTCCGCCAGAATTTTGGAGAACCCGGCGATGAGTCCGCACTCGATGACCAGCCGCCCCACGGCCCCCTCCTCGTCCCCGGAGGGGGTGCGGATGTCGGTGGCGGCGCTTTGGACCTGCTGGTTGAAGAACAGGGCCAGCTGCCGGAATTTTTCGGAGTAGGCCTCGTATACCGACCGCACGCAGTCCTCGCTGCTGTCGGCGGGCAAAATTTTCTGCACGTCGCTGATGCTGATGCTCTGCTTCATGGTGAGGATCATAATGAGGTAGGCGATGTGTACCCGGTAGTACTTCCGCTTCACCGGAGCAGGCATGATCTTCAGGCGCACATAGTTGTTGATGGCGGAGGAGGTGACAAAGCTCTCCTTGCCGCCGGGGATGGACGGGATGAAGCCGAGATACTGCACCAGCAGCACCACCACCTGATCCATGTAGAGCCCCAGATCAGGGATGGAATCCCAGTCCGGCAGATGGTAATTGGTGATGAAACGGTCCCAGCGCTCCAGCTTGTGAATAATGAGTTCCTTATCGTATGACATGGCGTACCTCCTGTGCAGGCGCCGTCGGCGCACCGGCAGCGTGGAAGTCGGCTGTTTTTCTTAACAGTCTTTAAACAACTACTATATAATATCAGAAAAACTTGTTTTTTGCAAGGGTAAATAGCAGTTGACCTGTTGACTTTCGAAATCTAATATGCTATATTAGGAAAAACAGAAGATAGGGGGCTTGCTATTATGCCCAAGCAGGTGTATATTTATGGTGACTCCTTGCTGAAGGCCACCATGCCGGACGAGGGGTATCATTACCATTTCCACTACGACGAGGTACTGCAGCGCTATCCGGAGCGCCGGACGCAGGTGGTGAACCGCTCCAAAATGGGGGCTACCATCTCCAAGGGCGAGTCGCTGGTGCAGCACGATCTGAACCGGGGGCTGGAGGCTGACTATGCACTGGTGGCCTACGGCGGCAACGACAGCGACTACGATTGGGCAGCCATCGATGCCGACCCGGCGGGGGATCATCGTCCCCGGACGGAGCTGCCTGCCTTTCGGGAGAAGCTCCGCCACACGGTGACCATGCTGCGGGAGAGGGGCATCCAGCCGGTGCTCATGAGCCTACCACCCATTGATGCCGCACGGTATCTGGCCTTCATCTGCCGGGACGGACTGCGGAAGGAGCGGATCATGGACTGGCTGGGGGACGTGCAGATGATCTACCGGCATCAGGAGATGTACTCCGATGCGGTGACCCAGCTGGCCTATGCCGAGGGCCTGCCCCTGATCCCGGTGCGGGAGGAGTTCCTCAACGACCACAGGCTGATGCGGCTCATCGCCGCAGACGGTATCCATTTGACCATGCCCGGCTATGAGCGGCTGTTCGACACACTGGCGGACTGGCTGCGGATACGGGTATAAGAAGGAGTAGAAAGCTATGCTGAGAATTTTCACCGATACGGCGGCCAACGTCCCGCCCCACTTGCTGGAACAGTATCACATCACCGCCATGCCCCTGACGTATCTGCTGGACGGCCAGCCCACGGAGCTGGTGGGCCACGACTACTACGAGGCCATGCGGAAGGGCGCCGAGGTCAAGACCTCGCTGGTGAGCCCGGCTCTGATTCGGGACACCATGGAGAGTGCGCTCAAGGATGGGGATGACGTACTGTACATCGCCATCTCCGGCGGCATCAGCGGCACCTGCTGGAGCGCTGAGCTTATGGCGGAGGAGCTGCGGGGCGAATACCCCGACCGCATGATCCGGGTACTGAATACCTGCGGCGCTTCGTTGGGCGAGGGTCTCGTGGTGCTGGAGGCAGCCAAAATGCTGGAGAAGGGCTGTACGGCAGATGAAATCATCCGGCAGGCTGAGGAAAATTGCGGGCGGATGCGCCAGTTCTTCATGGTGGACGACCTGAAGTATCTGCGCCGGGGCGGCCGCATCAGCGCTGCGGCGCAGGTAGCGGGCTCTCTGCTGAAGATCAAGCCCATCCTTCAGTCCGATCCGGAGGGCCACATCATCCAGCACAGCAAGGTTCGTGGTCAGCTGAAGGCCATGGAGACGCTGGCGGAGCTGTACAAGGAGTACGCTGTGGACGGCACCCGGACGGTGGGTATCGCCCATGCCGACTGTCCGGACGGGGCGCTGCGGCTGCAGGCCAAGCTGCGGGATGCCGGTCAGACCGGCGAGATCCTGTCGGTATGCTATGAGCCGGTCACCGGTGGCCATGTGGGTCCCGGCACGGTGGCGCTGTTCTTCTTCGGCGAGGTCTGGCGCTAAGGCCGGATTTTCTGCGCCGGAGAGGTTGCATCCGGTACAAATACTGGTATAATATAGGCGGCGGGATGTCTTGTCCTGCCGCCTATCTCGTATAAAAGGGGGATCTTCCCATGAAGATAAAGGACCTGCTGGAGCGCTCCGGCGTGCAGTTACTATCCGGCGGTTGCGGAGAAGAGGAGATCACGGCGCTGACCTACGACTCCCGGAAGGCGCAGACCGGGAGCCTGTTTTTCTGTCTGCGGGGCGCCCGTTCCAACGGAGAGGACTTTGCGCCGGCGGCCTATGCACAGGGCTGCCGTTGTTTCGTCAGCGAGGGGACGCTGGACGTGCCGGAGGATGCGGACGTGGTGCGGGTATCGGATGCCCGTCAGGCGCTGGCGCAGATCTCGGCGGCGTTTTTCGACTTTCCCCAGCGGGATGTGACCATCATCGGCGTCACCGGCACCAAGGGCAAGACCACCGTGGCGGAGACGGCCTGCTCCGTCATGAACCGCATGGGCCTGGCCTGCGGCGTCATCGGCTCCAACGGGGCCGCCTACGCCGGGAAGCACGTGGGAACCAGCAATACCACACCGGAGAGCTACGAGCTGATGCGGCTGTTTCGGGCCATGCGGGACGAGGGCGTCCGGTATGTGGTGATGGAGGTGTCCTCTCAGGCGCTGGCCCGCCACCGGGTGGACGGCATCACCTTCGATACGGCGGTGTTCACCAACCTCTCCCCGGACCACATCGGCACCGAGGAGCACCCGGACTATGCCCACTACCGGGACAGCAAGAAGCGGCTGTTCGCCCAGTGCCGCCACGGCATCTTCAACGCCGACGACCCGGAGGCGGAGTACATGATGGCGGGCAGTCCCTGCGAAAAGAGCACCTATGCCATTCACCGTCCGGCGGATCTCCGGGCGGAGAGAGTGAACATCCTGAAGGCCGGGGACCTGTTCGGTATGGAGTTCACGGCGGCCGGCACTACCTACCACATTCGGATGCCGGGGGAGTACAACGTCTACAACGCTCTGGCGGTGGTGGCACTGGTGGGGCGTTATACGGACCGCACCTGCGAGTTGGCGGAGGCCCTCAGCTATGTGACGGTGCCGGGCCGGTTCGAGGTGCTGCCGGACGTGATGCCGGGATGTACCGTAGTGCTGGATTTTGCCCATAACTCCATCAGCATGAACGCCCTGCTGCAAACGGCCCGCAGCTACGATCCGGCTCGCATCATCGCCGTGTTCGGCACCGGCGGCCGCACCAGAGTGCGCCGCCACCAGCTGGGGGAGGCAGTGGCCAAGGGGGCCGATTTGGCCATTATTACCACCGACGACCCGGATCGGGACGACCCGGCGGAGGTCATTGCGGACATTGCCACCTGCTTCGGCCCCGGCAGCTGCCCCCATGTGGGTATTGTGGACCGCCGGGAGGCGGTGCGCTATGCGCTGGAGCAGATGCGTCCCGGCGATATGCTGCTGCTGTGCGGCAAGGGCCGGGAGGGCTACCAGCTGGTGCAGGGGAAGAAGATCCCCTACGACGAAGAGGAGACGGTCCGCTCCTGCGCCCGTGAGCTGCTGGAGTCCCGCCCACAGGCCCTGTGACCGGGATGAGGAAGGCTTCCTACAAGATAAAAAGAGACGGTGCGGCATAAGTTATCCACGCACAAGGACAACATGAATTGCGTTCAGAGCATATAAATCGGCGGCAATATACCTCATTAGGTATATTGCCGCCGATTTGATCAATAAAGGACTTGCAGCTTTCAGGTTAGCATTTTATCAATTTCGATTCCTTATGGTAGACACACGAATAGCGGTCAACGTGGGAAATGATCGACTCGGATATTTCTAAAAACAGTCTGCTGCCTGCATCCGTTTTCGCATCAGGCCCAGACTTCCTGCAGCACCCGGATGGCGTTACCGCCGATGACCTTGGCAATATCCTCATCGCTGTAGTTGTGCTTTACCAGCCAGCGGATAATGTTCCAGCTGGATTCGGTGGGGTTCTCCAGATACTTCACATAGGGGACCTCTTCATACTCCGCACCGGTCTTGGAGGTGGCGGCGATGGACAGTGCCTGTGCAAAGGCATGATGCACGCCCACGTGATCACCGTACAGGCAATCCACGCCAAAGCCCACATGGTCGATGCCCACCATGTTTTTCACATATTCAAAGTGCTCCATAAAGCTGTCCAGATCGTGGGTCATCTTGGTTTTGGACATAGTGGTGTGGGGAGCGGCCTCAATGCCGACCACGCCGCCCTTGACAGCAACGGCCTGAATCATCTCATCGCTGGCCATCCGCTTGGTGTTCCACACGCCTTTTGCACCTACATGGCTCATAATGATCGGCTTCTTGGAATAGGTGATTGCATCATAAGCAGTCTGAGGGCCGCAGTGGGATACGTCAATGAGCATACCCACCTTGTTCATTCGCTCTACGCACTGCTTGCCGAACATGGTCAGGCCGCCGTCATGGACCTCCTTGCAGCCGTTGCCCAGCGCATTGCTTTCGGAATAGGTCACACCCAGCTGGCGGACGCCCAAGCCGTAGAGAATATCAATGCGGTCTACCTCGTTTTCAATAGGAGCGGCTCCCTCCACCACAAATACCATAGCGATCTTTCCAGCCTTCTTGGCGGCAAAAATGTCATCCACGGTCTTACAATGGATAATAAAATCCTGATGAGCCAGATCGCACAGCCGCATACCCAGATCGTGAATGATGTCGATCCACTTCCAGCCGCCGGGACTGGAGATGATATTCACACCGTCCAGCTGGTTATCGAATACGCAGTCGATATTCGAATAGGCCAGTGCTTCATAAGCGGTCATCTCCCGGCCGTTGCGCATCACATTGTCGATATTCTGCTTGCTGGTAACGTCCTTCGGGAACAGAGTCGGATGATCATGGACGCTGACATAGGGATATTTTGCCAGCAGCTCCGCAACACGAGCCTCCTGCTCCGGTTCCAGCTCTACTACATGGCGGCCGGCCCAGTCCCAGTCGGCCCACTCAAATTTGGGGAAATCCTTTCCCTCCTCCAGATACTCATATGCTTTGTAGCCTTTATAGGCAGGCTTCATTTTGTACTCCATTGCATGGTTTCCTTTCTGTTTTTAATTAGGACCAGACTTCTCGCAGCACCCGGATGGCATTGCCGCCCAGCACCTTGATAATTTCCTCGTCCGTATAACCGTGTTTGATGAGCCATCTGGGAATATTCCAGCTTGCCTCAGTCGGATTTTCCAGATACTTCACAAAGGGAACCTCCTGATAAGGCACCGTGGTTTTGGAAGTATCCCCGGTAGACAGGGCTGCGGCAAAAGCGTGATGCAGACCCACGTGGTCGCCGTACATACAGTCCACGCCGAATCCCACATGGTCGATGCCCACCAGATTCTTTACATATTCGAAGTGCTCCATGTAACTGTCAATATCGTGGGTCATACGGGTCTTTGACATGGTGGTGTGTGGGGCAGCCTCGATACCGACCACACCGCCTTTGGCAGCAATGGCCTGAATCAATTCGTCGCTTGCAAGGCGCTTTGTGTTCCAAACACCCTTCGCTCCGGTATGGCTCATAATAATGGGCTTGGTGGAATGGACCACCGCGTCATAAGCGGTCTGAGAGCCGCAGTGGGACACATCAATAAGCATACCCACCTTGTTCATCCGCTCCACGCATTGCTTGCCGAACATGGTCAGCCCGCCGTCGTGGTCCTCCTTGCAGCCGCTCCCCAATGCATTGCTCTCGGAATAAGTCACGCCCAGTTGGCGGACGCCCAATCCATACAGGATGTCAATGCGGTCCACCTCGTTTTCAATGGGAGCAGCTCCCTCGATCACAAACACCATGGCGATCTTGCCCTCTTTTTTTGCGGCAAAGATATCGTCCACGGTTTTACAGTGGACAATAAAATCCTGATGGGCCAGGTCACACAGCCGCATCCCCAGATCATGAATGATGTCGATCCACTTCCAACCGTTAGGACTGGAAATAATGTTGGTGCCGTCCATCATATTATCGAAGATACAGTCGATGTTGGAATAGGCCAGCGCCTCATATCCGCAGCGGTCCCGGCCAGTCCGCATGGCGTCAAACAGCGGTTCACAGGTGGACATATCCCGTGTGGTAAAGTCCGGATGATCGTGGAGGCTGACGTAGGGCGTTCTTTCCAGCAGTTCCCTGCACCGGGCCTCTTCTTCCGGATTCAAGGGCAGGACGTTTCGACCGGCCCAGTCCCAGTCCGCCCAGTCAATGACCTTAAAATCCCTTCCCGGCTCAAGATACTGATACGCCTCATAGGGGCGATACCCTTTCTTCAGTTGAAATTCCATACAATTTGCTCCTGTTCAGCAGAACGGTCAGGCCCAGACTTCCCGCAGCACCCGGATGGCGTTGCCGCCGATGACCTTGCCGATGTCCTCTTCGCTGTAATTGTGCTTTACCAGCCAGCGGATGATGTTCCAGCTGGCTTCTGTGGGATTCTCCAGGCCCCAGACGAAGGGCACTTCCTCGTAAGAGGTATTCGCAGTTTCCGCTGTAGACAGGGCAGCGGCAAAGGCGTGGTGTACGCCCACATGGTCGCCGTACAGGCAGTCCACGCCAAAACCAACGTGGTCGATGCCGATCAGGTTCTTCACATACTCGAAGTGCTCCATCACGCTGTCCAGATCATGGGTCATCTTGGTTTTGGACATGGTTGTGTGGGGGGCAGATTCAATACCGACCACGCCGCCCTTGGAACCGATGGCTTTAATGAGATCATCGCCGGCCATACGCTTAATGTCCCATACGCCCTTGGCGCCCACGTGGCTCATGATAATGGGTTTCTTGGAATACATGACCGCGTCATAGGCTGTTTGCTGGCCACAGTGGGACACATCAATAAGCATACCCACCTTGTTCATCCGCTCCACGCACTGCTTGCCGAACATGGTCAAGCCACCGTCGTGATCCTCCTTCATGCCATTACCCAAAGCGTTGCTCTCAGAATAGGTCACGCCCAACTGACGGACGCCCAGACCGTAGAGAATATCGATGCGATCCACTTCATTTTCAATGGGAGCTGCGCCCTCAATGCAAGGCACCCAGGCGATCTTGCCAGCCTTCTTGGCAGCAAAAATGTCATCAACCGTCTTGCACTGGATCAGAAAATCCTGATGAGCAAGGTCGCACAGCCGCATTCCCAGATCATGAATAATGTCGATCCACTTCCAGCCGCCGGGACTGGAGATGATATTCACACCGTCCATCATATTGTCGAAGATGCAGTCAATATTGGAATAGGACAGTGCCTCATAACCGCAGACAGCACGGCCCTGCCGCATGGAATCATAAATGTGGTCAATGCTGGACATATCCTTTGGGTAAAATGTAGGGTGATCGTGAAGGCTGATGTAAGGATGCTTCTTCAGGATCTCCTGCACCATGGCTTCCTGATCCGGCTCCAGCTCTACAACATGGCGTCCGGCCCAGTCCCACTGTGCCCATTCGATCTTTGGATAGTCCTTGCCCTCTTCCAGATATTCATAAGCCTTATAACCCTTATAAGCAGGTTTTTGTACAAAGTTCATCAGTTCAAACACCTTTCTTCATAATCTTTTTTGAAAAGAGGGGGGCTCCCGCAGGAGCCCCCCTCTCTCCATGCAACCATTACATACGAAGCAGCAGGGGTGCTTTATTTCGCATGGACGTTGACAAAGTTGGCGCAGGCCAGGAACGCGCTATTGCCGGGGGACAGGTGCCAGCCGGTGAAGTTGGTGGTGTCAGCGGCATAGGTGTTGTTGGGCACGAACAGGTGGCAGCAGGGCAGGTTCTCCACAAACCACGTCTGCCATTGGTTCAGCAGCTCCAAACGCTTGTTGTAGTCGGTTTCGCTCTGCATGGCATTCAGCAGATCCTCCTGCTCCTGACTGTTGAACTCCATGAAGTTCAGAGTCTGGCCGATGCCGAAGACCGTCAGCAGGGTGGTATCCACATCGTCGATGGTTCCCCAGCTGCTGTAGCTGATGTCATACTTGTGGCCCTGGGTCACGTTGGCGGAGAAAGTTGCGGCGTCCACAGGCTGCAGCTTCAATTCCACGCCGGCCTTGGCAAAGTCAGAGGACAGAATGGACATGATGCCGTCCACATTGGCCATCGTGCCCTTGTAGGTAATGGTGAAGCTCAGAGGCTTGCCATCGGCGCTTTCACGGATGCCGTCGCCGTTGGTATCCACATAACCGGCGTTCTCCAAAATGGAGGCGGCAGCAGCGGTATCAAACTCAGGCTGACGGATGTTGGAAGCGGTAAAGTCACTGTAAACGGGGCTGATAGGCGTGTACATCGGCGTTGCAGCGCCGGACATGGCCACGTTTACCAGAGCCTCACGGTCGCAGCTGGCGGCCAGGGCCTTACGAACATTCACATCCTGCAGCAGTTCGTTGGTCTGAGAGAAGGTGATGAGCGTATAGCCAAGGGAGCCAACAGATTCGATCTGATAGTTGGAGTTGCTCTGCAGCTGAGAAATGGAAGATGCGCTGAGGAAGTTGGCACAGACATCGACCTCGCCGTTCTGCAAGGCCAGCACCATAGCATTCTCGTCGGTGTACACGCGGAATACCACTTCATCAATGCAGGCTCCGGCACCGTCATTGGCCTGAGTGAAATAGGGGTTGCGCTTCAGAGTGACATACTCGCCGTCCACCCACTCGGAAATATAGTAGGGACCGTAACCAGCGCCGGAGTAAGAATAGGTAGTGGGCTCTTCCACAGAGGACCACTCGCTCTCACGCATCACGGGTATCCAGTTGCCGGCGCCCTTCCAGAAGTTCACGTTTCCGGAAGTCAGAGCAAATTCCACGGTGCGCTCATCCGGGCAGGAGGACTTTTCAAAATCCACCAGACCATAGTAGCTGTCGAAGAAGCCGATGTGATGCTCCACACCGTACTTGGCGGTGAACAGCAGATCCGCAGAAGTGACGGGGGTACCATCATTCCAGTAGAGTTCCTTCAGCTTGATGGTCCAGACGGTGCAGTCCTCGTTGGACTCGGAGGACTCAGTCAAATAGTCATACTTGTTGCCGTCATCATCAATGGCAACGAGGTTGGGGCAGACCAGATTCATGATGGTTGCAGAATTCAGGTCATTCTGACACCAGATATTCATGCTCACGGGAGCGCTGTTCAGGCCCACCTGTATGGTGCCGCCGGTCTTGGAACCTTCGCCAGTGTCATCATCCGCCGTCTTTCCGCCGCAGGCTGCCAGGGAAAGCACCAGGCAGAGAGACAGCACGAGTGCAAGAAATTTTTTCATATTGTTACCTCCAGTAATATTTCATCACAGCTTCACTGCAACGTTTGAAATTGATTGGGCTGACACTCAGCCCTGAGCATTTTTCCGAAGGACACGACCTGCGTAGGTTCTCAGCAGGTCACCGTCTTTCAGTTCGACCTTGCCGTTGCATAGCACCAGATCGCAGCCGGTGGCATTCATCTGCGGTGTTTTGTACTGCATCTGATCCATCTCCGGATACCGGTAGTTGGGCAGATCGATCACGGCGATATCGGCGTAATTGCCTTCCACCAGACGGCCCCGCTTATAGATGCCGAAGTGATCGGCCACCATGCTGGTATTTCTGCGGACAACCTCTTCATAGGGAACGCCCTTGCCCACATACATCTGGGCGAAGATGGCGAACCCGCCCCGGCGTCGGATCTCGTACCAATCGTAAGGATCTGCGGGATCTCCCATGATGGTGTCGCTGCCTACGGAAACATAGGGATTCTTCACGATGGATTCACAGTGGTCGATGAAGTTGCTGGGCACATTGGCGGCGGGTGCGTTGAGCCAGAACACATAGTTCTTCTCATCCCCCAGCAGATCCAGCATGCAGTCATCCTCATCGATGCCCCGCTCCTGCGCAATATCCCGGACAGACCGGTTTTCCAGATGCGGATCATCGGAGTTGACGATGTAAACCTTGTCCTTAGGACCGGCAAAGGTATAGTTGTCCTTCTTGATCATTGCCCGGCCCTCAGGCGTATGCAGCGCCCTCTTAACACCCTCAATGCCCTGACTGAACAGCTCGTCACTGAGGGCCATGGTGAACAGCAGCATCCGCTCCTTGCCGGTGCAGTGTCCCACACTGCTGGGAATCACATCGATCCGGGCGCGAACGCCGTCTTCTTCGATGGCTTTCAGAGCAATGTCGTATGCCTCGGGCACAGCGGAAGCCAGATGGGAGATCTGGATCTTGGCACCGGTGCGGCGGCCCACCTCGCAGAATTCCGCAGTAGACTCGGGAATACCGATCTGGTGGCGGAGATGGGCTGCGGAAACTGCGTCATATCGTTTGATCTGACTGACTACATTGCACAGTTCCTCCATAGAGGCATACCGGCTGGGGACATAGTCCAGACCGAAGGAAATACCCCAAGCGCCCTGATCCATGTTGTGGCGGATGATATTTTCGATTTGTGCCTGCTCCAGCTCGTCCGGTGCCCGGTTATAGGCACCATGCATCACATACTGGCGGATACTGCCGTGGCCCAACAGGGTGACAAAGTTGCAGTTGGTTCCCACCTGTTCCACGGCCTGAGCATACCCCTCAAAATCATGCCAGTCGGGCCAGTCCCGCAGATAGCGCTGATACTGCTTCAGTCCCACAAGGCCGTTTCCCAGATAATAGTCCAATACTTCCTTTTTATGTCCGGGTGTAATGCTGTGGCTGCAATTGCCGTTTACCAGCGTGGTCACGCCCTGACGGATATAGGACTCATAACGCCCATCGTCAAAGCAATACCATTCCTCGTGAACGTGGGGGTCGATAAGGCCGGGAATCACGTATTTGCCGGCGGCATCGTATACCTCGGCAGCAGGCTCCTGAATATCAGGGGCAATACGGGCTACCTTGTCACCCTTTACCGCAACATCCGCTTTAACAGCAGGCTTTCCGGAGCCATCCACTACCAAGCCGTTTTTAATCAGATAATCATACATACGTTTCTACTCCTTTCTAATCACTCTCTGGATTTAGGGCTGAGACTGTCATTGATGGCCGTTCCCAGCAAATTGAAGCAAACCACATACACGACGATGCACAAGCTGGGCAGCAGCCACCACCACCAGGGATTGGGGGAGCTGATCACGGCGTTCTGTCCCCACGCCCGCTTGAGCATGGTTCCCCAGCTCCAAGTGGTCGGATCACCCAAGCCAAGAAAACTCAGGCTGGCTTCCGTCAACACGGCGGAGGCCATCACCAGTGTCATATTGACGAACACCGGGCCGGTAGCGTTGATGAGTATGTGTTTGAAGAGGATCCGGGGCTTGGAGAGTCCCAGACAGGTGCAGGCCTCAATATACTGCATCTCCCGGATCTTCATGGTGCTGTTCTTCGTTACACGGGCCAACTGCGGCCAGGAGAATATACCTAAGATGATCGCCACATTGGTAATAGAGGTTCCCATGACCGCCGCAATAATGATCATCAGCGGCAGCATGGGCAGCGTCATAAAAATGTCAATGAAGCCGTCGATCACTTCCCGGAGCCAGCCGGTGTTATAACCGCACAGCAGACCCACCGGTATGCCGATCGCACCGGCAATGAGCATAGCCATAACGGAAACGTACAGCGAGGTGCGAGCACCCCAGACCAGTTCTGCAAAAATATCCAGACCAATGTTGTCGGTCCCCAGCCAGTGCAGAGCGCTGGGGGCCTGAAGAATATCCTGCGTGTAGCCATCTGGCTTGGCGATCAGCATCGGCCCCACCAGACCGATCAGCAGAATCAGCAAGACGCCGATCATGCCGATCATACCGTTGCGATTACGTACAAAATAATAGAGGAAGCCTTTTCGTTCTTTCATAATCAACCTCCTAGCTTGATTCGGGGATCCAGCCAAGCGACCACAAGGTCAGTGAGAAAGCTCATGATTACCACGGCTACCGCCATCACAAGAAACGCACCCTGAAGCACCGGGTAATCCAGTGCATTCACAGCGTCATAGACCATCCGACCGATGCCCGGCCAGGAGAATACCGTTTCCGTTACCGTGGCGCCGCCTACCATGAATCCGATCTGCATACCGATGACCGTCACAGTGGGGATCAGTGCATTTTTCAGCGCATGGACACGAAGTACACGCCCCTTGTTATTTCCCTTGGCGTAAGCGGTGCGAATATAGTCCTCATGCAGCACATCGATCATGCTGTTGCGGGTATACAGCACCGCATTGGCAAGGTTGGTGATGGACAGGGCGATGGCGGGAAGGATCAGATGCTTGGCAACGTCTCCGTAATAAGACCAGCCGGTGCCCTTGGGCGGCGTATACGCACCGCCGGTAGGCAGCAGCTTCAGCTTAAAGGAAAAAATGTACAACAGCAGGAACGCCATAAATGGAATGAACACAGATATTCCCATCGTCACCAGCACGCTGATGACCCGGTCCGAAATTTTCCCTTTGTGGGCTGCTGCGTACAAGCCCACGCTGATACCAACCAGAATGACGATCAGCATGACTGCTGCCAAAAGCAGCAGCGTCCAAGGCAGCTTTTCCGCAATATACTGGGAAACCGGAATTCGCTTGGCAAAGCTGCTTCCCAGGTTGCCATGAAGCAATTCCTTCATGTAGAGGCCGTACTGGGTCAGCTTCGACTGGTCCAGGCCGAACTCCTCGATCAGCGCCTGCTGCGCCTCCTCGGACATCTGGGGACTGACCATCAGATCTACGGGATTGGAGGGCATAGCGCGGACAATAAAGAATACCAGCGTCACGGAGAGCAGGATCGTCAGAATACCCCGCCCGAGACGTTTCAGAAGATAACGAACCATGGATCAACCCTCCTTTGCAAAGTGACAGCGCACGCAGTGATCAGGTCCCACCGTTTTCATATCCGGCTCCTGCTCGAAACAAATGGGCTTTGCCATGAAGCAGCGTTGGCAGAATCGGCAGCCTGCCGGAGGATCTACCGCACTGGGAATATCTCCCTCCAGCAGGATCCGCTCCTTGTGGAGTGCGATGCTGGGCTCCGGTACAGCGGAAAGCAGAGCCCGGGTATATGGGTGGATATTGTCCCCCGTCAGTTCACTGTACGGGGCGATCTCCATGACCTTGCCCAAGTACATCACCATGACCCGGTCGCTGATATAGCGAACCACCGCCAAATCGTGGCCAATGAACACATAAGTCAGATGAAACTGCTCCTTCAGACTTTGAAACAGGTTCAAAATCTGCGCCTGTACGGAAACATCCAGTGCGGAAACGGACTCATCGCAAAAAATCAGCTTTGGATTCACCGCCAAGGCCCGGACGATGCCGATACGCTGCCGCTGACCGCCTGAGAACTCATGGGGATATCGGTCGAACACCGCAGGCTGCAGCCCCACGACTTCCAACAGGTGCTGGATCTTTTCCTTTGCCTCAGCATAACTGGATGCCTGACCGTGAAGCAGCATTGGCTCGGCGATCGCATTGCCGATCTTGATTTTTGGGTTCAGGCTGGCGTAGGGATCCTGAAAGATCATCTGTATTTCGCTGCGTAGGCGACGCTTTTCGCCGGCAGATACTTTGAAGTCCGTAATGTCCTCGCCCTGATAAAACACCTGCCCGGAGGTGGAGGGCGTCAGCGCAAGGATCGTTCGGGCCAACGTGGACTTACCGGAACCGGATTCTCCCACGATTCCCAGCACCTCGCCGGGATAGACTTCGAAACTGACATCCTCTGCGGCGTGTACGTATTTCTGTTTTTCAATCAGCTTTCGCTTTTTCACAGGGAACATCTTCGTCAGATGTTCTGCTTTCAAAATGGGGGTTTCCTTTTTTTCACTCATGATACGGTTCCTCCCCTTCAAAGTTCATCCAGCATTGAACGATATGGTCTTCTCCCACCCGCTTTACCGGTGGAATTTTGGTGCGGCACTCCTCCGTGCAGTGTTGGCAGCGATCCGCAAACCGACACCCCTCCTTAAAATCATACACAGTAGGCACAGTGCCGGGTATGGTGTAGAGCGGCTTCTTTTCACTGCGCATAGTAGGTACGGAGGCCATCAGTCCCTGGGTGTAGGGATGCAGCGGGTTGTCGAAAATCGCTTTCAGTGTGCCACGCTCAATGGCACGGCCCGCATACATCACCACCACCTCCTCGCAGATCTCTGCCACGATCCCCAGATTGTGCGTAATCAGCATCAGACTGCCGGAGGATCCCTTCAGGCGGCGCATGATATCCAGGATCTGCGCCTGGATCGTTACATCCAATGCGGTGGTCGGTTCGTCGGCAATCAGTATGGCGGGATGGTTGATAATGGCCATGGCGATCATTACCCGCTGGCGCATACCGCCGGAAAATTCATGCGGATATTGATTGATCCGGGTCTCTGGATTGGCAATGCCCACATCATTCAGCGCCTCACAGACCTGTTTCCGAATCTCATCTTCCTTCATTTCCGGATGGTGCAGCTTCAGACATTCGCCAATCTGCTTGCCGATCGTCATGACTGGATTCAGCGCTGTCATTGGCTCCTGAAAGATCATTGCGATCTGCTTTCCCCGGATCTTTTCCATCTCCGGCTCAGACTTTTTCAGCAGATCCTCTCCATTGAGCAGGATCTCTCCTCCCTGTACAGAGGCCGCAGCCGGCAGAAGCCGCATCAGAGAAAGGCTGGTCATGCTTTTGCCGCAGCCGGATTCACCTACGATTCCCAAAGCCTTTCCTTCGTCCAACTGCATATTCAGATGGTCGATCAGGTTGTAGACCTTTCCGTCATCGTCCTTAAAACCCATGCTGTAATCCTTGAATTCTACCTGTGTTGACATGGTTGATACCCACCTTTCCTCTGTGCATTTCCACTTCTAAACGGAATCAATGCATTTCAGCCTCGCGCTTGAGCTTTCAAACGCTTTAACACTTTACCGCTTTGCAACACTAAACTTAAAATTAATTTTTGCTATCATAATTCTTTGACGGCTAAAAATAAATGACATATGTCACGTTCTTTTCGCCGAACTTTTTTGCGGTTTCCCCGGAATTTTTGATGCGGCCGTGCAAACAAAAGGACTTCCCAAAATTTGTTTTTTCCTCAAGGACAAATGCCCTCTTTTTGTTTCTCCAAAGATAACGTTTTGTCATCTCTTTACTTTTTTATAAACCTATGTTATCTTTACTATTACTAAGAAATATGGCTGCACAAGAAGAAAACGATTACTTTTGCACCTTCTAAAGGAATGTTTGCTATGATCCAGTTGAACGATCCTGCGCTGAAACGCGCACTGATAGAAAAACACCATTTTCAAGAGTATTTCTCGCTTGATCTGGAGAAATGCTCTGTCCTGCTGCGTTGTGAGGCAGGAGAAACCCTGTGCCACAGCGGTGAGATCTATCCGGAGATCCAGCTGTTGGCGGATGGGGCACTCATAGCCTCCAGCGTTTCTAAAAGCGGAAAACTGCACTGCGAGCTGCAGTATCAGAGTCCTAACATTTTAGGACTTACTTCCGCTCTTTGGAATAAGCCTGCCATTAACACCATTGAAGCGCTGACCCCCTGCCTGTATCTGAGTCTTTCCGTGGATCTATACGGGGAGGCGCTTCACCAAGATACAAAGTTTCTCAACTACGCCTGCTCGTATCTGGCAGAGCATATCAGGAAAAATTTCATTCACTATGAACAGCTGCCGACCAGATTAGCTCAGTTTATTCTGCGGGAGCAAAAAGATGGTTACTTCGGCTACAACACCAGACTTTGCGCTGATGTGCTGGAAACCAGTCAACGGCATCTGCTGCGGACACTTCGTTCCTTCTGCGATAGAGGTATCTTGGAGCACGTTGGCCGCAGCCGCTACAGGATTTTGGATGTGAGCAAGTTAGAAGCTCAGTAATTGATTGTCTGCCTTGATCCCATCCAGGCTTATTACAATTTCTGATGAATTATCTGTCGGCATAAAACAAAAAACTCCCATACCGGGTTTGCTTTCGCTGGCGCAAGCATAGCGTTTGTATGACAAATGCGCTTGCCGGGGAAATCCCCAGTCAACCATGCCGCCTGCGGGCGGAAACTTCTCGGCAACGTTGCCAGAAGGCGAGGGCGCAGAATCGGGTTCGGCCATATTGCCAAACCCGATCACAGCGGACTGCACGAAAGCGCTGCAGACAATCTTGCCACAAGCGGTAGCCGCCGAAGAACGGGTTTGGCAATCTTGCCAAACCCGTTCTCAAAAAAACGATGCCTCGCATTCTAAAGTATTTCTTCACGTGCAAAGCATAAAATATCGGGTTCGGTGAATTCACCGAACCCGATATTACTTTTTGGCAAAGTCGGGCCCCGTGCAGCCTTCTTTCACACCTGCTGGCATCCTTTGCCCGCCGGAGTGGGAGAACACCCGTGTGGGGCGGGAAACGCCACCGGTATTCCACAGAAAGAGAGAGATCCAGCGCCTGCGGGAAACCGTGGACGGGACGGACAGCTTCCTTGATAAAGCAAAGCGGTACACGGATATCACGGAGCTGCCGCCAGAGTTGCTGTGGCTGTTCATTGAGAGGATCGTGGTCCACAAGAAAGAGGTAACGTGGTCTAAACACGCGCCCCAGACCGTGGAGATTTACTACAACGGCATTGGCCATGTCGGCAGTGGTCAGCAGGATGTGGAAGAAGCACTGGAAGCGCCAGAACCCCAGGACGCAGAGAAACCCCGGCAGGCATCGTAAACACGATGACCTGCCGGGGTATCCTGGGGATCACTTGTTCCCACTGTGAGGGGGGGGACATAGCCGCACCGCCTCTTTTTATCGTTCCTGTTACTTTGTCAGCGTGGCGACCCACTGGCTGTACTTGGCCAGATTCTCGTCCCGCTCCGCCTCATCCTTGCCGATGGTGAGAATGTAGACCTTGATCTTAGGCTCCGTGCCGGAGGGCCGCACCAGAATGGCGGTGCCGTCCGCCAGCTCATACCGCAGCACATTGCTGCCGGAGAGTTCCATAGCGGTCTTTTCGCCGGTGCGGCAGTCGATGACGCTGCCGTCGGTGTAGTCCTTGCGGCGCAGCACCTCTACCCCGGCGATGTGGGTGGGGGGAGCGGCCCGCAGGGACTTCATCAGTGCCGCCATCTTCTCCAGCCCGTCCAGACCCGGCATCACCAGATTATGGGTCTTTTCGCCATAGAAGCCGTACTTCCGGTACAGGGCCTCCAGCGCATCGAACAGGGTCATGCCCTGCACGGCATACCATGCCGCCATCTCCGTCAGGATCAGGGAGGCGGTAACGGCGTCCTTATCCCGGACATAGTCGCCCAGCATATAGCCATAACTCTCTTCATAGCTCATGATCACATGGCCCAGCCCCTGAGACTCCAGCTGGTTCTTCTTCTCCGCCATGAACTTGAAGCCGGTGAAGGTATCGCAGCAGGTAACGCCATTGGCCTCGGCCACCTTCCGGGCCATCTCCGTGGTGACGATGGTCTTGAGGAAGTAGGGGTGTTCCGGCAGCTTGCCTGCCCGGCGCATGGCCCCGATGAGGTAATCCAGCATCAGAACGCCTGTCTGGTTGCCGGTGACGGGGATGAAGGAGCCGTCCCGGCTGCGGACCATGATGCCCACCCGGTCGCTGTCCGGGTCGGTGCCCAGAATAAAGTCGGCGCCCACCTTGTTCGCCAACTGAATGGCCAGATAGAAGCCCTCCGGGTTCTCCGGATTGGGGGAGACCACCGTGGGGAAGTTGCCGTCCAGCACCATCTGCTCCGGAACGCAGTGCAGATGCTTCACGCCCAGACCCCGCAGAGCCTCCGGCACCAGCTTCCAGCCGCAGCCGTGGAAGGGGGTATAGACCATATGGAAGGTATCGGCCACCTTGGCCATGGACTCCCGGTCGTTGACCATGGCCATGACGTGGGACATGAACCGTTCGTCCGTCTCGGCGCCCATGATCTCGATGAGGCCCTGGGCCTTGGCATCGTCAAACTCCATCCGGCGGATGCCGGTGAAAATGTCGATCTGCTCCAGCTCACGGGCAATGGCGGCAGCGTGCTGGGGCGGCAGCTGGGCGCCGTCGGACCAGTAGACCTTATAGCCGTTATACTCCTTGGGATTGTGGCTGGCGGTGACATTGATGCCCGCCTGACAGTCGTATTCCCGCACGGCGAAGCTCAGCTCCGGCGTAGGCCGCAGCGACTCGAAGATACGCACATGGATGCCGTTGGCGGCGCAGACCTCTGCGGCGGCTCTGGCAAACTCCATAGAGTGGTTGCGGCAGTCCATGCACAGGGCTACGCCCCGGCGCTTGGCCTCCTCGCCCTCAGCGCAGATGACGTTGGCAAAGCCCTGAGTGGCCCAGCGGATGACATGGATATTCATCTGGTGCAGGCCCACCTTCATGGTGCCACGCAGACCGGCGGTACCGAATTCCAGCGGCCCATAGAACCGCTCCCGGATCTCCTTCTCATCGTCCCGGATGCTCTCCAGCTCGGCGTGCTCCTGCTCGCTCAGGGCAGGGGATGCCAGCCACTTTTCATATTCCTGCATATAAGACATGCTCGATGCTCCTTTCGGTTTACTCGCCTGCCTCGTCGGGCATGGGCATGGAGGCCAGCAGATTCTGGGCGTCCTCCGCCATGGAGGCCGGGACGTACAATCCCACGCCGAAGCCGGAGAAGCCGTTGATGACCTTTCCGGCGCCGCCCTCCTTGTCGTAGTATTTGAAACATGGGATCCCGTAAGCCGTCAGCAGGGAGATGGTCACGTCTGCGTCGGCAGGGGAATCGAAGGTGTGGGCAAGCAGGACCGCCTGCTCCCGCTCACCGTTTTCGTCAGTGGGCCAAGCGGGGATATTGGGGGAGATACCCCAGTAACTCAGTTCCATGGATAGGCCTCCTTTATGTATGTCCTTGTATTATATCACGAATTTTCTTAAAAGGGAAGTGTTTCATTTGTGATATTTTGTTCCGGCGGAGATTTGATACGCCCGATAGATCTGCTCCAGCAGCATGATCCGGGCCAGATGGTGGGGGAAGGTCATGGGGGACATGGACAGCTGCCAGTCCGCCTGCTGCTTCAGGCTCTCGTCCAGCCCCACGCTGCCACCGATGAGGAAGGTCAGCTGCGTCTTACCGGCCACGGCCAGTTCCTCCATCCGACGGCTCAGCTCCACGCTGGAACAGGGCTTTCCCTCGATGCACAGGGCGATGACTGCCCCGCCCTTGGGGAGCCTTTCCCGGATGGCCACCGCCTCCGCCGCCAGCGCCCGCTGTACCTCCGCCGGGGAGGGAGACTCCGGCAGACGGCTCTCCGGCAGCTCCACCAACTCCAGCTTGCAGAAGCGCTGGAGCCGCTTGACGTACTCCGCCGCTGCCTCCAGATAGAATTTCTCCTTCAGCTTGCCTACGCACAGCACCGTCACTCGCTGCATACCGGCACCTCCATCCCATAGGGGAGACTGACCTCGCTGCGGGGGGCCACCTCCAGCAGTACCTCCGCCTCCACCGTATTCAGGCGTCGCTGCACCGTGTCCCAAGCCCGCTGGGGGGTGTTGTTCTCCCGGCTCAGGTGGGCCAGAATGATGCACCGTGTGCCGCACCGGGCCATTCGGGCGGCGAACTCCGCCGCCGCATCGTTGGACAGATGCCCCTCGTCCCCCAGGATGCGGGCCTTCAGGGAATAGGGATACGGCCCGCTGCGGAGCCACTCCACGTCGTGGTTGCTCTCCAGCACCAGCGTATCTACCCCCGCCAGAGCGGCTTCCGCCTCCGGGGTCACATAGCCCGTATCCGTGAGAAAGCCCACGGCGGTGCTGCCGTCCACCCGATAGTCCACGCTCTGGGCGGCGTCATGGGAGGTGCGGAACACCGTCACCCGGCAGTCCCCCACGGAAAACACCGTCCCCGGCTCCACCGGACGCAGCAGGGACTCGATGCCGGCAATGCGGTAGGCCAGCTGCCGGGCGGTGCCGGGACTTGTGTAAATGGGGATGCGGTGGTGCTTTACCATGGTCTGCAGGCCACTGACGTGATCCGAATGCTCGTGGGTAATAAGTACGCCGTCCACGTCCGCCATGGTCAGCCCCAGCTGCAAAAGCCCCGCCTTGATGCGGCGTGTGGAAATTCCGGCGTCCAGCAGCAGATGCACGCCCCCGTCCGACAGCAGCAGGCAGTTCCCCTCGGAGCCGCTGGCCAGTGTATGTATGGTCATCAATGTGTCTTTCCTCGCAATAAACCGACTACCGCCGCAGACTGCCAACAGCCTGCGGCGGAAAGCTTATGTCCTATCAGCAGATGTGAGCCTCGGTCTCCTCCGGCTCCGGAATCTCCTCCACCCGGATATCGGCGCCCAACTGGCGGAGCTTGCCCACCAGATCCTCGTAGCCACGCTCGATATACTGTACCTGCGTCAGCTCTGTTTCGCCCTGAGCGGCCAGACCGGCGATGACCAGAGCCGCACCGGCCCGTAGATCACAGGCCTGCACCGGCGCACCGGTGAGTTGTGTGACGCCCTCCACCACGGCCACCCGGCCGTCCACTTGGATCTGAGCGCCCATACGCCGCAGTTCCTCCACATACTTGAAGCGGTTGTTCCATACGCCCTCCGTCACCAGACTGGTGCCTTGGGCCAGACACAGCGCCACCGTGATCTGGGGCTGCATATCCGTGGGGAAGCCGGGGTAGGGGAGGGTCTTGACGTTGGCCCGCTGCAGCGGCCCGCTGCGGCGGATGAGCATGGTGTCGTCCTGCTCCTCCACCGTGACGCCCATTTCCATGAGCTTGGCGGAGATGCAGTCCATGTGCTTGGGAATGATGTTGCGGATCAGCAGCTGTCCGCCTGTGGCGGCCACAGCGGCCATATAGGTACCCGCCTCGATCTGGTCGGGGATGATGCAGTAGGTGCCGCCGCTGAGGCGCTCCACGCCCTTGATGCGGATGGAGTCCGTACCGGCACCCTTGATGTCGGCGCCCATGGAATTGAGGAAGTTGGCCAGATCTACGATGTGAGGCTCCTTGGCGGCGTTTTCGATGGTGGTGGTGCCGTCGGCCAGCACGGCGGCCATCATGATGTTCATAGTGGCGCCCACGGATACCACATCCATGTAGACGTTGGCACCGGAGAGCCGGCCGCCTCTGGCTGCGGCATGGACGAAGTTGCCCTCCGTCACCTCGGCGCCCATGGCCCGGAAGCCCTTGACGTGCTGGTCAATGGGCCGCACGCCGAAGTTGCAGCCGCCGGGCATGGCCACGGTGGCCTCACCGAAGCGGCCCAACAGCGCCCCCAGCAGATAGTAGGACGCCCGGATGCGCCGTGCCATATCATAGGAGGGATGGGTGCTGCGGACGGTGCGGCAGTCGATCTCCACGGCGTGCTGATTCAGCACCCGCACCCGTGCGCCCAGCTCATCTAGAATGGAGAAAAACAGGGTCACGTCGCTGATTTGGGGGATGTTTTCGATGCGGCATACGCCGTCCACCAGCAGGGCGGCAGGGATGATGGCAACGGCGGCGTTCTTGGCACCGCTGATCGTGACCTCACCAAACAGGGGACGGCCACCGTGAATGATATACTTGTTCAAAACAGGCATCCTCTCTTTTTACATATAGCCGGGACAAGGGTAGCTTGCCCGGAGACGGTAAGCTTCATACGGCCGCGGCCGGAAGCGTTTTAACATAAGGATACCCTCGGCTTTTCACGAGGGATACATAACATAGTATACCACAATTTTTTCTAAAAGCAATGACAAAGACATTACAGAGCGAAAAAATCTGACGGAAAATTTCGCTCCGCAATGTCTTTTTTGTTACCGTTTTGTTCTTTTCCCGTCAGCCCAGCCAGCGGAAATGTCCTGTCACCGTCATGCGGGGGATGTCGTTGCGCTCCACCGCCTCGTCGATGGGGTTTCCATGGTGGATCAGGAAGGGGATACCCTGCCGGTTCCGCCGATCCGAGCACAGCCCGATGTGGGCCCGGTCACCGAACACCACGATGTCTCCCGGCTGCCACTGCTGTCCGTCCGACAGATCGCAGGTCAGCACCTGTGCGTGGCGGCGGAAGAAGGTATCCAAGGTGTTGACCCGGCGGAAGTCGATGTTGGGGTCGGGGGTGGTGATGTGGGGATACGCCTCCGGACAGGCGGCGATGTCCGCATCCACCAGCGCCTTCAGGTCATAGCCTGCCGCCTGAAGGGCCTGCCAGATGACGTCGGTGCAGACCCCCAGTCCGTCATCGGGATAGCCCCCGGCATAGTACTTGCTCTGATAGTGGGGATCCGTGGCGATGTAGGCCCGTGCGCCCAGCACCACATCCGTCCAGTCGTCCACGCCGTCGCCGTCGGCGTCGTTGGGGCTTTGCAGGTCCGTCAGTCCCAGCTGCTGGGCGGTGTAGGACCGCTGCGGCCCAAAGCGCCACAGGGTATATCCCGCTGCCGCCAGTACCGGGATCATCAGCAGCCACAGCCACCGAAAGCGCCGCCGTCTGCGGCCGGAGTATCGCTTTTCCATCCGTCATCCCTCCTTGTTGGGGAGAAGTATACCAGACGTCTGGCGAAAAATCCATTACATTTCCGTCACCGACAGCTGCTCCGGGGAAAAGTGCAGCCGGAAGGAATTGCGGTAGAACTCGATGAGCCCCTCCTGCTGGAGCCTGCTCAGCTCACGGGACAGGGCGCTGCGGTTCACCGCCAGATACGCCGCCATCTCCTCACGAGACAGGGAGAGCCGGAAGCAGTCGGATCCCTGACGGCTGCGGCAGTCTTGCAAATACAGCAGCACCCGCCGCCGCAGGCTTGGCTCGGAGAGATAGGTGACCCGGTGCCGCATCTGCCAGAACTTCTGGGCCGATTCCCGCAGCAGATTCATCCGCAGCCGGGCATGGCCCTCACAGTGGCGCTCACAGCCCTCCATGATCCGCTCCAGCGGCAAAAACAGCACCTCCGCCCCCTCCGGGGAGAGCACCGATACCGGGCTTGCCTCGCCTGCTGCCATGAGCATTTCCCCGAACACGCCCCCGGCGGTGTGGCGGGCCACCAGCTGCATGGCCCCGTCCTCCCGGTACTGTACGGCGTCCACGGCCCCCTGCAGGACGATGCCCGCCTGCAGGACCGTGTCCCCGGCGTGCCAGAGGAACTCCCCCCGGCCATAGCGGCGCACGGAGCCGCCAAGGCACGTCAGCAGATGCCGCAGCTCCTCCGCCTCGATGCCGGAGAAGAGAATGGTTTGTTGTAACAGAGGGATGTCCGGCTGCATAGACGGCTCCTTTCGTTGCACAGGCAACGTAAGCCCGGCGATAGTGTGGTAAAATAGGGAAAAACTTCTGGAGGTATAAACCCATGAACAAGAAAACACTCTGGATCACGGAGACCGCCGTGATGATCGCCCTGCTGGTGGCGCTGCAGTGGGCCACCAAGCCCTTGGGACAGTTCGTCACCGGCTCCTGCGTGAATCTGGTGCTGGGGGTATCGGTGCTGGTGGGTGGCCTGTGGTGCGGCCTGACGGTGGCGCTGGTGAGTCCCTTCTTCGCTTTTCTGCTGGGCATCGGCCCGGCGTTTCTGCCCATTGTCCCCATGGTGGCCGTCGGCAACATGGTGCTGGTGGTTATCCTGCACCTTCTGGCAAGCCGTGACAAGATCGCCGCACGCAGCTATCTGGCCGTGGCTGTAGGAGCCGTGACCAAGTTTCTGGCCCTGTGGCTGCTGATCGTGAAGCTGGTGCTGCCTACACTGGGACTGGCGGAAAAGCAGGTGGCGGCAATCTCTGCCAGCTTCTCTTGGCCCCAGCTGGTGACTGCCGCCATCGGCGGCGTGCTGGCCGTGACCATCGCCCCCCTGATCCGCAAGGCTCTGCGCTCCAAGTAAGAACGTATCAACCGTCTTTTAACGGAAAACAGCCTGCCGGTGTTACCGGCAGGCTGTTTTTTGCTTGCCAAGATCGACGCTTGAAAGATCCTTAGATTTTCGGGCAGCGCTATTACCGCTCCCGCCACATCCGTGGGGAGAGCATCACCAGAATGGGCATCAGCTCCAGCCGCCCCAGCAGCATCAGCAGCGACATGACCACCTTGCTGAACCCGGAGAAGGGGCTGAAATTCCCTGCCGGGCCCAGACGGCCCAGCCCCGGTCCCACGTTGCCGAGACACGTCAGCACGGCGGTAAAGGACTCCGTAAAGCCCAGGTTGTCCCAAGCCAGAAGGGTGGCCCCACCCAGCAGCAGGATCATATATGCCACCATGTAGGCCGCCGCCGAGGAGACCACCCGGTCCTCCACCAGCTGTCCGTCCACGGTGATGACGGAGATATGCTTGGGGTGCAGGATCTTTTTGATCTCCCGGTGCAGCAGCTTTCCCAGCAGCAGGATGCGGGAGACCTTGATGCCACCGGAGGTAGACCCGGCGCAGGCGCCGGTGAACATGAGGATCACCAGCAGCATCTGACCAAAGACCGGCCACTGGGCAAAGTCCGCCGTGGCGAAGCCGGTGGTGGTCACGGTGGACACGGCGTTGAAGACGGAATCCTTCAGCGCCCGACCCAGCGGAACGCTCTGCTGCACCATGAGACTGGCGGCGATAAGGCCGATGGACCCCAACGTCAGCAGGGTATACAGCCGCAGCTCCTCGCTGTGCAGCGCCGCCCGGATGTGTCCCCGCAGGGAGATGAAGATCAAAGAGAAGTTGATGCCCGACAGGAACATGAAGATGGCCACGATCCATGTGATGGCCGGGGAGCCGAAGGCGGCAATGCTGGCGTTGCGGGTGGAGAAGCCACCGGTGGAGATGGTGGAAAAGGAGTGGAGCACAGCCTCGTAAAAGTCCATGCCTGCCAGACACAGGGCCACGATCTCTGCCGCCGTCAGTCCAATGTAGATGCCATAGAGTACCTTGGCGGTGTCACTGACATGGGGCAGCAGTTTGCTCTTGATGGGACCGGGACTCTCGGCCCGCATCAGGTGTACGGCCCCCGCCCCCGTCCGGGGCATCAGGGCCAGAAACAGCACCAGCACACCCATGCCGCCCATCCACTGGGTCAGCGCCCGCCAGAAGAGGATACCCCTTGGCATGGCCTCCACATCCGTCAGGATGGTGGCTCCGGTGGTGGTGAGGCCAGAGGCCGTCTCGAACAGGGCGTCAGCATAGTGGGGGACAGCCCCGCTGAGGACGTAAGGCACCGCCCCGAACAGGCACAGCACGATCCACGCCATGGCCACCACCGCATAGCCGTCCCGGCCCTGCAGACGGTTCTTCCGGGCCGGGATGCGGGTGAGGATCAGCCCGCACAGGCTGCACAGCCCCAGCGTCCACAAAAACGGCTCCCAGCAGGTCTCACCATAGCCTGCGGACACCAGCAGCGGCAGCAGCAGGCACCCGGCTTCCACCCAGAGGGTATAGCCCATGATGTTCAGTATCAAACGAAAGTTCATGTCACTTGTCCTTTGCACATTCCGTAAATATTATAATAGGAAATAGCCGTATCGCAAATGGCCATAAGTATTCAAATTATATTCCCCCGGACTGTCCCTGTCAAGTCCGGCCCGATGCCCCCTCCGGAGAGGGGAGGGGACTGCGTGGGACGAAAATTTTTGCACAAAAAACATCGCCGCAGGAGGGCAGGACGCCCGGCCCCCATGAGGTGAAAAGCCATGTTCCATGGAAAAATCTCACAATTCTTGCGGAATTGTATACACTTTCGTGACTTTTTCAGAAAACTAATGATAATTTTTCACTGCAACAAAAGATTTTATCCCATTGACTTTGGCTGTGAATTATGTCATTCTTAACATAATTCAATCATATGCGCCGGAGAATGGGGCGCTATTCTCCGTGCCGACGAAAGGAGTGTCCTGCTTTGAGCAGACTGGATATCAAGACACCCAGCCGGGCCCAGACCGTGGTGGAAGGGCTTTACCGGGATATGGAGCGGCGCATTGCCGCCAGCCCTCCGGGACTGTGTCCGGTGGATATGTCCCTGTCGTTTCTGCAGCTGTGCCATGCACAGACCTGCGGCAAATGTGTCCCCTGCCGGATCGGGCTGGGGCAGCTGACGCTGCTGATCAATCAGGTGCTGGACGGCGAGGCTACCATGGAGACCATTGCCATCATCGAAAAGACCGCCCGCAGTATCGTCAACACCGCCGACTGTGCCATCGGCCGTGACGCCGCCCGTCTGGTGGTGGAGGGGCTGGAGGGCTTCCGGGATGACTACGAGGAGCACGTGAAGCACAACCGCTGTCTGGCGGGCCTGCAAAATCCCGTTCCCTGTGTGGCACTGTGTCCCGCCGGCGTGGATATCCCCGGCTACATGGCGCTGGTAGGGGAGGGTCGCTGCGCTGATGCAGTGCGCCTGATCCGCAAGGACAATCCCTTCCCCACGGCCTGCGCCTATATCTGCGAGCATCCCTGCGAGGCCCGCTGCCGCCGGAATATGGTGGACGATGCCATCAATATCCGTGGCCTGAAGCGCTATGCCGTGGACCACGCCGGGGTGGTACCCCAGCCGGAGTGCGCTCCCGCCACCGGCAAGAAGGTGGCCATCATCGGCGGAGGCCCCAGCGGTCTCAGCTGCGCCTACTACCTGGCCCTTATGGGTCACGGGGTCACGGTGTACGAGGAGCGGGAGCAGCTGGGCGGTATGCTGCGCTACGGCATCCCCAGCTACCGCTTCCCCCGTGAGAAGCTGGACGCCGAGATCGAATCCATTCTGTCTCTTGGTATTGAGGTACATACCGGCGTCACCGTGGGCCGGGATATCTGGCTGGAGAAGCTGGAGCAGGAGTATGACTGCATCTACATCGCCATCGGCGCTCATCAGGATAAAAAGACCGGCATCCCCGGCGAGAACAGTAAGAACGTCATCTCCGCCGTGGAGATGCTGCGTGCCATCGGCGACAACGAGATGCCGGATTTCACCGGCAAGCAGGTGGTGGTCATCGGCGGCGGCAACGTGGCCATGGACGTCACCCGCAGCTCCATCCGACTGGGGGCCGACAAGGTCACCTGTGTCTATCGCCGCCGTCAGGCGGACATGACGGCGCTGCCGGACGAGATCACCGGTGCGCTGGCGGAGGGAGCCGAGCTGATGACGCTGGCCGCTCCCGTCCGCATCGAGGCCGATGAGGACGGCGCCGCCAAGGCCCTGTGGGTCCAGCCCCAGATCATCGGGGAGGTGGACAAGGCAGGGCGTCCCCGTCCCGGCAAGGCGGCGCTGGAGGAGGTCCGCATCCCGGCGGATGTCATCGTGGTGGCCATCGGACAGGGCGTCGAGATCCAGGGCTTCGATCAGGCCGGTGTCCCCATCCAGCGGGGTGCCTTTGTGGCGGGCCTGTCGGGGCAGGTGCGGGATATGGACAGCGTGTTCGCCGGCGGCGACTGCGTCACCGGCCCTGCCACTGCCATCCGGGCCATTGCCGCCGGTAAGGTGGCAGCCGCCAATATCGACGAGCATCTGGGCTTCCGCCACGAGATCACCGTGGACGTGGAGATTCCCAGCCCCAAGCTGAACAACTCGCCCCCCCACGGGCGCATCGATACCACCGAGCGGGAGGCCTGTGAGCGCAAGCACGACTTCGAGGATATCGAGTGCGGCTTGACCCAAGAGGGGGCCTGCGCCGAGGCAGGCCGCTGCCTGCGGTGCGACCACTTCGGCTACGGAATTTTCAGAGGAGGTCGAAACGAAAAATGGTAACATTGACCATCGACAATCGGATCGTTACCGTGCCGGAGGGTACCACCATTCTGGAGGCCGCCCGCACTGCACGCATCGAGATCCCCACCATGTGCTATCTCAAGGAGATCAACGAAATCGGTGCCTGCCGCCTGTGCATCGTGGAAGTGGAGGGGCAGGAGCGCCTGATCCCCTCCTGCAACAACGTGGTGGCCGAGGGCATGGTGATCCATACCCACTCTCCCCGTGTGCGGGAGGCCCGCCGGGTGAATCTTCGGCTGCTTCTGAGCCAGCATGAGATCCGCTGCACCAAGTGTACCCGCAGCGGCAACTGCCGTCTTCAGCAGCTGGCCAACGACTATAACCTGCTGGGGGAGCACTACATCAAGGATCTGCGGAATATCCCCACGGATTTCAGCAACCCCGTGGTGCGGATCGAGAACCGCTGCGTCCGCTGTATGCGCTGTGTCCAGATCTGCGATAAGGTCCAGGGGATGCACGTCTGGGATCTGATGGGTACCGGTTCCCACACCACCATCGGCGTGGGGAAGTACCGCACCCTGGGGGAGTCCGACTGCACCTTCTGCGGCCAGTGCGTGGTCCACTGTCCCGTGGGTGGCCTGCAGGAGCACGATGACACCGGCAAGGTGTTCGATGCTCTGGCCGACCCCAATAAGATCACCGTGGTGCAGATGGCCCCCGCCGTCCGGGTGGCCTGGGCAGAGTACTACCATCTGACGCCGGAGTTCGCCTCGGCGGAGCGCATGGTCACCGCCCTGAAGCAGATGGGCTTTGACTACGTGTTTGATACCAACTTTACTGCCGACCTCACCATTATGGAGGAGGGCAGTGAGTTCGTGGACCGCTTTACCCATCGGGAGCGGTACACGTGGCCCATGTTCACCTCCTGCTGTCCCGGCTGGGTGCGGTTCCTGAAGGGCCAGTTCCCGGATTATACCGACAATCTCTCCACTGCCAAGAGTCCCCAGCAGATGTTCGGCGCTCTGGCCAAGAGCTACTTTGCCGAGAAGATCGGTGTGGACCCCAAGCGCATTTTCGTGGTGTCCATCATGCCCTGCACCGCCAAAAAGAGCGAGGCGGCCCTGCCTACCATGCGGACCGTCAGCGACGATCCCGATGTGGATGTGGTGCTGACCACCCGTGAGATCGTGCGGATGTTCCGGGGCGAGCAGATCAACCCCGCCACCATGGAGGAGACTCCCTTCGACAGTCCGCTGGGTACCGGTACCGGTGCGGCGGTGATCTTCGGTGCCTCCGGCGGTGTGATGGACGCCGCCCTCCGCAGCGCCTATTATCTGGTCACCGGCTCCAATCCCGACCCTGATGCCTTCAGCGCCATCCGTGGCGTGAAGGGTTGGAAGGAGGCCACCTTCACCATTCCGAAGGTGGGCGACCTCTCCGTGGCGGTGGTCAGCGGCCTCTCCAACGCCCGCCAACTGATGACCGATCTGGAGGAGGGAAGGGTCCACTACGATTTCGTGGAGGTCATGGCCTGTCCCGGCGGCTGTGCCGGCGGCGGCGGGCAACCCATCCACGACGGCACGGAGATGGCCGAGGCCCGTGGAAATGTCCTGTGGAACATCGATAAGAAGTCCCCGGTGCGGTTCTCCCACGAGAACCCGGAAATTCAGACCCTGTACCGGGAGTACCTGCGTGCGCCTCTCAGCGGCCGTTCGCACCATCTGCTCCATACGGATCACGAGGGCTGGAAAATGCCCAACCAGAAGTAAGACATAAAAAGAGGACTCTGAGCCATCGGCTCAGAGTCCTCTTTTTTATGCAGCGTCAAGCAGCACCGTCATCCACGGGGCTGGAAGGGCTGACCCGTCACCACGTCCAGCCATGTGAACTGTCCGCCCTCCAGCACCATACAGCTGTGGGGGCTGTTCTCCTTGGGCAGGGCTGCGGAGCCGGGATTCAGATAGGTGTAACGGCCGCAGTCCCGGCGCACCGGCACATGGAAGTGTCCGCACAACAGGATATCTCCCTGCCGCAGGGGCGGTGGCGTGTCCGGCCCGTGGATGTGGCCATGGGTGGCGTGGATGGTGAGGCCGTCCAGCACCAGCAGGGCGGAGTCGGAGAGAATGGGGAAGTGGAGAACCATCTGGTCCACCTCGGCGTCGCAGTTGCCCCGCACGCACAGCAGCTCGTCCGCCATGTCGTTGAGCATCTTGGCCACGGCGGGCGGTTCATAGCCCTCCGGCAGCGGGTTTCGTGGGCCGTGGTACAGCAGGTCTCCCAGCAGCACCAGCCGCTGGCAGCCGGTATCCCGATAGAGCTTTAGCAGCCGCCGGGTGTAGGCGGCGGAGCCGTGGAGGTCGGAGGCGATCATCAGTTTCATGAGAAAAACTCCTTTCGGTGGAGAATATGTCTCATTCTACCAGCCTTGGAGGAGAAGGGCAAGCTTTTTCTGCCCCTTACGCCCGTTCCCGCCGCACAAGACCCAGCAGCAGGCTCACTGCCAGCATCACCGCCGCCACATTGACCCAGCAGAAGCCCATATCGTACAGGGGCAGCTTCCGGCAAAGCTCCGTCACAGCGCCCAGCGACAGCTGTGCGGCATCCAACGCATAGATGACGCTGACGGTTCCGGTGCCCGCCACCACCAGAGAGTAGACCCAACGATTCTTGACCCACAGGCTGTGGGTCAGCCCCAGCAGGATCAGCACAATGGCCACGGGGTAGATGGCGTTGAGAATGGGGATGGAGATGCTGAGGATGGCGTTCAGTCCCAGATTGCACACCAAAAAGGAGAAGCCCGTCATCACCAGCACCCACTGGCGGTAGGAGAGCTTTCCGAAAAGGGTGGAGAAATACTGGGAGATGGAGTTGATAAGCCCCACGCAGGTGGTGAGACAGGCCAGCGTGAAGATGGCCGCCAGCAGCACGGCTCCCGGTGCGCCGAACAGCTGGTAGACGATGCACCGCAGGGTCCATGCGCCGTTTTCCTGAATGGCATAGACTCCGGAGCTGCACATCCCCATGTAGGACAGCATGGCATACACCAGCGCCAGAATGGTTCCGGCGAAGATACCTGCCAGAACGGTGTGGCGCATCCGATCGCGCTTTTCCGTCATGCCGAAGGAACCCAGCGTGGTAGCAATGACCAATCCGAAGTTCAGGGCGGCGATGGTGTCCATGGTCTGGTAGCCCTCGGAAAAGCCCTTCAGGAAGGGGGCGGCGTCATAGGCCGTCTGGGACGGGGCCACGTTCACCTCTCCCCGGAACAGAAAGCAAACGAACAGGAACACCAGCAGCACCAGCAGACTGGGGGTCAGGAAGTGGCCGATGCGGTTCACCAGCTTTCCCGGCGTCATGCACAGCCATAGGGCCACCAGAAAGAACGCCAGCGAGTACACCAGCATCCACACGGTGGTATTGGCGCCCTCCGGCAGATAGGGGGCCACCGCCATCTCGAAGGGGACAGAGGCAGCACGGGGGATACCCAGACCGGGCCCGATGGAGAGATAGATCAGCAGGGTAAAGACGATGGCGAAGCGCTTGCCCACCTGTTGCCCCAACCGGTCCAGCCCGTCGAAGCGGGCTACCACTACCACACCCAGCACCGGCAGCACCACCGCCGTGGCCAGAAAGCCCAGCATGGCCGGCAGGGTGTGGCTTCCGGCGTTCTGCCCCAGAAAGGGCGGGAAGATCAGATTCCCCGCTCCGAAGAACAGGGAAAACAGCATAAAGCTCACCAGCAGCATTTTGTTCCTACTCAGTTTCATGTCGATACTCCTTGTTTTTTTCAAAATTTCCGCAAAAAAAGACCCGTCCCAAATTCCTTTGAGACGAGTCTTGCTATACAATACCCGCGGTACCACTCAAATTGCACGACGAAAAACGTCCTGCCACTTCAGGCTCCATCAAGCCCTATGCACTCACGTAGCCTACACGGAGTCTCCTACTGACAGATGCGTTGGGGGACTCGGCTCGGAAGGGATAAGAGTTCTGGCGCTGTCCGCCGGGCTTCCACCGTCCCCGGCTCTCTATGCGACGTGCTGCCAGCTCCGTCTTCGTCATCGCTTTTGATGTTCACTTGTCACGGACATCATACCATCCCGTAAAGAGCTTGTCAAGAGGGAAAATCTCACGCCGACGCATCGTCCTTCACCGGCTCCTCGCCGTGAAGCTCCCGCCGGATGGCCCGGAAGCGCTGGGGGACCTCCTCCTCCGCCATGCGGATGGGGACGTCCGTGGTGCCGGCGGCCTGCGCCGTCTCGTAAAACCAGCACTTGTATTCCACCGTCTCCAGCGTGTGCTGCATCTCCCGGATCTGATCCAGCAGAACCTGCCGCTGGTGGTGGAACATCTGCAGCCGGGTGTCGATGGTGTCGTCTCCCTGCATGGCCAGCTGGATGTATTGCCGGATGTCACGGATGGACATCCCGGCCTTTTTCATGCACCCGATGACCTGCAGCCACTCGAAGTCCGACTCCCGGAACAGACGGATTCCGCCGGAGGAGCGCTCCACAAAGGGCAGCAGCCCCTCCTTGTCATAGTAGCGCAGCGTGGATGCCGGGATATCCAGCAGCTTCGCCATTTCACCCACGGTATAGACCATTTTCCAATTCCTCCGAAAAAATTTTGCAAAACCCCTTGACTTAAAGTGTACTTTCAGTTTTAGAGTATAGATAAGCTTTAAGAGCATCATACAGCGTAGGAGCGTTACTGTCAAGACTCCGTTTCTCGGAGCCGGTCAGCGACGAAGCATACAGCAAACTGTAAGGAGGAGAGCCATATGGCAGTCAAACAGACGGCGGGGCGGGACGCCCTGGGGGAGTTCGCCCCGAAATTCGCAGAGCTCAATGACGATGTCCTGTTCGGTCAGGTATGGAGTCGAGAGGACAAGCTATCCCTGCGGGACCGCTATCTGGTGACGGTGGTGGCCCTGATGGCGCAGGGCTTGACGGATGAATCCTTCCGCTACCACCTGCTCAGCGCTAAGAAAAACGGTATCACCCGTGAGGAGATCGCAGAGATCATCACCCATGCGGCCTTTTATTGCGGCTGGCCCAGGGCGTGGGCGGTGTTCCGCATGGCCAAGGGGATCTGGACGGAGGAGGATGCCAAATGATTTTGCAGGAGACCTATACGCTGGCAAACGGTATAGCCATCCCCAAGCTGGGGCTTGGCACATGGTTCATTGACAACAACAAGGCGGCGCAGGCCGTCCGCACGGCGGTGGAGCTGGGTTACCGACTCATCGATACGGCTCAGGCCTACGGCAACGAGCGGGGCGTGGGCGAGGGCATCCGCACCTGCGGCCTGAAGCGGGAGGAGCTGTTCGTGGCCAGTAAGGTGGCGGCGGAGCACAAGACCTATGAGAACGCTGCCCGCTCCATTGATGAGACGCTGGAGAAAATGGGCCTGACGTATCTGGACCAGATGCTCATCCACTCTCCCCAGCCGTGGAGGGAGTTCCGGGCTGAAAGGCGGTATTTTCAGGAGAACAGGGCCGTCTGGCGTGCGCTGGAGGATGCTCAGGCAGCGGGAAAGATGCGGGTCATCGGTGTCTCCAATTTTCTGCGGGACGATCTGGAGAACCTGCTGACCGGCTGCCGGGTGCGTCCGGCAGTGAACCAGCTGCTGCTGCACATCGCCGGTACGGACCTGCCCTTGCTGGACTACTGCACCCAGCAGGACATCCGGGTGGAGGCCTATTCCCCCATCGCCCACGGCGAGGCCCTGAAAAATCCGGCCATCACCGCCATGGCGGAGCAATACGGCGTTTCCGTGCCGCAGCTGTGCATCCGCTATGTCCTGCAGCTGGGAGCGGTGGCCCTGCCCAAGACGGCGGACCCCGGCCATATGCGCTCCAACGCCGCCGTGGACTTTGCCATCTCCCCGGAGGACATGGAGACGCTGCGGAGCATGGAGCACCTGACGGATTACGGCGACTACAATGGATTTCCGGTGTTCAGCGGCAAGCCGTTGGCGTGAAAGGAGAAGAATGATGCGTAAACTGAAAAAATGGAGCTGCCTGCTGCTGGCTCTGCTGATGCTGCCGGCGCTGGCCGCCTGCGGAAAGAAGCAGCAGCCCGACAGCGATGCCTCGCAGAACGAGGTGCAGGACACCGATACCCCGCAGGATAGCACCCCCACCGAGGAGCAGACCAAGGTGCTGGTGGTGTATTTCTCCGCCACCGGCAGCACCAAGGCTGTGGCGGGATACATCGCCGAGACACTGGGAGCCGATACCTTTGAGTTGACACCGCAGGAACCCTATCTGGCGGTGGATCTGGACTACAACAACAGCGAGAGCCGTGCCTGCCAGGAGTACGCTGACCCCGCCCTGCAGGATGTGGCCCTCACCTCTACAGCTGTGGAGAGCTGGGAACGATACGACACGGTGTTTGTGGGCTATCCCATCTGGTGGGGCGGCAGCGCATGGCCTGTCAACGGATTTGTGAAGGCAAATAACTTCACAGGGAAGACGGTGATCCCCTTCTGTACCTCCGCCTCCTCCGCCCTCGGCCAGAGCGGGGAGACGCTGGCTCAGCTGGCCGGCACCGGCGACTGGCAGGAGGGCCAGCGCTTCGGCAGCAGCGCCGCCCGGAGCGACGTGGCGGACTGGCTGACGGGGCTGGGCTTCACTGTCCGATAAGCACCCATTTCCGGGAAAAGTGCCTTGCATCCGCCGCCCTCGGCTGATACAATGGGGGGAGAGTGGGATGTCCCGCCGCCCGGAGCGATCCCGGAGAAATGTTGAAAGGAGCGTACACATGAGCAAAATTCTGGTTGCCTATTTTTCTGCCAGCGGCGAAACGGCCCGTCTGGCCAAGACACTGGCGGATGTCACCGGCGGCGATCTCTTCGAAATTCGTCCCCAGACGGCCTACACTGCAGCCGATCTGGACTGGAACAACGCCAAAAGCCGCAGCAGCGTGGAGATGAACGACCCCAAGAGCCGCCCGGCCATGGCGGAGACCCCTCGGTTGGCGGGGTATGACACGGTGTTCGTGGGCTTTCCCATCTGGTGGTATCAGGCGCCCCGCATCATCCAGACCTTTCTGGAGAGCGCCGATTTCTCTGGAAAGACCGTGATTCCCTTCGCTACCTCCGGCGGCAGCGGTATGGGCAAGACCGTGGAGCTCCTGCGATCCTCCTGCGCCCCCGATACCCGCTGGAACGAGGGCAAGCGCCTGTCCAGCCATGCCTCCGCACAGGAGGTCTCTGCGTGGACGAAGAGCCTGTCCCTGTAAAGTAGTTTCCCTTGAAAGCCTATCCGCCTGAGCAGATGGGCTTTTTTCTTACCCATCGTTGACGGAACCGGCAAAACACGGTACAATAGCTTCATCTGATCATGTGAAAGGAGCCCGCCGCCATGGAACACACCAACCGCACCATCCGCCCCTTGACCCAGCAGGATCTGGAGGCCTATCTGGACATCTACCTCAACGCCTACCCGGCCTATAAAACGCTGGACGAAGCGTGCCGGGAGCACTACCGGGAGAAGCACCGTCTGGAGCTGCGGGAGGACCGTCAGGTGCAGACGGTGGGCCTGTTTGAAGGGGACGTACTCATTGCCACCATGAAGCTGATCCTCTTTTCCATGAACTGCTTCGGCCGGATGCAGACGGCCTGCGGCCTGATGGCGCTGGAGGTGCACCCCCTCCATAAAAAGCAGGGGGCGGCGCTGGAGATGATCCGCTACTTCGAGGACTACGCCCGTCGCCACGGCGCTCTGCTGACGCTGCTGCTGCCCTTCCAGATCTCCTTTTACCGCCGCATGGGCTATGGCTTTGCGGGGAAGCTCTACGAGTACCATCTGCCCACCGCCGTGCTGCCCAAGCCCGACGGAGAGGCCCGCCGCCATCTGCGCCTGCTGCAGCCGGAGGACTTTGACCGGGTGCTGGCCTGTCACAGCCGCTTCGCCGCCCAAAACCACGGCATGGTGGAGAAGTTCGAGGAGGAGGTTCGGGCAGCCCGCACGGATGTTCAGGTGCGCCGCATCGGCTACTGCGCCGACGACGGGACGCTGCAGGGCTATGTGGCCTATCGCTTTGAGAGCGCCAGCGACACCAACTACACCCGCAACCGCCTGTCGGTGGAGGAACTGGTATACGACGACGGCGCTGTCCTCCGGGCGCTGCTGGGAGCGCTGAAGCTGCAGGAGGATCTGGCCCAGACGGTGCTCCTCCGCACCGGAGAGGAGGACTTCCACCACCTGCTGGAGGATCCGCAGGACGTCTCCGGCAACTACATCGACTACGGCTTCCTGCAAACCAACGTCTCCGCCATAGGCACCATGTTCAAGATTCTGGACCCGGCGGCCTTCGTGACCGCCACCGCCTATCGCGCCCTCCCGCAGGGGACGCTGACAGCGGCCTTCTGCTACCGTGATGAGCTGGCCCACCGGGACTGCCGCACGGTGCTGCGCTTCGACGGCGGCCGCTGGTCCGCCCTCCCGGAGGAAGCACCCGCCGAGGTAACGGTGACGTGCCGGCAGGGGGATCTGGCATCTCTGCTGATGGCCTCCTGCGGATTGGAGGGCATGGTGCGGCTGGGAGCCGTCGCCGTCACCGGCCCTTGGCAGCAGCTGGCGCAGCTTCTTCACTACGGCCAGAAGCCGTGGCTGAACTCCGACTATTGATCCCTCCGTTTAGTTTACTCAGCCGTCTGGCTCACCCCGCCGGTTGACGAAAAAGAGAGTGTGTTCCATCCGGAACACACTCTCTTTTCGTATCGGGTATCATTACACGGAGAACAGGATGTCTGCATAGGTGGGATAGGGCCAGTAGTCGGCCCCCACCAGCGGCTCCATGCGGTCGATGATGCTCCGCATCTCCTCCAGCCGGGAGGCCACCTGATCCCGGTAGTATCGGGCGGCGTCGATGCCGGCATCGGCGGCGGGAGCGGCCTCCAGCGCCCGGCTCATAGCCTGGCAGGCGTCCAGCAGGTCGCCGCTGAGAGTATCCAGCTGCTGAACCAGATAGTTCTCCACCCGGCAGGAGGTGGTCATCTCCGCCTGCCGCTTCCTCACAACGCCCTTGGCCAGATCGCCGGTGTAGCGGGTGACGGCGGGCAGGATGCCCCGCAGGGTCATATCCCGCAGGGTAGCGGCCTCAATGGCCGTGACCTTGCAGTAATTCTCCAGATGGATCTCGTACCGGGCGTGCATCTCCTCCGGCGTCAGGATGCCGAAGCGGGAAAACAGCGCCACATTCTTCTCGTCGATGTAGGCGGGCATACAGTCCACGGTGTCCCGCAGATTGCTCAGCCCCCGGCGCTTGGCCTCCTGTACCCAGTCGTCGTCGTAGCCGTTACCGTCGAAGATAATGCGCTGGTGATCCCGGAAGGTATCCCGCAGCAGCTCCTGCAGGGCCTGATGGAAGCTCTCCGCCTTCTCCAGCCGATCGGCAAACTGCTTCAGCTCGTCGGCCATGATGGTGTTGAGCACCACATTGGGGCTGGCGATGGACTGGGAGGAGCCCAACATCCGGAACTCGAACTTGTTGCCGGTAAAGGCCAGCGGGGAGGTGCGGTTGCGGTCGGTGGTATCCTGCGGCAGCTCCGGCAGGGTGTCCACGCCGATCTCCAGCTTCTTCTTGGTGATGTCCACATAGGCCGTGCCGTCGATGATGGAGCGGAGGATGGCCGTCAGCTCGTCGCCAAGGAAGATAGACACAATGGCGGGAGGCGCCTCGTTGCCGCCCAGCCGGTGGTCGTTGCCGGGATAGGACACGCAGCAGCGCAGCATCTCCTGATACTCGTCCACGCCCTTGATGAAGGCCGCCAGAAACAGCAGAAACTGGGCGTTCTGACTGGGGGTACGACCGGGCTTGAGCAGGTTCTCACCGGTATCCGTGGCCAGAGACCAGTTGTCGTGCTTGCCGCTGCCGTTGACCCCGGCAAAGGGCTTTTCGTGGAGCAGGCACACCAGATCGTGGCGATCGGCCACCTTCTTCAGAAACTCCATGGTCAGCTGATTGTGGTCGCAGGCGCTGTTGGCGTCGGAGTACACCGGGGCGATCTCATGCTGGGCGGGAGCTACCTCATTGTGCTCCGTCTTGGCCAGCACGCCCACCTGCCACAGCTCCTGATCCAGCTCGTGCATGAAGGCCGCCACACGGGGCTTGATGGCGCCGTAGTAGTGGTCGTCCAGCTCCTGCCCCTTGGGAGGCTTGGCACCGAACAGCGTGCGGCCGCAGAGAATCAGATCCTCCCGGCGGCGATACATGGATTTGTCGATGAGGAAATACTCCTGCTCCGGCCCCACCTGAGCGGTAACGTGCTGCACCGTGGTGTTGCCGAACAGCCGCAGGATGCGAACGGCCTGTGTATCCAGCTGCTTCATGGAGCGCAGCAGAGGCGTCTTTTTATCCAGCGTCTCGCCGCCGTAGGAGCAGAAGATGGTGGGGATATACAGGGTCTGATCCTTGATGAAGGCATAGGACGTGGGATCCCACGCCGTATAACCACGGGCCTCGAAGGTGGCCCGCAGACCGCCGGAGGGGAAGCTGGAGGCGTCCGCCTCACCCTGCGACAGCTCCTTGCCGGACAGCTCCATCAAAATGGTGCCGGGGACGTTGGGGGCGATGAAGCTGTCGTGCTTCTCGGCGGTAAAGCCCGTCATGGGCTGGAACCAGTGGGTGTAGTGGGTAGCGCCCTTTTCGATGGCCCAGTCCTTCATGGCGGCGGCGATCTCGTCGGCGATGGAGCGATCCAGAGAAGTTCCTTGGATCAGGCACTGCTGCCATGCGTCATAGACCCGTTCCGGCAGACGCTGTCGCATCTGAGCCTGGCTGAATACCATGCTGCCAAAAAGCTCCGGGATGCTTCGTACATTCTTCTCGTTCATGTGATGCTCCTTTCGCCGCACGCTGCGGCACTAAAGTTTTTACAGAAACAGCTTCAAAAGCTGCGGTGTCACATAGGCCTCTATCACCGCCGCTGCCATCAGCAGGGGGATGATGTGCATGACGAACAGGCGCAGCAGATCCTTCATCAGGGGACCCATAACGCCCTTTTCGTTGTGCCGGACGTAGTCGGACGTTGTTGCCGAACAGCGCCAGCACATCCACCCGGCCGGTGGTGTCCATGATGCCCAGCTCCGCCATCTGCTGGGCGAACTGCAGGAACAGCTGGTCGGCCAGCTTCGGCAGCAGCAGGCTGCCGGCAAAGCCCAGCAGGATCAGTGCGCCGAAGGCGATGGCGGTGATGCGGAGGGAGTAGCGGTACTCCGTGCGGTAAAATCCGTGCAGCCGGGTGCGCTGCTGTTCCAGCCAGTCCATCATGCCCCCAGCATGGCGAGACCGGCGTTCAGGCGGCGCAGCGTCTCATCTTTGCCCAGAATGCGGCAGATCTCCACGGCTCCGCCGGGGGTCACCAGCTTACCGGCGGCGGCGATGCGGACAGGCCACATGAGGGTGGCGTTCTTCACCTCCAGCCGCTGCGCCAGATCAACCAGTGCGTCGTGAATGGCCTCGTCCGTCCACTCCGTCAGGCCCTCCAGCACGGGGATGACCGCCTCCAGCATGGCACGGGAGACGTCGGGGTTGGTCTTGGATTTCTTATTGGTATAGTAGTCCGCGGGATACTCCGGCAGGGCATCGAAGAAGTCCACCTTCTCCGGGATGTCCGTGAGCTTCTCGCACCGGGCCTGCAAAAGAGCGGCGATGGCGGCGGTGTCAAACCGGGGGTCCTTCACCGTCTGGCGGATGTAGGGCTCGGCGGCCTTGGCGAAAGCCTCCGGGGCCATGCCCCGCAGATAGACGGCGTTGAAGTGATCCAGCTTCTGCCGGTCGAAAATGGCGGGGGATTTGGAGATGCCCGTCATGTCAAAGGCCTTCACCAGCTCCGGCAGGGTGAACAGCTCCTGCTCCGCCAACTCCCCCTTGGGGCTCCAGCCCAGCAGGGCCACATAGTTGAGGATGGCCTCGGTGAGATAGCCCTCCGCCTTCAGATCCTCATAGGAGGGATCGCCGTGGCGCTTGGACATCTTGTTCTGAGCGTCCCGCATGACGGGGGAGCAGTGAACATAGGTGGGGACCTCCCAGCCGAAGGCCTCATACAGCAGGTTATACTTTGGGGCGGAGGCCAGATACTCGCTGCCCCGCACCACATGGGTGATGCCCATCAGGTGGTCGTCGATGACGTTGGCGAAGTTATAGGTGGGCAGACCGTCCCGCTTCAGCAGCACCTGATCGTCCAGCGTGCTGTTGTCCACGGTGATGTCCCCGAAAATGGCGTCGTGGAAGGTGGTGGTTCCGGCGGGGATACGCTGGCGGATGACGTAGGGCAGACCTGCCTCCAGCTTTTCCTGCACCTGCTGGGCCGTCAACTCCCGGCAGGGATCGGCGGCCCGGTCAAATTCCCCGGAATCCTCCTCAGACTCCGTCTTTTCGCAGAAGCAGTAGTAGGCGCCGCCCTTTTCCACCAGCAGCCGGGCGTACTTTCCGTAGGTGTCCCGGCGCTGGGACTGGATATAGGGGGCCACGGGGCCGCCTACGTCCGGACCCTCGTCATGGGTCAGGCCGCACTCGGCTATGGTGCGGTAGATGACATCCACAGCGCCCTCCACCTGACGGCTCTGGTCGGTGTCCTCGATCCGCAGGATAAACGTGCCGTCGTGGCTGCGGGCGATGAGCCAGGTGTACAGCGCCGTCCGCAGATTGCCCACGTGCATATAGCCGGTGGGGGAGGGGGCGAACCGGGTGCGGACCTTTCCGTGGGGGATCTTGGCCTCCATTTCCTCGAAATAGCTGTGATCCAGTGTCATGGGCTTGTCCTCCTAATATCGATTCATCACGTTGCAAAAATTTTCACCCATATATTATATTTCACCTCCGGGAAAAGTCAAGAATGTTTGTTGCATTTCTATGGGAATCATGGTACCATCCATAGGATAGACCATATCACTTGAATATGTCTGATACTTGCCCCGCTTATCCGGTTGGCTGCTGGTCAAGAGAGCGGGGTAAAACAGGGTGGCCCGGCCGCCTGATAAGGAGGAAAAAGCAATGCTGCGAAAGGATCGGGAGCGGGATGCCGCCTTTGCCTGGGAGGTATTCCAGAAGGCTCCCTATGCCACCCTGTCTCTGACGGATAAGGAGGGAAAGCCCTACGCCATCCCCATCTCCCCGGTGGTGGATGAGGCGTACCATGTGGTGTATTTCCACTGCGCCGGTCACGGCGAGAAGTGGGAGCTGCTGGCGAAAAACCCGCCGGTATGCCTGTCGGCAGTCTCCTATGCGGCGGCCATCCCCAATGAGTTCTCCATGGCCTATGCCTCGGCGGTGCTTCATGGCCGTGCGGAGGTGGTCACCGACGAAGCGGAGCAGGTGAAGGCCATGCTGCTGCTGTGTACCGCCTATGACCCCAAGGGCATGGGCCGGTTCAGCGAGTATATGGAAAAATATATGTCGGCCACCCGTGTGGTGAAGATCGTGCCGGAGACGGTGACGGGAAAGAGTTACGCCGCCCCGGAGAAGGAGTCCCACGGCTGCGGCGGCCACCGCTAAAAGAGGGTAGTTGGAAAGCAGACGATCGGGGAACAGCTGTCGGAGAAAGAGATGACGGAAAAGTCAGACAGCTGAGAAAGGGCAGCTGCTGCCCTTCTCGGTAGCCTTGTCGGAAGAAAGAATCGGAGGAGGATTGTTTGGAAGAAGAAAATGCAGTTTTCTGATCGAGACAAATGATCTGGACAAAATTCCAACTGATATAGGACAACGATCGGACAAGATTTCCGTCAGAGACGGGGACAAAAGGAGGCGGAAAAGTGGACATTTTATATGCGCTGGAAAAAATTCGAACGCCCTTTTGGAACGGCGTCATGAGTGCCGTGACCCAACTGGGCGGCGAGGTGATCTTCATTGTGGCGGCGGTGGTGGTGTTCTGGTGCGTCAGCAAATGGGAGGGGTACTATCTGATGACCGTCGCCTTCTGCGGCACAGTGTTGAATCAGTTTTTGAAGCTGATCTGCCGGGTGCCGAGGCCGTGGGTGCGGGACCCCAACTTTACCATTGTGGAGAGCGCACGGGCGGAGGCCACGGGGTACTCCTTCCCCAGCGGCCATACCCAGAACGCCATAGGGCTCTTCGGCGGCATGGCCCGGTGGGGCGGACGCCGGTGGGTGCGGCTGGGGCTGACGGCACTGGCGCTGATCATCGCCTTTTCCCGGATGTATCTGGGGGTACATACCCCGGCGGACGTGGGGGTGTCGTTGGTACTGGCGGCGGCGCTGGTGCTGGGACTGTATCCCCTGATGCGGCGGGCGCAGGAAAAGCCCCGATACATGGGCTATGTGCTGGCTGCCATGCTGGTGGTCAGCGGGGCCTTTGTGGTGTTCGTGGAGACCTGCGGCTTTCCGGCGGATATGGATGCGGAGAATCTGGCCAGCGGCATCGGCAATGCATGGAAGATGCTGGGCGCTGTGGCGGGTATGACGTTGGCTTGGCTGCTGGACCGGCGGTATATTCACTTCGAGACGCAGGCCGTCTGGTGGGTGCAGGTGATCAAGGTGGCTGTGGGCATGGCGCTGCTGCTGGCCATCAAGAGCGGCCTGAAGGCTCCGCTGCTGGCGCTATTGGGCCATGAGGGGTTGGCCGGCGGCGTGCGGTACTTCCTGCTGGTGCTGGTGGCGGGAGCCGTCTGGCCGCTGGTATTCCGCCCTATGAGTAAGTGGGGAAAAGGGAAAAAGTGAGAAAATAAAACAGCTGTAAGGCAGAGTTACCTTACAGCTGTTTTTCTTGTGAAGAAATATATTTCTCGATTACTCCGGAGGTTCGATTGCCCTGAAAAGGGCAATTTTGCTGGCGGAACCAATCAAGGGACACGGAGCAGAAACCACTGAATTTTATTTCCTTGCGATTTTCGACCCGTAAACGGGAAACTTGTGTTCTGTTTACACGGATTCCCCCTATTAAGGCATCTGCTTGCATAAACTCCTCGATCAAGGCTTCTGCTTGAGGCTTACTTGGCTGCTCGTCGATGGAAGGGAAAGCTTTCAGGGAGCACCTTCGCCGGCAGGGCTGGTGGTTTCCGCATCCAAAGAAAAAACATCCCCGGCGCAGCTGCGCCGGGGATGTTTTTTTATGGGTGAATAGGGGGAAGGGACGGCTTAGAAGCAGCCCTGCTCCATCATGGCTTCCGCCACCTTCTTGAAGCCTGCGATATTGGCACCGGCCACCAGATCGTAGCCCAGACCGTATTCCTCAGCGGCCTCGGCAGACACCTGATGGATGGTCTTCATCATCTTATGCAGCTGGGCATCCACCTCCTCGGCGGTCCAGACCAGACGCTCGGAGTTCTGTGCCATCTCCAGAGCGGAGACGCCGACGCCGCCGGCATTGACGGCCTTGGAGGGGGCCACGATCATATGCTTCTGGGCCCGCAGGAAGTTCAAAGCGTCGTTGGTGGTGGGCATATTGGCTACCTCGATGTAGTACTTCACGCCGGAGGCGGCGATCTTTTCGGCAGAATCCATGCGGACATCGTTCTGCATGGCGGAGGGCATATTCACATCCACATCCTTGGCGCCCCAGTGCTTGGCACCGGCCACGAACTCGCAGCCGAAGCGGTCGGCATAGGGCTTGCAGTGCATGGGATCCTTGGCACGCATCTCCAGAATGAAGTTCAGCTTCTCCTCGGTGTTGATGCCGTCGGGATCGTGGACATAGCCGTCGGGGCCGGACATATAAGTGACCTTGGCGCCCAGCTCAGCGGCCTTCTTCATGATGCCCCATGCCACGTTGCCGTAGCCGGACAGGGCGATGCGCTTGCCCTCGATGGTGTCGCCCTCGTGCTTGAGGACCTCCTGCAGATAGTAGACAGCGCCGTAGCCGGTGGCCTCCGGACGGATCAGGGAACCGCCGTAGCTGAGGCCCTTGCCGGTGAGGACGCCGTTCTCCCAAGCGCCCTTCAGGCGGCGATACTGACCGAACAGGTAGCCGATCTCACGGCCGCCCACGCCCATGTCGCCGGCGGGGACGTCCACGTCCGGCCCAATGTAGCGGTACAGAGCCGTCATGAAGCTCTGGCAGAAGCGCATGACCTCGGCGTCGGACTTGCCGGCGGGATCGAAATCGGAGCCACCCTTGGCGCCGCCGATGGGCAGGCCCGTCAGGCTGTTTTTGAAGGTCTGCTCGAAGCCCAGGAACTTGATGATGCCCTCGTAGACGTTCTTCTGGAACCGCAGGCCGCCCTTGTAGGGGCCGATGGCCCCGTTGAACTGGCAGCGCCAGCCACGGTTGGTATGCCACTGGCCATTGTCGTCACACCACACCACCCGGAAGGTGAACATACGCTCGGGCTCCACCATACGGCCCAGCAGATCTACCTTCTCATACTCAGGGTGCTTTTCGATGACCGGCTCGATGGAGGAGAAAACCTCCTCTACGGTCTGCACGAACTCCGGCTCGTTGCCGTGCTTTGTCCGAACGTTTTCCAAAACACTGGCCAGATATGCGTTCATAATTTGTTCCTCCTAAATCCTTGTTCCGTTACTTTCACAGGAAGAATGAACCCTGTTAAGGTCATGATAACACCAATTTCCGGTTCCCGCAAGGGGGTCCGAGGGAAAAGGACGAGCGGGGGTTACTGAAAAATACCGGCGTTTTTTGTGCAAAACGTAAAAATAAGCTGAAAATTTATGAGAGCACAAGAAAAAATATTAGAATGGAGAGAAACAGGTGGGAGCGAAAAGCAGGAACTTTCATAAGCAGAAGTGCAGACGGATATTGACATTTGCCAAATTGCTTATATAATATACTATGGCTTGGCCAGTGCATCCAAGCGGTACTTAAAAACAAAGGCGTGCCGTCCGCCCAAAGGCGGCAGCCGGGGCGTGGCTGCGCCCGGCGGATTGGAGTTTCAAAGATGACCTATTCCATGACCGTGGCGGGCCTGCAGCGGGAACTTCCCATCTGCAAGGTTGCGGATGATCTGTATATCGGTGCATTCATCTGTTTCGGTGATGCGGAGCTGACGGTGGCCTGCGCCCGTGACCTGCTGAAGCTGGTGGAGAATGAGGAGTACGACTACCTCTTCACCGCCGAGGCCAAGAGCATCCCCTTGATTCACGAAATGGCCCGGCAGTCCGGCGCCAAGAAGTACTTCATCGCCCGGAAGGGCCCCAAGGCCTATATGCCCGATCCCATCCATGTGGAGGATCGCTCCATCACCACCGCCGGGGTGCAGAAGCTGTATCTGGGTCGGGACGACGCCGACATGATCCGTGGCAAGCGCATCGTGCTGATGGACGATGTGATCTCCACCGGCGGCAGCCTCCACGCCATGGAGGAGCTGGTGAAGCTGGCCGGCGGCATCGTGGTGGACCGCATCGCCGTGCTGGCCGAGGGCGACGCCCAGCAGCGCAAGGACATCCAGTATCTGGCTCCGCTGCCGGTGTTCAACGCCGACGGTACGGTGAAGTAAGAATAGCCTGTGAAAAGAGGGAGGACGCTGCGGCGTCCTCCCTCTTTTCAAGGGAAAATGTGATACCCCCCGGAGCCGAAGGCTCCGGGGGGTATCACGCTATGGGGAGGATGAGGAGGTCAGATATAACGCTGACTGGAGACATCGAACACACCACGGGTGGTGATCCGCAGAGAAGGGATCACCGGAAGGGCCATGAAGCTCAGGGTCATGAAGGGGTCGATGCCACGGGAGACGCCCAAACCGAAGGCCTCGTCCTTGGCATCCTCCAGAGCGCTGTTCACCATCACCAGACTGTCGTCGGACATGATGCCGGCGATGGACAGCGTCACCTCGCCCAGCACCTGACCGTTCTCCATGACGGTGATGCCGCCACGGTTCTCCACGATGCGGTTGGCGGCGGCGGCCATATCCTCGTCGGTGGCACCCACCACGATGATGTTGTGGCTGTCGTGGCTGATGGAGGTGGCTACGGCGCCACGCTTCAGGCCGTAGCCCTTGATGTAGCCCAAGCCGATGTGGTGGGTGTTCTTATGCCGCTCGATAACGGCGATCTTCAGAATGTCCTGCTCCGGGTCGGCGTGGTCGGCGTGGTCGGCGTAGCCGGCATCCTGAGTGACGATCTCACCGGGGATCATACCGATGACGGCGTGGGGACGGCCGTCGGAGAAGTCCTCCGCCGTCAGGTGGGCCACATGGAAGGTGTCGTGAGCCCGCTTCACCAGATAGGGGTCGATCTCCGGGGCGGGGAAGTCCCGCAACTGACCGTCGTACATGAGGACACCACGTTTATAGACCATCTCGATCTCGAAGTGTTGGAAGTCGTCGATGATGACGAAGTCGCCCAAATAGCCGGGGGCAATGGCACCACGGTTGTTCAGCAGGAAGTACCGAGCGGCGTTGTGGCAGGCGGCCTTCACGGCAACGATGGGGTCGGCCCCCAGGGAGATAGCCTTTTTGACGATGTAGTCGATGTGGCCCTTTTCCAGGAGGTCGTTGGGGTGCTTGTCGTCGGTGCAGAACATACAGCGATCCACGTACTGGCTGGTGAGCAGGGGCATGAGAGCCTCCAGATTCCGGGCGGCCGTACCCTCACGGATCATGATGTACTGGCCAAGACGCAGCTTATTCATGGCGTCCTCCATATCGGAGCACTCGTGGTCGGAGTAGACGCCGGCGGCGATGTAGGCGTTGAGATCCTTGCCGGAAAGGCCCGGCGCATGGCCGTCGATCTTCTTATGGTGGGCCTGAGAGGCCACGATCTTCTCCACCACCTGACCGTCGCCGTTGACCACGCCCACATAGTTCATCATCTCCGCCAGTCCCTGCACACGGGGATGGTCATAGAAGGAGTCGATGGCACGGTAATCCAGATTGGCGCCGGACTCGTCCAGCGGCGTGGCGGGGACGCAGGAGGGCAGCATGAAGCGCACGTCCACCGGCAGGTCCTCCGTGGCCTGCAGCATATACTCGATGCCGTCGGTACCCATGACGTTGGCGATCTCATGGGGGTCGGTGATGACGGTGGTGGTGCCGTGGGGCAGCACCGCCTTGGCAAACTCCGTGGGACTCACCAGAGAGCTCTCCAGATGGATGTGAGCGTCGATGAAGCCGGGCAGCACCAGCTTGCCGGACACGTCCACCTCCACCTTGCCGTGGTATTCGCCCATACCTACAATGAGACCCTCTGCCACGGCGATGTCCCCGTGACACAGCTCATTGGAGAATACGTTGACGTAAGTGGCGTTTTTCAGCACCAGATCCGCCGGAGCCCGGCCCGCCGCCACGTCGATGACGTGGAGCTTCTTATTGAGCTTACGGTTGATCTTGCCGGCATAGCTTTCCTTGACAGACATAAACGGCTCCTTTCTCCCGCCGGGCGGGATGCGCTGGGTGGTATCTCTTTTATTGATTCCTCATATTATCACAGCTTATAAGAGTTGTCCACAAAAATTTTTGTAAATTTTGCATTTTTCTTGACAGAGCCCACAGGAAAGGATACAATATCGATATATGATATCGAATGACGATGCAGGAGGGGAGCTATGACAGGAAAAGCGGGCGCACCGCTGACGGAGGCCATGTTCTACGTGCTGATGGCGCTGCGGCGGGGAGAGCTGTGCGGCACGGAGATCGCCGCATGGACGGAGCGGTGTACGGAGGGGCGGGTCCGTCTGGGGCCGGGGACGCTGTATACCATCTTGGGGCGTTTTCTGGAGGAGGGCTTCATTCAGGAGACGTCGGTGCAGGGACGGCAGCGGAACTATCGGTTGACGGAGAAGGGGCAGCGGGCGTACCGGAATGAACGGCTGCGTCTGCGGCTGTGTCTGGCGGATGCGGAAAGGGAGGATGCGGGGGAGAGACTATGACGGGAAAATTGAACGAACCACACGGGACAGAGCGGCGCTCTGTCCCGTGTGGTTTTCAGCTTTGCAGCGTGTCGGCAAAGCCCTGCGCAAAGAGACGGGCAGCGTAAAGGGCCTCGTCCAGCGAGTTGCCGGCGGCTCCTACCTCCAGCAGCATGGCGCCGGGGCTGACGAACTGGTTATAGCGGTAGTTCAGCATCGTAATGGGCCGCATGAGGGTAGGATAGTCGGCGCTGAGGTTCTGCTGAATGGCTATGGCCAGCTTCAGATTCTCCTGCCAGCCGTCGTAGGCGTTGCCCATAATAAAACTCATCTGGGCGGCGTGGGGCTCCTCGGCGCTGACCAGCTTGTACTGGTTGCCGTCGGCGTCGGAGACGGCGTCCCGGTGGACATCCAGCACGAACACCAGAGAGGGGTATTTCTCCATGTAATCCTCCACGGAAGCCAGACTGTGGGGGTAGGCGTCGTTGTAGTCCGGCACGTCGTGAAGGGTGCGGTCGTGGAGGACGGAAATGCCACGCTCCGACAGGGCGGCGGCGATCTCGTCGCCTACCCGCACCACGTTGCAGGCATCGTTGTCGGTGCGGAAGCTGCCGGTGGGGGTGTATTCCTGTCCGGCGGGCATGGTGTAGGCCTCGCTGCCGTGGCTGTGGACGATGAGCACCTGCGGGCCGTCATCGGTGAGCTGGGCGGCAAAGCTGCCGTCGGAGAGAGCATCGGCATCCAGCTCCGTACCGGAGGAGTTTTTCAGATATACGCCGTTGACCACGGTGTACCCCTTGGAGGAGGTAGGAGCGGTGGTTTGGGCGGGGACACCGTTGTCGGCAAAGGTCAGGCCGTCGGTGAGGGAGGGATCTGCGGAGGGGGAGGGCGTATCCGGCGACTCCGGGGCCACAGGCTCCGGCGGATCTCTGGTCACACCGGCGGACAGCAGAGCTGCCACAGTGCTGCGGCCTGCCAGCAGCAGGGGGGACTGGGCCAGCGTCATCACCGTGACGGCGGACAGGGAGTCCAGACCGAAGAAGTCCCCCAGCTCCCAGCGCAGCGCCTGCTGGGGCAGGCGGCTGCCCTGCCGCAGCTGCTGGAGGGCTGCGGCGGCAGAATCGCTCCCGGCGGTGACGGCGGCGGCCCACAGAGTCAGCGCCGCCAGCAGCAGGGACAGGAATCGGCGTATATGGATCTGTTTCATTGGTATCACCTCACAGACAAGCCTATGCGGTGAAGGAGGGAAAGATGCAGGGGAGGGGAGAATATTAGATGTCGTAAGAAACAGCGATTTCTTGCTATTTATAGTTAGATGTAGTATTATAATAAACAGTAGACAGAAGATATACCGGGCGAAAGGATAGATAGAATAAATCGTGCAAATCTGGAACAGATTTTTGGACGCTATGTGAAGCGGTTTCCGGAATTGAATACCGGGGGACATGACGAGGTATATAAATGGGAAATCGCAGCGCAGTTCCGCCCGATGATAGATAGGGCTTTGGCGGCTGATGATAGCAGTTTTCCCAAGCGGCTTGTGGATGTGGTGCAGTTGACGGAACAGACCATCGACAATCGCTATGAACTTTCCTTCTATGCGCTGTCGGACTATGCCAAGCGTGAGCCGACGGCGGTGCGTCAAGCGCTTCGTGACTTGCTGGAGCCGGACGGCGGCGACTTGCAGGTAAGAAACCATCGATTTACAGGATTCTTGAATTTTTGCCAGACCATGCATGAAAAATATTATCGAGATCGGTGGCGCTATCAGGCAGGCATCCGGCTTCCCATGATGATAACGGGATTCTACGACCCGGAGCATTATTATCTGTATAAGGCGCTTCAGGCCAAGAGATTCGCTGATTGTGTGGAGTTCTATGACAACTGGGCAGCGGCACCCAGATGGACTTGCAGGTCTATCACCGGATGTGCGATGAGCTTGTAAAGGCCATCAGGGATTGTCCTGCTTTGCTGGAAACAAACCGGGGCAGGGTAGATTATGCAAGAGGTCCTATCCATCCGGACGAAGCACTGCATCTTCTGGCGTTTGACATCATTTACTGCTGCTCGGTCTACGGCCTGTTTGATGGTATCCATTATACCATGAGGAATGGGCAGGAGAGAAAGGCCTATCTGGCAAAGATAGATGCCGCAAGAGCCGCAGCAGAGGAACGGGCAAAGGCGGAGGAGCAGGTGGCGAGGTTGGAGCACGCAGAGGAGTTCTTTGAAGAAAGACTCTCTGCGGGCAGTCCCATTGCGCACAGAAGCTTTGGTGTTGGGAGGGTCATAGGGCGGCCCGGCAAATATTTGATCGAAGTGGAATTTCCCGAAAAGAGCCGTTCCGTTACGCTGGTATGGCGTGATTGCATCAAATCGGGGATCATTTCCCTCAAAACGGGAGTCGATAAAGGGGAATATGATGAATTGTCGGCCCTGCTGTCCCGTGCCGACAGGATACGGCAGGAAGCTGCCGCTGCTGAGGAAAAGCTTGCAGCTTATGCAGAATACCTATAAGGTGAGGCTGGACGAGGTAAGATTCTTCCCAAATAGTATACCAAAAAGCGCCGCCGGAGATATCTTCCGGTGGCGCTTTCCATGATATGCAAATTTTTTCAAAAGTCTTATTGACAAAATGAAACGACTGAATATTACACAGTAGTGTAAGGCAAACATACGGAGCGGGACATGAACACACAATATAAAAAGGGTGTGCTGCTGCTGTCCTTTGGCGTGGTGCCGACGGTGTTCGTGCTGCTGATCATCCGGGGCTTCTTCCGGAGGAATCAGGAGCAGTACCGGAAATTTGCCGCTGCGGGAACGTGGCGGGAGGCCATCGCCTGACGGGAGGGCTTACAGGGCCTCGAAGTGATACCGGGGCTTGCCGAGGCTCTTTTTTCCGTACTCGATGGCGGACGTGGGGCAGTAGCAGATACAGGCCATGCAGTGGGTGCAGCCTTTGCCCCAGACGGGCCTGCCGTCCCGGAGGGTGATGCTGTTGGTGGGACAGCGGCGGGCGCACCGGCCGCAGCCGGTGCAGGCCTCCGAAACGGTAAAGGCGCTGGATTTGACGAAGCAGGCATAGAAGATGGGGTTCACCGGCCCGCTCATGAAGCGGTCATAGAGACGATCGTGGGGCGGGGGAAAGGGGCGGCCCTCCCGGACGGCGGCGATAGAACGGTCGATATCCGGCTGGGCCTTGGCCACGATGCGTCGGGCTTCCTCCGCCTGCGGAGCGTCAAACATGGCGATGTAGTTCTCCGGCATGATGATCTGGGCTGTCCCCATGTCCGTCAGGCCCTTGGTCTGACAGAGGGAGCGGTTATACCGGCTGGCGTGGCCGATCTCGCTGCCGCAGGTCATGATGAACCACACCTGCGCTGCGCCGGGGAACTCCGTCTCCAGCAGCCAGTCCCGCACCAGACGGGGGATGCGCCATGCGTAGGTAGGCGTGACGATCACAAGGCGCTCGTCCGTCTCCACGGGGGAGGTGTCGTGGGAGCGGATGCAGTCATTCATGCTCAGCAGCGATTGGTTCAGAGCCTCCGCCATGCGCTGGGCCACATATTTGCTGTTGCCGGTGCCGGAAAAATAGAGGATCATATGAAAACTCCTTCGCAGAATGTTTTTAACATTGTAGCAGTCGGGGGAAGAATGTGCAAGCAAGCGCCTGCACATTTTTTGTTGTCTTTTTGCGGGGGAATCGGTATAATTGAGGGAGGAAAGATAGCCGTATATTGTGATGACAACGTGGTACGGGTGAATGAAAGGGGCAGCCTTGGAACGTGTATCACAGGAAATCAACAGGAGGATGATGGTATGGATCCTTTTCTCGCAAGAACTATGGTTGAGAGCCTTAGCAAAGGAATTAACCCGCTCAGCGGCAGAGTGCTTCCACTGAATGACAGCTGTTCAAATGAGAAGATCCAAGATGCATTGATCGAAATTTTGGATCATTGCACGATCGAATCTAACGAACAGTACCTATTTCGTATTAAGCAAGAAAAGGTGCAGGAAAGAAAGCAGCGTAGGGAAGAGAATAGAAAAAAATATCCACGTTGTATGGAGTTTTGGAGTAAAGAAGAGGAGAGGCAACTTATCCAAATGCATCATAGAGGAGCTAATATCTACATGATTGCAAATGTTTTAAAACGGACGCCGACAGCTATTGAAAATCGCCTAAAGAAAGTACAGGAGCGGCCGATTTACAGGAACAAGAAAAGCAGGTAGTAATTCATACGATCTAATGAAACAGGAGGAGAGAACCATGATTTTTGTTTGCTATCCCAAGTGCAGTACCTGCCAGAAGGCGAAGAAGTGGCTGGATGAGCACCACATCAGCTATGAGCTGCGGGACATCAAGGAGGAGAACCCCGGCTATGAGGAGCTGGCTGCGTGGCATCAGCGCAGCGGGCTGCCGCTGAAGAGATTTTTCAACACCAGCGGGCTGCTGTATAAGTCCATGGGGCTGAAGGACAAGCTGCCGGGCATGAGCGAGGAGGAGATGTTGCAGCTTCTGGCCACGGATGGGATGCTGGTGAAGCGACCGCTGCTGGTGGGCGGCGATTTTGTTCTGGTGGGCTTCAAGGAGGCCCAGTGGGCGGAGCGGCTGGGGAAGCTGTAACGGCATAACGATTTTTTCGCATGACAGGCGGCGAGGCGCTCCTTTGGATGGACTATGGTGTGGGCGCAGGCGGTGGACGCTGTGGAAGTGCTGCGTTACAATGGGAGAGCATCAGGAAAAGGGAGTGGGCAAGTGCTGAGACAACTCAAATACTTCCAGTCCGTGGTGCGGCTGTGCAGCTTTTCGCAGGCGACAGAGGAGAACTACCTCTCCCAGTCCGCCATCTCCCAGCAGATGCAGGCACTTGTCGCCAAAGATGAGCTTTGCGCCATCCAAGCTGCGTCCACGGAGCCAATGGAAGAAGCTGACCCAGCTGGTCTTGTCCTCTTTCATGCCCTCGGCGGCGCCCAAAACCTCACGAAAGCCGTCCTCATTCAGTTGTACGATTTTCTCGGACATAGTTTGCTGTCTCCTTTCGAATGTTTGTGTGGTAACTTCATTCTGCCAGAGCCTGCAAGCTATGTCTTTTTTTATGCATTTTCCAATTTGCGCAGCTTATTGTACATTATCAGGACAAAATATCCGACTAAATCAGCATAAAGGAATTTATAGACCCGTTTACGGGTAGTACGAATCCCAAGGCATAAATAAAACCCCTTAAGGGGTAGCCCGAGAAGGAAATGCGGTCGGCAGACCTTTCGGGCCCCTTAAGGGGCTTTGTCCATAATAGGCCCTTATGGGGCCTCGTCAACCCTCCGGCTTAGCCGGAGATTTTGATTTCTTACAGCAGGCAGCTCCGGCTCACGCCCAGCGGGACGTTGAAGCCCAGCGCCTGATACATGGCCTCGTCACAAGGGGCGCAGCACACGGTCAGGCTGCCCACGCCCCGTTCACGGCACAGTGCCTGAGCGCTGCGGGTCAGCTGCCGGGCGATGCCCTGTCTCCGGAACACCGGCTCCACGTACAGATCCTCCAGCACCGCTACCGGCCCGCAGCAGAAGGTGGAGAAGTTCTCTGCCACGGAGCACATCCCCACGGCCCGGCAGCCCCGGTATGCCAGCAGGAAGCGGATATGCCCCTGCTCCACGGCAGCCCGCAGCCTCTCTGCGCTCTCCTCCGTCAGCAGCGGCTCCCCGATCTCCGCCAGATAGCCGTTCTCCAGCTTCCGCAGCTGCCAGTCCGCCGGGTCCTGCAGCAGCTCCACGGTGATGGGCAGCGCCTGCTCCGGAGGGCGCAGCATCAGCGGCTCGCCCCACTCGTCCCGGCCATTGGGCCGGAAGCCCAGACGGCTCCAGAATCGGATGCGCCGGGGGTCGGCGGCGTTCAGCTCCCCATACTGCGCTCCCCGATCCGCTGCCCAATCCAGCAGCAGACGGGCGCAGGCGGTGCCTGTCCCGCCGCCCCGGAACTCCGGCAGCACACAGAACTCCATGACGAAGCACTTGCCGTCCTCCGAGGGGTACAGTGCTGTCAGAGCAAAGCCGATATCCCGGCCCTCCCGCTGGAACAGCAGGTAGTAGCAGCGATCTCCCTCCCGGTCATGGATCCGCTGTACGGCGGCTCGGTATTGGCTGTCGTCCAGAAAATATGCCCGGTCCTCCTCCGCCGGGTCGGGGAAAATGTCCCGTGCGTGATAGGCGTGCAGCTCCTGCCAGAAGCACTCCACCTCCTCCGGGGTCACGGCCTCCCGGATGTGAATGGTCTTGTTCATGATGGTTTCCTCCTAAATAAATTGGGAGGGTCAGGAAACGTACACCCTCCGGATACGTCTCATATTCATAAAGCATCATCCTTTCCTGATACATTGTATATACACATCGCCGCCGCAGCGGGATGGCATACCCTGTTACAGCTGTACCGGCACAGGGGCGTCCAGCGTCACCGTCTCCGGCGTCACCCGGCAGGTGTAGGCCGCTATCTCCACACCCCGGCGTGCCGCCTCCCGCAGGGCCTCGCCAAAGGCTGGGTGAGTGGTGTCGTTGGGCGCAAAGTCCAGTACGTCCGCCATCTGGATCACGAAGAAGGCCGTGGCCCGGTGGCCCTCCTCCACGGCCCGCATCAGCTCATGCAGATGCCGGACACCACGCTCCGTGGGGGCGTCCGGGAACAGACAGTGGCCCTCCCGCTCCAGCGTCACGCCCTTCACCTCCACCAAGTGCAGCCCCTCCGGCCGCTCCAGACAGAAGTCCAGCCGGGAGTCCCCGTAACGGTACTCTGGGTGGACGGTGATCTCCGGCTCCTGCTGCCGGATCCACTGAGCGAAAATGCGGTTGGGGGCCTGAGCGTCCATATTGATGAGTCGGTGGCCTTTCTCCACGGCGATGAGGTCCCACGCCGTCCTGCGGGCCGGATTGGTTCCACGCTCCAGATAGACCGTAGCCCCCGGCACCAGCAGCTCCCGGCAGCGGCCTGTGTTCTTCACATGGCACACCACCGTCTCACCCTCCAGCTCTACATGGGCGATGAACCGGTTGGGCCGCTCCAAAAAGTGCGCCTGCCGCACCTCTCCGTATTGCAAGTGCATCGCCCCCTTTCGTTCCATTATAGCACACAAAGATACGCTTGAAAAGGACATTTTATCTATTCGTCCGTTTATCAGGTACAAATGTCTGCGATTTTTCTTGACGCCCGCCAAAAATTGTGTTATACTGGCACGCAATTAAATTGGGGGAGTGTATTATGAAAACGCAAAGCAATCGGCTGACCTTCAGCCAGCAATTCTTCATCGCCACCATGCTGTTCGGCCTGTTCTTCGGGGCAGGAAACCTGATTTTTCCCATTTTTCTGGGCAGTCAGGCCGGACGCAATGTATGGCCCGCCATCGTCGGTCTGCTGATCACCGGCGTAGGCATCCCCCTTCTGGGCGTAGCCGCACAGGGCATCAGCCGCAGCAACGGCCTGCAGGAGATGGCCGGGCGGGTGAGTCCCCGATACAGCATCTTCTTCACCTGCGCTCTGTATCTGACCATCGGTCCCTTCTTCGCCATTCCCCGCTGCGCCTCCACGTCTTTCACCGTGGGCATCGAGCCGCTGCTGGGAGAGGATGTCAACGCCACGGTGCTGCTGGCGGCGTTCTCCTGCGTGTTCTTCGCCGCCGTGCTGTTCTTCTCCCTGCGTCCCGGCAAGATTTTGACGTGGGTGGGGAAGCTGCTGACGCCGCTGTTCCTGCTGGTGCTGGCCATCCTGGTGGTGACGGCCCTGCTGCACCCCACGGACCGCATCGCCGACGTGACGCCGTCGGCGGCCTATGCTGCGGCTCCCTTCTTCGCCGGTTTTCTGGAGGGCTACAACACCATGGATGCTCTGGCCAGTCTGGCCTTCGGTATCGTGGTCATCAACGTCATCCGGGGGCTGGGCGTCACGGAGCCCGGCGCTATCGCCAAAAATACGGTGCTCTCCGGCATTTTCAGCTGCCTGTTCATGGGCGGCATCTATGTGGCCGTCACCATCGTGGGGACCCGGAGCCACTCCCTTACCGTTTCCTGCACCAACGGCGGCGAGGCCTTTGCCGTCATTGCTGAGCACTATCTGGGGCGGGCCGGGCTGGTGGTGCTGGCTCTGACGGTGATCCTGGCGTGTCTCAAGACCTCCATCGGTCTGGTCACCAGCTGTGCCGAAACCTTCACCGCCATGTTCCCCAATGGGCCGAAATACGGTTTCTGGGCCACCTGCTTCAGTATTTTTTCCCTGCTGGTCACCAACATCGGCCTTAACGCCATCATCGCCATCTCTCTGCCGGTGCTGATGTTCCTGTTCCCACTGGCCATCACCCTGATCCTGCTGGCGCTGCTGGGAAATCTGTACGGCCACGATACCGTGGTGTATCGGTGGGTCACGGGCTTCACACTGGTGGCCGCCCTCTTCGATTTCGTGAAGGCGCTGCCCAAGGCCATTACGGAGACCCCTGTTGTCTCCGCTGTCATCGGCTTCGCTGACAGCTACCTGCCCTTCTTCGAGCTGGGGTTGGGCTGGATCTGCCCTGCCGCTGTGGGCCTGTTCGTGGGACTGATCTTCCATCGCACACGCCGAAACCGGACAGCCGCATAAGAAATCGATTTTTTCTAAGTAATAATAGAAGGACAATTTCACCCGGTTGAGGTTGCCCCTGGTTCGGTACGGCACGGTCTCCGCGCCGACGAATCCACATGGCCTTCGACAGAGTATCTATGAGAGCATGGGTACTCTCCGCCATACGGCAATCCGCTCGGAAGGTCCTTCCATCTCTGACCGTGCTCCCGGGAGCACGGTCTCTTTTTATGCTAACACGGAGGAGGCGAAAAAGATAGTTTACCGATGAGGGCAAAGGAGGAATGTGGATCACACAACACACCCGCAAAGATACCGCCCGGTGACTTCCGCTGGTACGCCGCCTTTCACGACGAGGGCGAGCGCCCGCACATCCACATGATGGCCTGGTCCGCAAAGCCGGGACAGGCCTACCTCTCCAAAGAGGGCATCCGTCAGATCAAGTCCAAGCTCACCAACGATATTTTCCGCAACGAAATGCACAGTACCTTCTGAACCACTTGGAGGAAATCCGTCCGCCCGCTGCGATGCTGGCAGTGACCCGGTTGCTCCACCACATGAGTCGGATCTTCCGGGGCAACTCTGCCCCAAAGTCCCGCCCCGGCGGAATCCAGATCGACCGCAAGCGGCTGAAAAAGCTGCAGGAGAAGCGCATGGCCTTGGGCCATAAACCGGACGACCATGAGGAGCAGTGGCCTGACATGACCATGTAAGCGGCTCAAAAACTGGGCCGCAAAACAAAGAATAAAATCCTTCTGGGCGAAAGGTAGAAAGGAACTGAATGAGAAAATCCAAATAGAATTCCGTTGATGAACTCCCGCTGATGCTGACCGTGGAGGATACTCGGCAGTAGGCGGCAACTCGAAGCTGTCGGTAGTTCTGTGTGATAGCCGCTTTGGTGTCTATCGTTGCAGGGATAATGCGGACGGTTTTTGGGGGCTGTACGCTTGTCGCTTGCATCATGCTGATTTCTCCTTTTCGATCCTCTGACCGTTTATAAGTACAAGGCTTATCGTGCCGTTTCTTTTCAGTTGGATCTCGCTGACTGCCTGGTCTGTTAAGTCGCTATCATAGGCTGTCAGCGGCGGCACAGTCTTGAATATATCTTTTAGGCTTTGAGCCGTGATTTCTTCCGTGCCAAGGCTCGTGTATTTTTCGCTCACGCAAGTGAGCATTTTTTGCTTTATGGCTTTGGCTAATTCTTTCTGTAGCATATCTGACTTCTCCTTTTTAGGGTAATAAAAAAGGCAGATAGATTTTCGCTTTCTATCTGCCTGTGTATCTGATATTTACTTTTCGGGAGTTCAAGTCTATCCACAAAGGGAAAACGGCGATTTTACATCTGTGTTTTGGTACAGAGAAAAATCGCCGTTTGGGTAGCAAAAAAGCCCGATATATTCGGGCTTTTCGCAGGAGACATCTTTTTTGTCTCCACATTATGGTCCGAGTGGGGCGACTCGAACGCCCGGTCTCTTGATCCCAAACCTATGTCTGAACTTTCAGCGAGGGGTCTTGCGCCCTCTTTGGCACTTTCCGGCACTCCTGCGGTTCCTCTTTAGAACTCTATTGGCCTGTTTATTTCAGCCACAGCTTTCGCCTTTTGGGATTTGTGTGGGATTGAATTCTGTATATTAAAAGTGCTTCCGACCAGATTTACCTCCGACAGCAGGTGCTTTTTGCCGCAGAGAGTAGCTCAGAAACTGCGCCGCATAAACAAAGAAATAAGCGCGATGACAAAGAAACAGCAGGCTGACTTGGATGATAGCCAGCCTGCTGAGCGAAGATATTTATTCGATGTTTTGCCTTTCAGCAGCAATGCGTGTTCTTTTACCAGAGAATGCAATGCCGATTTTTATAATTGACGTAACATTCATCGCCTGCAAATCAACGCTGTATGCACGGTCGTTAATCTGTTGCAAGGCAACATTAGCAAGGTCTTCAAGCTGTGTTTCAGAGCGGTCTTTCCCAGCCTTTAATTCAATCAGAATACCAGGCAGCCGCTTATTCAAAGGAAGCATCTGAATATCAAATCGTCCATCACCAGCTTCGCGATTGGAGGTAATGCGATAGCTATTGTCCATCACAGCGCACATACCCAATATCAGACCATGGTAAAATGTTTCGTCGGCAGCATCGTGGAAACTTATTGTTTGGAGCAGAAACTTCTCCAAGGTTTTTTGCAGTGAGTCGCTATCTACCTTGTAGATAGCTTCCTGAATAGAAATAGCAACGGAACGAGGAATAATATTCTCAAGCTGAGAGAGGATCTCCTTGCTGTAGACGAAAGAAATCTCTTTGTTGGGCAGAGCCACTTCGCACATATAATCCTCGCCGTAAGACTGGCCGCAGCTCACAGCCTTCAAATAACCTGCCACCAGCAGGAAGCTGTAAACAGAGGACGGATCATTCTGGATCTGCGGATAAATGACGCCAGTGTCGATGTGCGTAACGAAGGATTCGCCCTTCATCAACAGTTCCAGACGCTCCATAATATCCGGCGTTGCAGAAGCCAGCACTTCGCGGATGATGTCATTGCTTCCGGTGGACTGCCAGAATGCTTTGGGACGACAGTTATTATTGAAGTATCCAATGACAGACCAGGGATTAAAAATCTCGGTATTGCCGAAAAGGTAACCATCATACCAGTCGCAGAGCTCCTGATATTTATCAGAAGCATGATAGTAGTCCGCCATCTCATGTACTTCGCTTGAAGTGAAGCCGAAATATTCACTGTAGCGCTCGTCTAAAATTGAGTTGATCTTCAGGTTGTTCAGGCCGCTGAAGATACTTTCCTTGGCAACACGCAGGATGCCGGTCAAGAAACCATAGCTCAGATGCGGATTGTCTTTCAGGCCACCGGAGAACAGGTTTCGCATGAATCCGATGATCGTGTCGTAAAAACCGCTCACATGGCCCTGCTGAATGGGAGTATCATATTCGTCAATGATGACGATAGGTGCAACATCGTGGTGCTTATGGAGAAGCAGCGTCAATGTTCGCAGGGACATTTGATATTCCACTTCGTCAGCAGCTTCTGTTGCAAGAAGGGAATATTCCTCTTTTTCGTAATCACTAAGCGCAGAGCTGGATGCCAACTCGTCGTGACGGCGGAATTCCTGTGCGATCAGCTTTTGGAGCGTCTGATAGGTTTCTTCCCAAGAGGTGTATTTAACATCCTTGAAGGACAGAAAAATCACAGGGTACTTTCTATGGTGGGCAAGATAGGATTCTCCGCAGGACCAGATTTTCTTATCTCTGAAGTAAACGGAAGTGTCCTCGGTCGTCTTTTCGAAGAAAGTGCGGAGCATATCCATGTTCAACGTTTTGCCAAAGCGTCTGGGGCGGGTAAATAAGGATACTTTGGGGCGCTCGTCCAGAAACTCCTTGATCATTAAGGTCTTGTCCACATAGTAGTAGTTTTTGCAGGCGTCCCGGTAATCAGATACGCCAATGGGCAACGGCTTGCGCGCAGATGATGCTGCGGGCTTTACCTCACTCCGATGACCACGCTTATCCATCGGCTTTTGAGCGCTGTCCGGGATAAACCACTGCCTGCCCTCCTTATACGCGCCGGAAATGCGTCCGGCTTTGCAAAGCGCATTGACCCGCCGTTCGGTGATCCCCCAAGCGGCAGCCGCTTCTTTGATCGTCATATTGGAACACCTCCATTGTAGTTCGTCAAGAATATTATAACCGCTGCTCCGAATAAAATCAACTATATTATTCCGAACAATAGAGGTGTTATTCGGAACAGTTGTTTTCCTGAAGATATGCCGTTCTTTTCAGTAGCTATTTCCTGCTTTCTGTGATATTGTTCGTTTGCCAAAAGGAGGCGACGATATGCGGAAAGAAAATACCATGACAGTCGGGCAGTGGTGCGGCCAGTGGTTCATCGCCAACCGCCCTAAGTGGAACGGCAACACCGAGGGCGGGTACCGCAATCTGATTTACGGCCACATCATCCCCAGCATCGGAAGTGTGGCGCTCTCTGACCTGACAAAACAGACAATCATCGATTTCTACGACAGCCTGCAGAACCGGGGACTCAGTGCCAGAAGTGTGTGGTGCGTCCACCTGCTTCTGCGGCGGTGCATGGACGAAGCAGCACGGGAACAGTTTATTCCCTACAACCCTGTGCGGCTCTGTCAGGAGCCCAATACAGAGGAATACAAAACAGCCCCTCTGCGCCTGGGCCAACTCCAGCGTTACCTGAACGCAGCGGAAAAGCTCGGCGTGCTCCCTCTCATCTACACAGGACTATCAAGTGGCCTGCGGCAATGTGAACTGATCACCTTGTCGTGGGCCGATTTTCATGTCCGCTACAAGTACATCCTCAGAGGCCAGCACCTGCTGACACTCAATGAAAAGGCAGCACATCTTCTGGAGCAGATACCGGAAACCGGCTCGCCCTATGTGTTCCTCAATGCCAAGACCGGAGCGCCGTACAAGCTCCACGAGTTCTACTATCTGCACAAGAAGATCCTCAAGCAGGCCAGACTCCCATGGGTAGCCTTTCGGGATCTGCAGCGGCAGTGCATGGAGGTGGGAATATGACGCTCCGGGAATACATCAGTTTCTGGCAGGAAACCTATGACAGGCACCAAAGCAGGCCGACCACCTATGCGGCACACAACTATGTATTCAAAAACCATATCATTCCCGGCCTGGGAGCCACACAACTCTCTGAATTGACATCGGAGATGGTCGGAGAATTTCTGGAGGAACGGAAGCGCTTCGGTAATCACAGAAGAAGCGGTTTTGGATTGGGTGAGGAAACCATGCGGCACATCCACCGCCTGCTCCAACAGTGCCTGGACCAAGCTGTGAGGGACGGCCTGATGGCCGATAACCCCGCCAAGGCGTTCCACTATGCAAAGCCCAAGAAAGTCAACGCCAATGTGTTGACGCCACTGGAGATGGAGGACTATCTGGACGCAGCGGAGCGGTTGGGCTACCGCCCCATGTTTATGTTGGCGTTGACTGCGGGACTGCGGCAGGGCGAGCTCATCGCTCTGAAATGGAGTGACCTGGATATGAAAAAACGGACGCTGACCATTGCGGAAAATCGTGCGGTGGTACGGCGTGAGCTGGTGGAGTACGGTAGCCAGACGAGGTCAATAAGGCTGACCCCGGAGGTGGTCGACCTTCTCATCACGGAGCACAGCAAGCACCCCAGCAGCCCACTCATGTTTATGCACCCGGCCACACTGAAACCCTACTCGCCGCAGATGGTGCACCGGATGCACAAGGAGATCATCAAGGAAGCAGGAATCGACCACATTCGGTATGCGGATCTCCGCCATACCTGCGCCATCCTTGCTCTGAAGAACGGCATGGATGCCAAAGAGCTGGCGCAGATGTTGGGACACTACCGCCCCACGATCACCAGACAGAACTATGAACCCTATCTGCCCCACAAGGTACAAAATGAGGATTTGCCAAACGAGGCCACTCAGGACGAGCTGCAGCAGGCGGCAAATATTCTGGACAGTATTCTAAAGTTCTGATAGCTATTCCGCAAAAGGTGAGTTGTCCACAGAACTCAATCATTTTACATCCAAAGAGGAGGAAACAAAATGAAAAAGCGTATCATCGCCGTAGCATTTACCGCCTGTCTCGCCCTGTGTGCCGCCGTGTGGCCGCAGGCCGAAACGGTCGGGGAAACACCCGCACCGCCCCAATCACCCGCCGTAAGCGCTCCAGAAGCGACCGTTGCAGAACGCGAAGAAAAATTCGAAGCAACACCACCGTCAGAGAAAGAAAAAACTGAGAGTCTGCAGCCGGAGCCTCCCCATGAAACCATCAATGAGCCGGAGCCTGCACCAGTGGAAGCATCCGTAGATTCAAACGCACGACCAACGGCTGAATCGGAACATGCTTCGGAACCTACTCCCGTACCCGCCCCGGCGCAGGCGGTCACTGATCTGCAACCCGGCGATATGGTCTATGTGGAGGGCTTCGGTTGGCTGGAATACCAAGGGCCAAATCACTGCGAATACGGCGCGGACATTTACGAAAATGGGAACAAAATCGGCATCATGGGTTGACCTCAAAAATTGCGCCGCATAAACAATGAAATAAGGCGGCAGCTCGTTAGAGAAACTATGCAGGGATCTTGTTATAAGTTCCCTGCATAGTTTTTTATTACTTATCCAAAGAAATACCGCTTCATTTCCGAAATGCCGCCGTCCTTGTCACAGAACCACTCAAAGTCAGAGTTGCAGCTCCAACAGTGGGCAATTACATCGAAGCCACCGGGAGAATGCTGGTTGTCGGCCATGTTCGTGACTTCCAATGAGTTCCCGCATGCTGGGCAAGGCCTGGTTTTCTTCGCTGGCCGGGCGATTCTGTTTCTCCTCTCTGCTTCGAGCGCTTCCAAAAGATCCTGCCAGAGATCTGGATTCAGTTCGTGTTCACCATAGTCCTCAAAGTGGCGTCGAATATCATCGGCAGCCAACACAAGGAATTTGTCATCCAGAAGATGAATGTGGCGTTTGATATAATCAGCGACCACCATGGGCATATATGTGTTCCTGCCCATTGCATACCGCATCGCCGCTATTAGGATCAAACGAAAGTCAAGATCGTAGAGCGGGGCGAGGAGATCCTGCGGAAATATTAGAAACTCCTTGCTGTTCTCCATAGATACACGCAGCGGTCGCTGTTCCTCCGCCATCAGATTCAGCGAACTATTGGCGTTGTCCTTCAGATCATCAATAGTGATTACCTCGTAATCATGAAAAACTTCTACATCATAATTCATTGTCGTTCCTCCGTTCGATTTAGTTCTGCCGAAAAGCGTTTGCATTGTAGCTCTGATTGCCTGGAGGTTCAACGTTTTATTTTGTGGTTGAAAAAGGTTTATCGGCTCAATTACTATGAGCCCCAATGGGTTGGAGTATTAGTAAAAATCGTCGCCACATCATTAGCGCTCATAGGGCACGGAGTTGTCTCCGTACCCTATGGGTTTGTAGTTAGCTGTTCTCTGCGTTCTCGGAAGAGGTAAGCGTCGCTTCATTATTCTTCTCGCTCTTATGCTTGTGAGTCTGGGACTGAATTGCTGTAACCAGAGGTACCATTGCAGAGCAGAGTTTAACTATCAGCAAGATACACGAAAGGATATCTTCCAGGTTTTCCAAATTATTCACCTCCGTTGTCCAAGTTTTTCAATACCTATCGCTCACAGCGCTATGGGATAGGTCACTTCGAAGAGCTTGCTTTCGATGCTTAAATGATAGCGCACTTGCTGCGGAAACTCGAATCTCCATCAGTTACAGAAAAGGAATAGAAAATCCCCCATTGCTGCATTTCTAAAGTAAAAAATGCAGTAATGAGGGATATAAGGCGAAGTAGCTTCGATTTTCTGTAACTCGTGCAGTTACAGAAAAATTACCAGAAAAAATAATTGAAAATATAATGGTGAAAGGTTGTACAAAACTCATTGTAAAAGTAATTACTTTGTGATATGCTATGGGTACCGTAAAGCATGAGGAGGGACATCATGGCTGAGATGAAAAAAAGTATTACTCCGATGGAGCATTATAATATGTCTGATTTTTTGCGCGGACAGGCGTCAAAAATCATGACTACAATCTCTACTGATGACAAGGCGGGTTTTGTCTTAAAAAACGGCAAGCCTCTGGTAGTGATTATATCCAATGACCGCTACGAGCGCCTGTTGAGAGCCGGCATTGACCTAAATGAATTTTAACTCCGGAGGAAATAGATAATGTCTAAGACAAAAATCACTGAAGTAATGATGGACGATAAAACGATAGATGCGTCCAAGGAGATAGCGATGGTATTCTCCATTGCAAATACGCTGCGTGGTCCCTATAAGCCGGACAAGTACAAGGATGTCATCATTCCCATGATTATCCTACGCCGGTTGGAGTGCGCTCTTGCACCTAAAAAGAAGGCTGTGGTTGACGCATTCAAGAAGAACCCCGCAGCTCCTGCACAGGTGCTGTGCAAAAAGTCCGACTATCAGTTCTACAATACCTGTGAATTCGATTTGAAGAAACTGCTCACCGAAGCACCTGCCATCGTAGAGAATCTGACTTTTTACATTGAGTCCTTCTCTCCGAACGTCCAGGCAATTTTTGAAGAACTGAAGTTTAAGGAAGAAATCAAGAATCTTGACAAAAACAACCGACTGCTGGGTGTTGTAAAAAAGTTCTCTGAACTCGAACTCGACCCCGAAAAAGTCGATAATGTCAAGATGGGCTATATGTTCGAGGAAATCATCCGCCGCTTTTCTGAAAATGCATCTGCTGGTGATCACTATACCCCTCGTGAAGTAATCCGTTTACTTACCAGTATTCTTTTGGCTGAAGGATGCAGTGACATTTTCTCCGAAGGCAGAGAAATCACCGTGCTGGATATGGCCTGCGGTACTGGAGGTATGCTTTCTACCGCACACGATTTCATAGTGCGTATGAACCCGGATGCCAATGTACGTCTGTTTGGACAGGAAAATAGTCCTGAATCTCATGCTATCTGTCTTGCGGATATGCTGATTAAGAACCAGGCTGCTGAAAATATCCGCTTTGCCGACACTATGAAGGAGGACTGCTTTGAAGATACCTCCATGCGTTTTGTCATTGCCAATCCGCCTTTTGGTGAGGCTTGGGGTGGCAAGGATGCTGGTGATGGCGTTGAAAAGGCAGTACGCAAAGAACACAAGAAAGGCAAAGGCGGCAGATTCCCTGCGGGTCTGCCTGCAACTGGCGATATGCAGTTGCTGTTCATGCAGCACGCTGTTGCAAAAATGCAGAAAGGTGTCGGTCGAGCAGCAATCATCACGAATGGTTCTCCTCTGTTTTCCGGCAATACCACCAGTGGCGAAAGTCAGATTAGAAGATACCTGCTTGAGAAAGACTTGGTAGAGGCAATTATCGGTCTGCCTTCTCAGTTGTTCTATAATACTGATATCGCAATCTATGCGTTCATCCTGTCCAAGGGTAAGCGTAAAGAGCGTGAAGGCAAGGTTCAGTTCATCGATGCAACCGATATGTGGACTCCGCTGAAGCGTTCTCTCGGTAAAAAGCGCAGAGAAATCTCCAAGGCGCAAATTACCCTCATCACCGAGATGTATGCAGATTTTGCACCCGGTAAGAAGACCCAGTGGTGTGAAAAGCGTAAGCACGAATGTGTTATTGAGAGTAAGATTTTTGACCGTGAGGAATTCCTGTATAAGGAATGGTCTGTGTACCAACCTCTTCAGCGCCGTGGTGTAATCAATGCAACCTCCATCGAGGCACTTCGTACCAGTGCATATTTCACCGCTAACACCAACATTTTCAACGAGGCAAAGTTTGAGGAGTTGGAGCAGACTGATCCCCGTGATGATGCTGATGAAAAGGCATATCAGAAGCAGATTAAGGGCCGAGCTTTTACTGCTGCTGTAATCGAGGCATTGAAGGAACACGCATCTGATAAGGAATACGATGATTTTTCCAAGTTCGAGATTGTTCTGAAAAAGGTGCTTGCCGGAATCGAAGGAATGTCTGCTTCTCGTCTCACCGGCATTGCAATGGAACTGTCTGTCATTGATAAAACTGCCGTTGTGCAGAAAGATAAGAAGGGGCGCGTGATTATCGATCCGACTACTAAGGATACGGAAATTATCCGTCTAAATCAGGACGAAAAAGCCTATATGGAGGCTGAAGTATATCCGCATATCCCGGATGCGATTTATTTCTATGATTTTGATGATACAAAAGCAGAGAGTGCTACCAACAAGGAAAAATTGGGCGCAGAGTTTCCGTTTACCAGATATTTCTATGTGTACCATGAACCTGAAAAGGCAGATGAGCTGCTGGCACAGTTCATGGAACTGGAAGCCTCTCTTACTGCTAAAATCGCCGCCTTGCAGAAAGGGGCAAAATAATGGAAGAAATGAAACAGACTGGCGTTCAGTGGATGGGTGAAATACCATCCACTTGGAATACCAAGAGAATTAAGTATATGGCGACGCTGAAAGGGCGCATCGGATGGCAGGGATTGACATCTGAAGAGTACCAGGACGAGGGTGCATACCTTATCACCGGAGTTGATTTTGCTAATGGTGGTATTGACTGGGATAATTGCGTTCATGTTCCTATGAAGCGTTGGGAAGAAGCCACAGATATCCAAATCGAGGAGGGGGATCTGCTGATAACCAAAGACGGAACGATTGGTAAGGTTGCGATTGTAACGAATATGCCTGGTGAAACATCCCTTAATAGCGGTGTTCTGCGTATAATCCCCATCGAAGGATATAGCCGACGGTTTCTCTACTGGGTACTTAAATCCGATGAGTTTTGGAACTGGTTCAACTACAAAAATGCTGGCAACAGTACAATTGTACATCTTTATCAAGGAGACTTTGTAGAGTTTCTATATGCTTTTCCGGATTTTGCCGAACAAGAAGCTATTGCTGATTATTTGGATACGCGTTGTAACAAATTGGATAAAATAATTGCAGCTATACAACGCCAGATAGACTTGTTGAAACAATCCAAGACATCGTTAATTATAGAAGGTGTAACAAAAGGAATTCAGCATAATCCCAATCTCCGCAAAGTTAGTCTTGATTTTGCTAAAGAAATTAATTCGGAGTGGAGGATAACAAGGATAAAGTATTTTTGTAGAATGTACAGTGGTGACAATCTCACAGCGGAAGATATTGATCCGGATGGTGATTACCCTGTATATGGTGGAAATGGATTCAGGGGATACTTTAGCAATTATAACATTGACGGCGAATATGTTCTCGTAGGAAGACAAGGTGCACAATGCGGAAATGTTCACTTAGTAAATGGTAAGTTTTGGGCTACAGACCATGCGGTTGTAACATATCCTTTTGTAGAAGCGATTGATAATCGCTTCATGTCCTATTTGTTTATCGCAATGAACTTCAACCAGTACTCTCAAACAGCTGCACAACCAGGATTGGCTGTTTCTACAATCCAGAATTTGAAAACGTGTATTCCTCCTAACAAAGCTGTTCAAGAAGAAATCGCCACTTTCTTGGATAAAAAGTGTCATGCAATAGATGATGTCATTGCGCAAAAATCAATGCAACTTAATTGCATTGAAGACTACAAGAAATCTTTAATTTTTGAATACGTTACAGGTAAAAAGCGAGTAAAGGAGGTTCGGTAATATGCCTATCAGAGCAGACCAGCTTAGAGAAAAAGAAGATTTCCAGAAGCTGATTCTGGAGCGTTTGGAAGAGGATAACAAATTCCGTATCCGTCCCAACACAGCCTATAAGCCTGGGTTGGCAATGGATACCGAAGTCCTGCTTGAATTTCTGGAGGACACGCAGCACGATGAAATGGAGCGTCTGCGCCGTATGTATAAAGATCGCACCAACGATACGGTCATTAACTACATCAACTCCGAAATCAATAAAGAGAGCCGTGGTCTGATCGACGTTATCAAGCACGGTGTCGAGTTCGATAATGGTATCACCCTTCGACTGATGTATCGTAAACCGGACAGCACCATCAATACCCAGGCCGTTGCGAACTATCAGAAAAACATCTTCTCTGTAATGGAGGAGGTATATCACAAGGCCAATGAGCGCATTGACCTCGTGATTTTCCTGAACGGCTTGGCTATCTTCACGGTGGAACTGAAATGCAATACCTCCGGTCAAAGCTACGAGGATGCCATCAAGCAGTATAAGAACGAGCGTGATCCGTCCACCCGCCTTTTTAAGAGCAGGGTTGGCGTGTTCGCCGCCTTTGCAATGGACTTAAACGAAGTGTATTTCACCACGGAGTTGAAAGGCGTGGATACCTTCTTTAACCCATTCAATATCGGTGAGAACTTCGGCAAGGGCAATCCCCACAATGAGTTCGGCGTGAATGTCTCCTATATGTGGGAGAATATCTGGACGAAGGATAAAATCCTGTTCCTCATCGAGCGTTTCATCTATATCAAAAAGAAGGAACGCAAAGATGCTGACACCGGCAAAATCAAAAAGTCCAAGTCTCTCATTTTCCCTCGTTTCCATCAACTTCGTGCTGTGGAGCGTGTTATGAATGATGTTATTGAGAACCACACCTCCTGCACTATCTTATTGAGCATTCTGCCGGAAGTGGTAAGACCGAGACTATTTCCTGGCTTGCCCACATTCTCGCAACGGTTCACGATGCCGCCAATGAAAACGTTTTTGATACGGTGCTGATTATCACCGACCGTATCATTGTCGACCGTCAGCTTCAAGAGGCCATCCTTGGTATTGAGCATAAAAGTGGACAGGTCAAGGTTATGGATGACAGATGTGATTCCGAGGACTTGGCTATTGCTCTCGGTGGCAATACCAAAATCGTTGTTACCACGATCCACAAGTTCTACTATATTCTTAGCAACAATCTTCTCGGAAACCTTAAGGGCAAGAAGTTTGCTGTGCTGATTGATGAGGCGCATTCTTCCACCGAAGGTGTCTATATGCAGTCCGTTACCAACGTTCTCGCCAACGAGGAGAACGAGGAGGAAAAGACTGAAGAAGATAAGATGCTTGAGGAAATCCAGAAGAGTGGCAAGCAGAGCAATGTTTCTATGATTGCCTTTACTGCTACACCGAAGCCGGATACGATTCAGCTTTTCGGTACATTGAACGCAGAAGGCAAAAAGGAGTCCTTCGATCTGTATTCCATGAAGCAAGCTATCGAAGAGGGCTATATCCTTAATGTGCTGGACAACTATGTGACATGGAAAACCTACTGTCATATTAATAAGGCTATCCAGGATGACCCGGAACTCCAGTCCATCACCGCAAAGCGCAAAATGGCACGCTTTATAGACCTGCATGATACCAACATCGCACAGAAGGTCGAAATCATCATCGAACATTTCAGAGCAAATGTGGCAGGTTGCCTTGGCGGAAAAGCAAAAGCTATGGTTATCACATCTTCTCGTGAGGCAGCAGTGAAATACCGCCAGGAATTTGAACGGTATATTGAAGCCCGTGGATATACGGGTATTAAAGCACTGGTTGCTTTCTCTGGCAAGGTGAAGCTGGATGGCAAAGAGTATACCGAAGCCGGGATGAATGGATTCAAAGAGGAAGATCTGCGCTATGAATTCGACCGTAGCTGCTATCAAGTTTTAATTGTGGCGGAAAAATATCAAACTGGATTTGACCAGCCCAGATTGGTGGCAATGTATGTGGACAGTCGCTTACATGGCACTAAAGCTGTTCAGACTCTGTCTCGTTTGAACCGTATCTGCCCGCCTTATGATAAGACTACCTTTGTATTGGACTTCAAGAACAGCTACGATGATATCAAGGCTGCCTTCGAACCGTATTACAAAGATACCATTCTCTTTGAAACAATTTCTCCGTCCGATATTCGCGACCTTGACCGCGAAATCGATGCGTATGATTTCCTCGATGCGGATGATATTGACGAATTCAATACATATCTTTACAAGGATAATCGTACTGCAAGGGACAAGCAGCGGATGTGGTCTTTGCTGGACGGCGCGTTGAAGAAAATTACCAAACGCCCTGAACTCCAGCAGATGGAGATTAAGATTACCATTCGTCGTTTCCTGAAAGGCTACTGTTTCCTTATTCAAGCTACCGCCTATGAAAATCTTGAGTTCCATAAGCGTTATAATTTCCTTTCTTATTTGATTAAGGAACTAAACCCCGGTGGCGGCGGAAACAACTTTGATATTGCTGATAAAATTACAGTCAGCGATTTCAGACAGAAGCAGATGGAAAAGCACCAGGGTGAGGAAATTGAAGCCACGCCCGAAGTGAAAATCAAAAAACCGAAGCCTGCGAGCCTTGAGGAAGAGCAGAAAAAACTCCTCTCTCAGATTATCGATGAGGTTAATGCTTTGTACGATAAGGATTATGAGCCGGATTTCACTACAAAAGCCGCTATGCAGATTCGGGATCTTCTTCTGAAAAATGCAGCACTCAAAGAGCGTCTGGAAAAGAGTGCAAAAAATAACACCCTCAACGAGTTTAAATTCACCTATGATGACTGTGTCCAGGATGCATTGGTTGAAGGTTATGATCAAAACGCAGATTTCTATACGCTTCTGCTTAGCAACGAAGAAATTCGTGCGAAATTTGCTAATGTATTCATGACAGAAATATACCGAATTCTGCGTGAAGGTACGCAAACAGACTAATTGGTTAGGAGGTTGTCTATGGCAAAGGCTACAAACCCATTTATGCATTATGTGGCTGACTACGAAAAAGAAGCCGAGGCATTTCTGACAAAATATGAATACGCCGATGCCATAGACAATCCCAGACCTATACCTATCCGGGATATTGCCACACGGCTCATGTCTTTGGATATCATCGATACGGAGTATTTGTCTTTTGACGGAAGTGTTCAGGGTGCCATTGTTTTTACAAAAGGCATTATTGAGGTTTATGACTGGTCAGCCGAAGAAACGATTGGATATGAGGTGTCACATCCTGCGATTTTCGTAGATGCAGACATTATGAACATCGGTCGATTTAATAACACTTTGGCCCATGAGTGCTTTCACTGGTGGCGGCACCGGAATTACTTCAACTACAAACGAAACCATGAGAACGGCACAGAATTTGCTTTTCGCTGCAATAGGCATATTTCCAATACTGGAAGCTTGATTGGCGGAAAGTGGTCTGATGTTGATAAGATGGAGTGGCAAGCAAAAACAATTGCCCCCAAGATTCTCATGCCACGAAATGCGTTCAAGAAAAAAGTCGACCACACATATCAAGTGCTGTTGGCTGATAACCCGAATGCAGAGCGAAGCATTGTAACTCAATATGTTATTGATAATGTTGCGGACTTCTTTGAAGTATCCAGGCAGTCGGCAGCAATACGAATGCTCGAATTAGGTTATGCTGAAGCGGAGATGTATTGCTCTGGCGAATCCAATGTCCCCACAGAACAACTGCCACATCGCAAATTGACCCAGGCGAAAAGTCATCAAAGATCGATTTCTCTGCTTGATGCGTTTAAGCTGTACCGTGAAAACGATTTATTTAGAGAAACCCTAAATACCGGCGCATTTTGCTTTGCAGACGGATACTTCGTCTTAAATGATGAGCGGTATTTGACTGACACCGGAAACGGTGTGAAGTCGATGACCTCTTATGCCAAAGCGCACTTGGCCGAATGCACGCTTGACTTTTCTATTAAGCTGATTCCAGATAGCTTTATGCACGGTGCATCTCAAATGATGTATCGCTCCGATAGTGTGTTTACTACAGAATCCGCCTATGATGCCAATACACAAAACACTGAACTATTCAATAAGGCGAAGGACTTCGAGAAGAAACTCAAGCGCGCACAAGCTACGGCAATGACTCCTGCCGCATGGATGAAAAAACGCATGACCGAAGAACACTGGTATGAATCCACCTTCGAAGATAGAACGGGCTTGGATAAGATGAACTATTCTCGTGTCCAAGGCGGTGTACATAATTTTACATTGCGGCCATTGGTGGCAATGGGAGTAGGATTGGGGCTCGACTTAAATGAAATGGAAGAGGTTCTTCGCCTCGGAGGAATGTCCTTTAAGCCTGGAGACAAGGAGCAAGAAGCATATAAGTTTCTATTTACAGCCTTCTACGGGCAAGACATTGATACCTGCAATGATTTCCTTAGAGAAATTAATGTCACACGATTAGGAACACGACAAAAACTATAGTGAGGCTAAAAGTAGCGTGAACCTATAAATAGCGTTAAGCTGTAGGTAAAAGACAAACGGCAAGAAAAAATATGACGATAAAATTGCCAGCAACACTATATAGTCAGAAGGAGCTGAGGCCAACAAGCCTCAGCTCCTTCCTTCTTTCGTAACAATTATTCCTTTTTCTGCGCCCCGTTCAGGCTGGCCCAATGCTGGCGCAGCAGCCTTTCTGCTTCTCTGCGAAGGGAACTTTGGAACATGACAGCCACAACCAATGCGCTAAGCACTGCAGCCACAGGCTCCAGCCAGGGATATGCGGTCCAAAGTTGTTCTCCCCAGCAAGCAAGCGGAACACCAACAAGCAGCATAAACAGCAAAATAATGATGACAACGTCGGGTCTGCCGTAGCCTTCACGTCTTTTGATTTTGGCCCGTATCTGTCGAAGCGCACGAGCTCGGATATCCCGGATGTTTCTGGACGAACACTGTTTGTCCTGTGCGACGGATTCAGTGGACTCGCCATTGATGACCGTGCGAAACAAAATCTCCCTCTGCAGTTCGGTCAGCGCATGCAGGGCGTCATAGATTTGGGTGTCCAAATACATGAAGGGATCTTCATCAGAACCCTCCGGCAGATACTTGCTTCGGTCAAACCAACGTCTGTCATTGTAAATCGCATTGCGTACTTCCTCCGGCAGGAACGCTTCCGGATTGTAAGATCGGGGCTGCTTTATATCCACATCTTCCAGAGTGTCCGGCGCAACTCGCTTGTGGAAGTTGGCCTCGCTGTAGTAGAGCATGTGCTCCAGCTCCTTCCACTCCTCCGGATGCTCCTTCACCCACTGGTCAGCGGCAGCGGCAGCTTCCGGGTCCATGGAGTGTATCCAGCGCCAATCCGCCTGAAGCTCTTTATAAGACTGGGTATCCTTGAAGGACATGAGCTCACCGCCCTTTCTGCATTTACAAAAAGTTTACAATTTGGGACCTTCCGATTTTGCGATTTTTCTCTAAGTAATAGTAGAAGGACAATTTCACCCGGGTGGAGTTTCCTTCGGTTCGGTACGGCACGGCCTCCGCGCTGACAAACCCACATGGCCTTAGACAGAGCACCCCATGAGAGCATGTGCGCTCTCTGCCATTCGGCAACTCGCTCGGAAGGTCATTCCATCTCTGGCCGTGCTCCCGGGAGCACGGTCTTTTGCTATGTGCCGTTTCCAACGGCACGGCTATATAAATCATTCTAACACGGAGGAGGTAAAAAAGATAGCTCACAGATGAAAGTAAAAGACTCAGCTGCAAAGCAAAGGAGGGATGCACACCAGTCCGACCGCAAAACAAAAACCGCCGTGACTGCGGCAACAGTCCGGCGGCTCGGCGCACACGCAGGCACGCACAAATCTACTGATAAAAGTATATCAGGTAAACAGCAGAAAAGCAATGAAAATTTTTCTGTCCCCTGTGTGAGCGTCATCGGACTCTACGACAATACAGGAGGTATGAATTGAGTTTCAACAAATGGCCCAAGCGCAGTGCAGAGAAAAACTATTTTATGGTACCAAACGAGATATTCAGCATCGGTCTGGATTTTCGTGAGATCTCCCTCTATTCCTATCTGCTCCGGTGCGAGAATCGTAAGACCTACCAGTGCTACCCCAGTTACAAAACCATCGGCCATGCGATCGGCATGAGTGAAAATACGGTGGCAAAGTATGTGCGGCAACTGGAGGAGAAAGGTCTCATCTACACGGAGCCGACGATGGTACGAAGCAAAGATGGCAGACCCCTGAACGGAAATCTGCTCTACACCGTTCGCCCTATCCAAGGTGTACTCGAAGCATTCTATGAGAGGCAGCTCCGGCAGGCAGAGGAGGCTACCGCCCGCTATCGTGCGGCGCAGCTCCTCGAAAAGTCCAACGCCCAGGACTGCCAGAACGCCTTGTGTGCGCCTTTCCGGGAGGAAGCGAGTCCCAGTCCCAGCCAGAGGATTGAAGCCGGATGTGAGCCGTTTTCGGCAGACTTTTGCAGGACGAAAGAAAAAGCAGGATAAAGGCATGGCGTCGCAAGTGCCGCCGCAGCCGTCACTTCTGCCCGCAGTGCGGGCAGTTTCGGACGCTTGAAGCTGGCGCCTTTGAGAGGCAAAATAAGCACCGATGGCGTCAGATTCCCCGAAAAGCCCCGTGCTGCAGGGCTTTTCAAGGATGTCTTACAGCAAAAAGGAGGAATTGAATGAGTAAAGAAACCAGAGAGCGTATTGCATTCCGGATGCAGCCGGAAACCAGAAGAAGGATCGAGCAGTGGTACGCCGCCGACAACTGCCAGAGCAAAAATGAGTTCATCGAGAAAGCCGTGAACTTCTATGTGGACTATCTGGGAATACAGGACAACACAACGCTGCTGCCTATGGCAATCACGTCTGTCATCGACGGCAGGCTGAGCAGACTGGAGGACTATATTGCCCGCAGAGATTTTACCAGATGCGTGGAGCAGGACATGACCAACGGTATCATCGCGGAAGCATTCGAGATGGACCGGGATGACTTGAAGCGCAGACGCGCGCAGAGTGTCCGGAATGTTAGAGCGACCAACGGTACTATCTCTCTGGAGAAGTATGCGCGCTCCCGTCAGGAGCCGGACTGGGATGATGACGAATGGCAAGACTGATCCTCAAGAGTCCCTATATCAAAAGCACCGGCGGGGCCTCCGGATACCTTCGCTACATCGCGACCCGGGAGCGTGTGGAGCTTATCCCGGATGACCGTCCGCCCACACGAAAGCAGGAGCAGCTCATCGCCAAACTGGTCAAGGACTTCCCGGACAGCAAGACGCTCTACGAGTACGAGGACTACCAAGCGAAGCCCGCCAAGGTCAGCGCCTCTGCATTCATCACGCTGGCGCTGGAAACCAACTGGGATGCCATCCACGAGTCAGGCCAGTACATGAAGTACATCGCCACCCGCCCCCGCGCTGAGCGCATCGGTACCCACGGCCTGTTCGGTGATGAGGAAACGGTCTCTATGGAGAAAGCCGTGGAGGAGCTGGAGAGCTACACCGGAAATGTGTGGACGCGCATCATCTCCCTCAAGCGTGAGGATGCGGCCCGGCTCGGCTTCGATAACGCCGCGGCGTGGCGAAATCTCATCCGGGCGCACCGCAACGACATCGCGGCGGCAATGAAGATCCCGCCCGGCGACTTCCGATGGTACGCTGCCTTCCACGACGAGGGCGAGCATCCGCACATCCACATGATGGCCTGGTCCGCAAAGCCGGGACAGGCCTACCTCTCCAAGGAAGGTATCCGTCAGATCAAGTCCAAGCTGACCAATGATATCTTCCGCAACGAAATGCTGCATCTCTACGAACAGAAGTCTGAGTCCAGAGACGAGCTGGTGCGCCAAGCGCGGCGGGCGATGTTGGAACTGGTGCAGACCATGCGGGATAGTATGTGCGACCACCCGGATGCCGAGCGGCTCGTGCTGGAGCTGGCGGCGCAGCTTGGAACGGTCAAGGGCAAGAAATCCTACGGCTATCTTCCCAAGCGGTTAAAGAATCTGGTGGATAAGATCGTGGACGAGATGGAACGGCTCCCTGTCGTGAGCAAGTGCTATGACCAGTGGCTGATGCTTCAGGGCAAGGTGGATGCCTACTACCACGACAAGCCCCAGGAGCGCATCCCGCTCTCACAGCAAAAGGAGTTCCGGCAGATCAAGAATGCGGTCATTCAGGAAGCGGAGCGCCTGCACTTGGGTGAGATCGGCTTCGAGGAGAAGGGTCTCAATCAGCAGGACGAGCCGGAGGAATACCGCAACGCCTCCTACGACTACTGGACACTGCGGGATGTGATCCGGGACGAGAGCCTGACCATGGAGGAGCGCGGCGAAGCCGTCTCTGAAATGGAAAAGCTGGCGGAAAGCGGCGATATGTACGCGCAGTACCTGATGGGAAAGCTCTGGCGGGACGGACCGTTGCTGATCCCGGACTCGGTGGAAGCACGGTACTGGTTCGAGCAGACGGCGGATCAGGGACATCTGGTGGCACAATATTCCCTTGCTAAGTTATACCTCTCGGATGATTTGGAAGTGCGGGATACCCGGAAGGGGATGAACTGGCTCTACACCGCTGCGGTCAACGGCAGCCACTACGCCATGTATCGGCTGGCCAAAGAACTGTTCAAAGGTGATTTGATCAAACGAAATAGTGATGCCGCCGTGGAGTGGTTCGCACGATCAGCAGAGCGGGGAAACCCCTACGCCCAGTATATGCTGGGCAAGCTGTACCTTGCTGGTAAGGAGGTTCCCCGCGATGAAGAGAAAGCCGCATATTGGCTGACCCGATCCGCCGAGCAAGGCAATCAGTATGCACAGTACCTTCTGAACCATTTGGAGGAAAACCGTCCGCCCTCTGCGATGCTGGCAGTGACCCGGCTGCTCCATCACATGAGCCGGATCTTCCGGGACAACTCCGTCCCTAAGTCCCGCCCCGGCGGAATCCAGATCGACCGCAAGCGGCTGAAAAAGCTGCAGGAGAAGCGCATGGCCTTGGGCCATAAACCGGACGACCATGAGGAGCAGTGGCCTGACATGACCATGTAAGCGGCTCAAAAACTGGGCCGCAAAACAAAGAATAAAACCCTTCCACGCGGAAGGTAGAAAGGAACTGAATGAGAAAATCCAAATACAATTCTTTTGATGAACTCCCACTGATGCTGACCGTGGAGGATGTGTCCCATGTGCTGGGCATCGGTCTGGCCCACGCCTACGAGGTGGCCCACCGCAGGGATTTCCCCACCATCACACTGGGAAGCCGCATCATCGTTCCCCGTGACAAATTCATGGAATGGATCGACGAACAGGCCGCGAAAAAATCTGAAATATTTTAGTAGCTATTCCAAAAACTCTGTGGTATGTGTTTGTATTAAAAAGGAGGGATCATAAATGGCAAAGAAACGAGCCAACGGCGAGGGCAGCATCCGTAAAAAGCCCAGCGGCCGCTGGGAGGGCAGATATACCCAGGGCATCGACCCGGTCACCGGCAAAGCCATCCAGAAAAGCGTGTCCGCCAAGACCCAGGCGGAGTGCAAAGAAAAGCTGGCGAGAGCCATTCGGGAGAATCGCGGCGTGCCGCTCAACCACACGGGCGACTACACCGCAGCAGAGTGGTGCAGGCTGTGGTTTGAGACTTACAGCAAGCCCAACATCCGCTACAATACCGCCAAGGGCTATGAGGGGATCATCGAACACCACATCATCCCGGCCATCGGTGCGATCAAGCTCAAGCAGCTCTCGTCCATCCACATCCAGAGAATGTATAACGACCTGAAAGAAAACGGCAGGATGCAGCGTAGGTCGAAGCAGAACGACAAAGCCTTGTCCAACACCTTCGTGCGGCGTGTCCATGCGGTACTGCAGGCGGCGCTGAAGCAGGCGGTGAAAGAGCGGCTCATCCCGTACAACCCCTGCGAGAACTGCCGCATCCCGCCCAAGGACAAGAAAGAGATGACCATCCTCCCACCGGAGAAGATCGGCAGATACCTTCAGGAAGCGGAGAAGTACGGCGTCCTGCCTATGTTCTATCTGGAGTTGTCCAGCGGCCTGCGCCGGGGAGAACTGCTGGCGCTCCAGTGGGAGGACTTGAATGTAAAAGAGCGCATCCTGACGGTGAATAAGCAGGTCACCCGCATGGAGGGCGAGCTGGATGTGACAGAACCAAAAACGAAAAACTCTGTCCGCAAGGTGGCACTGTCGCAGCAGGCCGTCGACCTGCTGGTGCAGGAACACGAACAGCACCCGGACAACCCCATCCTGTTCCCGTCGCCCCGGACGGGCGGCTACTGGAGTCCGGACGCCGTGTCGAGGATCAACCGGAAGCTGCTGAAAAACGCAGGCATCGAGGAGCATGTGCGCTTCCACGACCTCAGACACACCTTCGCGACCATGGCGATCTCCAGCGGCGTGGATGTAAAGACCCTGTCCAGCATGCTGGGTCACTACAGTGCCGGATTCACTCTGGACACCTACACGCACATCACCAACGATATGCAAAGAGGCGCGGCTGAGAAGATCGGCGGCTTCATGGAATCCGCCACGGCAACGACCACGCCGGAACCTCCCGACCCGCCGGAGGAAAGCCAGTGCAAGGTGATACCGTTCGAGAGAGTGGGATAAGGGAAACAAGGCCCAAGGGACAAGATTGCATCCCTTGGGCCAATCCTTTTCAATTGAAAGGAAAACTCCCTCATTTTTTGCGCGAAGGCAAATAGTACACTTTTCCGTCCTTCGAAATCAATTGCACATCTTCAACATAGAGGTCTGAGTTATCATGGTGCAGTTCACTGTGTCCGCCAACCTGCGAATCGATCATACCAGCAGTTCGTTCAGATATGGAGCGGAAATTCCACTCATCATTTATCAGTCCGGGGATGAAATGAATAGCTTTATCCCAACCACCCCTCTTCCGGCGTATTTCTGCAGTATCGACACTAAGACGCTTCGTGGTTCCTTGATGCCAATGCGTTAGGCGAGTTTGTGTTTCCTCGACTTGCTGAGTATAGGTCGGTAGCAATGCGGTACACTGCTCTCTGGACACTGCACCGAGATGCAGGGTGAATCTCAGGTCGGAAATCTTATAGAGCATTTCCAGTAAGGTGTTCTGATAAATGTACCAGTTCTGAGCTTCTTGCAATTCCTTTTCATAGGATTCAAAATCGAGGTCAGTTTTCTTTGCGAAGCCTGCCAAGGTGAGATTGGCTTGTCCTAAAAGTTTAGTGCATTCTTCTTCCAGACTATCCAACTGTGCGATTTTAGAAAGCCTCAATTCATCGTTTTCAAGAATCTCCACCTGAAACTCAGCGATTGTCTTAACATGGCTGACCAGGGAGAAAACCCGGCTCCGATACTCATTGTCTTGGAAATCCGAAATTTTTGAGATGCCGTCACTGATCTGTCCTAACTCTGCGTTGATTTGTGTCATGTAATATTGACCAACAACCATGGATGCGACACCCATTGCGGCTGCAGCTGTGTTGGCAACAACAGCGCTACCTTTCTGCGCTTCAACTGCAACTAAATTTGCGTGCCCTTGGATACCATCTGCACCACGATAGAAACCTCGAACAGCACCTTCCATTCCCCGGGAGTTCGTTAGTTTTGCTCCGGCAGGAATAATAGCACGATACAAAACCTCTCCTTGGGCTTCCACAGCTTGGACAGCGTTATTCACGGCGTTGCCGGCTTGTACCAAATTGGGAATGAGGTTATTAACTCGAGCCAAGACTTTGCTGTCTGTGATCTCAACCAAACTGCCTTCTTCGCTGATAGCTTCGGCAGGTAGCATTTCTACTTGAATGACCAAATCATGTGCAGACTCACCTTGCGGCGCGGACAGGGATAGTTCTTCGTCTTCTTTGGGAGACACAGAGACTGTTGGTGTCACTGTGTCTTTCGATTTGGGTTTGAAAAATATACGCGCACCAATAGCAACAATCGCTATGAGGCAAATGCCAATTACTATGTACTCCATATATGGTTGTACCTCCTTTTCTACTCTATAAAAGAGGTTGTAAATTTCGCGAGATTACATCGGCAAGGATTATGCCTACGCATGAAATTCCTATCATAATTTATTATAGTGAAGATTACGCTCAATTTCAATCGCGCATTGCCTGATATGCGATTTTTGTGGGCTGCTTGCTGTTAGGGATGTGTTAGGGATTTTTTGGTCTTCGGCGTTCTTCTGAGCCGAGGCTGCAACTGCTACTTTACCGCTCTGACCACAATTGGGATGTGGTCAAGCACACTTCAAAAATTGAACTTATAACGCAGAAAAACCGCCTTTTTAGGCGGTTTTTCTGGGAAAGGTGGTCCGAGTGACAGGATTCGAACCTGCGGCATCCTGCTCCCAAAGCAGGCGCGCTACCAACTGCGCTACACCCGGTTATTAAGTTAAATTATCCGGCTGGTCGTATTCTCCCAAACCAGGCGCGATACCAACTTCGCTATACCCGGATATTCACTTTCCTGCCATGATACCACGGCGAGGGGTAAAAATAAAGTTTTTTCTGTCTGTGGTCATTTATGTGGTCAAAGCCGCTTTTATACCGCTTTCAGCAACCGGGGAAAGTCCCGCAAACGCAGGCGGTGCAAGGCTTTGCGGCGTTTTGCTCTGACCCGTCCCGGATACAACCACGGCACTCCCAAACCAGGCGCGATACCAACTTCGCTATACCCGGATATTTACTTTTCTCCATGATACCACGGCGAGGGGTAAAAATAAAGTTTTTTCTGTCTGTGGTCATTCCTGTGGTCAAAGGCGATTTTGTGCCGCTTTCTGCAATCGGGGAAAATCCCGCAAATGCAGGCGTCGCAAGGCTTTGCGGCGTTTCGCCTCACCCTATCCCGGATACCGCCACGGCACTCCCAAATGTGGCGCGGTACCAACTCCGCCATACCCGGATAGGGGAGGGGGTACGCCGCCCGATCACGGACGGCGTACCCTTACTATATCAGATTTTCTCCGGTCTTGCAAGGGGGAAATCAGCCGTTCAGAGCGGCCTTCAGAGCCGCCACACGGTCGGTAGCCTCCCAGCGCACGCCCAGATCCTCACGGCCCATGTGGCCATAGGCCGCCAGCTGGCGGTAGATGGGTCTGCGCAGATCCAAATCCCGGATGATGGCGGTGGGGCGCAGGTCAAAGACCTTCTCCACAGCCTCCTCCAGCTTTTCATCGGACACCACGCCGGTGCCGAAGGTCTCCACCAGCACGCTGACAGGACGGGCCACGCCGATGGCGTAGGCCAGCTGCACCTGGCACTTGGTGGCCAGACCCGCCGCCACCACGTTCTTGGCCACGTACCGGGCGGCGTAAGCGGCGCTGCGGTCCACCTTGGTGGGGTCCTTGCCGGAGAAAGCACCGCCGCCGTGGGGGGCACTGCCGCCGTAGGTATCCACGATGATCTTCCGGCCGGTGAGACCGCTGTCACCCTGAGGGCCACCAATGACGAAGCGGCCTGTGGGATTGACGTAGATCTTGGTGTTCTCGTCCATCAGCTCAGCGGGAACCGTGGGCTTGATGACCAGTTCGATCATGTCCCGGCGGATCTGATCCAGAGATGCCTCGGCGGCATGCTGGGTGGAGACCACCACGGCATCCACACGGGCGGGCTTGCCATTCTCGTCATACTCCACCGTCACCTGCGTCTTGCCGTCGGGGCGCAGGTAATCCACCAGCTTCTCCTTACGGACCTGCGTCAGGCGCTTGGCCATCTTCTGGGCCAGGGAGATCGCCAGCGGCATCAGCTCCGGCGTCTCGTCGCAGGCGTAGCCGAACATCATGCCCTGATCGCCGGCACCGTTGTCCAGCGCACTGTCACCGGACTCCTTGGCCTCCAGACTCTTGTCCACGCCCATGGCGATATCGCCGGACTGCTCGTCGATGTTGGTGATAACGGCGCAGGTGTGGCCGTCGAAGCCGTACTTGGCCCGGTCATAGCCGATGTCCAGCACCACTTGACGGGCAATCTTGGGGATATCCACGTAGCAGTGGGTGGTGATCTCGCCCATGATGTGGATCAGGCCCGTGGACACGCAGGTCTCGCAGGCCACGCGGCCATTGGGATCCTTCTCCATGATGGCGTCCAGAATCGCATCGCTGATCTGGTCGCAGATTTTGTCGGGATGTCCCTCCGTCACGGATTCCGAGGTAAACAGTCTCTTTGCCATAGCTTTTCCATGCTCCTTTATAAAATATTTTCCATACGGGTGAAAGCTCTCTCAGGTTGACCGGAGCATGAAAAAACACGCTCCGCCATTCGACGGATCGTGTTAGAATAACGCTCCTCATCTGTCGAAGGACGAATGCGGGACTATCACTTCCGCACTCAGCATACGCCGGATTTGGCACCTTGCTTCGCAGGTTGCCGTGGCTTCATCGGGCCGATCCCTCCGCCACTCTTGATAAGGTATGAACTTGTAAGAGAACTCTACAATTTCTTATGATAGCAAGAAGAGACTGTTTTGTCAACCCCTGATACACAGATTTTATCGAAATGTCCGGGAAAAACCGACGAAAAGGGGAGGAGCGGGTAGAAAAGTGCGGAAAAGGATTGCCTGTTTCGGGGAATGATAGTATAATAGTGAGCAGCACACCCAAAAAAATTTACTTGAGGTATGAAAATGAAAACTGAGGAAAAGCTGAACATGACCATGCTCTGCGACTTTTACGAGTTGACCATGGGCAATGGCTACTTTGAAAGCGGTTACAAGGATCATATCACCTACTTTGACGTCTTTTTCCGCCGGGTGCCGGATGGCGGCGGCTTTGCCATCGCCGCTGGTCTGGAGCAGCTGATCGATTATATTGAGAATCTGCACTTCTCTCCGGAGGACATCGCCTATCTGCGGGGCCGGAACCTTTTCAGCGAGGAATTTCTGTCCTATCTGGAGGACTTCCATTTCACCGGCGACATCTACGCCATGCCGGAGGGAACCCCGGTGTTTCCCCGCGAGCCCATGGTCATCGTCCGGGCCAAGGCCATCGAGGCCCAGCTCATCGAGACCTTCACGCTGCTGACCATCAACCACCAGAGCCTGATCGCCACCAAGGCCAACCGCATCGCCCGTGCCGCCCGTGGCCGCACGGTGCTGGAGTTCGGCTCCCGCCGGGCACAGGGGGCGGATGCCGCCATCATCGGCGCCCGTGCCGCCTACATCGGCGGTGTCGCCGGTACGGCCTGCACCATCTCTGACCAGATCTACGGCGTTCCCGCCGGCGGCACCATGGCCCATGCGTGGGTGCAGATGTTCGATTCGGAGTATGACGCCTTCAAGACCTACTGCCAGATCTATCCCCACAACGCCACGCTGCTGGTGGATACCTACAATACCCTGAAGTCCGGTGTCCCCAACGCCATCCGGGCCTTTAACGAGGTGCTTAAGCCCATGGGCATCACCAAGTGCGGCATCCGACTGGATTCCGGCGACATGGCCTATCTGACCCGGAAGGCCCGGAAGATGCTGGACGAGGCGGGCTGGACGGAGTGCCAGATCTCCGTATCCAACTCTCTGGATGAGTACCTGATCCAGGATCTGCTGCTGCAGGATGCCAAGATCGACCTCTTCGGCGTGGGCGAGCGGATGATTACCGCCAAGTCCGAGCCGGTGTTCGGCGGCGTGTATAAGCTGGCGGCTGTGGAGGATCAACAGGGGAACATCACCCCCAAGATCAAGATCAGCGAGAACGTGGAGAAGATCACCATTCCCCACTTCAAGAAGGTCTACCGGTTCTACGGCAACGACACCGGCAAGGCCATCGCCGACTACATCACCGTCTATGACGAGACGTTGGACGACACCAAGGATCTGGAGATCTTCGACCCCAGCGCCACCTGGAAGAAAAAGACGGTGTATAACTTCACCGCCCGGCCTCTGCTGGTGCCGGTGTTTCTGGGGGGCAAGCGGGTGTACGACAGCCCCAGCCTGCCGGAAATTCAGGCCTACTGCCGCCAGCAGGTGGACACCCTGTGGGACGAGGTGAAGCGCTTCGATAATCCTCACAGCTACTATGTGGACCTGTCCGACAGGCTGTGGAACATCCAGCAGGATCTGCTCCGCAATCGAAAATAAGCAAAAAAGCAGAGCTGTCCACTTTGGCGGACAGCTCTGCGTGGTATCCCAAAGGGAACAGGAGGTGACCCGTTGAAAACGCATCAGGTACAACAGAAAACGGAACGTCGTATCTCGGCGGCGCTGCGGCTGGTTTTCGTGGCGGCGCTGCTGCTGGGACAGATCGCTTTGGCATTCTTTCTCAGCACGGAGCTGCGCCAGCGGGCTGCCATCATCTACACGGTGCTGGAGCTGGCGGCCTTCGGCTACGCCGTGCGGATCTATAACCGCACCGACGGCACCAGCTATAAGTTCGGCTGGATCTTCCTCGTTCTGACGGTGCCGGTGGTGGGACTCATTCTATACTTTCTCTGGAACGGTGACCGGCAGCAAAAGCGGCTGGACCTGAAAAAGCTGCCCATGCCGGAGGAGCCGGAAGCCCAACAGGCCGCCCACCGCATCCAAATGGAGAAGCTGCGGCGAAAATTCCCCCAGTGGGAGCGGCTCAGTGTCTATCTGAGCCGTCAAGGATATCTCCTTTACGGTGATACGGAGACAACGTATCTGCCCACCGGCGAGGCATTTTTACAGGATATGCTGGAGAAGCTGGAGCAGGCGGAGCACTTCATCTTTCTGGAGTTCTTCATCATTGCGCAGGGACAGGTATGGGACCGCATGACGGAGATCTTCCGCCGGAAGGCGGCGGCGGGCGTGGAGGTCAAGCTTATCTTTGACGACTTCGGCAGCATGATGCGCTTTCCCGCCGGACAGATCGAGGCTCTGCGGGAGAGCGGGGTAGAGGTACAGGTCTTTAACCCGGTCCACCACTACGTCAACCGCCTGTACTTCAACTATCGGGATCATCGGAAGATCGTCTGCATCGACGGCAGCACGGCCTACACCGGTGGAGCCAACGTGGCAGACGAATACGCCAACCTTACCGTCCGTTTCGGCTATTGGAAGGACTGCGGCATCCGGCTGGACGGCCCCGGCGCATGGGGCCTGACACGGGAGTTCCTCCATATGTGGCAGCGCAACGGCGGACAGCTGATGCAGGAGCGGGACTACTACCGCCCCCACGACCACCGGGAGGCGGCGGGCTTCTGCCAGCCCTTTGTGGACGGGCCGGACAACAACCCCATCTCCACGGCGGAGGACGTGTTCCTGCACCTCATCAACAACGCCCGCCGCTCCGTCCATATCACCACGCCGTATCTGGCCATTGATGAGCCCATGCGGCAGGCCCTGTGCTCTGCCGGGGACAGCGGCGTGGATGTGCGGCTGCTGCTGCCGGGAATACCGGACCACAAGTTCGCCTATCTGGCGGCCCAGAGCCACTACGGTGAGCTGCTGGTGCATCGTGTGAAAATTTATATCTACGAGCCGGGCCTGCTCCACGGCAAGACCGTGCTGTCAGACGGCGAGGCGGCCTTTGTGGGGTCTGTGAACATGGACTACCGCAGCTTCCAGCTGCACTTTGAGTGCGGTACGGTACTCTACGGCGTACCGGCCATTGAGGGGCTGGCGGAGGATATCCAGCGTATCACGGACCGTTCCCGCCGGGTGACGTATCAGGAGTGGAAGAGCCGCCCGTGGTACCGCAAGCTTTTGAGTACCCTGCTGCGGCTGTTTGAGATGTGGATGTGAGTAACATACAGCCCCGGACGCCGAAGCGTCCGGGGCTGTGTTTCTTCTGGTTGCCGTGCAGGACAGGGGATGCTTACAAATTAGGAAAAAGTCCGGCATCATGGAGCTTTTGCAGGCTCATGAGGACCCCCAGCTTGGCGTGATACCACGTCAGGCCACCCTGAAAATACACAGCGTAGGGGGGACGGATGGGGCCGTCGGCGGAGAGCTCGATGGAGGCCCCCTGCACGAAGGCTCCGGCGGCCATGATAACGTCGCTGTCGTAGCCGGGCATGGCCCACGGCTCCGGGGTCACATAGCTGTCCACCGGTGCGGCGGCCTGAATGCCCTTGCAGAAGGCGCACATAGCCTCCCGGCTGCCCAGCTCCACCGCCTGAATGATATCCCGGCGTACCTCTCGGCTGCCGGGAATCACACGGAAGCCCAGAGCCTCATAGCAACCAGCTGTAAAGATGGCACCCTTTACAGCGGAGGCCACCACCGTGGGAGCCAGAAACAGTCCCTGATAGAAGCTGGTGAGCAGCCCCAGATTGGCACCGACCTCCTTGCCGAGGCCCGGTGCGCTGAGCCGGTAGGCACAGCGGTCAATGAGATCCTGTCGGCCACAGACATAGCCGCCGGTGGGGGCCAGACCGCCACCCAGATTCTTAATGAGGCTTCCCACCACTATATCGGCCCCCACATCCGTGGGTTCCTGCCGCTCCACCAGTTCGCCGTAGCAGTTATCCACCATGCAGATGATGTCGGGCTTGCAGCTTTTGCAGAAGGCGATCAGCTTGCCGATCTCCTCCACGGAGAAGGAGGGGCGGGTGGCGTAGCCCTTGGAGCGCTGGATGGTCACCAGCTTGGTTTTTTCGTGGATGGCGGCCCGGATGCCGTCGTAGTCAAAGCCTCCGTCCGGAAGCAGGTCTACCTGGCGGTAGCTGACACCGTATTCCCGCAGGGAGCCGGGAGAGGGGCGGATGCCGATGACCTCCTCCAGGGTGTCATAGGGCGCCCCGACGGGGCTCAGCAGTTCGTCGCCCGGCAGGAGGTTGGCCCCCAGCGCCAGTGCCAGCGCATGGGTGCCGCAGGTGATCTGGGGCCGGACCAGCGCCGCCTCCGTGTGGAACACGTCGGCATAGACACGCTCCAGATTGTCCCGGCCCTCGTCGTCGTAGCCGTAGCCGGAGGAGAGGTTAAAGTGGGTGGCATTGAGTCGATTCTTGTGCATGGCGGAGAGAACTTTGGCCTGATTATACTCGGCAATGTCGTCCACACGGGACATTTCCTCGTCCAGTCCGTCCAGTACTCGCTGTCCAAAATCCAGCACCTCCGGACTGATGCCCAGCTGCTGATACATTTCATTGGTGGTCATGGGATCGTTGCTCCTTACTTAGATTCATTTCCTGGGATATGCTCCGGGAACCGGATGCCCCGGCACTTCATCAGCATCCGGATGGGGTAGTCCCGATCCAAATAGTTCTTGCTGTACCACTCATAGGTGGCGGCGGGCAGATGCTGCAGCTCCGGGGCCTGACACCGGAACAGCTCGAAGGTCCGGCGGTCACCGGAGAGCAGTGCCGCTATCAGCTCCAGCTGTCCCTCCTGCCGCAGCCGCTCCAGACAGGCATCCATGATGACGGCGCAGGAGCGTTCCTCCTCGTCGGCGTAGAGCTCCTTGTTGCCCAGCCAATAGAGAAATTCCTCCGGGTCCAGATCCAGCTTGGTGGTGATCTGGCTGAGCTTGTAAAACTCCTTCCAGTCCCGCTTTTGCAGCACCTCCATCAGGTACTGCACCAGACCGTCATCCAGCGCCACGCAGTCCAGAAACACCTCGAAGGCGTGCTTACCTGCATCGGGATCCGGGGCCGCCTCGGAGGGCTCCTCCACCGGGGAAGCCTCCTGTACGGGGGCCTGCTGTGCGGCGCTTTGCAGCAGCTGCTGAAGGCTTGTGGTATCGTCCGCCTGCCGGTAAATTTCCTCCGGCAGCGTAACACCGTCCTGATGGGCGCAGGCACGGACAAAGGCGGCGGTTCCCACCTGCTGAAGCTGGCGGCTCAGGGAAGCGGCCTTCTCCGTCACGTCCCCCTCCGGCAGAGTGATGCCCTCCGGCGGTGAGCGGCGTCCTTCCAGCAGCTGGGTCATGTATTCCAAATAGTGGTCAAAAAGAGTCATACTTTCTCCTCACTTTCCCCAAAACTCTATCACATGGCGGTTGTAATTGCAAGGGCATCCGTGCTATACTGGGAAAAAAGGAGGTGGGAGCGTGTATTTCGTATACATGGTATACTGCGAAGGAGATACCCTTTACACCGGAGTCGCACAGGACATTTGCCGCCGGATGCGGCAGCACAACGGCCGGGGAACAGCCTGCGCCCGGTATACACGAGCCCACCCGATACAGGCATTGGCGGCGCTGTGGGAGACGGAGGACAAAGGGACGGCCCTGCGGCTGGAATACCGCATCAAGCAGCTGACCCGGACGGAGAAGGAACGCCTCATCCATGAGGATACCGCATTTTCGCAGCTGCTGCCGCAGCTGGAGGTGTCCCGCTACCGGCGCAGACCGGGCATAACGCTGGAGATGTGTTTGGAGGGGAAAATCGATGCATGAGTGGTATGCAGCCCCTATGGAGGGCCTTACCGGCTGGCGCTGGCGGCAGGTGCAGCACGAGATGTTCGGCGGAGCAGCACTGTATGTGACGCCCTTCGTGTCCCCCAACGGGAATTTCAGCTTCCAGCGCAAGGAACTGGAGGAGATGGATCCGGAGCGAAACCGGGGTATCCCAGTGGTGCCGCAGATCCTCACCAACCGGGCGGAGTACTTCGTCTGGGCTGCCAAGGAGTGCCGCAGCCGTGGCTGGGAGCAGGTAGACCTGAATCTGGGCTGCCCTTCCGGCACCGTGACAGGAAAGAAGAAGGGGGCGGGGCTGCTGCGCCAGCCGCAGCTGCTGAGGCAGCTGCTGGACGGCATTTTTGACGCCCTGCCGGATATGAAAATTTCCGTCAAGGCCCGTATCGGCTGGGAGCGGGCGGAGGAGTGGCCGGCGCTGCTGGCCCTGCTGGAGACATACCCTATCTGCCGCCTGACGGTGCATCCACGGGTGCGGACGCAGTTCTACAAGGGGGCGGCAGACCGGGAGGTGTTCCGCTGGACGGCAGAGCACACGGCGCTGCCTCTGTGCTACAACGGGGACGTCACCACCGTCCGTGACCTGCGGGAGATGGGGGAGGCCTTTCCCGACGACGCCGTCATGGTAGGCCGTGGACTGGTGGCGGACCCGTCCCTGCTGCGGCAGGCGACGGGAGGCCCGGCAGCGTCTCTGGAGGAGCTGCGGGAGTTTCACGACCGGCTGTACGGCCTGTACTGCCGGGATTTTTCCGGCGACGTGCCGGTGCTGCACCATATGCGGGAGCTGTGGAACTATTTCTCCCGGTCCTTCCGGGAGACGGACACCCTGCTGCGGCAGGTGCGTAAGGCTGGGGACTGCCGGGCATATGAGACGGCGGTGCGGCAGTTTTTCTATGACGCAGAGCTGTCCCATTGATGATATCTGTAAAGGAATCATGCTTTACACAAAGAACCCCCGCTTTCCATAGAGAAAGCGGGGGTCTTTTTTGCAGAGCTTCAGTTGAGAACATAGACGGTGCAGTAGCGCCGACCGAAGGAACAGGCATCGTCGTAGGAGTCAAACCACAGATCCAACTTTGTTCCCTTGATGGCACTGCCGGTATCGGAGGCCACGGCCATGCCGTACTCCAGATAACCGTCGTTGGTCAGAATATAGAACCGTGTGCCGAAGGGGAACACGGAGGTGTCCACGGCGATGTTGCCGTAGGCGGTGGGCCGCCCGGAGGCCGTCCAGCCGTGGATGGAGTAGGCGGTGGATTCGCAGGAGCCGTACACGGAGGAGAAGGCCATGGTGTCGCCGGAGGCAAACAGCAGATAGCCGGTGCCGTCATCAAAGGTCGTCACGTCCACCATGTAGTCAGATCGCTCCACGGAGGAGACCATGGTGCCATACTCGACGATCTCGGTGACGGCGTTGTCCTCGGTGGTGCTGACCAACTCGGTGGAGACCAGCTTGCCGTCCCGGTAGGTGTCCTTGTAGGTCTCGATGACGGTGCCGGGAACGCCCTCCTGCACCACCTCTTCCGTTCCCTTGGCCAGCATATGGTTCACCACACGCTCTGTTTTGTAAGGGGTGGTGACGGTGACGTCACGGGTCTGGGAATACTCTGCCATAACGGAGACGGTAGGCGTCTCGCCGGTGGTGTCCACCACGACCATCTCGCCGTCGCCCACGGTGACGTCGGACCGGCGCAGCAGGTTATCCACCGTTTCCCGCCGGGTGGTCACCAGATAGGTGGCGCCCTGAGCGTCGGCTACCTGCACCTGCTGGCCCTTTACCAGCAACAGCTGGGCGTCCCGGCTGCTGTTGTCGGCCCGAATGTCCAGCAGACCCGTGGTACGGTCACCGTCGGGCCGGCCGTCGATGATCTGCATTCCGGTCTCGTCCAGGATCATGTATACATAGCTGGGGTTTTCGATATCCTGCTGACAGAGGATCACGGTGGTGGCCAGCAGAGCCACCAGAGTAATTGCCAGCAGCAACCCCTTCAAGAGTCGGGGAGATGCGGATCGGTCCGTTGTTGGCCGGGCCGCCGTCTCCATTCTGATTACTGCTTCTTTCATAAAAAACCTCCCAATTCCGCCCTTCATTTCCAGGGTTCGGGGCGGTGGAAAATCACCTCGCAATGCATTTGTAACTTTTGTTACTTTTTTGAAATATGGGAGGAGTATATCACTTCCACCCACTTTTGTCAAGTTTTTTGGATTTTTCATGGGGTTACACACCACTTTTCACGGTTTTGTTCGGGTATCTGACAGGTAAAAAACGGCAGCTGCCGAGGCATTGGTTACAGAAAGGTTACCGACGGTGACAACGGTTGTAAATAAAGATTGAAGAATGGGGCAGGGCGTGGTATAATAAAGAAAACTATCACAGCGGAGGGGTTCTATGCGGCCTGAATTTATCCCCGTGGGGCAGATTGTCAACGCCCACGGTATCCGGGGCGAGGTAAAGCTAAATCCGGCCGGGTTCGATCCGGCCTTTCTTGCGGCGTTTGACACGCTGTATATCGGCGGAAAAGAGACAAAGGTGAAGAGCGCACGGGTCCACAAGTCCACGGTACTGCTGGTGCTGCCGGGAGTGGAGGATATGGATGCTGCGCTGGCCCTGAAGGGAAAGCCCGTCTTCATCCGCCGGACGGATGCCCACCTGCCGGAGGGCGAATATTTCGATGCCGAGCTGGAGGGGCTGACGGTGCTGGACGACGAGAACGGGGAGGAGTTGGGAAGGCTCACCCGTGTGCTGAACTATCCGGCCCACAAGGTCTACGAGGTCCGGGGGAAGCGGGAGTATCTGATCCCGGCGGTGCGGGAGGTGTTCATCCGTGGGGTGGACATGGAGACCGGCACCATGCGGGTGCGGAACATGAAAGGACTGGCCACGGATGAGGATTGACATCATGACCCTGTTCCCGGACGCCATTGATGCTATGATGGGGCAGTCCATTATCGGGCGGGCGCAGGCCAGAGGATTGGTGACCATTACCGCTCACCAGATCCGGGAGTACACCACCAATAAGCAGATGCAGGTGGATGATTATCCCTACGGCGGAGGCCGGGGAGCCGTCATGCAGGCGGACCCGCTGTACCGCTGCTGGGACCATATCTGTCAGGAGGCGGGGGAGCGGGTACACACCATCTATCTCTCCCCCTGTGGGCGGGTGTTTGACCAGCAGGTGGCCAAGGAGCTGAAGGCAGCCTATGAGCGGTTGATTCTGGTGTGCGGCCACTATGAGGGAGTGGACCAGAGGTTCATCGACGAGTGCGTGGACGAGGAGATCTCCATGGGGGACTTCGTGCTGACCGGCGGCGAGATACCGGCCATGGCGCTGGCGGACTGCCTGTGCCGGATGGTGCCTGGGGTGCTGCCGGAGGAGAGCTGCTACACCGACGAGTCCCACTGGGACGGTCTGCTGGAGTACCCGCAGTACTCACGGCCGGAGGAGTGGCATGGTCGAAAGGTGCCGGAGGTGTTGCTGTCGGGCCACCATGGGAAGGTGGACGACTGGCGGAAAAAAGAGAGCTATAAACGCACCATGACCCGGCGGCCGGACCTCTTTTCCCGGTTTGATGAGACCAGTCTCACCACCAAGCATGACCGAAAGGTGCTGGCGGAGGCCAAGGCGGAATGGGCGGCGGAGCAGGAGTCTCCGACTATGAAATAAGACACAAAAACCGCTGCGTGAGCGTCACGCAGCGGTTTTTTCGGTTATTCGACATCGTCCTCCCGGAACAGCAGGGTGATGCACCACAGTCCGGCGATGCCCACCAGTGTATAGATGATGCGGCTCCATACCGATAGCTGTCCACCGAATATGGCGGCCACGCAGTCAAAGCGGAACAGGCCGATGCTGCCCCAGTTCAGAGCGCCGATAATGACGAGGATCAGGGCAATGCGATCTACGATCTTCACGGTCAAACCTCCCATCTGTGAGATTGCTCCGTCAGTTTGCCCATTTGACGATGGATTATTCAGAAAATTCGTCAGCACGGCAAAAATATTTTCAGATTCTGCGGAATTGGCGTTGAAATAGCCGGGGGGACTATTGTATAATACAGGAAGAACAGGAACGAATCAACGGGCGGCCGGCGGCACAGCTCCGGCGGCGTCCACACACAAGGAGGAACAACATGAACAAGACCTTTGAAAAGCTGGGCTTTTACCCGGCGGATATCCTGCTGCCCAAGGATCAGGACATGACCAAGTGGGCCGTGGTGGCCTGCGACCAGTTCACCTCCGAGCCGGAGTACTGGCAGGCGGTGGAGGAGAAGGTGGGCAAGGCACCGTCTACCCTGCGGCTGATCCTGCCGGAGGCCAACCTCAAGGCCCCTAATGTGGACGAGTACATCTCCGGCATCAACGCTGCCATGGAGCAGTATCTGAAGGACGGCGTATTCCAGACGCTGGAGGACTCCCTGATTTATGTGGAGCGCCAGCAGTCCGACGGACGCATCCGCCACGGCCTCATCGGCATGGTGGATCTGGACGCCTACGACTTCACCCCCGGCTCCGGCGCCCTGATTCGTGCCACCGAGGGGACAGTGCTGGATCGCATCCCGCCCCGTGCCAAGGTGCGCCGTCATGCCCCCATCGAGCTGCCCCATGTGATGCTGCTGGTAGACGATCCTGATAAGACCGTCATCGAGCCGCTGACGGCGGCAGCCGATACCATGGAGAAGCTGTATGACTTCGACCTGATGCAAAACGGCGGCCATATTCGGGGCTACAAGCTCTCCGACAAGCAGGTGGACGCTGTGGCCAAGGCACTGGAGGGCCTTGCCTCCGACGAGGCCATGCAGAAGAAGTACGGTGTTTCCGGCGTGGCGCCCCTACTGTTCGCCGTGGGCGACGGCAACCACTCTTTGGCCACCGCCAAGGCCTGCTATGAGGAGCAGAAGAAGGGCAAGACTCCGGAGGAGTATCTGGCGCTGCCCTCCCGGTTTGCGCTGGTGGAGGTGGTGAACAACCACGACGACGCCCTGCAGTTCGAGCCTATTCACCGGGTGCTGTTCGGCGTGGATCACGAGAAGTTCATGAAGGCATTTCAGGCTGCCTACCCCAACGCCTACGAGGGCCGGGGCGAGGGCCACACCATTGAGTTCGTGTGGAACGGTGAGAGTCATTTCATCACCGTCCCTGATCCCAAGGTACAGCTGGCGGTGGGTACCCTGCAGGGGGTCATCGATCCGTACCTGAAGGAGAACGGCGGCGAGGTGGACTATATCCACGGCGACGACGTGACCCGTGAGCTGGGCTCCAAGCCCGGCAACATGGGCTTCCTGCTGCCGGCCATGGGGAAGGAGCAGCTCTTTAAGACCGTCATGGCTGACGGCGTGCTGCCCCGCAAGACCTTCTCCATGGGCCACGCTCAGGATAAGCGCTACTACATCGAGGCCCGCCGCATCACCAAGTAAACAGAAACAAAAAAATCTCCCTTCTATCGAAGGGTGTCCGTAAAACAGTTAATCCTCCGTATGGCTTAGACCATGCGGAGGATTTGTTTATGTCTAATCTTCAAACTTGCTGGCGGCAAACGGTTTGTCAAAACCGTTTGCCGCCAGCAAGTCCACAAGGGATAGCCGCATAAGCGGCACAAGGTGGTGTAGCCACCTTGACGGAAGGTCGTGACGCAACATTCTCGGTCGAGCAGTTTTCTTCTGCTGACCGGGAATGAAGTGACCCAGGACGCACGATACTCCCGATAGGAGAGTATAGAAGTGCGCCCTTTAGTTCCTAAAGGGATTTTATCAGTTCGCCAAACTGGAATTTACAAGACAAGGTTTTTCTTCATGAGTGCATACAACATTTGCCTGTCATCATCAGATAATAAGCTCTCTTTTTTCAAAGCATAGTGATGCGCAAATTCTGTATCTATGTATGCGTGATCGTTTATCACAACGGCATTTTTATATCGTGGTCTCACATGGATATGCAAATGGGGGTTTGGTGTCGCTTCTTTGTAAAAGTTATTTAACAAACAACTCCAATTACTTAATTCAGCTCCTAATACCTCTTTGTAGATCCATTCCAATTTATCTATAATGGTTTTCAATTCAATCCACTCAGAAATATCCAATTCTGAAAGGCTGCCGCAATGTCTATTCAACACCAGAATACATCTGCCGACATAATCCTGTCTATCTGCCAGATAGACAGACCAATATAATGACTGATATAGCAACCACTCATTTTCTTTATAATCGCACCATTCGCAGCCACGCATCACACATATCTCCCTAAATTCCGATTTGTTGCACAATTTTCATATTTAAATTATACCGTAAAATTGTGAATAATTCTACCGTCATTTTGGATATATGAGAAAAGTCCGAACAGTTTTCTGCCCGGACTTCCTCGCTCAATCATAA